>Ga0233425_10005069_pt1 | contig 21300 bp, 17 predicted proteins | sample Watercolumn_Towu_2_FD_181712 | JGI IMG/M metagenome (GOLD analysis project Ga0233425, IMG submission 181712) | Freshwater microbial communities from Lake Towuti, South Sulawesi, Indonesia - Watercolumn_Towuti2014_140_MG | ecosystem: Environmental > Aquatic > Freshwater > Lake | place...
CTTTAATTCTCAACCTGCTATAACGTTTTCATCCGGTGATAGAATGGCATAGATTAAAGTGAGTACAGGATAAATAACATGCCGGCGGTTGGGATGAAGCTTGCATTTACTCAATCTTTTGTATCTTTGGACAAAGCAATTACTCATTTAAGTCAAACTAATCAATAGGAGTTACAACAATGGAAAGCATTTACAAAGTAATCGAACTCGTCGGAACCAGTGATTCAAGCTGGGAAGATGCCGCAAGAAACTGTGTCGAGAAAGCAGCACAGACACTTGAAGATCTTCGTATTGCCGAAGTTACGGCAATGGACATGAAGATCGAGGATGGAAAGGTAGTAGCCTTCCGTACCAAGGTTAAGCTTTCTTTCCGTTTCAAGGATAAAAATGCCTAACCTGGTTAGATCATTGCAGCTCTAATGGGGTTGATCTCAGAAAGCCAGAAGAACATAGTGTAAAAAATTGCAACCGGGATTTACGAAAAGCAAGATGCACTTGAGATGCCCGGTTGAAGTTTACGATTATTCCTCCATTCTTTCAGGGTTCCCGGTTACCACAGGAAATTATTCAAGTATCTGTTACGGGATGAGAGCAGGTTTTTGTTTTTGTTGGAACAAATCTGGCATTATTGGTTATCTCGCCGTGATGTGAAAACATTTCTCTTTGTATTCTGTTACCACGACACAACGCCCTTCCTTTTTTAATTCTCCGATGGTTTCGGAAAGGAGCTTAATTACTGGTCCATTTTCAACCGAACGCCTTATCCAGGGTAAGGGTTTCCTGATCACATTTTTATATGCGATGTCGAATGTAGTTCCGTAAAGGTGAGCTGAATTCTGTGCTGCATTCGAGTTCGACCGGCTCAGGCTCTTTTGACTTTCCTGGGTTCGCAACAAGGAACTCACCCTGAAATAATATCTTCCCATCCCCTTTTCCTCCAGCTTCCGGTAAAACCGCCTTCCGATTTCGTCCAGCAGCTTTTTGGCTTTGGGGGTAAGGTACGGATGCGAATGTCCAAGCCTATTAACGATATAGTATTTCCCATTTGCAACCTTCACAAGTTTATTTTCACTTACAAGCTCATTGATTCCTGCACGGAATGCCTTCCCCGACTTAAAGGGCTTGATGCCGTTGGCTTTAGCATAATGGAGGTGTTCGCTGTTTAAATCTTTGTACCGATCCACCCTCACAGTTCCGACCGCTTTGGGATTGAAAATATTTCCAAGCGAGTGCGAAACGGGTTTGAAGAAAAGGATCAACAAAACAACCAGCAGGACGGCAGATATCGTCAAGATAATTTTCCGGCGGTTCAGCTTGCTTTTTTTTCCGGCTCTCCGTGCTTTTCCTGCAGTCATATTTTGATTACTCCGAATACATTTTATAAGACAATTCCTGCTGTTCCCTTCATGAAAGCAAAAGCGCCCGTCACGTTGAGTACTTCAACCGGTTCGCAAAAATATCAAATATGAAATCCGGTTCCACCGAGATAATATCAACTGGTTTGTTAACAATCACAAAACGCTGGTGTTTTTAAAAATCGGTGTTTTTCAGAAATTTGCACGTTTTTCACTGTTCATAATTCATTAATATTTTATTCTGCAAACACTTTAGTTCACCTGTCCAATTTGATACTTTTGAGTAAAGTTTTTTACGGTATGAATATCATCAATGCTGAAATTAAAGCAGCCTGCAAACATCCTGAAATGATGGAAAACTTTCTTTACAAGGAAAACGCAGTTTTTAAGGGAACGGATCATCAGACCGATACCTATTTTCATGTAAAGAAAGGCAGGCTCAAACTGCGTGAAGGCAATATCGAAAATGCGCTGATCTATTACCACAGGAATGACGAAGCAGGACCTAAAAAATCGGAAGTAACCCTTTACCCGGTTATCCAGGGATCGCAGCTTAAAGAAATACTTGAAAATTCCATTGGTATTAAAATAATTGTCCATAAAACACGTAAAATTTTCTTTGTCGATAACGTGAAATTCCATCTTGATACCATACACGGACTCGGACAATTCATCGAGATTGAAGCTACAGGCAAACCGGGTGTTACCGATCCCGGGAAGCTGATGCAGCAATGCCGTGGTTACATGAAGAAATTCAGGATCAGCGAATCCGACCTGGTCCCGAAGTCATACTGCGATTTGCTTGAAGCCAAAAAAGGAGTCCCCTGACCTTGAAAATCTTTGTCATTTTATTTGCCCTGATTTTTCCAGACAGTGGCTGGCTGCGAGCCGGCGAACTCGTTCATGTGGAGGTAAAAGCCCGGTCAGGTGATGCCGTTTCACTGCTATTCAGCAAGTACAAACTGAATGCCTCCGACTGTAACATCAGTTATTTAAAAGAAATCAATCACCTGCCCGATAACCTGTCGCTAATCAGCGAAAGGATCTATAAACTTCCGGTTATAATTTTAACCTACAATCGGATCAGCATCCGCACGACCATCGGAAACGATGATCTGGAATTGGCAAAGAAAATTCAGGCATACAATGAGGACATGCTTAAATCCGGCTTGCGCGGGAGTGATTACCGGTCCGACAATATTCTTTGGATTCCTTACGAATATTTATTTTGCGGTAAGAACACTGTTAATAGCCACGCCACTTCAACCCTGATCATCCCTATTCTTGGTGAGGCATATAAAAACATAACTATTTCGGACAATAAGCTAAAGGGAAATGTTTATTACATTGTTGCCGGGCACGGCGGACCTGATCCCGGAGCTATGGGTAAATACAACAGCTATACGCTGTGTGAAGACGAGTATGCTTACGATGTGGCACTTCGGTTGACCCGAAACCTGTTAGAGCATGGAGCTACTGTTTATGTGATCACGCGTGATAAAAATGACGGGATCAGGGATAATGCTATTCTGGCTCCCGATAAAGATGAAGTGTTCTATAAAAACCGGAAGATCCCGCTCGACCAGGTCGACCGTCTTAACCTTGCCTGTTCAGTGATCAATGAGCTTTACGAGCAAAATAAAAACGCGGGTATTAAAAAACAGGTTGCTGTCAATCTACATCTCGACTCACGTACCAGTGGTCAGCGGGTTGATATGTTTTTTTATCACAAGTCGGGAAGCGATGAAGGAGAAAAGCTGGCATTGATTTTAAAAAACACGGTGGAAGAAAAATATAATCATTACCAGAAAAACCGCGGCTATGAAGGCGAAGTAAAAAGCCGCAATCTACACATGCTTCGGAAGACGGTGCCTGTTTCGGTATTTATCGAACTTGGCAACATACGCAACGGTGCTGATCAAAAGAGGTTCGTACTGAAGGATAACCGGCAGGCGGTTGCAAACTGGCTAAGCGAAGGATTGATGAAGTATTAACAAGGATGTTAATTTTTTCCCCTGTTATTAGGTAATCCGGATGTGATATTATTCTTTTAGATGAACTCCCGTATTTTATAAGACGGGTTATTTGCATGCATCTCTTTTTGAATACCCGGGTTTCTCTACTTGAGAAATGAATCTTATTTACCAATCTCGTTTATCTTTATCATCTCTTTTTAAATCCCCTGCCTCCAAGTAGTCCCCAGCCTCCGCTCCCAATCAGAAAACCGAAAGCATACCATGCACCGTTATTGTTTTCGGCAAACATCGTTACATCATCGTAAATCAGCATTCCAATCAGATCAGTCGGTGCAATGATTCCATGCCATAAGCCACCCCAAAAACCGTAAGTGTGCCCTTTCAGGCATTCGGCAACAATTTCTTTATTTGCACAGGATGATACCAGGATTATCATCAGCCCGATAATGACTAATACCTGAATTTCTCTTTTGTACTTTTTCATCGCAAAATATATTGTTATGTTGTGATCCTAAAAATAGTAATTATCATAATTAAGATTCTTTAGATGGAAATGTTGCCAAACATCTTGCCTGCCATCAATAAGGGTCAGATTAAACATTGAATGCTATTCTTGATACGAATTAAATTGAGTGCGGCTTTTCAATAAAAAATTTTTTTTGTATTTAAAGAAACTTAATAAATTTGTTGGGGAATTTTAAATAGTTAAAGTATGAATAGAATTATCATCATCCTTAGCACGGTTATCCTTGTTGTGGTTTTAATTGTTTTACTTGCCAATGATGAGGATGAAAATCCTTACCGCTACAAATCCGCTGCAGGACTGAACAAAGAAATGAATTGTCCTGATTCAGCAGCCTGTACACATGCAAAAAAAGGCGATAAATCATGTTGTGAAATCAAAAAAGGACATACCGCCAAGTGTGATCCCAAAGCATGCGACCCGGTAATTCACGATACGACAAAATGCAAACCTGAATCCTGTTCTCATCATGAAGTAAAAATGACAGAAAAGAAATGCAGTTCATCCTGCACCTCTAAATGTCAGATGAAGACAGAAAAAAAGAAATAATATCCGGGACTTCAATTTGAATATTTAATCATTGTCGCGCAGAAAAAGTCTGCCTGAATCCGGATGATAATTATTATTTCATCTGATCGGAAAAGATGAAAAATAATTCGATTAAATTTGCAATGAAAAATTATTTAATAATTTAACAAATTAATAATTCAATAGTATTATGATTCAATTAGAGCTAACACCCAAACAGGCGGAAGAATTAAAAAGCCATTATATTCTTGAACTGGAGAAATTGCAGCAGCGTTCAGCTGAAATAATGGAAATATTAAAACGGCTGGTTCACAAACCTTCAGGGTATGATAAACCAGCTGATACGTCAGTAATCCCGATCGAACCGAAGGTGAGGGAAACATCACCAGGTACAACACTGGAAACTAAAGGTAAGCGCAGAGGGCGTCCGACAGGCAATCCTGACTGGCATAATTACATTCCCCAACTTTTAAACGAGCAAGGTAAGCCTTTAACCAAGAATCAAATTATCAAATTCTATGAAAAGCAGTATGGTGTTGACTTATCCGGCTCAAAATCCGCATTGACGTTACTCAACCAAACTATCCAGCGGCTCAGGGTTAAGCACAACCTTATTACAAGCATAAGGAAAAAAGGGAAAAAAGGTAGCTATTACAGCCTGGTGAATCCTGTGGAAACTTTGCCGTTAAGTGTTGCTGCTTCAGAAAAAACCGAACCTGAGGAGTCAGTTGATAAAACCCAGGACGCCACAAGGTACTACTGGAATCAGTTCATTGTTGACACACTCAACAAGCAGAAACGAATTCTGTCCTTAAAAGACCTGGTGAACTATGCCATGGTTAATTTCTCGATAAACGAGCAGGAAAAGAAAGCCACCTACGGCAAATTATCGCCAGTTTTAAGCCACATGTCGAAAAACAAGGATAAAATCAGAACGGCAAGAAAAGACGGAATATCCCGTAAATTTTATGGATTGACAGATTGGTTTAATGAAAAAGGCGAACTGATCAATCTTTACAAATAAAAAATCCTTATAACCATTCTTTTGGCGGTAAAAGCCTTAAGAAGGGAAAAATATCTGATTGAATTTCGGGGGACAACTTTATTGAAGTCTTTTCCTAAAGGATTTCATGCGATCATTCCAAAGAGATTAGGTTGCGGTCAAGCAAATTTTCAAATCATGCTTTTAATAAATTCATCGGGATCAATCTTTATTGAGTTGGTCATTAGGTGAGAAGTTCCTTAATGTTAACAACTGAAACTGCATTTCAGCGATTTTAAATCCTGCGTTCAACCTTCTTCATCCCCGGCAAGATTGCGAAAATCATCAGATTTTCTATTCATTTCTGCATGCCTGTGGTAATGGGAGAGAAAATATTCCCTTCTCCTTTCACAACGCTGACAAGATACATTCCCCGGGCTTATGAATAAAATTCCTTTTTTGACGAGCAGTCTGGTGTCCGATTTACCAAAGTAAATATATTGAACAGGGATATAATGAAATCCACCACACCGAACTGACTTCGGGTGAGCATTTCCCGCCATCGGAACAACCGACATTTCTTGCCGCCGTTATCAAGGATTTCTTTTGAAGGGTCGTAAATTGTGAACCTTATAAACTACCTGTATAGAATATTCTATTTCAGAACCAGTTTAATTGTTTCTGATTTATTAAAGTTTTCCAATTGCAGGAAGTATAAACCTTTTGCAAAACCGGTTAAATCAATAGTGTGAGTGGTCGACGCAGAATTTTTCGCATCCGATTTATACACTCGCTGACCATTTACATCCAAAATAAAGGCGTTCGCTGATTGGTTAAGCCGGACATAAAAAATTCCATCGGAAGGATTCGGATAAACTTCACAGGCAAAAGCGGAATTATCATTCAGAGATGTTCCCGGATCATAATTCCATGTACCAAACATGAGTCCGCGACCATGAGTAGCAGCCAGAACGGTATTATCCTGGCTCCGTATCTGCAACATATCGATTCTTACGTTGGGCATGTTGATATCCGGTTCCCATATAACGTCATCTGCAACAGCATTACTGGTAGTCCAGATACCGATTTCAGTGGCTATCATTACCTGCTTTGAATTTTGAGGGTGATAAATTGCCCAACGTACCGGCATATCAGGAATGTTGCCTGAAATATTCTTCCAAACCTGACCACCATCGCAGGTTTGCCAAACGGACGGAACGCCATAATTTGAAAAAGTGACAATCAGTGTATCTTCCGAACCTCCAATGGCTAAGCTGGAAACATAAGCAACCGGGAGATCCTCAGAACCTATTTCGCTCACTTGTGGACTTGCCTGTGCATTAGCAACCCTGAAAATTTTTCCATACTGCGATCCCACGAAAAGTGTGGTTGTCCCTCCGGCTGAATAAGGTGACACCCTGACGATGGAAAAATATTCTGAGATCCCTGTGTTTAAAGTGATCATCTGTTCAAAGGGATTATTCGGTATGCCTGAAATCCTAAGGATAGTATTCGCATAGGTTCCATCGAAATTCACTCCGTTTGCATACAGGATGTTGTTGTCACTGTCGTAGTCTGCAGGATTGATAAAAACACCGGTGCCATAATTTCCCATACTATTGTAATAGTTCCAGTTCTGGAAAACCGAATACTGGTTGTAGTAATATGAAGTGATCATAATTGATGGTTCATTTTCATCGAAGAAACAGGCAGCTCCGTCACCACCGTCGATCATATCGTTAATTGTAAGCGGGCTGCCCATGTAAAGCAGGGTTCCGTTATCCTGCAAACCTCCGACAAAATAGTTATCTCCGGGAACAGGGTAAATATCACAGGTATAGAACTGGAGGGTACTGAAGTTATTATTTTTCTCTTCAAAAACCGGGTAGGTCGACGAGGCATCAGAAGTATAAAACACACCACCGTCGGTTCCATAGATCATTTCGGATGAGGAACCATTTTTATAAAGCTGGACATGCTGATCCGCGTGAACATACTCGGGACCTCCGCCCCAATACATGAGTGACCAGTCGGATAAGTGGTTCCAGTTGTTGCCTCCATTTTCAGTTTTCCAGACATCGAGCCCACCGACATAACACTCATCCGGATCAGCAGGGCTCACCGAACCGATAAGCGCATGCCAGGCAATAGTTGCCCAGTCATTTCCGCCATCTGGAGTATTGGTTTGCGCCCATGTAAGACCGTTGTTATCCGACTGCAGAATATACCGGCAAATGGCTCTGTTTCCTCCGGCATTGTCGTACCAGCCGGCTGCCATTAATGCATAAACCCTGTTCTGATCCGAAGGTGCGCAGGCTATGATGACACGGTCGGGAACGGGATAATTAGGATCACTTTGGATGATAGCCTCATAATCATCAAATACCGTCCATGAACCGGTTGTCCCCAGATCGGAATAAAGTACTGCAGATCCGCCGTTGTTGTTCAGATTTTTAAGTGTTCCGACAAAAATCCTTCCTGCGGGTCCGATTTCAAGGTCGGCAGGTGCAAAGGGCAAAGTATCAGAAGGAATATCAGGAAGAACCTGTACCCATGAGGCTCCGCCATCAGTCGAACGGTAAAGCCCGTCGGTAGGCAGGCTCTGATGGCTCATTCCATGATAATATCCGGAAACCACGCCGGCATAAATAGCGCTGATACCGGATTCATTCCTTACTTTGAGATCGGAAATGTATTTGAAATCGGCAGTTGATGGAAGCAGGTTCCAGGTTTGACCGGCATCTTCCGATTTCCAGATGCCGATTCCTACGCCGGATGACTCCCGGTAAACGATCCGGGCAGTCTGATATTCACCTGTGCCCACATAAAAAGTCTGCGGATGATTCGGATCAAATGCAATAGAACTTATGGACAACGAAGGCCAGTAATCATCGACAGATTGCCAGGACGAATTATTATTTGTTATGTCATTGTTGAACCATAAGCCGCCGGTGACTCCCCCAGCCCATACTTTATTTCCGGTTTGATCATTTGGATCCCACAAAATAGCGCGTGTCCGTCCACCCATATCGGAACCGCATTCCGTCCAGTTGATAATGGCTGACGATTTCTGAGCTACCATTTTCTCCATTTCTTTTTTGTATTTGTAAGCTTCAAGTAATCTTTCAGTGGGCACTCTGTTAAGTTCCGGATCCATGGTCATTAAATAATTCTGCAATGCTGCCATGTCGGGTTGATCGCTTTTGGAGCTTTCATTCATGTAATGATTTTTTACATCTGTGTTTCCCCTCAAAGTCCTTGAATGATTTTCACTTTTTGATCTGGTTCGGTTGCCATTCACGAGGATCATGCTGATTACCAGTAAAAACATAACCGCGAAGCCCGAAAGTGTAATTAATTTCTTCATTGTTTCTTATTTGAAAGATTTAACGCCAAAAAAAGACAAATGTATGTGTTTAATTGTTGTCAGAATGAATTACCCGCTACTTAACCCGGACCCAGGCTCTTCCTGCCTGCCATTGAGTTGCAATGGTAGTCAACACAACATATTGGATTAAAATAATTTCAATTATCAAGTATTTATTTGTAACATTGCAGCCGTTTTTTAACAGCCCAATATTATAAATGATCAGGAGTTCGGGACGTTTCAGTTTTACACTAATTTTTGCAATGCTGGTGGGCAGTGTATTAGGCTCTGCTATATCAGGCAAAGCCAGTGAACAGGATTCATTGGTACAGCACGAAGAAGGAGGATTCAACCCGGGAACCATGATCGTTGAACATGTGATCGACGCTCATGAATGGCATATCATGACCATCGGTCACCGACATGTTTCGCTTCCTTTACCAGTGATTTTGTATCACTCCGGAAAGCTCGATATTTTTATGTCCTCGGAATTTCAACATGGACATGAATCCTACCGGGGATATAAACTGGAAACCGCAGGTGAGAATAAAGGGAAGATCGTTATGGAAGTTTCGGGGGAAATTCCCCTTGATCTTTCCATCACTAAAAATGTTGCAGCCATGCTGATCAGTATGCTCCTGATCTGTATTATTTTTATTTCAATCGGGAGGTCATATACCCGGAGAAAATCTCAGGCACCAAAGGGAATTCAGTCGCTGATCGAACCACTCATTCTGTTCATCCGCGATGACGTTGTTAAAGCTTCGATCGGCGAAAAAAGGTATGAAAAATATCTTCCCTACCTTTTAACTTTATTCTTTTTCATTTTTTTCAACAACCTGCTGGGACTCGTTCCATTTTTTCCGGGAGGTGCCAATCTAACGGGCAACATTGCTGTGACAATGGTTATGGCTTTATTCACTTTCGTCATAACCTCTTTCAGCGGGAATAAGGGTTACTGGATTCACATAATCAATACCCCGGGAGTTCCCTGGTGGCTGAAAATTCCTGTACCGCTGATGCCAATTGTGGAGTTGATGGGAGTGTTTACAAAGCCATTTGTTCTAATGGTTCGTCTTTTTGCAAATATAACCGCCGGTCACATCATCGTACTCGGATTTATGAGCCTGATCTTTATTTTCGGCAACATCAGTCCAGCCATTGGTTATGGAGTTTCCATCGTGTCGGTGGCTTTTGCAGTGTTTATGGGATTGCTTGAATTGCTTGTAGCTTTTATCCAGGCTTATGTTTTTACGCTGCTGTCGTCGCTGTATTTTGGAATGGCAACGGAGGAGCATCATTGATTTGGTTCAAAGTTTAAAGCTTGACTGCTGCAAGCAGGTTTGAGGTTCAAGGTCTTGGATTTGAGACAGATTTAACTGGAATTGAGTTAAAGAACAAAATAGTAACCGTTTTAATTAATAAATAGATTATGACAATTTTAGCGATTTTATTAGAAGTTGCGATTGCAAAAATGGGAGCCGGATTAGGAGCCGGCATCGCTGCCATCGGCGCTGGTATTGGTATCGGACAGATCGGCAAAGGCGCTGTTGAATCCATAGCGCGTCAGCCCGAAGCTGTCGGCGATATCCGGTCAAACATGATCGTCGCAGCAGCTCTCATCGAAGGTGTTGCTTTCTTTGCAATCGTCGTTTGCCTGCTGATCCTTTTCCTTGGATAACAGCAGGAAACCCTTTACACCGCCGCGGTTGGCGGCGGTGTAAAGGGTTTTATTCATTATAGCCGGTTTAAAACCTCTAATTAAAAAAGAAAATGGAACTCGTACAACCCGGAATAGGACTCATTTTTTGGATGACCATCGCTTTTGCCTTATTGATTTTTATTTTAGCGAAGTTTGCATGGAAACCGATCATGAAGGGTATCAGGGAGCGTGAACAGTCGATCGATGATGCTCTCAATGCAGCAAACAAAGCCAGAGAGGAGATGAAGGAACTGAAGTTTTCGAACGAGCAGTTGCTCAGGGAAGCAAAGGAAGAAAGGGATAACATCATGCGTGAAGCCCGGAAGGTTAAAGAATCCATCATCGAAAATGCGCGGCTGAAAGCCAATGAAGAAGCTCAGCGCATCATTGAGAATGCAAGGGAAAGCATTCAGTTTGAAAAGATGGCGGCTTTGCATGATATGAAAAATCAATTGGCGCTGCTGTCTATTGAGATTGCTGAAAAAATCCTCAAAGAGGAACTTGCGTCGAAAGGCAAACACAAAGAGCTTGTTGAACGGCTGATAGATGATGTGAAATTCAATTGATCATTTCCTGAAACAAGTTTAATTCAATGAACGAAATTAAAATTGCCGACCGTTATGCAAAAGCCTTGTTCGATCTGGCTCGCGAAAGAAACATGCTGGAGAACGTTTATGAGGATGTCCTCGTCGTTCGGGAGGTATGCAGAGGAAACAGGGATTTTATCCTGTTTCTGAAAACACCAGTGATCAAAGAAACAAAGAAAGTTGCGGTCATCAATGCTCTTTTTAAAGATAAAATCGGAAATCCGATGCAGACTTTTCTGGTCACCATTACCCGAAACAAAAGAGAAAGCCTGATTCCGATAATTGTAAAGCAGTTCATTGAAGTGTACAAATCATTTAAGAACATAATTACTGCTGAAGTAACTACTGCTGCAACGCTGACTGACGAGCTCAGGACACAGATCATCAGTATCATTCAAAAAGCAACACACGCTCAGATTGACCTTGAACAAAAGATTGATGAATCAATTATCGGCGGATTTATCCTGACTTTCAAGGACAGGCAATATGATGCCAGCATACTGCGGCAGATACAAAACCTGAGGCAGGAATTCAACATTAACTTATACGTGAAAGGATATTAAAAGACAAATTAAAAATAACCATAATGGCAGAAATTAAACCAGCAGAAGTATCGGCGATTTTACGGCAACAATTATCCGGACTGAGCACGACTGCTGAACTTGAGGAGATCGGTACCGTGCTGCAAATCGGCGACGGAATTGCCCGCATTTACGGATTGAACAATGCCCAGTCGGGTGAACTGATAGAGTTTGAAAAGACGGGGCTTATGGGAATTGTGCTGAATCTTGAGCAGGATAATGTAGGAGCAGTATTGTTAGGTGAATCCACAAATATTCTCGAAGGAGATAAGGTGAAAAGAACGGGGCGTATCGCTTCCATCCAGATCAGTGAGGAGATGGTAGGAAGGGTGATCAATACTCTGGGCGAACCTGTGGACGGCAAAGGTGAAATCGGCGGTAAAAAAATAGGGATGCCTCTTGAGCGCAAAGCGCCCGGAGTGATTTTCAGGCAACCAGTAAATGAGCCGCTGCAAACCGGCATCAAGGCAATCGATGCGATGATCCCGATCGGTCGCGGGCAGCGCGAGCTGATCATCGGCGACCGCCAGACTGGTAAAACTGCCATTGCCATCGATACGATCATTAATCAAAAGGATAATCATGACAAAGGTCAGCCGGTTTATTGCATTTATGTCGCCGTCGGGCAAAAAGGATCATCGGTTGCCAATATTGTTAAGACACTCGAGGACAATGGCGCCATGGCATATACCATTGTCGTCATGGCAACTGCTTCCGACCCTGCCGCTATGCAGTTCTATGCTCCGTTTGCCGGTGCTGCCATTGGAGAATACTTCAGAGATACCGGTCGCCCGGCTTTGGTAATTTACGATGATCTTTCAAAACAGGCTGTTGCTTACCGGGAAGTTTCGTTGCTGCTGCGTCGCCCGCCGGGACGTGAAGCTTACCCGGGTGACGTATTTTACCTCCATTCTAGGCTACTTGAAAGAGCAGCCAAAATAATCGAATCGGACGAGATAGCTGCAAAAATGAATGATCTCCCTGAATCGCTTAAACCACTGGTCAAGGGTGGCGGCTCTCTTACCGCACTGCCGGTTATCGAAACACAAGCTGGGGATGTTTCCGCATATATTCCGACTAATGTGATTTCCATTACCGACGGGCAGATTTTCCTTGAAACCACATTATTCAATTCGGGTGTTCGCCCGGCTATCAACGTGGGGATTTCGGTTTCACGGGTCGGTGGTCATGCCCAGATCAAATCCATGAAGAAGATTGCAGGAACATTAAAACTCGACCAGGCTCAGTTTCGTGAATTGGAAGCATTTTCAAAATTCGGTTCGGATCTCGATGCAGCTACGCTTGCTATTCTGGATAAAGGCAGGCGAAACGTCGAAATATTGAAGCAACCACAGTATTCTCCGATGCCTGTCGAAAAACAGATCGCTATCATTTATTGCGGTACCAAGGGGCTTCTTAAGAAGATTCCGGTTAGTAAGGTTCATGACTTCGAGGTTTTATTTCTGCATGAACTCGAAACTAACCACGACGATACACTGGATTCGCTAAAAAAAGGACAATTGTCCGATCAGGTAATTGCAACACTTGAAAAAGTTGCAGCAAGTATGGCTGGGAAATTTGAGAATTAGGATATTCATCGAAAAGAATAAACACGATAAAAACAGGATAATTCGATGCCGAGTTTAAAAGAGGTCAGGATCAGAATTGCTTCGGTTAAGTCCACACAGCAGATCACGAGTGCCATGAAGATGGTTGCAGCTTCGAAGCTGCGGCGTGCGCAGACGGCGATACTGCGCCTGCGTCCTTATGCGGCAAAACTCCAGGAATTTCTCATGAACCTGAGCAGCAGCCTCGACAGCACGGAAGCCGGGAGTGTCTATTCACGGCAAAGGAATCCAGATAAAGTTCTGCTGATAGTCATTTCATCGAACCGTGGTTTATGCGGCGCCTTCAACACCAATATTATAAAAAAGGCTAACCATGTGATCAATGAAAAATACACCGCACAGTATAAATCGGGTCAGTTATCATTGATTACTATTGGGAAAAAAGCGACAGAATTTTTCAGAAAAAGAAAATACAACATCATCGAAAGTCACGATTCCATATTTGATCACCTTACCTTCGAGAACATTGCACCTATTGCTGAAAAAATAATGAAGCTTTTCGAGGACAAGCAATATGACAGGATCGAGATTATATACAACCACTTTAAAAATGCAGGATCGCAGTCAATCGAGCATGAGCAGTTTTTGCCAGTAAGGCTGGTTGACACTAAAGATAGCAGAGCTAAAGCCGTGAAAGTGGACTACATTTTCGAACCTAATAAAGATGAGATCATTCGTGACCTGATCCCGAAATCATTGAAAATTCAGTTTTATAAAACACTGCTTGATTCGGTTGCCAGTGAGCATGGTGCAAGGATGACAGCCATGCATCAGGCTACAGATAATGCTAAAGAACTGCTTAAAGATCTGAGCCTGGCATACAATAAAGCCCGTCAGGCAGCCATTACCCGCGAAATCCTTGAAATTGTAGGGGGCGCTGAAGCTCTGAGAGGTTAATACCGATCAGAAATGAAATAGGTCCAATTTCATTTCTCGAAATGGCATAATTTTCCCTGTTACTGGTTTAGTCCGGAACCGGCTTAAATAAACCGTTTGTTTAAGCCGCCACATGAACATTTTCAGCAAACAAATTGTTTTTACAACGATAATTTGAATTGAAAATCAATTTTGATGAATTAATAAAGTCCAAAATGATTTCTAAAAAAGTTGAAAAAGCATTGATCGACCAGATTGAAAACGAGGAGATGGCTTCGCGTTTTTATATGGCGATGGGTTCCTGGTGCGAAGTGAAAGGCTACCCGGGAGCAGCTGATTTTTTGTTCCGCCATTCCGATGAAGAACGAATGCACATGATCAAGCTGATCAGGTACGTGAATGATAAAGGGGGTCATGCCACGTTGAAGAAACTGGACATGCCAGAAAACAAGTACGACTCGCTTCTCAGTATTTTTGAAAAAATATTCCAGCATGAACAGGCTGTTACCAGGAGCATCAACAAGCTTTTTGAAAATGCATTTAATGATAAGGACTTTACCACCAGCCAGTTTTTGCACTGGTATATCGAGGAACAGATTGAGGAAGAACGGATGTTTAAGGGAATTCTCGATAAGTTCAGGCTTGCGGGCAACCAGGCAGGCGGTTTGTTTTTATTGGACAAAGAACTCGGTTCGTTGACGACTCAATAATTAAGCTTAAGCCCTGCTTTCCATTACTTCCTGATAAGTGTGGATTAATCTTCTTTTAATTCAATTAACTTATAGGATAGTTTATTCCCCAATGCCTTTGAAATACAAAGTCATAAATGTTTCCTTTCTCCTGTTTTTATGATTTTAAAATTCCAATGATATATTCATCACCAGATCACGATCAGCAGATGAGCAGAGGCTTACCTGCCTTAGTAAGTTTTCTTCTTCTGATGGACAAATCCTGATTCATTATTTTCCTTTTTCAGATCGACAAAAAATCCTAATTTAGTCGAACTTTGTAATGAATTCAACGTAACAAAGGACTGGTTTAAATAACAATTGGCATGTGACCCTGAATTGCCCGATTGTTAATAACTGCGTTTTGCTTTTTGATTTTTAAAATGAGTGATGAACAGTTTTTGCCCGGCTCAATAAGGCAAAAGATAGAACAATTTTTAAAGGACAACAAAGAAAGCTCGACCTTTGATAAGGAACAGCTTAGCCGATTATTTGAAGACATCACCGGATATTCAAACCAAACTGAACTGCATAAAGAGGAATTGTTATCGACCATCCAGAATCAAAAAGAACTCCTGCTAAAAATCTATTCATTATTGGACGAATCGAGCGACGGGTATGTGATCCTTGATCAGGACTTTACAATACAAATAACCAACCAGGCATTTAACAGTGTAACTGGCTGTGCTCCAATAGAACTGATTAATAGTTCTGTTCTCCGGTTTATTTGGCAGGATGACCTGGCGAAATTTAAACGCAATTGCAGGCAGGTTATTAAATCAGGTCAAAAGAAAAAAATTGAAATCAGATTCGATGGACAGGACTCTCCCAGGCTTTTCACCCTGATCATAGAGCCGGTCAAACAAGACAAATCGATCCTGGTTAGATTCGTTAATAAGAATGGATTTCAGAACTCACATGAAATTACAAAGTCGCGGGTGAATAACACTGAGTTTGATTACCTGATGGCGGTGGTGAGAGATGGGATGGTTTTACTGGATTCAGAATGTCATATTCTAACTGCCAGCACATCATTCTGTGATATGACTGGTTACAGCCTGAAGGAACTGCAGCAGATTGACAATTTCTTTGAACTCTCATCAGAGGCAACACGGTCATGGGAGCAAAATGAGGTATGGGTAAAGTTGATGAAAGACGGCTTCAGCGAAATCTATGAAAAAGAATTCATGTGCAGGAACGGTGAGAAAATTACAACAGAGTTTTCATTATATTCAGATCCCACCGAAAAAAGCAGATCAGACCGGTTTTGGGGAATAGCCAGGGACATCAGTGACCGTTTGAGAGCCGGACAAACCCTTTTGGCACAGGACGAGCGTTACGATGTGGTTGCCCTGTTTACAAACGAATGGGAGTACTGGCGCGGCACCGATGGCAGCATAAAGTATGTTTCCCCTTCATGCAAGAGAATTTCGGGTTATTCGCCCAGCGATTTTGAGAAAAATCCAAACCTGCTGGAACAGATTATACATCCCGAAGACAAGGAAGAATTCCGCCATCACAAGGTATTAACAGGGATTCACCATGAGGGAGATGAAGTTCATTTTATGAATTTCAGGATCATTTGCAAGGATAAATCCGTTAAATGGATCGGTCACTCCTGCCAGAATATACGAACTTCCGATGGCACCTATCTCGGAATCAGAGGTAGCAACAGGGATATCACCGAAAAAAAACGAATTGAAGCCAGCCTTGATGAAAAGAACCGGTCGCTTGCATTCCTCAACCGGATGGCTATCGACCTTGCTTCCCTGCATGAGGATCAAAATTTACCCGTATTTCTTGCCAAACAACTGAAAGAATTTACTGAAGGTATATTTGTTAGTTTTTCAGAATACGATCCTACCAATAAGACCTTGGTTACGAAACACATTGAGATTGAAAATGAACTGCTGAAAAAAGTTCTGAAGTTTCTCAACCAGGATCATATTCGGTTCGTTTCACCTGTTTCCGATGAATCCTATGAAATGATCATAAAAAACTCAGTAGGTCTTCGGTATTCAATCACAGAAATTACTTTCGGAGGAATTCCGCCGGTTATCGGAAGACCACTGAAAGCGCTTTTAAACGCCGATCGGTTTTATGCCCTGGTGTATGTTATCGAAGGCGAACTTATCGGAACTTCCATTATCGCATTAAGTGCTGATCAGCCCGATCCTTCAGCCGACTTTCTGGTTTCATTTGCGAACCTTGCGGCAGTATCTCTCCGGCGAAGCAAGACCGAGCAATCGTTAAAGGAATCGGAGGAGCGCGTTCGAACTACATTATATAGCATTGGAGATGCTGTAATCTCTACCGATCAATTCGGTCGTATCAGAAAAATGAATCCGGTTGCCGAAAAAATGACCGGATGGGCTGAACACGATGCAAGAGGTAAAGATTTATCTGAAATTTTTCATATTCTAAATGAAGACACGCGATCGATCGTTCAAAATCCGGTAATGCGGATCCTGCAGGAAGGTATGATCATCGGACTTGCCAATCACACACTTCTTATTTCAAAAGACGGAAGAGAAATTCCCATCGCTGACAGCGGAGCGCCTATCCGTGATCCGAACGGTAATATCCTGGGTGTAATCCTTGTATTCAGAGATCAAACCGCAGAACGCGAAATCCAAACTGCCCTGGTGAAGGAAAAGCAGACTGCAAAACAATATTTTAACACGGCTGGGGTCATTATGATTGTGCTTGATGACACCGGCAATGTTCGCGAAATAAATAAAAAGGGTTGCGAAATCCTCGGATATAAAGAAGAAGAAATAACAGGCAAGAATTGGTTCAGAAACTTTCTTCCTGCTCGCAAAATTGACTTGATTTATTCAAAGTACCTGGAAATCATTTCAGGAGATATTTCCCCGAACGAATACGTTGAAAATTCCGTTCTCTGCAAGGATGGTGAAGAAAAACTTATTGCATGGCACAACTCAGTGATCAGGAACGACCAGGGGAAGGTTATCGGCACTCTATCATCCGGCGAGGATATTACCCTTCGAAAGCAGGTGGAACAGGCGTTGCGCGACAGCGAAGAAAAATACCGATCGCTCATCGAAAACATGCTGGATGCCGTGCTTATTCTGGATTTTTCAGGAAACATACTTTTTTATAACCCTCCGGCTCTGAACCTATATGGAAATGAGGTTGCTTTTGACCCAATCGGTGTTAACATAACGATGTTTTTACATCCCGATTCTGTAAATCAGGCGTTCCTGGATATTGAAAAAGTTAAAAGCGGGGAAAAGACTTCAACAAAATACCGGATTATCAGAGCCAACGGGGATATAGGCTGGATCCAGAGTTTAAGCACCAGGATAAATTACCGTGGCGCTGAAGTTTCGCTCGTTATATTGCATGATATCACCGATCAGAAACTCAACGAAGAATCGCTCCGGCTCTCGGAGGAAAGGTTTGCCAAGGCATTTAATTCGAATCCTGCAGCAGTAATCCTTTCAAGGCTTGCCGACGGCATCATCATCGATGCGAACGAAAGTTACCAGAAAATGTTTGGCTTCAGCCACGAGGAACTTATAGGTCAAACCGGTTTAGGGCTGGGAATTTTCGAAAATCCTGATCTGCGCAATGATATCCTTAACAAGCTGAAAACCATCGGCGCTGTCCGAAATCTGGAAACAAAACTCCGGCACAAGCATGGAACCCGACTGGATGTTTTGCTTTCAGTTGAAAAAATTGAGATCAACCGCGAAAATTGCCTTCTTTCGACCATCCAGGATATCAGCGACCGAAAAAAGGCGGAAGAAAAGATCGTCCAAAGCAGCAACCGGCTCAATGCGATCCTCAATGCCATGCCTGATATTATGTTTATCATCGACAGGAACGGTGATTTTGTCGAATATTATTCAAGGTCTACAGACGTTTTAGCACTGCCGCCCGAAACAATCATCGGAAATAATATCAGCAGTCTTTTCCCGCAGGCGGAGGTGAGCCGGTATCTGAAAGCATTTGACCAGGTCCTGGAAAACAAATCACTCGGAACCCTCGAATACCAATTGCCAATAGATGGCGTGGAAATGTACTTTGAAGCGCGGATCACTCCTTTTGACATGGACCAGGTTTTATGTATTGTCCGCAATATAACCGAACAAATGCGGCTGGAAAAGGAAATCGCCTATTATTCAGGAATGCGAAATCTTGTTACCCGGCTGGGCAGCAAGTTCATCAACCTCAGCAGCAAAAAATTCGACACAGCCATTGCTGAGTCTATGGCTGAGATAGGCGAATTCACTCATGTGGACAGGGTATATTTATTCGACTACGATTTCGAAAAAGGGATCATGATCAATACCTATGAATGGTGCGCTGCGGGTATTAAACCCGAAATTGATAACCTGCATGAGGTTCCGATGTCGGCAATTCCCGGCTGGGTTGAAACACACCAGAAAGGCGACAACATATACATTCAGAGTGTTTCGAGTCTGGATCCTGCGGATAAACTGCGACAAATTCTGGAGCCTCAGGAGATCAAATCCCTCATTACCCTTCCGATGATGTACGAAGGGAAATGCCTGGGATTTGTCGGGTTCGATTCGGTGAAAGCAGAAAGATACTGGAGCGAAGATGAGATTTCCGTACTGAAACTATTCGCTGAACTCCTGACCAATCTTAAAATCAAATTCCAGGTGGAAGCGAAACTGCTCGAAGTGGAATCGATCAACAAGTTCATAACATCAAACATAACCGATGCTGTGTGCCTGGTAGATACCGACGGCAAATATACCTATGTTACGCCTTCGCACGAAACTGTGACCGGTCGCGGTATGGAAGTGATCGGTGAAAATTTCCTGAAATACATCCATGCAGAGGATTACAAAAAGGTTCTTCATATTATAGTTACCGGCAGCGAGTCGGGTCTGACAAAAAATGTCGAGTATCGTTACCTTCATCCCAAGAAAGGATATATCTGGCTCGAATCGACGGGCAAAAGGCATTACGATGCCAGCGGGAAACTTTTTGGGCTCATCACGTCCAGGAATATTACCGACAGGATGAAGAATCAGGAAGAGTTGATTTCAGCTAAAGAAAGAGCTGAGGAAAGCGACAGGCTTAAGACTGCATTCCTCAACAACATGTCGCATGAAATCAGGACGCCGCTGAATGTCATCATGGGATTCACCGAACTCCTTCGCGATCCCCTTAAAAGCCAGAATGAATATCATTATTTCTCAAGAATCATCACTCAAAGCAGCAATCACTTGCTGTCGATCATCAACGACATCATGAGTATCGCCACCATAGAGGCAGGACAGGAAAAAGTAAGGGAAACCCATACAGATATCAACCGGCTTCTCGAAAGGCTTTACCAGGAATTCAATATCAGGCTCGAAACACAGGAAGTCGTTTTCTATCTTACTTCCCGGCTCCACGACCATTCAACAAAAGTCCTGACGGATGAGACGAAGATCGTCCAGGTAATGTCGAATCTCATTTCGAATGCCATTAAGTTTACGCATAAAGGAAAAATTGAATACGGCTGTATAAGAGAGGATGGTCACCTGAAGTTTTTTGTTGAGGATACAGGCATCGGAATTCCACAAGCCTATCATGACCGCATCTTTGAACGATTCAGGCAGGTTGACGATAAAACCACAAGAAAGTACGGAGGGAATGGCTTAGGATTATCCATATCAAAAGCCTATGTTGAAATCCTTGGGGGTAAAATCTGGGTCGAATCCGAGGTGGGGAAAGGCTCGAAATTTATTTTCACTGTGCCGTATAAACCTTCTGGTCCGATCGCAGGGTCCGAATTAAAACCTGAGGTCACAGAGACATCGCGTAAAGCGCGTGGAACAAAAACTATTTTAGTAGCAGAGGACGAAGCGAGCAATTATTTACTTCTCGAAAAGCTGCTTGCAGATAACCAATTCCGTCTGATACATGTGGTAAATGGTAAGCAAGCACTGGAAGTTTGCCAAAACGACCCTTCAATCGACCTGGTGATTATGGATTTAAAGATGCCTGTGATGGATGGACTCAGCGCAACCGGTCTGATCAAAAAGGACAAGCCTGATTTGCCTGTAATTGCGCTCACAGCCTATGCTTTAAGCGGTGACAAGGAAAGGGCTCTGAGAGCAGGTTGCAATGAATACATATCCAAACCCTTTACTAAAGCTGACCTTTTAGCGGTTCTTGACAGGCTTCTGGTCAAACAATCAACCTGACTTTTCGAATAGCCGGTCAGGAAAAATGCCCGAAAGATGAATCTGTAATACCGATTTGAAATGGAATTAGTCAAATTTCAGGCAAAATTAGGCAATATTAATCTAAGACAGGATTGGTGAATAGGATTATTCAGCATATCCATACTTTACACATCTTTGAAAAAGGAATCGTATTATGGTGAATGACTGATGGAAGTGAAAGTTTGTTCTTTTATACCGCCTGAAAACAGGTTAGCAAAAATCAAACCGGTAAAAAGGGCGGCATAACTGTAACTT
>Ga0233425_10005070_pt1 | contig 21295 bp, 19 predicted proteins | sample Watercolumn_Towu_2_FD_181712 | JGI IMG/M metagenome (GOLD analysis project Ga0233425, IMG submission 181712) | Freshwater microbial communities from Lake Towuti, South Sulawesi, Indonesia - Watercolumn_Towuti2014_140_MG | ecosystem: Environmental > Aquatic > Freshwater > Lake | place...
TCCACCCGCGGTTGCCAGGTTACGTCGGTGGTGAGCCCCACGGGCAGGCCGAACCAGGGACGGACCAGCCAGTCACCCAGCAGGCGGTCAACGTCCGGCAGCGCTCGCGCCAGGGGGGCTCGCGGAGTCCTTCGTACCAGAGTCGTCATGGTGTGCACCTCCCATACTGTCCGTATCGGGCAAGCTGTGAAGCGTCTGCTGACTGCACTATACCCTTAGTGTATTGCACTCAAACATCTTCCTATCATGTACTAATGTACCACTGGGCTGAAGCGCCGAAGCGACCCAGCGCAGGGTCGCTTCGGGATGTCAACCAGGTTGGTGGACGGGTCAGGCCACGTCGATCTTGCGGCCCTTGGGCTCGGGTCCCTTCTTCATGGCCCGGACCTCGAGGACGCCGTTGTCGAACTTCGCGGTCACGCTCTCCTCAGCGACATCCGCCGGGAGCTGCACCAGCCGCTCGAAGTGCCCGTACAGGCGCTCGCGCCAGTAGTAGCTCTCCTCAGCGACCTCCTCATCCTTCTTGCGTTCGGCCCGCAGGGACAGATTCCGGCCCTCACAGAGGATTTCGATGTCCTCGCGGGCCACGCCGGGAAGCTCGGCCTTCACGACGAACTCGGTGTCGGTCTCGTACAGGTCCACCTGCGGCGCCCACTCCCTGGGCCCGGTCGCGCGGCCTCGACCGGACGCTCCCAGGACCGGGCGCCCCCAGATCTCGCGGAACAGCTCATCGACCTCTGGGAAGATGCGCGGAACCAACGTCCTCGGCGTGCGACGGATCAGATCGGCCATGTTCGTATCCTCCCTCCAGTTGGGGTGATGTCGAAGCGCGCTGCGCTTCTACTTGAGTCCAATACAATAAAGCATAGTGCCAGTAATCTGTGAAGTCATTCCGGGCAGTCAGAGGCGAGACACACTGGGTCGCCCCCGTGCGCGGCCTCGGAGCCGTTCGGTCCCTGGCGTGGTGCAGCGGGCGACGGCTTATGGTTGGGGATTGGGGCTCGGTTCAGCCGGGGGTACGGCGGGCGGGGCGGGCTGTTCCTCGGCGGGCTGCTCCTCGTCCTTCTTCTCCCGCTTGAACGTGCCGGAGAAGCCGCCGGTCCAGAAGCGCTCACCCTCGACCTCGACCTTGACCCAGGGCGTGGTGAACTGGTTGCCGTTCTCCATGACTCCCTTGACGGGATTGCCCTTGATGGTCAGCAGGTCGTCCTTCTCCACATACTCGGCCTCATCGCCGTAGACCTTCTTGTCCTCCTGCACCGCGACCACGTGACCGGTCGCGAGAGCCCGCTCCTCCTCGTACCAGTAGCGGATCTGATCGCAGGTGACGGTCGTCAGCTTCTCCTTGTACTCCTCCCACCGATCGTCCGACGCGTCGGCCCTTTCTGCGGGAGGAGGCTCGTCAGCCTTGGGGGCGGCCTCACCCTCGGCGGGCGCCTCTTCCTTCTTCTTCTTCTGCGTCACGAGGCGGACGTTGCCAACGATGTCGGCAACCTCCTCCTCGAAGTCGGCCGTGATGAGGTCTCCCGTCACGGTGGTCTCGGGCTGGGTGAGCTTCAGGTTGCCCGTGGCGCGGGCGGTATCTTCCACCTCGCTGTACTGCGCCTCATCGCAGTACAGGTGCGTGTCCTTGTGGCGGAAATGCACGTTGCCGGAGAGGAAGTACAGGTCCTTCTCGGGGTCGTAGCTCATCAGGTCGGCATGTTCGATGTGGACAGGCTCGTCCGACTTCTTCGGCTCCTCGGCGGGAGCGGCGCCCTCGGGAGCCGCGGCCTTGGTGTCAGGCGGCTCGGGCGGCGGCTGCCCCTGGGCGGCCGCAACCCGCAGCGCCAGCAGCACCGCAGACGCCACGGCCGCCAAGACCCGGGTTGTGGATGGGTGCGCACGACTCATCCCGTCCGCTCCTGCGCTTCCTGCGTATCGATGACCATCTGGATCGAGCGCAATGTGAAGGCGCCCGTCTCCAGCTTGTACTCCAGGTTCCGGCCCACTGCGTCGCTACGGTCGGTCTGCATCCGCACCTGGTTCGGACAGTAGACGGTCTGGGTCGGCGTGTCCAGCCGCAAGCCCGCGGTGATGACGGTGATCTTATCTTGCGTGCGGAGCATGACCTGCCCCGGCGCGCTGAGCGTCCGGCTCTTGTTGTCCCAGTGCACCTTGTGGGTCGTAATCACCGCGCCCTTCGGCGAGACGATCCGGACATTGCCCTCCACGTCGAAGTTGTAGCTAGCCGTGTCATACCGGACCGTGTCCGCCGTCACCCGCACCGCCGGTCGCCCCTGCCGGTCGTAGATCAGCCCCTCGCGCATCCGGCCCGCCGTGATGGTCTGTCCGCCCGTCTCGACCGCCAGGTGTGAGAGCTTCACCTTCCACGCCGGACGCCCGGCCTCCAGGTGTTCGGGGGAGAACTGCTCGACCTCCACCACGGGCTTCGACGCCGCGCCATCGGGCCGCTCACCGCCGATCCCGTCCTCCGACCCCGTCGGCGCCCGCCGGACGTAGAGCGCCGCCCCGACGATCAGTGCGACCGCCAGGACCGCCACAACGGCCGTCACGAGCGCGCGAAGCGTCACCCGCGGCTACCCCTCTCAGAGCGGCGGAGGCGGCGGCCCGGCGGACAGCCGAACCTGGCCGACATCGGACACGCGCCCGGCGTTCACGGGTACATACCGCCAGGCGCTCTGCCCCGAGGCCGGATCGGCGAAGGTCACCTGCGGCGTCCCCGGCGTGACGCCGTACAGCGTGAACCGACCCGTGCCGTCCGCCCGAGAGCGCGCCGAGGCCGTGGCGGATTGGATCACCGCGCCGCCCACCCGGCTGCCGTCCGAGAGCGTCAGCGTCCCCGTCACCGCCCCGGTTCCGGGCGGGAGGTTCGGGGGCACGTACACAAACCCCAGGACATTCGCGCCGCCGGCGAGGTTGACGCCCTCCTGATGGGCCTCGTGGCCGGCCGCCGAGACCGTCAGCGTCTGCACGCCGGTCGGTGCGTCGGTGAGCGTGAAGCTCCCGTCCGCGGCCGTCGTGTCGCGCGCCGAGCCAATCCGGACCACCGCGCTCGCGATGGCCTGCAGCGATCCGTCATCGACCACGCGACCCGTCACGGTCGCCAGCGCGCCCTCCCCGCCCCCGCCGCAGCCAACGAGGCCTCCCGCGAGCAGGCCGCACAGCAGTACTGTAACGATGATGCGCAGAGTCATGCTCTCTCCTCGGTTCAACTGGGGGCCGACGGCCGGCGCCGGCCCCGGAGGTTCGTATGCGGCCTAGGGGGCCGTGATCTGGAAGTCGACGCCCGTGAGCACGCGGCCGAAGCCTTCCAGGGTGACCGTCCGTGACACGGTGACGCCCTTGAAGGAGACCTCAATGCGGTAGCGTCCCGGCGGCACGAAGAGGCCGTAGTCGCCCTCGACATTCGTCACATCGGTGTCAATCACCTGGGCGTCGGCGGTGCGGATCGCCTTCACGGTCGCGCCCGCGTTGCCCGGGTTGTTGTTGATGGTCACGGTACCCCGGATCGTGGCCGGGCCCGGCGGGGGCTGGTCTTCGATGGGCGCCAGCTCGATCGTCAGGTCGGGCATCCCCGGGACAACGCTGACCGTGGTGTTCACGGTGTCATACTTGTCCGCCATCACCTGCAGCGGCTGATCGCCCACGGGCACGTCCGGCAGCGTGAAGCGCCCGTCGGCGCCGGTCGTCTCCGGACCCACGCCGCCGAGAGACACCGTCGCCCCCGCCACCGGGTCCCGGCGGATCAGGTCCAGGACCTGCCCGTTCACGGTCGTCTTGGCCGAGGTCGGCACCAGGTCGAAGTCGAGCGGATCGGCGTTGCCGCCCCCGGAGTCTTGGATCACCACCACCGACTGCTCGCCCGTCAGGTAGCCGGTCGCGGTGGCCTCCACGACCGTCGCACCAGTCAGCACGCCGCGCACGGTGTAGGCCCCCGCCTTGTTCGTACCCGCCTGTACGCCCTCGGGGTCGCCGGGGATGTCCGGGCGGAAGTCCAGCACCGCGTTCGCGATCGGGTCACCGGTCTCCGAATCGTTCACATTCCCCGTGATCGTGCCCGTCAGGTCGGGGTCGGCGGCCTCCATCTCGACCTGCACATCCGTCACGCCCGTGGCCTTCAGTTCCAGATTCTCGAAGTGGGTCGCGAACCCCGGGGCGTTCACGGTGAGCGGCTGGCGGGGCGGGTCGGCGGTCCCGTACGGCACCCCCGGAACGCGCACCGCCGCCTCGCCGGCCGCCAACGTCGCCTGCTCGCCGCCCACCACCACCGTCGCCTCCACGGTCAGAGGGTCGCTCGTCCCGGCCACGACCACCGTCACATCCACGGTCGCCGTCTCGGTGTCCGGCGGGTTGATCCGGATCATGCCGGCGCTGCAGCCCGCGAGCAGGGGCATCAGGGCCCAGGCCGCGACGCGCGCGAGTTGTCGGAGAGCGAGTCGGAACACGAGCGGCTCCTATCGGTGAATCGAGACCCGGCTGACGCCCCGCGCCACCTGCCCGTCGGCGGCCCGCGCGGTCAGCTCAACCACATACGTTCCGTTCGGCGCCGGGAGGCCCGCCGAGCTGCGCAGGTCCCAAAGCAGCGTGGCGCGGCCCGCGGCCTGCGGCCGGTCCTGCGCGAGGTCGCGTACCGGGCGGCCGGCGATGTTCAGGACGCGCGCGCTGACGGCGGCGTCGGCCGAAAGCGCATAGGCGACCTGGACCCCCTGGCGCGTCGGCACGCCCGCGAGACCCATGATCGTCAGAGGGCCCTCCCAGACCGGCCGCAGCTCGATCTCGAGCTCCTCGGGCGCCCCGGTGCCGGCGAACTGATAGCCGCCGGCGGTCCGCATGTGCACTTCCCGACCCCGCGCGCGGTCGATGAGCACGGGGCGCAGGTCCCCGGGCACCTGTGAGAGGTCGGGCCAGCTGATCTTGGCCGTGGCGCCCGCAGGCGTGGCGCTGACCCGCAGTCGCCACGGCCCCCGCGCGTTGGCGCCGCGGAAGTCCGAGGCATACTCCCCGCCGCCGGAGGCCTCGCTCACGAAGCCCAGCGTCGGTTGGTCCCCGAAGGCCGGCGGGGCCTGCAGGTCGCAGCGCCGGTCGACGCCGTCGCCCGCCGCGGCCGCGGCCCCGAAGGTGGCTGTGCCCCGCCCCGAGCCGACCTCTAGCAGCACGCTCGCCTGCCAGAGCGTCTTCCCGTAGGGCGAGAGAGCGGACGCGGCCTTCTCTCGCCCGGCCGGAGCGCTACCCGGCGGGGGGAAGACCAACGTCGCGCCCTCGGGCAGCAGGCACCGCAGCCAGTAGCCCTCGAAGGGCTGGAGCTTCTGAGTGAGCGAGTAGCCGGCCTGCTGACCGTAGGCCCACAGGCCGCTCTGGACCCACCCCGCCGTTACCGCGTCCGCGAAGGACTTCGACTCTGTGCCCCGCTGAATCAGCAGGTCGGCGAGGTCCACGTTCCGGTTCCGCGCGCAGCCGACCATGTTCCAGCCCGCGTTCAGCGGGACGAGCACGTCATCCCCCGGGGCCGGGAGGACGCCGTCCACAGCGACGGTCACGTCCTGCAGCACGCGCAGCCAGAACCCCCGGCCCGGCGCGAAGGAGTCGATCGTGGGGTAGATCTCGTACTGGCCGCCGCCCGGGGCACTTGGCTTCCAGCGCGCCAGCAACAGGTCGGCCTCCGGGATGCCCAGGGCCCGCGCGGCGTCGTGCTCCAGGGGCCACAGCGGCACCGACATCAGGTACAGGCCGTTCGTGCCCCGCGGGAAGTTGAACGCCAGCGCGCTGCGACCGCCCGCCGGGAGGAGCACGTCGTAGGAGTCGTACGCCACGTTGACCGTGCGCGAGACCTGGTTGCCGTTCCCGTCGTCGAAGGTGACGACCAGCTGCGCCGGAGAGAGGGTGTGATTGTTGATGACGCCGGACCAGATGCCCCGGCTCACCTGCACATCGGCGAGGCCGTCCAGGCCAACGACGTTGATCGTGCCGCTCGTGGGCCCGAGGATCGCGCCGTAGATGTCGTTGACGTTCGTCCCGTCCCCCTCGAAGTCCCGCACCCCATAGGGGAAGGGGTACCGCGCGACGAGGCCGTTGAGCTCGACCTGCACCGTGATCCGCTGTGGCCCGCCAACGTTGAAGAACGTGGGCAGCAGGAAGCCCTCGCCCGCCGAGTCGCCCGTCGCGGGCACCGTGATCTCGTTGCCCTCCTGCGCGAAGAGGGTCAACGTGAAGTCGTAGTTGAAGTACACGGTCCGCGCCGTGCCGCCCCGAGGCGCCTCATCGCCCGCGCCGTCGGTCTCGAAGTGCTCGACGATGAGCACCACGGCATCCACCAGGGGGATGTTCCAGCAGTACAGCTTCGGGCCGACGGTCACGCTCGTGTCCAGCACGTACTGCCGCCGGTACCAGGACACGAACCGCGCGCCCTCCACCGAGGGCAGGACGGTCTGGCAGAGCTCCAGCAGCCGCGGCGTGTCGCCCGCCAGCGCGCCGCGCTCGGAGGCGGGCAGGGCGTTCAGTCGCGCGTAGTATTGGGTGTTGAACCGCTGGAAAAACTGCGGATCCTCGACGTAGCACTTGAACCACGCCGCCCGCGACTGGGCGATGCGCCAGACCAGCATCCCCGAGAAGCCGGAAGCCGGGAACCAAGTGCTGTTGCCCAGCTGCGGCTGGTTCATCGGCTCGTACACGGCGCCCGAGTAGAACGGCCCCGGGTTCGCCGGGTCGTAGCCCGGCGCAACCCCCGGCGAGACCTGGATCACGGTCGCCGCCGCCCCCGCCATCCCCTGCTCCCAGCTGTCGTAGAAGAGAGCCACATCGTCGTGGAAGGCGTGCAGGACCAGCAGCATCAGGACGAAAGTGTCCTCAGGCCAGTTCCGACCGCCGTCGGGCGGCGGAGGCAGCCGGATCTCGTTCGCGGTCACATCGTACGTGCCGCCCTGAATCGACTGCAGCGTGTCGTCCTGAATCACCTTGACCGCGAGGTCGAAGGCGGGGGGGCCGTAGATCGCGCGGGCCACCGGCATCGCGCCGTCGAGGTACGCGCGGAACGTCTGCTCATCCGCGGCGGAGAAGCCCTGGAAGGTGAACGTCAGCTTGTTCGTCGCAGCCCCGATCGTGCCGGCCTGTCGGGCGCGCTCGAGGTTGGGGAGGATCGGCCGGCCGCCGGAGGTGTGGACGATCAGGCGGGGCACTCGCAGCTGCGCGCCGCGCTTCACGCCGCGCGTGCGGAGGTAGCGCAGGGCCTCGACGGCCTGGGCGAGCGCCCGCGGCGAGTGCTGCCGGGCGATGGCGTCGCTGACCTTCCGCGACCGCAGGGCGACCTCGGCCGCCGTGACCGCGCGCCTCGGCCCGTCCTCGACGACAACCGCGCCCTGCGGACCATTGCTGACCGACCCGAACGGCACATTCCACACGTTCCGGAAGCGGTTCTCCGCCGCCTCCGTCGCCCCACCCGCCACAACCAGCAGCAGCAGCCAAAGCACCCAGCCGCGCCGTGCCGTCCCCCTGAATCCTGAATCCCGAGTTCTGAGTCCCGCCGTCCTACACATCTCGCATGTCATCGATCGGGTACTCCGTGCCGTCCTCGGCCCAGGGGTCGCCGATGGCGGGTTGGGGCGTGACCGGCTCGCCGCCATAGCCGCGTCCGTACGGGGAGCTGCCCGCGTAGCCGCCGTACGGGTCGCCGTATCCGCCCGAGTCGTACGGGTCATAGCTGCCGTCGTAGCCCTCGCGGCCGTACTCGTTGTAGCTGCCCGGGCCGTATCCGTCGTAGCCGTTCAACAGGCCGCCGCCGAAGGAGCCGCCCATGCCGCGGCCAAAGCCCCCGCTGCCGGAGTAGTAGCCACCGCTGCCGCCTCGGGGGTAGAGCCCGCCGCTCCCCCCGCCGGGGTAGAAGCCGCCCCCTCGGGAGTAGCCGCTGCCGCCAAAGCCGGACTGACCGAAGTAGCCTGCGGCACCGTAGGAGCTGCCGTAGCCGCCGCTCGAGAGGGGGCTGGAGTAGCTGGGAGCGAAGAAGTCCGACCCCGACCCGCTGCCGCCGCGCTCGAGGGAGAGCCCCTGCATGAAGCCCCCGCCGTAACCGCCGTAGCCGCCGCCGGCGCTCAGGAAGCCCTGCCCGGGGCGGATCGGCCGGTTGAGTCCGACCCCCTCCTCACGCGCCCCGGACAGCGTGGACTGGAAGTTCGTGTTCACCGAGAACACGAACAGGTTGGTCGTGTAGTCCTGGCTCTGCGTACCCAGCCCCGGCGTGCTCGATTCGGACTGGCGGGAGTCGTTCATGATGAACTGCCAGCCCAGGTTCAGGCCGACGGTGTTGTTGAGCTGATACTGTAGCCCGATGTCGGCCGTGTTCTTCAGGAAGTCGGCGTAGCCGCCCCGGTAGTCGCTGAAGCCGAAGCGCCCCACGATCCGCGCCCGCTCCGCCAGTCGATACTCGACGTTGGCCATCACATCCATCAGGCTCGTATCGACGAGGGTCGTGACGTCCTCGCTGCCGGTTCCGGCGTAGTCCGGGCTGACGCCCCACTGCCGGTTCACCGACAAGCCGTAGGTCCACGGGCTCTCCTGCGGGCGGTAGGTTCCGCTGAGGGTCAGGCTGTTGTTCAGCACCCCGCCGCGGCCGGCGTCGAGGAACTGCAGCAGGTCCGAGCCCAGGGAGACGCTGAAGGCCAGGTCCTGCGTGGGCAGCCAGCTTAGCGAGACGTTGCCGTAGCGCTGGTCGCTGTCGGCCAGGTAGCCCACAGAGCCGCCGCTGGTGTACTTCCGCAGGCCGAGGTTGGCGTCCAGGCTCAGGCTGCTGGAGGGCTGCCAGGAGATGCCCAGGCGGGCGGTGGAATCGGTGTAGCGGTCCAGCTCGTCGTCATCCTCGTCTTGCAGCAAGCCGTCTCGCCGGGTCAGCGCCCGGAGGACGTCGGTCCCGCCGTGGGAGAACGGGTTGCCGCCAATGTTGCCGCCCCAGCCGCCCGAGCCCCCGTAGCCGCTGTAGCCCCCGTAGAACCCGCTGGTCACCGCGCCCAGGGAGTCCGTGGCGGACCAGTCGAGGTTCAGGCTCAGGTTCTGCATCGGCTGGTAGCGCGCGCTGACCTGCAGGCCGTTGCTATGCCCGCGCTCGTCGTCGTAGCGGCTGCGGGAGGTGTTCCGACTCCAGTTCGTGGCGAAGGCCAGGCGGTCGTTGGGGGTCCAGGACGCGGCGAGGCTCAGGGCGTCGGTATCGCTCCCGCGGGAGGTGTCCTCCTCGTCGCCGGTGGTGTCCACGAAGTTCTGCCCGGTCTGCGTCCAGGCCGCCCGGAAGGTCATCGGCAGCTTCTCGGGCGAGTAGTCCAGGCTGGCGTTCAGCGTCTGGTAGGTGCTGTCGCCCGTGCTGCCGCCCGTGTTGTTCATCGACTGCCGCGACAGCCGCAGCGACGGCCAGCCCGGGTATGAGACCGAGAGGTTCGAGCTGTTCCGCACCGCCCGGATGTCCAGCGTGGCAGGTGGGTCCTCCTCCTGGCCCGGAAGATCGCGCCGGCGGTACTGATCGTCATAGCCCTGGCCGCCGTAGTAGCCGCTGTAGCCGTAGGTGTAGCCCGAGTTGGTCTTCACGTCCGAGAAGTTGTGGGAGAGCTGGATGTGCTCCGTCGGCCGCCAGCCCACGGCCGCGTTGAGGCCCTTCTCGCTGCGGAAGAAGCCGACGGTGTCCACGTAGTTGAAGGTCGGGTCGATGGCCCGGTACTGCAGGTTCACGTCGAACTTCGAGCCCCCGCTCCACCGCGCCCCGGCGCTCAGCGCGTTGCCCGCCTCTGAGCCGCTGACCGCGTCGCTGCGCGCGAGGGCCATGTCCCAGCTCAGGCTGTCGTTCAGCCGATGCCGCAACGCCAGCCCCGTCACCGCGCTGTCGCTCGCCGTCCCTCCGCCGACCTCGTAGTAGTATTTGATGCGCACGGTGGCCGTCGCCGGGACTGCCCGACGGAAGAGGATCCGCCCGATCTGCCGGTCGGCGTCAAAGTGGAGTCCCTCCTGCTGCTCCACGTTGTCCACCAGTACGATCAGCGCATCCCGGATGATCGTTTCCTGCCCGTCAATGATGGCCTTCGCGCCGTCGGCGAGGATCGGGCTATAGCGCACGTCGAATGGCCCGGTGCTGCCGGAGCCCGTGAAAATGTCATCCTGGAAGCGAGCCGTGTCGCTGTTGCCGCCCGCCGAGTCGTGCTCCAGCCGGGTGACGACCATCTCGAGGTCGTCGCCGAGAAGGAGCGCTTCGGCCTGCAGCCCGCGTGTCGTGCCGCCGGTCTCGTAGTTCGTGGCGGACTGGTAGCTGATCGAGATGGTGCTCGTGCTGGGGATGAGTCGCGGCGCTCTACCCGGCGGCTCGAAGTAGAGCTGTCCCGTGTCGTAGTCCAGGATGTAGTCCTCGCCGAAGGTCATCGGCTCCTCGTCCACCTTCACGAGTTCCGTGCCCTCGACGACCGGGGTGTAGGTCAGGAAGTAGGGGCCGGAGGTGTTGTTGCCCGCGAAGGTCTGACGGCGGACGAGCCCCTTCTCCTTGGACTGGAAGGTCCGGAACAGGAAGCTCGGCCCGATCATCTGGTCGAACTGCCAGCCCTTGAGGCTCTTCGTGTATGAGGCGAACTCGTTCCCCGACAGCCGCACGCTCAGGTCGCCCCACAGCAGCGCGGTGTGCTTGTCCTGCCAGCCCAACATGAGCCGGTTGTCGTTGTACCCGTAGCCGCTGTTGGCGATGTGGGCGCGAATCCCGAAGTTGCTCCAGATCGGCCCCTGCACATCGAGGCTGGTGGTCGCCTGCAGCGTCCCCGTGTTCCAGAACTGCGACTCGTACGCCTCGCGTGAGCCCTGGGTGAAGTTGCCGCGCGCCGAGAAGTCCGCGCGCCCGCTGACCTGCAGCCCCTCGAAGAGGTTCAGCTTGGAGAACGCGTCGCCGATCGCGTCCAGGAAGTCGGCCCCGGCCGCGCCCGACACGATCAACAAGAGCAGGGGGATGGTGACAGCCCAGGCGGCGCCCCAACCGCGCACGGTACGACCTCCGAAGGCCCTGATGCGCGCCACCTCGCGCGAGATTCGGCAACGGTGGTGATTGGACCGTCCCGGCGGCGGGTTTGTTCCCCCCGGCTGCCCGCGTCTCAGCGCCTGCGGCCTGCCGCCAGCTCCTCCACCAGGTCGAGGTTCCGCTCCGCCCGGGTCCGCAGCTCGGTGGCGAAGGCGGCCCGCGCCTCGGCGCCTGCATCGCGCTGCGCCCAGGCCCGGTCGATCAGCTCCACGACCTCCCGCAGGTGTGCCTCCAGCGGGGCCCACAGGGCGTGCGCCCGCGAGGCGAAGGCCGCCACCTTCGGATCATACGAGAGCGCCACGAACGGCACCCCCTGGGCCGCGGCGAAGATGCACGCATGCAGGCGGATGGCGATCACGAAGTCGAGGCTCCGCACCACGCTCACCCACTGCCCCGGCGTCAGCTCGCCGTCGACGCCCACCGGCCGCGCCTCCAGCGTCTCCGCCGCGCGGCGCGCCAGCTCGGCGTCATCGCGGGCGTGGAGGGCCAGCGGCACGATCTGCGCCCCATACCGCTCGCGGAAGTGCTGCGCCGCCTCCCTCGCGCCCGTCAGGGCCTCCTCCGCGCCTTCCGCCTCCCGCAGCGCCAGTCCGATGCGCGGGCCCTCGCCCTTGGGCGGCAGGAGAGGCGCGACATCCTCCGTGGGGACCGGGTCCACCAGCACCGCGAGGTCCGCGGTCACCTCAATCCGGTCCGCCGGCACCCCCGCCGCCACCAGCAGTCCCGCCGAGTTTCGATCCCGCACCGTGATCGCCGCCGCGCGCCGGAAGACCTTCGCCGTGAGGCTGCGGGTCAGCCAGTGGTTCAGCGGCCCGATGCCCTGGGCGAAGACCATGTACGGCCGCCGGCGGAGCCGCGCCGCCGCGAGGAGCCCCAGGTAGTACAGCGCCGACCGCACACTGGTTGAATCCTGCACCAGCCCGCCGCCCCCCTGCAGCACCACGTCCGCGGCCCCGATCTCCCGCCAGATCGTGCCGCTGCCCCAGCGCTGAGCGGCCCGCACGCCGTGCATCCGCTCGGTGGCTTCCGGGTCGGCCGACAGAACCGTCAGGTCGGCATCCGGCAGTCGTCGGCGTAGCGCGCCGATTGCGCCGGCGAGGATGGCCTCGTCCCCCGCATTCCCCAGACCGTAGTAGCCGGAGATCAGAATCCGCATCGGGGTTCACGCCGTCTGTGCAGGATCAGGCGCCAGGCGGCTCCGGATGGCCGGCCACCGGCGCTCGACTTGCTCGACGACCAGGTACAGCACCCCTCCCACCAGCGCGCCGAACCACAGCCCGTGCAGCGTGCGGACGACCGAGACGAGCAGCGGGGTATGCAGATGGCTGAAGGTGTTCACCATCGAGACCTGCCCGATCGTCGCCAGGGTCAGGAGGGCCCACAGCCCCTGTCGCTTCCCGGCCGCCGCGCGCGCCAGGGCCAGCACGAGGAACGGATGGCCGATCAGGACCTCCTTCGTGCGCGGCCGCACGCCAAACACGTGGTCCAGCACCGACCGCAGCTGCAGCTCCAGCGGCGAGACCCCCACTCCGCTGTCGTTCCCGCTGCGCAGCACCAGCATCGCCAACGCCGCCGCGCTCACCAGCAACAGCGCCACATGCCAGTAGCGCAGAACTCCCTCCGCCGCCTTCCGCAGTCCCCGCAGCAGCGTCGTGACACGCGCCTCGCCCTCGGCGGCCTCCGGCGCGCCCAGCTCCCAGCCCAGCTGCAGCAGCAGCACCGCAAGCAACGGGAGGAGGTGCGCCGCCTTCACCCCGGAGAACTGATCGAGCTTCACCATGAACCGCGAGTCGGCCAGACAGCCCACAATGTACAGCCCGGCCATGAGGCTGAGAACGGGTGCAACGAAGAAGGCGATGGTCCCCCGCCTCGCCGCCGCCACTCCCACTCCCAGTGTTGGCAGCGCGACCGCCCCCAACAGCGCGCAGAGCTTCGCCATCGAGGTCAGCGCCGCGAGGGTCCCCACGAGCGTCAGCCCGACGCCCACGCCCAGCAGGACCACCACCGGCAGCGGTCGGCAGCCGAGCAGCTCGACCAGGCACAACCCTACCGCCGCGAGCGGCCCGAGCATCGCCAGCCAACGCAGGATGGGGGAGAGGCCGAGCTCCCGGACCGGCTGCGGTGCGCCGAGCTCAAACCCGTGCCCGCGCAGTCGATCCGCCAGAGTCTGCACATATTCCGCGGCCGCGGCGACCGGGTCCGGGCCGGCCGGCTCAAACAGCCTCACATAGCAGGCCCGGATGTTCCGCTCCCGCACTCCCAGCACGAACCGGTCGATGGCGCGAGCCGGACTCATCCCCAGCATCTCGGTCTCGTTGATGCTGTGGACCCGCACGATGCGGTCCGGCAGTCGTGCCGCCAGGGCCTGATCGCCATACTGCTTGCCGAACTCGATGTGCCCGAACAGCAGCCCCGCCTCCCGCAGCCGCTCGGCGACGTGGGCGAGGTTGTTCGGGTACCCGGGCGCCGCGGTCCCGGCGAAGATCACCAGCCCGGCCTTCCGCTCCTGCGCGAGCGTCAGCGCGGCATCGGTGGCGGCCTGCCACTGGTTCCCTTCGGCGTACGGTCGCGGCACGAACGCGAGCCCCGCCTGGTTGATCTCCTGCATCGCCCCGAGAGAGTAGCCGATCCCCAGGTCAAGCACCTCGGCCGCCCCGACGAAGCGCAGGTCCACCCGCCGGGCGCCCGCCGTGACAGGTCCCAGGTTGGCGGTCCTCCGCCCGAAGCGCTCGGTGAGACTGCGGTGGAGGCGCTCCGCGGTCTCGGGCGAGCCGACGAACGCGGCCCGCGTTAGCAGGTCTCCGCCCGCCGCCAATCGGTCGGCCGACACCGGGGACAGCTCCCCGCTGAGCACCGCCGCGCGCAGCGTCTGCTCGGTGATGGCGATGTGGGTCGCCCCGGCCTCCCGGAGACGGGGCAGCAGGTCCCGCGTCGTGAGCCCGCCGATCGCCGCCAGCTCGCGGACCTGGTCGTAGTCGAGGATCAGGGCCACAGTGCGATTGGCGCGCTCAGCACGCACGCGCGCGGATGCCGCCACGAGCGCCGCCCCGGCGCCGATGGCCAGCATCGCCCAACATGCATACCTTGCCGCCGTCCCAGACATGCACCCGCTCTTAGGCGACGGGGACTGTCCGAGTCACGGAATCCGGGGACATGACCCAATTCGGCCGCACCGAATTGGGATCGTGCCCCCGGATTCCGTGACGCATGGACTGTCCCCTGTTCGTCGTTGCCGCCGCAAGCCCTACTCCGCCGCCTTGATCCGGTTCAGCACCCCGTACTCCAGCGCGGCGTGCGCATCAACATACGCCGTCACGGCCTCCGCCAGCGTGCCCGGCGGGCCGGCCTCAATCGCGTCCTTGTTGAAGCACGGGATGGTGAAGTACCCGCTCCCGCCCTTCGCCAGGTCCTCGGGCATGGCCACGCGGTACTCGGACTCCGCGCTCACCGGCTGCCCATCGACGCGCAGCTCGGCCACCCGCGCCCCGGGCGCCGCGCCGGGGTCGTAGACCACCTTGAGCCCCGAGACCTGCAGGAAGTGGGCGCTGTCGGAGGGTGCGCGCGACAGGGCCCGCTCAAGCGCGGCCTTCAGGCACTCCCCGGTGATCTTCGACACCACCCACGCCCGGCCGGGGTTGATGAGGAGGGCCGAGGCGTCGCCCCCGGACACCTTCCCCGCCGCGATCGTGCCCGCCTTGAACTGCGTCGCGTTCACCAGCGCCGCCTGCGCGCCTCCGGCCTCCCGGAGGGCGTCGGCCACGAGGTCGCCCCCGGACGTCTCCGCCCGCAAGACGCCCTCGGTCGTCACCGGGTCGTTCGACCGCGCCCCCTGGGCGGCGACGCCGACCAGCAGCGCGGCCAAAGCCAGGCCTGTCACTGCGATGCTCCGCTGCATCTCACTCACCCTCTCGTCCGGCGCTCGACTGCAGGTACGCTCGAATGAGCTCGTCGAGGTTGCCGTTCAGGACCCCCATCGCGTCACCGATCTCCACATCCGTCCGATGGTCCTTGACCATCATGTAGGGCTGCAGGACGTAGGAGCGGATCTGGTTGCCCCACTCGATGTTGCCCTGCTCGCCCCGAAGTGCGTTCAGCTCGTCCTTCCGTTTCTGCCGCTCCAGCTCGTAGAGCTTCGCCCGCAGAATGCTCATGGCCGTCCGCCGGTTCGAGTGCTGGCTCCGCTCGTTCTGGCAGGAGACCACGATACCCGTCGGCAGGTGCGTGATGCGGATGGCCGAGTCCGTCTTGTTCACATGCTGCCCGCCCGCCCCGCTGGAGCGGAAGGTCTCCACCCGCAGGTCGTCGGCCTTGATGTCCACCTCGATGCTGTCGTCGATCTCCGGCACCACATCCACCGCCGCGAAGCTCGTGTGCCGGCGCTTGTTCGCGTCGAAGGGCGAGATGCGCACGAGCCGATGTACACCGCCCTCCGCCCGCAAGTATCCGTACGCGAACGGGCCGATGACGTGCGCGGTGACGTTGCGGAAGCCCGCGCCCTCGCCCGGCACCGAGTCGACCACCTCGAACTTGTACCTCCGCCCCTCGGCCCACATCGAGTACATCCGCAGCAGCATCTCCGCCCAGTCGCAGGCCTCCGTGCCGCCCGCTCCCGCGTTCACCGAGAGGATCGCGTTGCTCCGGTCATGCTCGCCGCCCAGCACCGTCGCCAGCTCCAGCTCCCCCAGCCGGGCCCGCGCGGCCTGCAGGCCCTCCCCAACCTCCCCGCCGAGCGACTCGTCCTCGTCCTCGAGTCCCATCTCAATCAGCGTCTGCAGGTCCTCCACGTCCCCCTGCAGGCGGTCCCACGGGCCCACGAACTCCCGTAGCTGGCTGATCTTCTGCATGTGCTTCTGGGCGGACTCGGGGTCGTCCCAGAAGCCCTCGCCTTCGATCGCCTTCTCGCAGTCGGTCAGTTGCTGCGACTTGCGGGCCACGTCAAAGGCGATCCCTCACCTTCATGATGGCCTCGTGTAGCTCGTCCGTCTCGCGCTTCAGGTCCAGCAACATCACGATCTCCCCCCTCGAGTTACGGCTCAAGTGCCTTCTACTACTATAGACCGTTGATGCGGTCCGCGGGTTCTCCCCAGTGGGGCGAGATTCCCCTCACGAGAAGCGAACAAGGCGCCCCTCCGCCGTCCGGGCGGACGCGGGGAGCGCCTTGGGCGTCGTAGTCGGCGACAGTCAGTCGAACCGCACGGTCTCAGCGGGGTTCGTGCCGCTCGCGGCCCGGGTGGGGAACCGGCACCCCGGCCACACCCGGGGCAGCCCCTCCTCGACCCGCGCGGCCCAGGCGGCGGCCAGCTGCTGCGTGCAGATACCGCCGCCGGCGGCCTTGGCATCGCGCTCGTAGACGGTGATGAGCTTGATGCCGTTCACGAAGATCGTCGGCTTGCCGCGGATACCGGAGACGCTAACCGGCCCGGGCTGACCCGCCGCGAAGATCTCGATCAGCCGCTCGTTCACCAGCTTCTGGCGCTGATCGACGGTGTAGCCGGCCGCGGCCGTGCGGATGTCGAAGAACTTGTAGTTGCCCAGCGCGATGTCCATCGTGGTCGGCGGGACGTACTGCGGCTGCTGAGCCACCGACACCCCAACGACCAGCAGCAGCGCCACGGACAGCGGGAGAAGCAGCTTGATCGGCGACATGCGAACACTCCCCTCAAGGTAGGTCTTGCGCGATTTGCCAACACCGGACAGCATACCCATTCGCCGGCCGGTTCCAATCACCTGCCCCCTGCGGGGACCGGCGAGGTCTCGGTCACGTCCCGGCTACGCAGGCCGAGCCGCACGGAAGGGGCCTCCGGCCGGGAATGTGACAGGAATCACCGCGATCACGGGTCGACTTCTATCGACCGTACATATGGAGGAGCCCGCCTCCAGCGCCCTCACTTCACGGCGCCGAAACGCCGGTCCCGTACGGCGTAGGCTCGAAGCGCGTCGTGCAGGTGCGTCTTCTGGAAGTCCGGCCACAGCACGGGGAGCACATGGATCTCGGCGTAGGCGATCTGCCACAGCAGGAAGTTGCTCACCCGCATCTCGCCGCCGGGGCGGATGAGCAGGTCGACATCGGGGATTTCGGGGTGATAGAGGCGCTGGCGGAAGGCCTCGTCATCGATGGCCTGCGGGTCCAGCGTCCCCGCGGCGACCTCCTCGGCGCAGCGCCGGCAGACGTCGACGATCTCGGCCCGCCCGCTGTAGTTCAGCGCCATGTTGAAGACCATCCCCGTGTTACCCGCCGTCGACGCTCGCCCCTCGGCCAGCGTCTCCTGCAGCGGCTCGGGCAGTTCGTGCAGGCGCCCCGACGCCACCAGCCGCACGTTGTTGCGGTTCAGGTCCTCGACCTCGGCGGCCAGGGCCGTGCGGATCAGGAACATCAGCCCCTCGACCTCCTCCTTCGAGCGCGTCCAGTTCTCCGTGCTGAAGGTGTAGATCGTCAGGTACTCGACGTTCAGATCGACGCACTCCTCGACCAGCCGCCGCGTGGCCTTCCGGCCCTCGTAGTGCCCCTCGATGCGCGACAGCCCGCGCTGCTTCGCCCAGCGGCCGTTGCCGTCCATCACGACGGCGATGTGCCGCGGCATGGTCGCCGGATCGGGCACGAAGGCGTCGGATGCCATTGAGACCTCCCGGACTACCGCGCGCGCTTGCGGGTCAGGTCCAACCACTCCGGCCGCAGCCCGACGCATCGAGCCAGGCCCTCGGTGAGGCGAGCCACACCAACCTCTGCGAGTTGGAGCAGATGCCCCGGGCACCGGCAATCCGAGGCGCCAAAGCCCGGCGGGTGGACGCGCCCGGCCCCGCCCTCCGCGAGCGCGGCGGCCAGCGCGCACTCCCGCCCCTGCGCCCAGGGCCACGTCAGCGCCCCGAGGGGCCGCGCCCGGGTCGCCAGGTAGTCGAGGTGCCAGCGGCGGGGCTTGCGCTTGCGCGCATGACGGGCGAGTCGCGCCGCCAGCCCTCGGCGAGCGCTCCCCACGTACGCATACCGTCCGGCGGGCAGCCGCACCGTGCCGAGCGCGCCGACCCTCGCCTGCGCGTCCTCGGGCCAGTCGAAGAGGTACACGTAGACCCCGGAGTCGTCCGGCGCCGGGGTCACGTCGGCCCCTTCCGCGCCGGCGCCCCGGTTGGGAAGGCCACCGTCAACTCAAGACCGTCGGGCCGCATTCGCTCGCGAATGACCCGCGGTACGCCCTCGCCGCGGCCCGCGCCCGGCGGCCCGGTCACCACGACCCCCGCCAGCGTCTGGCCCTCCGCCTCGATCCGCGCCAACGCCTCCGGCAGCGGCAGCGCCACCCGGCTCCCGACCACCGCCTAGACCTCCATGATCTCTTTCCGCTTCGCCTCGATGAGCCGATCGACCCTCTGGATCATCTCCTCGGTGATCTTCTGCACTTCCTTCTCACCGATGCGCACCTCATCCTCGGAGAGCCCGTCCCGCTTCTCCATCGCCTTGATGCCCTCGATGGCCTCCCGGCGCATGTTGCGGACGCCGACTCTCGCGTCCTCGCCGACCCGCTCGGCGCGCTTGGCGAGGTCGGCTCGACCCTCCTCGGTTGGGGCGGGGATCTCGATCCGGACGATGTGCCCGTCATCGCTGGGGTTCAGGCCCAGCTCCGAGGTCATGATCGCCTTCTTGATCGGGTTGATCGCAGCCTTGTCCCACGGGGTGATGGTCAGGTAGCGCGGCTCAGGCACGGCGATGGTCGCCACCTGGTTGATCGGGACCTTGCTCCCGTAGTACTCGACGTGGATGCCGTCCAGCAGCGCCGGGCTTGCGCGACCCGCGCGGATGCGGGCGAGCTCCGTCTCCGTGTGCTCGACACGCTGGGCCATCTTGGCCTTCATCTTCGCGATTAGCTTGTCCATGTCAGCGGGCCCCCTTGTCTCGCGTCGGCGCGGGCCGACGACGGAGGAGTTGGTGTCACGGGGTCGTTGCGGCGAGGCACGGCGGAGGATCGGCTACTCGCTCCCTCCCTCATGGTCCACGAGCGTTCCGATCGGCTCGCCCATGGCCGCGCGCACGATATTGCCCGGGCGGGTGATGTTGAACACGATGATCGGCAGGTCGTTGTCCTTCGCGAGCGCGATCGCAGCGGCGTCCATCACCGCGAGCTCCTCATTCAGCACCCGCCTATAGCTCACATGCTTGAGGAGGCGCGCGTCCGGGTTTGTCCGAGGATCCGAGTCGTACACGCCGTCGACGTTGGTCGCCTTCATGATCACGCGCGCGCCCACCTCGATGGCGCGCAGAACGGCGGCCGTGTCGGTCGTGAAAAACGGGTTGCCGCTGCCGGCCGCGAAGATCACGATGCGGCCCTTCTCCAGATGCCGAATGGCGCGCCGCCGGATGAACGGCTCGGCGACCTCCCGCATCTCGATGGCCGTCTGCACCCGGGTGTCCGCCCCCTCGCTCTCCAGGGCCTCCTGGAGAGCGAGGGAGTTGATGACGGTCGCCACCATGCCGACGTAGTCGGCCGTGGCCCGATCCATGCCCTGCTGGGCGGCGGTCTTGCCGCGCCAGATGTTCCCGGCTCCCACCACCACCGCCGCCTCCGCCCCCGCCTCGGCGACTGCGCGCACCTCATCGGCGATGCGTCGGACCTCCGACCAGGAAATCCCGAAATCGCCGCTGCCGGCGAACGAGCCGCCGCTCAGCTTCAGCAGTATCCGCGGATACCTCAGGTCTGCGGGCGCGGGAACCGGTTCACTCACCTATGCGAGCTCCTCACCCAGCGCGTAGCGCACGAATCGCCGCACGATGACCCGCTCGCCGCACTGGCTCACCAGGTCGTCGACGAGGTCCTGCACGCGCTTGCTCTCGTCGCGGATGTACTCCTGCTCCAGCAGGCAGAACTCCTGATAGAACTTGCGCATCCGCCCCTCGACCATCTTCTCGGCGATGTTCTCCGGCTTCCCCTCGGCCTTGGCCTGCTCGATGAGGACACTGCGCTCCCGCGCGATGTCCGCTTCCGAGACCTCGTCCTTGGAGACCCACTTCGGCTTCGCCGCCGCCACCTGCATCGCCAGTTCCTTCGCCAACCCGCGGAAGCCCTCGGTGCGCGCCACGAAGTCCGTCTCGCAGTTCAGCTCCAGCAGCACCCCGATGCGGCCGTCGCCGTGGATGTAGGAGATCACCGCGCCCTCGCTGGCGGCGCGATCGGCCCGCTTCGCCGCGACGGCGATGCCCTTCTTGCGCAGGATGTCCTTGGCCTCCTCGAAGTTGCCGTCGGCTTCCTGCAGCGCCTGCTTGCAGTCCATGAAGCCGCAACCCGTCTGCTCGCGCAGCTTCTTCACATCTGCGGGGCTAATGGCCATCTTACTGCTCCCTCGCGATTGCCCACGCGACCCTCCGGGGCCTCGTCGCCGCGCCCCGGGCGCGTCCGGCAAGTGGTGGCTGGTTACGCTTCCTCTTCCTCATCCTCGCTCAGCGCGTCGTAGACATCCAGACTGTGATCCACCTCGACCATCCCGTCGGTCTCTGCGCCCAGGTGCGCCTCAGTGAGCTTCTGCTGGTAGATGCCGCGGCCCTCGAGCGCCGCGTCGGCGATCTTGCCGGTCAGCAGCCGGATGGCCCGGATCGCGTCGTCGTTGCCGGGGATGGGGAACGTCACCTCGTCCGGATCGCAGTTCGTGTCGAGGATGGCCACCGTCGGGATGCCTAGCTTGGTGCACTCCTTGACGCAGATGTGCTCCTTCTTGAGGTCCACGATGTAGGCGATCGCGGGGGTCCGGGTCATGCCCCGAATCCCGCCGAAGTACAGCTCCAGCTTGTCCCGCTCCTCGCGGAAACGCGCCTCTTCCTTCTTCGTGAAGCGGGTCAGCATTCCCATCTCCTCCATCTGGTACAGCTCCTGGAGGCGACGGACGCGGCCCCGCATCGTCTCGAAGTTGGTGAGCATCCCGCCCAGCCAGCGCTGGTTGATGAAGAACTGCCCGCAGCGCTCGGCCGCCTGCTGGATCGACTCCTGCGCCTGACGCTTCGTCCCTACAAACAGCACCGTCCCGCCGTTCGCGGTCACGTCCCGGACAGCATTGTAGGCCTGCTCCAGCCGACGGAGGCTCTGATGCAGGTCCACGATGTAGATCCCGTCCCGCTCCCCGTAGATGTACCGCTTCATCTTCGGGTTCCAGCGGCGGGTCTGGTGCCCGAAATGGACACCGGCTTCCAGCAACTCCTTCATCGACACCAACGCCATGTTTCGGCCTCCTCCTGGCCACGCCGTCCCCTTTGGGACGACGCACGTCCCGTCCCGCTTGGCTCGCCGAGCAGAC
>Ga0233425_10005071_pt1 | contig 21295 bp, 23 predicted proteins | sample Watercolumn_Towu_2_FD_181712 | JGI IMG/M metagenome (GOLD analysis project Ga0233425, IMG submission 181712) | Freshwater microbial communities from Lake Towuti, South Sulawesi, Indonesia - Watercolumn_Towuti2014_140_MG | ecosystem: Environmental > Aquatic > Freshwater > Lake | place...
ACCCGCAGTACACGCGCCCGGCGGACTTTCGCGGCATGAAAGTCCCGGAAGTGCTGCTCTCTGGGCACCACGCCGAGATCGCCAAGTGGCGCGCGCAACAGGCACGGCTACGGACCGCGGAACGCCGGCCCGACCTGCTCCCAAAAGGAGCGGGCGGCGACGCCGGCCAGAACGACACAGACAAATAACTTTTATGAATCAAGCATTACTCGACAAGGTCGAAGCGCCCTACCTGCGCAAGGAACCCCTCCGCTTCAACGTGGGCGACAGCGTGCGCGTCCACACTAAAGTCATCGAAGGCGACAAGGAGCGCATCCAGGTGTTCTCCGGCGTGGTCATCGGCCGCCGCGGCCATGGCATCAACGCCACCTTCACCGTCCGCCGCATCAGCTACGGGGAAGGAGTCGAGCGCGTCTTCCCCGTTCACTCGCCCCGGGTGGATAAGGTCGAGGTCGAGCGCCAGGGCGCCGTGCGCCGGGCCAAACTGACCTACCTCCGCAAGCGCATCGGCAAGAGCGCCGTGGCCGTTCGCGAGAAGGAAACCCACGGTGCCGCGCCCGCCGCTCCCGTCGTCACTGCTCCGGCAGCCGCCCCTGCGGCGGAGACTCCCGCTGCCGCGCCCGCTGCCACGTCCGAGCCGGCCCCCGCCGCAGCCCCCGCCGAGAGCCCCGCCAAGTAGCCGCCCAGGCTGCCCGGATTACCGCCACGGCAAGCGTGTCCCGGCCAACGGCCAGGGCGATGCTTTGGCGGAGTGGACAATAACGTGTAGCAATTGTCTCATCTTATTGTCACTTTCCCCTGTCACCGCCAAGTCCGGAGGCCTCCGGCTCCACATCCGGTCGGCGCCCGGCTCGAGCGCGTGAAGCGTGGTTGCTCAAATCGGCGCTTCCTGATCTCATCCGACTCATGGCGCGCCGCGAGGTCCCCCGCAACTCGTCCCGACAGGACCTGCTGCCGGGCACGCCCGAGGAAGCCGCCGCGGATCGGTTTGCCTTCGAACGCCGGTTGCTTCGACGCGGGCTAGAGGCAGTGGCTGGGGTGGATGAGGCCGGCCGCGGCCCCCTGGCCGGACCGGTCGTGGTGGCCGCGGCGATCTTCGCGTCCGAAGTCATCGACGAAGGCCTGCCAACGGAGTTGTCGGAGTTGAACGATTCGAAGCAGCTCACGGCCAGCGCCCGCGATGGGTTCTTCGCTTTGCTTACGACGTGGCCGCGCGTCCGGTTCGCGATCGCGCAGTCCGAGCCGGCCGCCATCGACGAGATCAACATCCTGCGCGCGACCCATCGCGCGATGTGCGACGCCGTCTCGCGCCTGCAACCGCCCCCGCAGCACGTGCTGGTGGACGGCCTGCCGGTGGCCACGTTACGGATCGCTCAGACCGCGCTGATCAGGGGGGACGCGCGCAGTTATTCGATCGCGGCGGCCTCGGTCCTGGCCAAAGTGACGCGCGATCGAATCATGCTCGAGTACGACCGGCTTTATCCGGAATACGGCTTCGCGCGGCACAAAGGCTACGGAACCCCCGAGCATCTGGCCGCGCTGGCGCGGCATGGCCCGTGCCCGATCCATCGACGCAGTTTCGCCCCGTGCCAACCCGCCGAGCCCGAGCTGTTTTGAACCCCACACGCAGCAGTTCACAACTCGTCGGCGTGACCGGTGAGGAGGGCGCCCTCCTCAAGGTCCCGCAACATCAACGCCCGGCGTAGGCGGCGGTGGACGAGCGCCCGAGGCTTCGACTAGCAAGGCGGCGGTCGGGTGCGAACCCACCATGTCGGCAGCAGGTACACGGCGATCAGCATGTTGGCGCCAATCCCGATGGCGCAGACAACCCCCAGGCTGGCCATTCCAGAATAGCCGCACCAGACCAGCGATCCAAAGCCCGCCACAGCCGTCCCGCCGCAGAGTAAGAGGGCACGGCCAACCGAGCGGCGCACGGTGAACAAGTCCCCGTCGTGGCGACGCAGCGCCAATTGGATGAAGATGCCATAGTCCACTCCCGTGCCCAGGACTAAGGGCAACGCCATCAGGTTCAAGAGGTTCCACGACCGGCCCGTCAAGGCCATACAGGCGAGAAGCACGAGGAGACTCAAAACCATGGCGGCTAGGCTTAGCAGCACTTCGCGGATGTTCCTGAAAGCCAGCCCGAGGCAGGTCAGAACGACCGTCACCAGCGCCCCCAGGACAACCAGCAGTTGTCCACGGACCCGCTCGAGCAGTACCGAGCCCAGCAGGTCCCAACCCGAAAGCCACATTGACTCCCCCGGTTGTACCCACCGCGGCCTTGGGTCCTCCTGCGCCACTTGGTTGGTGGACGAGTAAACCAAGCCCAGGGCAAGCCAGTTGCTGGCGCCACGCGCAAAGCATCGGTCCATGATCCAGCGACTCATCTGATTGGTCGGCCAGACGACCCCGGCCTCGGCGGCAGCGCGTTGCCAAACCGGCAGGAAGGCCTCGGTCAAAGCGAGCGCTTCAGCCGAGAACCCTTCTGCCAGAGCATCGGCACGGAGGGCTTCGCCGCAGGCCGCCAAGCCGCGCGCGGTAGCCCGGTTTTCACGTTGATACTCCGGTCGTGGACAGAGCATCAGGGGCAACGAGTAGCCGGCAACGATCCCGCTGGACACGGACCGTTGAAGGAACGCTTCCGCTTCCCGGAGCCGCCGATGGACCTCCTCCTCGGTTTCACCTGCCACAATCATCCACATTGGGTCTTGGGGCACTCCCAGGCAGGATTTCACCTCTTCGAGAGCTTCTTCCGCCTTGCTGTGGCGAGGCCGCAGGGCGTCAGCCGAACCGTCGAGCGGCGGGCGCTTGAATGCAAGCACCGCACTCGCAAGCACGAGCACGCAAAAGGTGATCCTCAAGGCCAGTCGGGACTCCGGTGCCGCGGCTGCGGATCTCCCGTGCTCCGAAGGCGCCTTGGCATTCTCGAGCGCCCTTCCAGCGCCCGGAACCGGGGAGCGCAGTCTGGACTTGGGCCGGTCACGAAACAAAGGGGGCAGGAAGACCATAACCATTACGAGGGCAGACAAGGTGATGCCAATCGCCACCAAGGATCCCAGTTGCGCCAAGCCCGGAAGGCCACCCAGGTTCAGGACGAGGAAGGCGCTGATCGTGGTCACAGCCGCCCAGAGGATGCTGGGAGCGATCGCCCGGCGAACCTCGGCCACCGTGGCATGAGGATGAGCGAGCGCCTCTTGGTAATGCACTACGGCGTAATCCACCGCCAGTCCCAACAGGATGGCCGCGAAACCGAGGCTCACCACATTGACCCGGCCCATGCCCAGGGCGCCCAGCGCCAGGGTGCTGACGAGGATCAGAACCAAGAGGGTCAAAAGCCAGACAAGCGGCAGCCACCGGCGATGAGCCAGCCAGAAGAGGAGGCAGATAATGCCCGCAGTACCCAGAACAGAACTCGACATGTCGCGCTGCATGCTGCTGGCAATCTCTGCCACGAAAGCGGGCCGGCCTGTGTAATGAACCACTACACTATCCCAATCGGAGCGAGCCGCGCGCGCTTGGGCCACGATGGCCTGCACCTCCTCCAGCCAGGCCTTGCAAGACCGATAACCTCCCAACTGCCTGGCTGCCCTGACGAAGAGCAAGCGCGTGGTGCCGTCGGCCGAACCGAACCCCCTCGCCCCCTGCTGCAGCGACAGACCCAGAGTCTCGTCACTGCCAGGCAGGCTGGTCAGATCATAGGGATCGTAGGCACGCCGCCCGATGTCGAAGGGCGAAAGCGACGTAGCCAGCAGGGCCTTGGCCTCGCGCAGGACGGCCTCCCGCCGGCCCGCCGCCAGACGGTTAGTGAGTTGGCTGAAGACGGCTGGAGGCTGGTTAAACCACAAGAAGGCGAGCAACTCGGCCGCTTGGGTCGGCGCCTCCATCCAAGGTGGCTGCCAGATGGCGGACGCGATCAAGTTGGTCGCCTGACGCAGCCGGGTGCCGAGTGCCCCTGCCACCTCATCAGCCTGCGCGGGGTCCGGCGCGCGCAGGGTGACGATCAACTCGCGCGCATTGCCGAAATGCTGTTGGTAGAGGTTGAGCCCCTGCACCACCGGCTCATCTGCCGGGAGCAACCCCAGCACGTCAGTGTCCAGCCGCAGCCGGCCCAAGCCCCAGCAACCCGGCAGCAGGAACAACAGCCAAAGCCAATGCCGGCTGAGTTTCATGCTCCAGGCAGCCGATTCGCGCGGGCGCGCGTCAAGCAAAAGCGGTCGGGATCGCCCATGTTGATCATTCTCCGGCCAACGTGACCTCGCCCTGCATGATGACTTGGCCCTGGATTTCGGCCTTCACGGCTGCCTGGATCAGGTTGCCGAGACGCTTCAGGATCGTCGCTTCGAGCCTGATGGACTGCCCCGGCCTTGCGGACCCGGTCAACTTGACAGTTCGCACTCCCGCAAGGCGCAGGCTGCGGAGCGGTGGGATGGCCGGATCGCACTGCGCCACCACGCCGGCCAATTGCGCGCCCGCCTCGATCAAGAGAACGCCAGGCATCAGCGGAGCACCAGGGAAATGGCCTTCGAAGAAAGGTTCCTCACCCCGCGGGTGGTACTCGCCCGTGCCAGTCCGACCCGGGTCCAGGTCGGTTAGCCGGTCAAGAAACCGGAACTGCGGCCCATGTGGCAGACGCTCGAGCGCGAGCAAGAAATGGGGAGACATCACCTCTCAGCCGCGGCGGGCTCAGTCACCTTGAAATCCGCAGGAATGTGCCACTGGAATTGGTCGGAGGGCATCGAAGGGTTGATGGTGGCGCGAGTGAAATCGCTGCGCAGGCTCGAGCCATCCACGAATCGCACCTCGGTCGCCAACAGGTTGAATCGGTTCGTGTCGGTGCTCACCAGAATCTGAGTCATAAAACGGCGCACGGTCGCGCTCCGGGGTTGGAGCGTCAGGGCCATCGTGGCGTTCGTGACTGTGAGGGAAAGCACATTGAACTGAGACTCGAGCTCAGCCCGGCTGCGTGGGAACCCAGCTTCCAGCAGCGACATCGCGTCACGCCACGGGCCGGTCTGGCCCTTATCCAGCGGGTAACGCTCGACCCGCTTGAGCAGAGGATAGATGACCAACAGTTCGCCAGGGCGTCGCAGGGCGATAGTCTGAGCCGGAGACCCCAACTCCCAGCGGAAGCGCTCCGGCATCTCGACCCACACGCGGCCCGTGACCGTGAGCGGCCGGGTGAGTGCTCTCAGGGTCCGAGTCTGGATGAACTCCGCCGACCAGGTGTGGAGGTTCGTCTGGGCGGCGAACCACGACGCGAGGAGGCTACCGGAGTCAGCGGCCAAGGCTGTTGCCCACAGCCCGAACGCCCAGCCCACGGCGACGCACCAGCGCCGACCAAAGCGGATGGCTGGAGACGGGTGGCGGAGCGCAATGCTATGCATGATGCTCGGGGGTAGCGGACGGCCAGATCGGAACAAAATGGTACCATTGGTCAGCATGCTGCCGGATTACGGGCTCGAAGGCACGCAGGATCGTCTCAGTCAACTGCCGCCGCGCCTCCCGTGAGCCAAGCGCTGCGCGGTCGTACGCGAACTCCGGCAGGATATGCGCGCCGTAGCCGGTTTCGAGCCGCGGTACGTAAACACCCACCAGCGCGCACCCAGAGGCACGTGCAAGTTCGGCGGCGGCGATGGACGCTCGGAAGGGCCTGCCGCAGAACTCCACAGTGACCGCGCTGGGTGGAGGCGGACGATCAATCAGCATCGCCACGACAGCCCCGGCCTGCAAGCGCTTGATGATCTCGATGAACGCGAAGGCATCCTCGCCGACCACCACGGTTTCAATACCCCAGCGAGAACGGGAAGCCCGCCGCAACTCGGTCAGACGGTTGTCCGGCTCGGCCTGAGTGACCACAAGGAGCTTGACGCCCCGCCGCGCGACGAACGGCCCCCCCAGTTCCCAGTTCCCCAAATGCGGCGTAATAAGCAAAACGCCACGGCCGCGCTCCTGTGCTGCCGCAAAAGCTTCCCACCCGCTCCACTGGCGCAGCCAACCTTCCACGGAAGCGCCGCTTTCCACCCGCCAGAGGTCGGCCACTTTGAGCGCGAACTGGCGGAACAGCGCTCGACTGGTTCGCCTGGCCGCGGCGAGATCCCCGCCCAAAACCGGCACGAGGTTCTGGATCACCACCTGTCGCCGCCCCCGATGCAGTCCCCAGTATCCTGCCGCTGCCGCCCTGCACAAGGCCGCACAGAGCGGTCGAGGAAACACGCGTACGATGCCCAGCCCCAGTCGCCACAGCTCGGTCCGATACAACGAGGACGGCTGGGAGGGCGAGGCTGCTTGCCCCGTTGGCTCCCCCGGGAAGCGCTTCCAGTTCCATGGAACCGCGACCCGCCACCACGGATGCCAAGCCTTGGTTTTCACGGCGACAGGAAGCCCTCGAGCACTTCACCGGTCCCGCGGTTCTCGAGCCGCAACCAGCCCGCGGCTCTGGTCTCGGCCCAGCGGGCGGAGGGCTGCGAATGCGCAGTGTGAATCCGCGCCAATTGGAACCAAACGAGCCAGCCTGGAGGCTTTCCGCGACCGGCCAATCTCCTCTGTCCGGACCCGAATTCAATCCGCCAGGCGTTGGTGGTGGCCTGAGCCGACACCAAGGAGATGGGGTCCTTGCTGAACTGGAGGACGCAGCGGCCATCCGGGTGGGTTGCCAGAACCAAGTCACCGGCGAGTTCCACTGCACGCCGTCCAGGTCTCCAAATGGCTTGGCCCTGGCGCGTGTGCCAACCGACTTCCGAGAGGTCCTCTCGAGGGAAGGATGGCGGCGATAGACAGCCGGCCGACAAACCGATGATCGCCACCAGCAGCGGCCAGCGCGCTGCGCCTCTAAACCACCGCCTCGAATCGCGGGACCAGACTTGCGCACAACCCGAAGGCAAGGCAGCGCCCCGCACGCAGGCGGCTTGCCCGCGCGCATGCCGGCCCCGCGGCGTCCGGGCGGCGGGCTCGAGGCCCGCGCCCCCCTTCGCGGGCGAAACGGGAGGCCGCGTCGCCGGCGCAGAAAGTGGCGCGGGCGTGGGAGGGGACAGCATAATCCCGAGGTTCACGGCAAAGGAGCGCCGGAACCCGCGTCGGGTTTAAGGCGCAAGCGCGGTACCAGCGGCCAAAGGGCCTGGAGCCTGACCAGCAGGAAAAAGACTCGCAACCGCCACCGCAACCCCCAGCCGCCCGCCAGTTCGCCCGCCAGCACTGCATTCACGGCAGAGGGCAAATCGAGGTTGTTCCGCGGCTGCATGAACAACTCAATGAACGGCGTGGTGTAAAACTGCTCGACCATGCGCCAGTAGAATCGCATGGCTGCGCGCACGCGGCCTTCATACGCTACGAGGTCCCGCCGCCCATCGCTCCCGCGTTGCAGAGAATCGTGGACCACCTGCGCGGCAAGTTTGCCGGAGTACATCGCCAAGAACACCCCGGCCGAGAAGATCGGATCCATAAAACCCGCCGCATCGCCCACGCGCAGCAGGCGGGGGCCGACAAACCGGCGGTTGTAGTAGGAAAAGTCGGCCGTCGTCTGCAAGTCCCCCACGCGGCAAGCCGCCCGCATCCGGTCGGACATCGGGGGCGAGCACGCGATCCAGCGGTTGAGCACCTCCTCGGGGGCGCTCCCGTCCCTCGCGAATTCCTCTTTATCCATGACCAGCCCAACACTGGTCTTGGCAGCGGAGATCGGAATCACCCAGAACCACTTGTTCTCCAACCGCACAATCACGGTGTCGCCTCCCGGCTCGCCGGCGTCCAGTCGAACCCCGGTAAAATGGCCGAACAAGGCGACCTTCTTCAGCCGTGGATGGATGAGCCGCAGGTTTTCCTGGTTGCCGGTCAGATTCGCCCTGCCGCTGGCGTCGATAAGGAAGCTCGTTTGGAACGCCTCGAGGGTCCCGGTCGGGCCCCGGGCTTCGACGGTCAGACCTTCCGCCGCCACGCCGAACCGTTGGGCTGACCAACCCTCGCGCACCTCGGCACCGCAGGCGCGGGTGTGTTTAAGCAACAAGTGGTCGAAAACCGCACGTTCGACTTGAATGGCCATGGGTTCTCGCGTGAACCTGCCTTCGCGGAAAAGGAACCTGGTTGTCTGCGAACCGTCGCCAAGGTGGAATTGGGCTCCGTGCTTCTTCGGAAAGCCGGCGGCCTCGATGGCCGGCAATACCCCCAACTCAGCGAAGATCGCGCGGTTGTAAGGCAGCAACGATTCACCGATGTGAAAGCGGGGAAAAACCTCCTTTTCGAGCGCCAACACACGTCTGCCTGCTCGAGCCAGCAGCGTCGCGGCGCTGCTCCCGCCGGGGCCGCAGCCAATGACCACCGCGTCGTACCGGGCAGGACTCATGGAAGGACCCGGGTAACGGCTAAGAGCCAGCCTTGCTCGCCAGATGTTGTTCCACGGCTGCGGCGATGCTGTTGACGTCCTGCAGCACCCGGCGGGCGGTGTCGGGGTCGGGGATTTTCAGCCCATAGTTCCGATCGAGAGCCACCACCAACTGCAGCGCATCCACCGAGTCCAGGCCGAGGCCGGTCGAGCCGAAGAGGCCCTGCTGGTCGCCGATTTCCTCTCTATTCAAGGGGAGCATGAGGTTTTCGACCAGCATCCGCTTGATCTGGTCCTTGAGGTCAGCTCGGGTGTCCATCAGTTATATGCCGCCGTCGATTCTGAGGGCAGAGCCTGTGACATAGCTGGCCTCCTCGCAAGCCAGAAATCGGATCACCGCCGCCACCTCCTCGGGCCGGCCAAACCGGCGCATGGGAATTCGTTCCTGGGCCCGCCTCCGGGCGGCCTCGTCCATCATCGCCACGGCTCCGCTCTCAATGTAGCCTGGGCAGACGGCATTGACCGTGATCCCAATGCGCGCCACCTCCTTGGCTAGTGACTGCGTCAACGCAACGACGCCCGCCTTCGCCGCGGCATAGTTGCTCTGGCCCGCGGGCGCCAGGAGTGCGCTCAACGAGGCCACGTTGACGATGCGACCGCTTCGCTGGCCGATCATGGTGGGCAGCACAGCCTGACACCCGTGGAAAACGGCATCGAGGTTGGCAGCCAGCACTCGATCCCATGCCTCGACCGGCATGGTTGCCAGCAAGGTGTCCTCGTAGGCCCCAGCGTTGTTGACCAACACGTCCAGGCGGTGATCTGCGGCCAGGATGTCCGCCACCGCCGCTTTCCATGCCTCCGGGTTGGTGACGTCCAGGGCCACAATGCGGCAGCGTCCCACCGCGCTGGCGGCGAGGGCATCCGCCTCCTCCCGCTGGCGGTGAATGCCCAGCCAAACGACATTCTGGGGCGATTCTTGGAGAAAGGCGCGCGCAATGGCCTGGCCGAGGCCGCTGTTCGCGCCCGTGATGAAGACCACTCTCGAGCTCACGGCGTAGAGGTTCGGGGAGAGAGAACAAAGCGGGCACCGATGGCCTGTTGGGTGGATCCCATCACGCTGACCGTCGCGGCGGTGAACTCGCGCCGCAGCAGTCCGTCACAGGCCGCCACGCATTGCCACGCGCTCGAGGCCACAAACGCCTCGCCAAGGACATCCTTGGTTGCTACCCGCGGGCCAGTCCAATCAGTCCAGGCCCCGCGTTCCGCCGCCCCGTACCGGCCAGCGGTCGTCGCACTCAAGAAAAGGACTTCGGTGGGCGACGGGGCTGGCAACTCCGACCTCATCCTGCGCAACGCGCCGCCTCGGGTCTGGCCAGCCGCCAACGAGTGCGCGTCAGTGATGCCCGCAAGCTCTACGCCCCCCGCACGAGGGTCTCCGGGCAGCAGATACACCGCGCCGGCCCCATCGCTATGGATCGCCTGGCGGTCAAACAAGTGCAAGGCCTCCGCCACCACCCAGTCCACTTCGCCGGCGCCGATGACGACGCACGCGTCTGCTCGGCGCCCGAGTAACCAGTTGGCGCCAACAGCCAAGCCCTGAAGGAAGACGCCCTCATCCCCCACGAGCGTGTGACTCGCGGCCGTTGAGCCAAGGCAGGCCGCCACATGGCTGGCGGGGGCGTTGAACACTGTCTCGGGGAACAGCACGGGGCTCGCGGTGGCTGGGTCTCGAAGCGTCTCCTCCCAGAAACGGCGCGAGTAGTTCACGCACCCAGCCATCGTGCAGACGAGGATCCCGAGTCGCAGGCACCCCTCTTGGACGCTCGCCAGGTCGTCACCGATGGCCTCGAGTGCGGCGGCGACGGCGTAATGCGTGATCGGGCTGCAGCGCCTAAGCCGGGCATGCCTAAGGAAGTCCGGGCGGGGCTGCGGCTGTGGCACAGCCCGAGCCCAGTGCGGCTGGACCCGCCCCGGACGAGGCAGCGGTTGCGCGGGCAAGGGATGGCGCCGCTCCAGAGCGCTGCGCAGGGAGGATACGCCCCACCCAGCGGGCGATACTGCACCCACGCCGCGGACGAAGATCCGACTCATGCCCACCTCCGAAGCAGCAACGCAGCATTCGCGCCCCCGAAACCGAACGAGTTGGTGAGTGTCACCTCGACCCTGGCCTCAACGGGCACGCGCAGGACTTCAAACCGGCAGATCGGGTCTGCCGTGGTCAGCGTCGTCTCAGGAGGCAGCCATTGCTCGCGCAGCGCCATGAGGCAGACCACGGTTTCGACAGCACCGGCCGCGCCGAGCAAGTGCCCGATGCATGCCTTGGTCGAGCTTACGCGCAGCCGGTGAGTGCTCGCGCCAGCCCAACGGTTGATCGCCAGGGCTTCCGCGTGATCGTTGAGCGGTGTGCCCGTACCGTGAGCGTTCAGGTAATCGACTTGGTCTGGCGTCACTCGCGCCGTGGCGCATGCGGCGGTCATGGCCGCCAAGGCCGCGTCCCCGTCGGGCTGGGGCTGAGTTAGGTGGTGCGTGTCATTGGCCGTGCCATAGCCGATGATCTCGCCGAGAATCTCCGCGCCGCGGCGACTGGCATAAGGCAGGGTCTCGAGCGTCAGGACCGCCGCACCCTCGCCCAGGGACAGGCCATCGCGGTCCGTGTCGAAGGGACGGCACAGGGTCGGGGAAAGGGCTTGGAGGGAGTCGAAGCCGGCGAAGATGAGCTGGCAGAGGGCATCGTAGCCGCCGGCCAGAGCACGTTCGGCGCCGCCTCGGCGCAGCAACTCCCACGCGTGGCCGATCGCATTGGCGCCCGAAGCGCAGGCATTCGCGATGATGGTAACGGGTCCCCGGAAACCGAAATCGTCGCATAGGTCGAGTCCCTGACGCTGGGCTTGGTAATGCACGATGCGCCTGGGCTGACCCCGCTGGCGGAAAGGGTCCTGCAGGGCCTGCCGATAATAGTCTTGTCCGAGGCTCATGCCGCCGCCAGTCGTGCCCAACACCACCGGCAACTGCTCGGACGGCTCCCATCCCGCCTGCCGCCAGGCCTCGTGAGCCGCCAGCAACAGCAGCTTGCCCGCGCGGTCCAGGCGGCCCGCCTGGCGTGGGCTCAAGTTGCTCCGGGGCAGAGCCTCGGGCAGATCCACTTCCGCCGCGGTCTTCACGCGCTGGCGTGCGACCTCGAACAGAGTTACGGGGCGAACCGAGCTCCGGCCGCGGCGAAAGCCCTCGGCGTTGGCGTGCCAGCCCAGGCCCAACGGGGTAACCACTCCAGCGCCGGTGATCACAACCCGCAGCGGTTCTCGAGGCGACTCCAGGGGCGGGAAAAGCATGGGCTACGGCGCGCGCGGAAGAACCCGCTGGATCAGCGCCAGGTAGCTCCAGAGCGGGCCGACCACTCCCTTTCGGCGCAACCGATCGGCCAGCCGGTGGTACTCTGAAGACGGCTCACTGACGATCCAGTTTGACGCCGACGCTGAGTAGGCTCTCATCCGGGTCATGACTTCCTCGGGAGTCAGTTCGGGCGTGAAGTAAAAATGCGGCTCGAGAAGGTCCGCGCCTGCCGGGCAACGGTCGTGGCGTCTGGCTGCATCGAACAAGGGTGTGCCGGGATAGACCCGCATGCCCGCGAGGGCCAGGATCACAGCGCGCGGCAAGTCCTGCGAGCGCTTAAACGTCTCCTCGAGCGTGGCCCTCGTTTCGCCAGGTCCTCCGCAAATAAGGAAATGGCAGTAGTCGATCTTGCTGGCATCAGCCAACTCGCTGGCCTGGCGAATGTCGTCGAAGGTGAACTTCTTGCCGTAGGCGCGCAGCACCGGATCACAGAAGCTATCGGCTCCGAACTCGATATGGGCAAGCCCGGCTCGTGCCATCGCCCGCATCTGCTCCCGCGTCAGGCCCTGCGGGCGCAGAAAGCACCCCCAGGTCAGCTTCAGCTCCCGGCGGCAAATGGCCTCGCAGGTCTCCAGAACGTGCGTAGGCGAAGAATTAAAGACGGAGTCCACGATGAACACGTAGCGCGCGCCCTGCCGTTGCATCTCCTCCATCTCCGCAGCGATGGCGTCCGGCGCCCGCCGGCGATGCAGGCGGCCTTCAAGCAGGGGGTAAGTGCAATAACAACACTCGAAGGCGCATCCGCGCTGCGTCTGGAGATTCAGCATTGAGCTGTGCCGCAAGTAGTAGTCCACCAACGGCACCGGACGGCTCGGTGGCCCTGAGTCCGCCCCCATGGCCATCGCGACGGGCTGGTTGACCCGAGTGCCGCCGTCTTGCCGGAAGACCAAGCCGGGGATGCAACGGTGGTCCGCCTTCCCCTCCAACGTGGCGATCAACCGCACCAGGCTCTCCTCGCCCTCGCCGCGGACGCCGAAATCAGCCCCAGTCAGCTCCAGCAACCGCTCCGGGAACAGAGAGAAGCCGCTCCCGCCCAGAATGATGGGGCAGCTTGTGAGGCGGCGGGCCGCCTGCGCAACCGAGATCAACGTCCCAAAATACGTTTCCCGCCGCTTGAAGACGACGTCGTCGATGTTGCGCAAGGACATCCCAATGAAGTCGGGCCGGAACGCCGCGATGACCTGGTCGAGCGGTTCGGAGTCGGCCTGGCAGTCGAGCCACCGAGTTTGGTGCCCCGCGTTGCGCAACGCGGTGTCCACCATCGCCAGTCCCAGCGGAAAAACCGGATAGGGAAAGTCGCAGCGGTTGGTGCTGATCAGGAGGATCTTGCTGGCCATGCGGGAGGACAGGCCCGGTGCATGGGGGGCAGGGTCGCTTGCTCCGTGTTCCCCGGAGCCGCAGCCGGCCCGCCCGACTCGAAGAACTCAGCCAGGCCCTGGGTCGAGGGGCAGAGCCGCTCGGCCTCGAGGGCCGCGAGGATCCGCTCTTCGGTCATCACAAAACGGTCGCGCTTATAGATCAGGTAATCACCGCGCATCGAGTCTGGCGTCAGGTTGATGGTGACCAGATTGGCGCCGGCGCGCAGGCCCCGGCGATAACCGTCGCGGTCGGTCAGGTTCAGCGCGCTGACGCAAGGGATCACCCACCCGGGCCGCATGAGCCGCAGCGCGGCCATGCAGTTCAAAGCCCAGTCCGTGCTGGCCGGAGGAGCGGCCGCGAAGGGAGTGTCTTCGCCGGCTATGAACGGGCTGACGCTGCAACCGCGGAGTGGAAGCTCGTTGGCGAGTTGAAAGCACGCGCGAAGGTCCGCCATATCCTGTCCTGGGAGCCCGGCGATAAAGCCCGAACTGACGCGCCAACCGCTACGAGCCAGGAGCCGGATGTGATGGGTTCTTTCCTCGAGCGTTCCTGGGGCTTCGAGCTGGGAGTATAGCCGCCTATCGGCGAGTTCGAACTTCAGGATGTAGATCGAGGCGCCCGCGCCGCGGAGCTGATCATAAAGCCTTGGCGTCAGCGTGCCGAGGCAGACACTGACGCCAAGCCCGGTCTCGCGGCGGAGCGTGCGGACAAGTGGCAGAACCACTTCACGCACCGCAACCGGGTCCTCCCCCGCCTGAAGGTTCACGTCGGTAACGGTCGCCGGCTGGTGGTGGATCAATAACTCCGCCAGTTGGTCATGCTGGGCGCGGTAGCGGCTCAGGGAGGCGTTATCCCGCCGCATGCCGCAATAGGCACAGTTCTCCCTGCAATGATTCGAGACCTCGACCACGGCGCGCACAAATGCGCGCCGTCCGAACCGCTCACGGGCCACAGAGGCGGCGCGTTCGTGCAACGCCTCCTGGCACGACCCAGCCGCACCCAGGTCCTCGAGGCTCGGAAGGGAAGGGGTGCTCAAGACCGCTGGAGTAAACGCCTACCTCACCCGCGACGCAAGCGCCTTTTCGCTTGGGCCAGGCTTTCCGCGGCCCTAATCTGGCGGCATGACCTGGTCGCTCAACTGCGCTGCGGTGATCCCCTGCTTCGATGAGGCCGCAACCATCGCCGGGCTGGTAGGCCGGCTGCGAATCACCCTGCCGACGGTCGTGGTTGTGGACGACGGCTCGAGCGATGGAACGGCCGCTGCGGCCGCTGCAGCCGGGGGACAGGTGCTCCGCCACGAACGCAACCGTGGCAAAGGCGCCGCGCTCCGCACAGGCTGCCACCGCGCTTGGGAAGAAGGGTTTCGTTGGGCGCTTTTGCTCGACGGTGATGGGCAACACGCGCCGGCGGACGTGCCAGCGTTCTTCGATGCGGCCGAGAGCAGCGGTGCAACGCTGCTGGTAGGAAATCGCATGGGGCAGGCGACGGCAATGCCTTGGCTGCGTCGCGCAGTGAATCGCTGGATGAGCCAGCAGTTATCCCGGCGAGCCGGCCTGCGGCTACCGGATTCGCAGTGCGGCTTCCGTTTGATTCGGCTGGACACCTGGGTGACTCTGCCACTGCGCGCGAATCGCTTCGAGATCGAGTCGGAAATGCTCCTGGCCGTTCTGGCGGCTGGCCATAAGGTCGAGTTTGTGCCCATCCAAGTGCTCCCGTCCCTCCGGCCAAGCCGTATCCATCCCGTGTTGGATGCATGGCGTTGGTGGCGATGGTGGCGGGGCGGGTTGGCCGCGGGCGCCGCGGCCGCGATGCGCCCAGGAATCACCGTGACTTCCGGGCCTGCAGCATGATGCGTGCCCCCGCGTAAACCCAAACCCGCGCATCGTTCAACCCGGCTGCGGCCGCCAGCGTTCGCCATTCGCCCACGCGGAACCCGCCGCGCACGGACATCAGCGCGTCCGAACGCGTTTCGGCGGGCACCCGCAACAAGCGGACGAGCCCCCAAAGCGCTGCGTAGAACGCCGCGTTGCGGTGCAGGTCGCTAAAAAGGACGGCGTCGCGGGTTACGCGCCAGGCCTCGCGGAAATGCTGGATCACCTCCTCATCGTGGTGGAAATGATGCGTCATTTGGGAAGCAATGACCAGGTCGAAGCTCCGGTCGCAAAACGGCAATGCGAGCGCGGTGCCAAGCACACGTCGGGCGCCGTCATCGAGCGACAGCGCGCAGGAATTCATGTCCAGGTTCGTGCACTGCCAACGCCACCCACGACGGTTGGCCCATGGGACCAGGCGGCGCCCGAGCAAACCGTCCCCGGCCCCGACGTCCAGAATCTGGAGGGATTGGCAATCCGCCACGCCGAGCCAGCGTGGCAAGACCGAGACGAATGGATGACTGAACTGGCACAACCGGTTGACCCGAGCGAGAGCGGCGTAAGCGGTCCGCAACTCGGACGCCGAGCGACGGGGCGAATCGAGATATTCTGCTTGCGCCAACCTTCGCCTCAAAAACATCCTTCGCCTCCAGAACGAACATGCCGCCCCCAGAAGTCAGCCTCCGCACCACCGCGTCCCAAGCCCGCTCCTGGATCAGCCGCCTGCTCAGCCTCATCGTGGTGGCGGTCGTCTTCGGCTGGTTCTATGGGTGGGCGGCGCCACGCGCCTACCCTGCCGACGAACGCGCCGGCTTCGGCTACGGGCTGCTCCATGGTGCGCTGATGCCGATGGCCTTTCCGACCCTGATTATGGGCAAAGACGTCCCCATCTACGCCGAGCGCAATACCGGCCGCCGGTACAAACTGGGGTATATCGCGGGCATCAACCTGTGCGGCCTGGTCTTCTTTGGCTCCGCCCTTTGGCGGCCGCCTGGAAAGTCCTCGCGCACCGAGACTGGCAGTTACGCCTCGAGTCATAGCAGCCACCCGCAGTAAATCTCGATCACGTCCACCCGCCCCCCGGGCCAGTAACGGTTCGACGGCAGCGTGAAGGTGCGGCTGGGGCAATCGAAGGTCAGCGTGGTCGGTTGCTCCGGATCGTTCGGGTCGTAGGCGTGAAAATCGATTCCGACGGCCGAGCGCGCGGCGTCGAAAAGCACCATGCCGTGGTTGATCGAGAGCCGCGGGAAACGCACCAAGTGGACAATGGGCGCCCGCCCCAATCGCAGGCCCTTTTCCAAGGCCCAGGCCGTGCGCTGCTGATGCCCGCGAGAGATGGGGAAGATCATTCGCCAATGGCTCCGCAGCAGATAGGACCGCCACGCCCCGCCGCACTCCGCCTTGAGCGAGGCCTCGTGCGCGGCGCTGAACGCCCGCAGCCCGGGGTAGCCGGGAAAAAGCACCTGGTCTTCCCGCCCGCATGGGAGCCGGGGATTCCGCGAGAGCACCTGCCTGATGAGCCCGCGATAGCCGGTCTCGGAGGCCGCGGGGCGGGCGGGCTCGAACCGGGAGTGATAATGGAATTGGCGCGCCGCCCGCGCCAGGACGAAGCAGCGATGGGCATAAGCCGGCGGTGGGTCGCGGCGCGTGATTCTGGGGCGGCGTGAGTCTGGAGTGAACCGATATTCCCACACCAGCTCGTTGGCGAACGCGAAGCTATCCCGCTGGAACTCGAAGCGGCGCGGATCAACGCCCATACGTCCTAGACGCGCGGCCCCACAGGTCGCGCGCTCGCGGCCAAGCCGTCAACCGATACCCTGACGGACCCGATCATGCTTGCGGGACAAGCTACCAATACGTTACCAGATTGACAATGCTTTACGAATGCTGGCGAGACATAGCAGCCAGCCGCCGCACCGAAATGGCATTGACGGAGGTCGCCACCGGACGGCGCTGGACCTTCGGAGAACTGGCGCTAGCCGCCGAGAGAACCGCGCCGCCGGCCGGCCGCATCGTGACACCCCAAGGGGCCTCATCGCAGTTCATCCTGCAAGTGCTGGCGGGTTGGCGCACCAAGGCCGTGCTCTGCCCGGTCGAGAGCGGGGAGAGCCTGCCTGCGGTGCCTGTACCGCCGCCGCCCGTGGTACACCTCAAATCCACGTCCGCCACGACCGGAGACCCGCGGTGGGTCGCGTTCACCGCCGAACAGCTCAGAGCCGATGCGGACAACATCGTTGCCACCATGGGCCTGCGCCCCGATCACCCGAACCTCGGTGTCGTCTCGCTCGCCCATTCCTACGGCTTCTCCAACCTGGTGCTGCCGCTGCTCTTGCACGGCGTCCCTCTCATCCTCGCCGCGTCCGCACTGCCCGAGAGCCTTCGGCGCGCCGCTAGCGGCCAAGCAGCTTTGACCCTGCCGGCGGTACCCGCCCTCTGGCGCGCGTGGCACGAAGCAGCCGCGATCCCGGCGAACGTCAAACTTGCGCTCTCGGCGGGCGCGCCCCTGGCGCTGAGCCTCGAGGAGGAGATCTTCGCCTCCAACGGATTGAAGGTCCATACCTTCTATGGCTCGACGGAATGCGGCGGCATCGCGTACGACGGCACACTGCAACCCCGCGGGGACGGGGCGTGCGTCGGGACGCCCGTCCGGAAGGTGTCGGTTTCTTTGGCGGAGGACGGGTGTTTGTGCGTGCGCAGCCTGGCCGTTGGGGAAGGCTATTGGCCCGCGGCCCTCCCGGCGCTAAGTCATGGCTGTTTTCGGACCAGCGACCTGTGCGACCTGCGCGACGGTCAGGTTTACCTCGTTGGACGATTGGGCGACCTCATGAATATAGCCGGACGAAAGGTCAACCCAAGGACCATCGAAGACACCCTCGCCCAGAACCCTGCTGTGCGGGAGTGTCTTGTCTTTGGAGTTCCTGGCCGCGGGCCGGGTCGGGGCGAGTGCATCGTCGCCTGCGTCGCCCGAGCGAGTTCCACGGACGAAGCCGACCTTAGACGGTTCCTCCTCGAGCGGTTGCCGCCCTGGCAGGTGCCGCGGGCATGGTGGTTCGTGGACTCGCTCGGGGTTAATGAGCGCGGGAAGGTCTCACGTGGGGCTTGGCGCCAACGGTTCCTCAACCGTGGCCAGGCCCACGGTCAGGCGCTGGCGCAACCGCTCGACGAGGCCAGTTGATCGCGGCGGCAAGGCGGCGAACCAACGCCCGACCCAGCTTGGTTTGCTCAACGCCCGGCGGACCGGCGCATGACGATCTCGTCGCTGCTCATGCCGATGAACTCGTATCCCTCCTTGCCGAGTGCGTTCATCACGATGTTCATGTAGAAGGCACGGTCATCGGTGCGACTCGGCTTCTTGAACGTCCGCAGTTGGGACACAAATTCGACCGTTCCGCTCGGGCGCACAATATGGGTGTTTTCCGGGCCATCCCATCGAATCGTGGCGTACTCGAAGCCCCGCCCGTGCGGAGGGTCAGCGTCGGCGGCCAGCAACCGTGCGATCACCGCGAGACTCAGCACGGCGCAGACAATCCCGAGAGTGGTGCCTCTTGTAATTGTAGGTTTCATACGTTCATGTGTTGCAGCTCGAGGCGCTCTGCATCCGTTGCGCCCCTCGTTCGTCAATCCGGCCCCGGCCGGCCGTCAAGCATTAAGACTTCGGGCTTTCGCCGCAGGTCGAACAACATCTTCTCCGGAATATGGTCGCCCTGCTGGAAGAACGCGCTTGGGCGAAACGACTTCTTGTGGACATACAGGTTCGTCGCGGCAAAAGGTGGGGTCGCAACGAATTCGATCATCGGTCCCTGCACCCAACTCCCGTTAAAGCTCCGGTCGCCGTTGCCCGCCACCGTGTAAGTGAGCGGTGTCTCGCCAATGTAATCGCGGTTGACCTCGATTCGCGCGCCACGCGGCTCGGAATCGATCGCTATTTGAAACTTCGGAAGGCTGCCACAGCCGGCCATTACCGAGCCGAGGCCGGCCAGACACAAACTCAGAGCCGGGTGGTGCATCAGTCGCTTTCTCATAACGGAAAGCTCTCACAGGGACCCGCCTGCCGCAACTCCGGCCCCGCCTGGCCGCCCGCGGGCGGCGGAGCCCACACCTCCGCCGAGCAGGCATTTGCCACTTAGAGCCGCTCCTGGCAGCCTTCTTGCCGCCAGGGCTGCTGGCCCGTGGTGTCGGCGTCTGGCGCGGCCCGCTTGGCGGTCAGAAGCGAGGCGGTCCAAGGGGTGATTTCCGGTCCGCGTGACTCCGCGGTTGGCGTTGCGGCAATCAAAGGTCGGGGCAGTGGTGTTGAGTGACTTGCTGGTTGAGTTGCCGGATGCGCGCGCTCATCGAGCAGAGAATCTTGAAGGCCAGCGTCGGATCGTGACTCATCGAGGCGAAAAACTTCCTCCGATCAACGGTCAACACCCGGGCCTCCCCAACGGCGACGGCCGAGGCGGATCGCTCGTGCTGATCGAAGAGGGACATCTCGCCAAGGATTTCGCCCGGCCCCAACGTGGCGAGCGTGACTTCGTTCGCCGCCGTGCGTTTCACGATCCTGATCTTGCCGAACTGGATCACGTACATGGCGTCGCCCCGGTCGCCTTCGCGAAAAACGAATTCGCCATCGGCGTAGGTTCTCCCGAGTTCAAGCTGTTGCATGGTGTCTCCGGGTGAGGATTCTGGCCAATTCGCTCCAGATATCGAGGTGGAGCGGAAGGCTGACCGCGGTGCTGAAGATGTTTTTGTAGCGTTCGTTCCCCGTGAACATGTTCCAGAGAATCGAACTGAAGCGTTTGGGGTTGCGCGGGTCCGACTGCTCCTCGCGCACGACCGCCACCATCGCCTTGGTCAGCGCGGGGAACCGCTTGTAAACATCGGTCACGCAGAACAGATAGCGCCCGAAGTAGTTGTCCCAAATCAGGCTGCGATAAACCGGTTGGTAGTGTTCGCGGAAGTGCGCGGCGCTGACGCCCTGGAAGACCGCCGTGATGGCGACGCTCTTCCCCATCAGATACGCCGCGCCCAGGCCATCCTTGAACAGGCGGGTCGAGCCGGCGTCGCCGCACACGACAAAGCGGTCGGCAAACGGCACGCGCGGCGCGCCGACATTCATCCGGGGCAGGCAACGGCAGCAAGGCCGGCCAGCCCAATCCGGCGGCAGCACGCCGCGAACGCGCTCGTGTTGCAGGAAACTGTTCACGCGATCGGTATTCAAATTCTTCCCGAGAATGCAAACCGTCGCGTAATTGCCCTTGGGAATCATCGCGGCGAACTTGATGTCCTTCACGGGCAGCAGGAACAGTTGAATGGCGTTGCCGAACTTGGCGGCGATGAAGGCGGGATCGAGTGGGATCTCGACGATCGCGGCCGTGACCGAGGCCGGACGCCGGTAGCCCACGCCAGCGCTCTCGAGCACTTGACTCGAGGGAGATTTGAGGCCGGACGCCCCCACGACCAGGTCGAAGTCCGCAAATTCCCGGCCTTGCGCCTTCAAGCAGGGTTTCCCCTGCCGAAACTCGAGGCCATCCACCTTCAAGGGTTGATGCTCGGCGCCGAGACGAACGGCTTCGGCGAGCAGAAATCCGTCGAAGCTCCCCTTTTCATGGGTGGCCATGTTCAGCGGCCCGCCGCCGCGATGGACGGTGGCGATGGTGTTTTCCAATCGCGGCGTGGCAATCGCCACGCTGCCCACCGCCGTGTGCAAGTGATAGGCGTTGATGCCCCGTTGCAGCACCGTGTCCGGAATATTGATGCCCTCGACCGCGAGTGTCTGCAGCAGCAATTCGGAGATGACGCCTCCGCAGTGATTGCATCCAACGGGTCCGCACCGGACAAAATCCTTCGGTTCAAAAATGGTGACTGAAATGTCCTTGCCAACCATCCGGGCCATCTTCAGAGCAAAGATGGCCGTGAACGAACCGCTGGGCCCGCCGCCGATAATGCCTATTCGCGCCCCATCCTCGAGGACGTAATCATCGCTGGCACTCATGATTTTCTAAACGCCGCGCGCGAAGTCCTGCTTGCGTAGAGGACTTCGCTTTTGCGAGGTGACCGGAGTGTGCCTGGCCCGGCGCGGCTATTCAAGGCGAAAAGCGAGGGAATTGCCGCCGACGCGCGAGGGATTAAACTAAGGCATATGAAATGTCATACTAATATATAGGAGAGCTTACACTAATACATGGCCAGGCGTGTCCCACGCCGTGGGTCCTCCTGGCCCTTCAGCCAGTTCATGCTGCCAATATGGATGCCTGGCAACCGTGCGTTAGTGCGCGCTGGCGCCGAACGCAACTGGGCGCGGGCCCAGCGACACGATGATCCAGCCGGTCCCATCGCTAACCAAGCCGATGCTCTGACCGTCCTGTTCGAGCGCAACCGCTCG
>Ga0233425_10005072_pt1 | contig 21292 bp, 19 predicted proteins | sample Watercolumn_Towu_2_FD_181712 | JGI IMG/M metagenome (GOLD analysis project Ga0233425, IMG submission 181712) | Freshwater microbial communities from Lake Towuti, South Sulawesi, Indonesia - Watercolumn_Towuti2014_140_MG | ecosystem: Environmental > Aquatic > Freshwater > Lake | place...
ACCTTCATGCCCGGCAGTTTGCGGTCGGCCTCGGCCAACAGCCGCTTGACCTCGTCGGGCGTGGGCGGGCCGTGATTGTCGCCCGTGTGGATCAGCGCCAGCCACGTCTTGTGCGGCCACGTGGCGGGCGGAACCAGGCCCGTGCCGTAACTCTCGGCCGTATACATGGTCAGCAGCCGCGAGCCGTCGGGCCCTTCCCACCAGAAGAGCGTCGGCAACACCGGCGACGTGCTGCCGGCGTTGCAACCCAGGTGCAGGAAATCGACACCGGCGTGGCGGAGCAGCGTGGGCACGATCCACGAGTGGCAGGGCACGTCGGTCATTTTGGCGTCGCGCGGCAACGGCCGCCCGGCCGCGCGCGACACCTGCGAGGCGAAGCCCAAGCCGCGGACGAGGTCTTCGGCCTCCAGCAATTCCGTGTGCGTGGTGAAGGGGAGCGCGTGGACCACGAAGCGGCCGCTCTGGAAGGCCTCGACGATCCGCCGCTTGCGCTCGTCGGTCTGTCCGGCCCAGTCGTCGAGGATTTTCGTCATCGGCCAGCCGGGAATGGTCCAGGCGAACTTCTGCGCGTCGGGCAGGCCGCGGCTCTGATCGCACACGGTCAGGGCCTGGTCGATCATCGTCGTGCGATAACGCTGTACGACGTTGGCCGCCATATCGGTGTAGCCGATGTCGAAGTGCGTTTTGAAGACGATGACGACCTGCTCGACCCGCGGCTTGGCCGGCGGCGACGGCGCTTTCGCCGCGTCGGCGGCGATCGCACGGCCGCACGAGGCGCAGAACAGGATCGTTGCAGCGCCGGCGATGATGGATCGGTTCATTGGTTTCTCCCGACGGGGGTTCTTCGGCACACGAAACTACGTGCAGAGTATACCGTGGCCAATCCGCGTTTGCCACTTTGCTGCGAGGAGGCCAAGAGCCGATCAACTTCTCACGACAGGGTGCTTGTTGGGGTGGCAGTTGCACTGCCACCCCCAAGAAGGCCGGCAATTCTGGGGGGCGGCAGTACAACTGCCGCCCCAACATGCCGAGAACTGATTGGCCTGGCGGGTAGGCCGAGAAGCTTGCGGCTCACGGGCCGCTGGGCGAGAGGACTTCGCCGAGGAACAACTCGCCCAGCGACTCCCAGGCGAGCGGATCATCGGCCGCGCAGCCTGCCAACCAAGCGCCGTCCGCCAGGCGCAGCCAGCGCACGGTTCCCGGTAGCGTAATCGCGAGGCCCGAGTCCTCGATCGAAAGCCGCAGGCAGACGCGTTCGCCAATCTCCAGCGGCTGCGACGACCGCAGTTGGAAGCCGTCGCGGGAGAGATCCTGCAATTCCACCGGCACCGCGGCAGGCTGCCGGTCCGGCATGCGATCGATTTCCGCCACGAGTTTCTCTGTGCCGCGGACTCCGTAGCGCGGTTTGCGGGGAAGCTCTCTCCAATTTTTGCGCGACATGACGATGTTCCCGTGGCCGGTGCCGTCTATCGCAAGTGTAGCTTACGGATTCCTCGGTTCCCGCCCGGCGGCCCAGTAGAGGCCGCGGACGACGAGGCGTTGGAAGGCGGGGTTGGCGAAGGCCTCGCGGCCGTGGCCCAGCGTGGTGCTGAACATCCGCCCCTTGCCGATCTCTTGCGTCCAAATCATGGGTTCCTTCTCGTCGCCGCGGTCGATCCGCCCGAGCCAGTGCAGCTTGGCCTCGGCGTGGTACTGGTTGCGGTAGGTTTCATCCTGGATCTCGAAGTCCTCGACGGTGGCCATGACGGGGTGTTTCTTGTCGAGCACGGCGATGCGGAACTTACCGCCGCCGTGCGTGGTGAAACGGCCGCCGATCAGGCGCCAGTAGACGTCGGATTTCTTGTGCGCGTCGGTGGCGTGGACGCCCGCCATACCGCCGCCTGCCTTGACGAAGTCTTCGAGCCCCTTTTCCTGGGCCGGGTCTTTCAGGTCGCCGCCCGAGCCGTAGAACAACACGAGGTCGAACTTCTGGAGGTTCTCGGCCTTCAGGGCGTCGAAGTTCTCGGCCACGGCCGCGTCGAAATCGCCCGTCTTGGCCACCACCGGATCCATGGCGGCCTTGAAGCCCTTGAAGTCGTGCCCGCCGTTGTAGACCATCAGCAGCCGGATTTTGCCGCGGGTCTCGGCGGCCGGCGACACGGCGGCAAGCAGCGTGAGCGTGGCGAGAACCAAGGCAGGGAGGAACGTGCGGCGCAACATGGTCGGGGCTCCTGGCGGGAGAAGGTGCGGATGGAAGGAACTGCCGTCAGTCTATGCGCGCGGCGTGCGGTTGTCAAACCGGTGGAAGACGGGGGCTACTTCATCAAGACGTTTGCCAGCCCGAACGGCACGATCACGATTGCGAGGATCAAGATGACGATGCCCGCGACAATGGTCATGTTCAAGAGCGTCACCACCATTCCCTTGCCGAAGGTGGTCGGAAGCATCGAGGACAGCAACACCCCCATGATCAGGAGACTGGCCGGCAAGGAGACAAGTTGAATGGCCGCCGGATGGGTCTTGATGGCCAGTCCGACCACGGTCAGCACGATGCCCACGCCGTAATTCACCAGCGCCGTGACGAAGGAGATGCCCATCGCCTTGCCGAAGCCGGGCTCGGGCACGGCCTCGGGGGCGTTGGAACCGCCGGCCAACCTATTGAAGAACGACACGGCCGCGCGGAGAATGACCGCCGAAATCGCCAAGGCGATGACCACCCCGACGATGAATCCCATTCCGGCGCAGAGGAGACCTTCGGGTGGAATGCCTTGTGCGAACGGCACGCGAGTCTCCTTCGGAGGTTCAATCGCCGGCCGAGGCGGCCGCCCGACGCACGGCCGCGACAAGCAGCCGTTATCATACGCTCCGCGGCGCGGATGCCAAGGAGGGCTTGCGAAAAGCGGTGGGGGGACGGGGAGAAGACCAACGAGGCGGAAACCCGCTCATTGCCGCGTCGCCGCCGTACACGCGAACTCAAACCGCACGGCCACCTTGCCATCAACGGTCACTTTGGCCGTGAGGAAGAAGGCGTCGGCCAGGCGCTCGGTCAGTTCGATCTCCATGCGGATGCTCTCGCCGGGGTGGACCATACGCTTGAAACGCACGTCATTCATGCGCGTGGCGACGGGCACTTTGCCCTCGCTGCTGGCCAGGTGCTTCGACAGCAGCACCGCTCCGCACTGCATGGCCGCCTCACAGAGCAACACGCCCGGCACGAGCGGATAGCCGGGATAGTGCCCCGCGAAGAAGTACTCGTCGCCCGAGAAGACCTTAGTGCCGACGATCCGCGCGTCGCTCTGTTCGACGATCTCGTCGACCAGCAGGAACGGGTCGCGGTGCGGGATGGCGGCGCAAATCTGCTCGCGGGTCATTGGCATGTACTCGCTACTTCTCACTTGGGTGCCATGGGTAAGCGGAGCTTACCCGTGATCCCGCGATCCGACACGCGTTTCACGGGTAAGCTCCGCTTACCCATGGCACCCGCAAGTTATCTTGCTGACATCAAGAAGGAATCCACGTCGTTGGCCACGATCACGCCGTAGTTCACGGCGCCCAGCCAGCCCGACATGATAATGCCTACGCTGCCCGCATGATACAGCCCGGCGATCTGCTGCGGCAAGGCCCGGCTGACGGCCAGCCCCTCGAACTTCGTGCCGAAGCTGGCCCCTTCCCAGTGCTTGGTGAAGCGGGCGAACGTAGTGGGCGTGCCGCACTCGGACCAATCGAGTTTCGCGCGGATGTCCGGCACGTAGCGCTCCAGGTCGGTGAGCGTATCTTCGATGAGCGCCTGCTTGGCCGCTTCGTAGTCTTCCTTCGGCAGCCCGGCCCAATCGCTGTAGCGGGCGTTGGCGCTGGCCACGATCGTCGAGCGGTTGCTCCCCGGCCGCGTATGCGGATAGTAGAACGAGAACGTGCGGCTGGTGGTGTCGCGGCTCAAGAGCAACTCGGTGCGGAACAACGGGGCCTTGGAACTGAACAGCAGGTCGCCGCAACTCTCGTCGATCGTCTCGCCGGGCCGCAGCGCCAGGTAGACCTGCGTACTGGAATTGTTCAGCCGCACGGCGCGAGCCTGCTCGACGAAGTCGCGGTCCCAGTGTTCTTCGCCCACGAGGTCGAAGACCGTTCCCTTGAGGTTCGCGTTCGAGACGACGGCGCGGGCCTTGATGAAGCGTCCGCCCACGCTCACGCCCCCAACGCGGCGGGCGGCGACGTGGATCTTCTCCGCATCGCAGTGGACGCGGACGTCGACGCCGCTGCGCGCGAGTTCCTCGCCCATCAGGCCGATCAGCCGGTCGGTCCCTCCCGCGAACGTATACACGCCCTTGGACATGAAGTTCGAGAAGACGATGCCGTAAGTCAAGGCCGGGTCTTCGAGCGTCGAGCCGTTGGCGTAGGTGATCGGCTCCATGAGCAGCCGCACCACGTCTTCCCGCCCGGGGAAGAACCGCTGAAAGAGTTGCCCGGTGGTGGTCGTCTGGTCGTCGTAGAAGTTCATCCTCCGCGCGGCGTCGAAGAACTCTTCGACGGTCGCAGAGGGCACCTGGAAGCGTTCGACGAGCAGACGCGTGAAGTCGCGGCGGTCGAACGTCGTGCGGAGCGAGAACATCGGGTTCTCGAAGCGGATGTTCTTGAGTTGCACGATCGAGTCGGCGATTTGCTCGCTCCAGTAGCGGCGGCAACTCTTGATCATGCCCACGGGAAAGCCGTGCAGCGAGACGTCGAACACGTGCCCGCCGCGACGGCGGAACCAGGTGGCCAGCCCGCCCAGCTTGTCGTGCTGTTCGAGCAAGAGCACCGAGTGCCCCGCGCGGGCCAGCGTGTTGGCGGCCGTCAATCCGGCCAAACCCGCGCCGACGACGATCACGTCGTAGTGCTCGCGGGCGCCTTGTAGGGGAGCGGTGGGCATGGGAAGTGCGACGTTACGAAGAGCGGTTTGGTCCCAGGAGCCGCGAGCGCGTATGCCGGGCGTGGTTCGCTAAGCCAGTTGATACGAGAACTCGTTGACGTTCGTCTGCTGCTTGGCGTGTTCGATAGTTATGGTGACAACGCGGCCGTCCTTGTCAACTTCCACGAGCACGTCCTCGCCGACATCGTAGGTCTCAGCGATTTCGCGGTCGTTGAATTGGAGCAGCAGGGTGTCGGTATCCTGGAAGTATTTGGCTTGCATGGCGTCACGCCGAGTAGGTTATTGCCTGAAGTCTAACACGCGCCTTGCGTTCCTTCAAGACTGCGCCGTTCGCCCAGCCCAGGGCAACGCTCGCGTGGTATTCGACAAGTCGTAACCGGTCGTGTAGCGGTGCAGAATGCGCGTTAGCCGCGAAGCGGCGGCAGTCAATAGCTTGGGGCGTTAGCCCCAAGGAAACGGTCAGCCACGACGCGCGAAGCCCTGGAAGGGCGGCAGTGGCGACTGCCACCCCTTCGGGGTTCGCTGGGTGTTCGTATTCGCTCCCTGGGGCTGACGCCCCAGGCTATTGACTACCGTCCCTTCGGGACTCACGCTCAGAGCGTGAGTCCCCTTCGATCTTGGGGCCAAATCAGAAGACTCATTTCGCTCCCACGCCGAACCGCAGCGGCGGCTGGCCGCGCTGATGGGCGCCAATGTCGGGGGCCGGGCCGGTGAAGCCGTCGCTGAAATTCGGGATCGCCACGCCGGCCGCTGCGCCGGGGCTGTCGGGCGCGAGTTGGAAGCGGCCGGTCTTGGTGACCGCGTCGAAGCCGGAGCCGGCCGCGTAGACGGGCACGCCGCGCACGCCGTGCTTCTCCTGGTCCTTGGGCACGCGGCCGTTGAACAAATCGTAGTCGAAGTCGTTGTCGATGTTGCTCTTGTTCTGGCTGGCGCTGAAGTCGTTGGCCGAACGAACCTGCAGGATGTTGTTCCGCGAGGTGACGTGCTTGACGATGCGGTCGCCGCCCAGGCCGCCGCGCGCGAGCCACTCGTCTTCCTTGAAGATCGTGTTGTGGAAAATGTACATGTGGCCGGTCATCCACTCTTCACCGCCGGCGTAGCCCATCTTCAGCAGGTGCGCCCCGACTGCGCCGGGTGCCCGCTGGCTGCGGCCGAAGACGTTGCCCCAGACGTAGAGCGGCCCGATCGAGCCCGCAGCGTTGCCGATGCCCATCATCGCCTGGGTGATGTAGTTGCCAAACACGCGGACGTTGCGGCTGCCCCCTTCGACCTCCAGGGCGTCGTCCCAACAATGGGTGACGATGTTGCCGTAGATGTCGGAGTCAGGCCCCGGCGAGCCGCGGAAACTGCCGTTGCTGCCGCCGCCGATCACGTCGTTGTACATGTGCTCGAGGTCGGAATAGCACTCGTTGTAGCGGATCACGTGGTTGCCGCCCGCGTTGAACAGCGAGATGCACTGCGGCCCCTCCGTGTGGTTCTGGAACTTCTCGTCCCAGGGGCTGCCGTTGAAGGCGGGGTGGTGCAGTTTGCACCGCTGGACGATCAGCCGTTCGAGCGTCTTGCTGCTCGAGAGAATGGCCGCGTCGTAGTCGAACGCGAAGCCGGTTTGCGGATTGAGCCGCCCCCAGCCGGAGACATCGCAGTCCTCGATGACGATGTCGTGGCCCCCCTCGATGCGGATCGCGCCGATGACTTTGCGCGACTTGTTCTCGGCCGCGCCGGCCCCCTTGAGCGTCAGCCCGCGGACGATCACGTACGAGGCGTCGATCGTCAGGCACGCGTCGTGCCGATGGCCGACGTCGATCGTCGCGCCGCAGCCGTCGTACACGCGATAGGCATCAGGCGTTCCGGATTCCTTGATCGCCAGCGGCTTGTCGCCGTCGGTTACGCGGACCGTTTCGCCAATACGAAAATCCTCGCGCCAGGTCGTGGCGACGAGCGTCGCGGTGGTTATAGTGCTGGCCAGCGTCAACTGCACTTCGTACGTTGCCCCCGGCGTCAGGTTGACGATGCTGCCGCGGTAGTCGGTCAGGTACTCATCGCATTTTGGGATCGGGTTGTACCGCATTGGCAATGCTTCTTTCCACTGCACCTCGCCCTGCCGGCGATAGCGGACCTGCACGGGCTTGTCGGCCGATCCGCCGGGCGGCGACCAGTAGAGGCCCAGGCAGTGGAACGTGGGAATCGCCCGCGGCGGTGCGCCTGCCGCCGCGGCATTTGCGGCCGTCGGCGCGGGTCCGCTCGCCTTGCCGAACACTTTGTCGGCGAAATCGAGATAACACTTCCAATCGACGAGCGTCAGGTTGTGCTTGCCTTCGCGGATGTGATAGTGCGCGCCGTCGCCGTCGAGCGGCTCGCCGATGGCGGGCATCTCGGCCGACTCGCCCAATCCCCGCTTACCGAACAGCCGATAGACCGGCCCGGCGTGGACGACGCTCAGAAACTCCCCGCGGGGATCGGCCCACAGATCCTGCTCGGCGCTTGCCACGCATACGGCCCGCGGCGCGATGAGCGCGACGAGCATGTGTTGATCCACCGGCAGTGCCTCTTCGCGTCCGCCGTAGCTCTTAAACGTCTCATTGAACCAGTACGGGAAGGCCTTGTTGATCCGGGCGACCGTCTCTTTTTCCTTCGTCTTGCGGCGGCTCAGTGCGGCCCCGCCGCAGCCGGAATCGTTCGAGCAGACGATGGCGAACCGCTCGTCTTCCGCGCCCGCCCAGAGCGCGGTCTTGCCGCCGCGTGAATGGCCGATCACGGCGACCTTGTCGCGCGCGATGTCCTTGTCGGTCTCGAAGTAGTCCAGGCACCGGCTCGCGCCCCAGGCCCAGGCGGCGATGGTTCCCCAGGCGTCCGGCGGGCGTTTCTCACTGTCGAGCAGGCCGTGGATGCCGTCCTTGAAGCCATCGTCCTTGTCGGGGTCCACGTCGGCGTTGTGGAAGGCGGCAATGGCATAGCCGCGGGCGATCGCCTCCTCCGCCGGCCAGAACTCGCTCTTCGCCTTCCGCGTCGGGTCGATGTTCTCCGGCCCGCGGTTGCAGATCAACAAGAACGCGGGGACCGGTTTCGCCGCCTTGTTGGGAACGAAGAGCGTCAAGTGGATCGTCAACGACTTGCCGCTGGCCGCGATCGTGATGTCGATCTGCTTGAGCGTTGCCGCGCCGTCCATCGCGTTGCGGTCTTCGTGGACGACCTTGAACGTCTTTTCGTACCGCGTGGCGGGCACGCGGCCGTAGACGTGCTTGCGGAAGAGTTCCAGGACTTCCGGGCGGCGGACCTCCTTCCAGTCCTCGACCGTGGCAATCTTCTTTCCATCAGCCGCCGTGAGCACGTCCGGCAGACTGTAGCCCGGCGCGTCGGCCGCATCGGCCCGGAAGAACCGCTTCGCCGCCGGCTCACCCGCGTGGAGACACCACGGCAGGCAAAGTATCAACGTAAGCAGCAACGCCGCGATTGTCAGCGAGGCGATTCGCTTCATCGTCATGCCCTTTCCTTCATCCTTCATCCTTCATCCTTCATCCTTCCGCCTTCCCCCTTCATCCCTTTAACAAGTGCTTATTCGCGATGCCAATCCCGCTGATAATCGTCCCCACGATACCCACCAACCCTTGGTCGTTGCCGCAGATGAAGAGGTTCCTCAGGTGCGTAGTGCCGTCGGGGCGCTTCTCGGCGTTGCCGTAGATCGCGCCGTGCTCGTGGCCGGTGAAGCGGTGGATCGTCCGCGGCGTGAACATGTCGGTCTCGACGACGCGGCCGCGGAAGTCGGGCACGAACCGCACGGCCGACTCGGCCAGCCGGTCGTACCAGCGGAGTTTCGCCACGCGGTACTCGTCTTCGCCGAGCGCCGCCCAGCGGTCGAAGCTGGCCAACGCCGAAATGCGGATAATCCCTTCCTGGAGCGGCTCGTTGTACACGAAGTTGTTGGGCGAGCAAATCACGCCGCTCCGCACGTCGACCAATTCCTGCGGCTGCCGGTAGTCGAACTCCTCCGAAGCGTTGAAGAAGACGATCGTGCGGTCGTGGCCGAAGGCGCTGGGCGGGGCGTCGAGCACCGAAATCGACTCGACGAACGACAGCCGCCCGGCCGTCCGCTCGGCGGGCAGCGGATCGCCGCAGAGCCGCAGCGTCTCGGGCCAGCCGGCCGACGAGAGCACGTTGCGGGCCGCGAGTTCGCTGCCGTCTTCCAGCACTACCTTCTCGACCGCGCCGTCCTTCACCGCGATACGGTCGACGCCCGCGCGGAGCCGCAGTTCGCCGCCGAGGCCGCGGAACTTGTCGGCCAGCTTCTTCAGTATCAGCCGCACGCCGGCCATCGGCCGCGAAAAGCCTTCGAGGAAGATCGAGCGGAACATGACGCTGAAGGCGTCGAAATCCATGTCGTGTTCGCGGGCGCTGCCGTAGAAGAGCACCGGGCAGAAGAGCATTTCGACCAGGAGCGGATCGGTAATCAGTTGCCCGACGATCTCGCGGGCCGAATTCCGCGCCCCGGCCTCGCCCAGCCGGTCGTAATCGACCAGTTCGTCGACCAGCCGCCGCAGGCCGTCCGCCTGCTTGGGAAAGAAGCGGCGGACTTCCGCCTCGAACAGCTCGAAATCGTTGGAGAACCGCAGCGTGACGCCGGGAAACGCGATGGCCGAGCCAATCTGCGGCGACAGCGCGAGTTCTTCCCAAGCCAGTCGCAGTTGCCGCAACATGCGGGCCAGCGGGCCGCGGTGCGTGCCGCGCGGGGCGTAGTTCGTCAGCGCGTGCAGCCCCACGTCGAACGCCCGGCCGCGTTGCCGGTAAAACGAATTGAGCCCGCCGATCGCACTGTGCCGCTCGAGAATGCAGACCTTCTGGTTGAAGTGCGCCAGGCGGATGCCCGCCGCCAGCCCCGACATGCCCGCCCCGATGATGATGGTGTCGTACATGGGGCACCGCGAAGATTCCGGCTACGTTCGCAAGTCCTTCAGAGCCGCAGCAATCGAGCTATTCTGGCGCGATCCCCAAGTGCATGGTCTCTTTGGACCAGCAGAGGCCGTTCTTCTTGGTAGAGACGAGCACAACGTCTCCGAACTTCATCTCTCCGTTCCACCCGCCGCTGTCGGACAGAACGGCGGGCGCAGCGCGGCCGCGCGCCTTGGCCGAAACAATCGCCATTTCCTCGCGCCCCTTGCCGATGGTTCGTTCCAGTGGATAGCATTCGCAACGTACGATTCCGTTTCTCCGAATATCCTGGGAGAAAAGCGAAAAGTTACGGCGAACGGTGCCCTCGATAACCCAATTGGAGCCGAGGCGTTCACACAATGTCAGCGCCTCCACAATGCAGTCGCTACGAGAGCGTTTGCCGGCTTTGGTGTAAAACCTCGCCCGGATCCCCGGTATGTCGATATCGTACTGGTACAAGCAGGCATGGAATGGACGACCTATCGCACCACGTGCCCATGCCACGGCTCTAGAAGCTGTAATCGCCTTGTTCGTGTTGCACCACAGCTCCCACTGGCACCACATCTGGATCACCCCGAGATCATCTATCCAATGGTTTCACATTTCTTTCATCCGCGGCTCGAGATACGCGACGGTGCTCGCCATACTCGCCAGTTGCGGATAGTCTTCCTCGGGAATCTGCACGCGGTAACGCTTGCGCAGCTCCATCACGATGTCGAGGAAGTCCATGCTGTCCAGTTCGAGTTGGTCGCGGAAGGGAACCTCCGCCTTCAGGTCGCTGAGGTCTTCGTCGGGCGCGATGTCGCCGAGGATGTCGAGAATCGCCGCCCGAATGTCGTCGCCAGTCATTATATCTTCCTCACAATCACCGCCGAATTGATCCCCAGCATCCCGAACGAATTATTCAGTATTGTATCGACGCGGTCCATCTCCCGCGGCTGATTGGCCACGAGGCCCGGCAGGTCGCATTCGGGATCGACGCGGTCGAGGTTGATCGTGGCGTGGCAGACGCGGTCGTCGAACGCGGGCAGGTTGCCGGCCAATTCGAGCGCCCCGGCCGCTCCCATCGCGTGGCCGATGAAGCTCTTCGTGTTGTTCAACAGCGTGTGTCCGCCGGGCCATACGTTCCGCAATGCCACGGCTTCCTGGATGTCGCCGCTGGACGTGCCCGTGGCGTGCGTGCTCACGATGTCGATGTCTTCCGGGTTGAGTTCGGCCCGCCGCATGGCCAGACGCATGCACTCGGCCTGTCGCCCCGGGTCGGGCAGGACGAAGTCGGTCGCATCGCTGTTCATCGCATAGCCCGCCACTTCGCCGTAGATTTTGGCCCCGCGGGCTTTGGCGTCCGAACACCGTTCCAGGACGAACATGCAACCGCCCTCGGCCACGACGATGCCGTTGCGGTCGGCGTCGAACGGGCGGGAAGCCTTGGTGGGGTCGTCGTGCCGGGCCAACGCCCCTTGGCTGTGGAAGCTGGCGAAGATCCCGAAGGTGTGAATGCTCTCCGAGACACCGCCGCCGAGGGCCACGTCGCACTCGCCGAGCCGCAGCATCTGCACGCCCTGGATGATGCCGGCGTTCCCGGCCGCGCAGGCCGCCCCGAGCGTGTAGTGCGGCCCGGTAATGCCCATGTTCAGCGAGATCTCGCCGGCCGGGTTGTTAGCCACGGTCCGCGGGTTGTGGTGGTGCGACCAGTATTGCGTGTCGTAGTCGTAGCCTTTGATCTGGTAGATTTCGTTCTCGGTCTCGACGTTGCCATGCTCGGTCACGCCGACGTAGATGCCGACCTGCGACTTGTCGACGTTCTCCCAGTCCAACCCGGCGTCGTGTACGGCCTCGCGGGCGCAGTAGATGCCGATGCCGCCGGCCCGCGTGCCGCGACGGACCTCTTTACGGCGTTGGTAGCGAAGCTCGTCGAAGCGGCAGACCCCCGCCAGCGTGGGGCCGAAGTAGCGGGTCTCGAACGGCACGACCCCGCTCTGCCCGGCCAGCAGGCTGTCGCGCAACTCCTTAAGCGAGTTGCCGTTCGGCGCGGTCAGGCCCACGCCCGTAATGACAATCCGCTCGTGTTCGGGCCGCTGGGCAACCATGGAAGCATCCGTGACCAAGAAGGAAGCTGTCAAACTACCCAGTTTTGCCCGGTTTGACAAGCGGCAGGGCGGGGAAACGTGGGGCAGGTTGCCAACCTGCCTGAGCGATGGCAGGTTGGCAACCTGCCCCACGGCTCCTTGTTGGGGCGACAGTTGTACTGTCGCCCCGGGGTGGCAGTGCAACTGCCACCCCAACAACACTGGAAAATGTGAAAATCCGTCACTGAGTGGAGGGTTTTCAATAGTAAGGGTGAGGGATGCGCCGGCCGTCGCCTCCGCCCGCGACGCCTACTTCTGGGCCGTCCACTTCGGCGCGGAACTCGACTTCCTCTTGCTCCGCGGCGGCCAACGCCTCGGCTTCGAGTTCAAGTGCGAAGACGCCCCGCGCCTGACTCCTTCGCTTCGCACCGCCGCTACCGACCTGAAGCTCGACCGCGCCTTCATCGTCTACCCGGGGAGCAAGACCTACGCGATTGACGAGCGGACGACAGCCGTCGGCATCGGCGATCTGCGGCGGGCGATTGGCTAGCGTCCTAGGGCTGGAGGTGCTTCGCGATCAACCGCCCTGACATAGATTCGTTACTTGGCTGCCCGTTTCCTATCGGACTTGACGCTGCTCGCGTTAAGGGTAAGTTGGGAAGAAACTGCGGCTGAACTCGTTCTCCAGCGCGAACTGCGGCGGCGCTTGGATCACCAATTCGACGAGCAAGTTCGAGGGGAGTTCACCGATGCAATCGCCTTCCGAATGGCAGATAACCGTGCTTCAAGGACTCAAGGCTCATTTCAAGCAACCGCAGGGGACAAGCAAACCGGGAACCGATTGGGCCGTTGCCGTTCGCAACGGTGCGCAGGAGTATCGGATTCTTGTGCGGGCATTTGCCGAGGATGTCGGAGACTGCGGACAGGATGGTGAGGTGGCAATCGTGATTCAATTCGTTGCCGGTCTTCTGAATCAAGGTTGGACACCCGACAGATGGACGGGCCAGCCCGGAGAACTGACCGTGTCGCCCAGCCAAGCAGAACACGAATCAGCGGCAGGCCCGACGAAGCCTTGGTGGCGGTTCTGGTGAACCGCAGGTCGGTGCCATGCCGCCGCGTGCCGCTTGCACGTTTGCACGAGTCGCCATCGGGCGTATAATCTAAATGCAGTGCTTGCGGCCGCTTGCGGGAGCCCCAAAGCATGACGGGCCAAGGAACAACCGCGGGACGTTTCTCGGTCGACTTCGTCGTGGCCAACAACCGCGACGTGGTGGTTCTTCCGGCCGGTGTTCCGTTGCTGGAGAACGTCAAGCATGTCACTCTATCGGGCGTGGTGGACAGCGGGGCGGCGCGGCTGGTGTTGCCGCAGCGGGTTGTCGAGCAGTTGCAGTTGCAGATCGACGGTGAGACGACCGTCCGCTATGCCGACCAGCGGCGCGAGCGGCGCGCGATGGCCGGCAACGTCTGGCTGCAACTCCTCGGCCGGCACGGCGTCTTCTCCGCAGTGATCGAACCGGACCGCAACGACGCCCTGATCGGCGCGATCGTCCTGGAGGAACTCGACCTGCTGGTCGACTGCACGACCCAATCGCTCCATCCCCGCGAGTTGGACTCGATTTTGACGGAAATCGAGTAGCCCGCGGGTGGCCCCGACGCCAGTAGCTCCCGCCTGCCGGGCGGGACTTGGGCGCACGGTTCCGGCTCGGCAAGCCGGAACTACGGAATGTGCCCGGCCGCTTGCCGGCCGCGCGATTTCCTGGTTCAATAGGAAGCGTTGACGAACACCGTCTCCCACTGTGGCCAAACTATGGAAGTCCCCTCCGGCAGCCTCGCAGGCGACGCGGATTTTTGCCCGCTTTGCGGTCAGGTGGTGATCGTGGGCCCGGCCGCGGTGCCGGCGAAGGACGCGCCGTGTCCACACTGCGGCGAGTTGCTGTGGTTCGTCCGCAAGACGGTCGGCGACGCGGTGATCCTCACCTTCCTGCCGGGGCTGATGACCGGCAGCGAAGCCCTGGAGCGAACCGACGAAGTGCTGGCGGCCGTGGGCGATTTTCCGCGGATCGTGCTGAATCTCTCCCACTTGCCGTTCATCGCCAGCATGTTTCTCGGCATGTTGATCGTGCTGCACAAACGCATGGCGGCAACCCAGCGCAGCATGGTGCTTTGCGGAATCCAGCCCGAGCCGGCGGTGGTTTTCAAGCTCACCAAGCTGGACACGGTCTTCGTCATCCACGATAATGAACGCCGCGCCTTGGAGAGTTTCTGATCCGGCCGCGCGCGGAAACACCTCCAGGACGCGACGTGACAATCCTTCGGGCGATTAGCTCAGTTGGTTAGAGCGCCACGTTTACACCGTGGATGTCGGGGGTTCGAGTCCCTTATCGCCCACTGCTGCGAAACGTCGGAAACCCCTTGTTTTCCAGGGGTTTCTTGCGTTTCTTGGCACTGCATCGGCGCGTCTTCCCAGCTTACCCCGTTGTCAGAGTTTGACTGGAGTTTGCACCAAGTGCCTGCGTTCCCAGGAAACTTTGGTGCAAACTGGCGCGGGGCCTTTTCGTCGGTGCCCGTCGCCCGCAGCGCCGTCGAAGTCGAGTTTGGATCGGTCTCCAGCGGCAGAGTCGGCAGGGCTTCCATCGCCCCGGCCACGTCGAGCAATCGTGGGTCCGTATAGACGTTCATCGTCAGGTTGATGCTGGAGTGACGCATGGCAGCCTGCGCCGTTCGGGGCGCGACCCCTGCCGCGCTCAGCAACGTGCCGAACGTGGTCCGCAGCGCATGTACGTCAATCGTCCGGCCGCGCTCGTCGGTCTTGTCGATCCTCACCTTGCCGTCGTCGCCCTTCACCCGGCGGGCAATGCCGGCGGCAACGAGGTCGCGGTCGAGGATTCGCACCAGGGCGGCCGGTACGGTAAACAGCGGCGTATCGGCCGGGAGCCGAGTCAACGGCAGACACGATAGCCCCTCTCGTCCCGCAGAATCGCTTCTATTGCGTTCTGTCGCCGGGAAGGCTTCCGAGTCAAAAGGCACGGCCGGCGCTTCTCTGGCGGCCTCCTGCGCAACCGTCGCCTTCTCGGCGAGCCACTGGCGGAGATCGGCGGCCAGATCGGCCCGCAGCGGGATCGTCGAGCCTTCGCGGTTCTTTTCGTCGGCAGCTTCAAGCACCAGATACGGCGGGTCGGCATCGAGCACCACTTGCCCCGCAGTGATCGAGGCCAGTTCACCCTTGCGAAGCCCCGTCAAGACCAACGTTTTGTAGATCAAGGCCCGTTCCCGCCCGAGCCGTTCCAGCCGGCATTGCACCTTCGGCCGCAGACGGCCGTATGCTTCGCCGCGCCGTTTTCCGCGATGAACCGTCTTGCGGTCCAACAGCGGCCGCCTCCGCGCCACGTACAGGAGTCGCGCCAACTCGCCTTCGGTCAAGGCCCGACGGGTGCGACGGCGGTTGGCGTTTGCGTCGGCCTTCGTGACCCCGGCGAAAGGATTGCTCAGCAGCCGTGCCGGCCTTGTCGCCATGCACCGATTGCAGAAGGTCAGCCAGGCCCCGCGATACTCGTTGCGGGTCGCGGCGCTCATTCCTTCGGCCTTGCGGTCCAGCAGCCAGCGTTCCAAGGTGGTGGCGTCCAGGTCGGCCAGCCGACGAAAACCGCAGTCGGCAGCCACGCGCCGTAATTGCGAATGCGTGTCCTTCACCCGGCGAGAGAGCCCCTTGGCCTTCTGGTGGTCGATGAAGGCGGCGATATGATCGGCCAGCGGCGTACTCTGATGGTCGATAACCGCGTCTTCGGCGGCGGTGAGCACTTCGCCTTTGACCAGTTCGGCCCGGCGTTCCAACTTGCCCAACAGTGATCGCGCCGCCTGCTCGTCGCGGCAGCCGGTCGGCACCTCTTGGACGATGCCCGCGCCGTCCCGGTACTTGGCCATGTAGGTCTTCGCCGTCACGACGATCTGGTCGGTGCCGTCTTTCCCGACTGTGACGGGCGCCGTCCGCCTCTTGCCCCTGGTGTCGAGCCACTCGGCCAGCCGCTGCCCCTTGCGGACGATGATCTTCGCCCCGGCCGGCAGTGGCTTGGTGGCCGTTTTTCGGAATACCGTACCCATGTTTCACCTCGCCTTTCGTTTCACCAGTTGCAATTCCAAATACTCGGCCAGCACGTCGGCCTTATCGAGCCGCAACGAGGTCTCGCCCCGCATGAAGCGCGACAGGGACGTTTCCAGAATCCCCGTATCCTGCGCGATCCGATAGCGCGACACCCCGCACTGTTCGATTGCGGCTTTCAATGCTTCCGTCATCGTTGGTTTCGGCTTGTGCTTGCTCATTACTGTATTTCTAGCAAGTAGCATCGAATCTGTCAAGTGGTGTGCAGTCCCCTTCGCGCCGATTTTCTCGAAATGCCTTCGCCCCCGCCTCACCCGAGCAGTTCCACCTTCACCTGCGGCTTCAGTCCCAGCCGCGCGAACTCGTCGAGCATGACCTGCCGGACAAACTCCGCGTCGCCGGCCGTGGTCAAGATGGAATCGTGAATCGTCGCAACGAATAGGTCGGGACGCAACTCCGTCAGCCGCGGCACGACCCGCCCGAACATGAACCGGCTTTCGATCCGCTGGGCAAAGTGTGCCAACCGGCGGTAGTCTCCCCGCTTCAGTTGCCGGATGTCGCGCATGCGCCCGGCGCAAGAAGCTCGCTGTAGAGACTGCCATCGTACAGGAAGCCCTTCTGTTTTCCTCCGTCGCCGACGTACCAGCCGAGGATATGGCCGCTGCTGTCAATGGCCATCGGCGTTGTGCAACTGCTGCCGGGAGGGTCGAACAGCGTGTAGTCTGTCGCACGCGTCTGTTCCACGCCAACGAACACCAGCAGCACTGCGATGCTCGCAAACATCGACTTCATTCCGCGACTCCTCGCATTGCGGGCTACTCCTCGCCCAAGGACTGATGCAAAGGCAGGGAATTCCCTGCCGCCGAAAATCGCGGAAGGTCAGCCCGAGCATCGTGCCAACCGGAACGGACATGCAAGAGACGACCGCCACTCGTTGCCGCTGCGGCCGTGGTTGTGTCCTACGCTGCCTCTTGGCGGGCGGGGAGAACAAGGTGGAAACTCCTACTACCTTAATCAGCCGCCACCGCGATGTGAAGCACTTTGGGCGGGTTTCTGGAGGGGGGTACAGCCGGAAAGCGATCGGGCCAGGCGGGCGGGAGTCGCAATCCACAATCAGCCGGCAAGGCAGGCTGGCCGCACAACCGCCCGCCGCCGGGGTTTGCCCGGTGTAGCACTGCGCAATAGTGTACATCTTGCGCGCTTTTGCGTAAGATACTCCTGGGGCCTTGGGTTGGAGAAACTCCACCAACTGGACACAAGTGTCCAGCCAGCCGAGGCCCTCTGACTGTGCATCTTTCCGAACGCGACCACGAACATCACCATGCCCACCACCGATTCCACCACCCCCGCCACCAAGACCTGCCGCTACTGCGGTCGCACCCTCCCCATCGACCAGTTCCGGCGTCGAAGGGCCGGCCAGGAGACGCGAGTGACCGAGTGCCGGGAGTGTTACAACCTCTACATGGCGGTCTTCCGCCGTTCCCGCCGCTTGAAGCACATTGCCGGGTTCAACGCTGCGATCCGTCGGGAGTTCGATCTGCGGAAGGTCACCGCGTTGTGCAACGCCCTTCTCTCGCGGCTCGGCGGCCTGGACAAGTTCTGCACCCTCTGGAAGGCCCATTTGGACGCCGCCCCGCCCGGCAGCCGGGCCGCGCTAGATTCCTTCCTGGCCGTGCTCCGCCTCGTCGAGATCGCCGACACGAAACGCCGTTCGAGCCTCGATCTTCCCATCGCCCTGTAACGGCGAGCGGATTCTCGAAGATCGAATTGCTTCCGGCGCCGCCGGAGATCAAGAAGCCGAGGAAGGGTGTGGCGAATGGCAAGGTGAACGGTTCATCGTCGGCCGCTCCCAACCTTGGCGCGGCGTGGGCCACTCTACCGGAGAAGGTGAAGGCTGAGATCGTGGCGATGGTGAATGCGGCGGGGGAGGAGGGCTGCGTTCCATCGGAGCGTGATGGGGCTCCCATGGTTTCGTGAATGCAGGCCAGTGCCGCAGTCATCAGTTCGCAGGTCTCACACGCTGGTCATCTTCCTTCGCATGGGCCTGGCAGGGGCGAACGCATCGGGCACATCGGCGATGCCCGACAGCCCTTCCGCCAGCACCGCGTCAATCGCCCGCAGGTGCCGCTGTGCCGAGAGTTCGGCCGCGGATCGCTCCATTGCCAAGAGCAGCGTCAGGTGATCGAGCGTTGGGGTATCAGCAACTCTTGCAGCCACCGCTTCCAGAGCAGGTATCTTTGGAGTACCCTTCTGTTCAAGCGGAGCAATCAGCGGCACGGAGGTGGCCACCGGCAACACCGGACTGACTAGAGCCAACGCTACATCTATTGCGGTTGGCTTGGAGATGAGCACCGGCAATGGGCCGACGAATGCACTTGTCATGGCGAGAGTCGTTGTCGTTACGGGCACAGCAACTGCGGCCACTGGCGTCACCTGAGTAACGACAGGTGGGGAGGTGAAAGAAGTCTCTGCCATTGCTGTCGTGGCCATCATACCCGCGGCCGGTACGGAGATGAGTTTCAATGCCGTGTCGAACGTGGTGGCCAGATAGCGGGAGGTCAATTCGTCGCTGGCGCTCACGCGGCGGTCGCGGTTGAAGTCGTAGACGTTGTCGATTGACGTGGGCGCGAAACCGGTCTTGTGCGACCGCACAGCCAATTCATCGTCCTGGTCGACCAGACGCACGGGGTTGGCGGCGTCGTTGCCGGTCTCGCCCACGGCGTTGCCGAAGCAGAACACGTCGTCGGCCGCCAGGCTGGTGTTCGTGGTGGCCCTGACCGTCACTTGAAGCCATTTGTTCTCGACGGCGTTATCGGCCCAAATGATCGTCACGCGGTCGCTGCCGCCCGTGCCCGCGCCGGCCCGTACAGTCACGCTCGTCGGCGCCTGGGCCGCAGCCCAACTGCCGGGCGTATTGTCGTTGCCCGCGCGGAAGGTGAAATCCGCCGCTGTAATGGCCGCCGCATTGGCCGCCCCCGCCAGATCGACCATGACGCCGTTGATGCCGCGGGTGTAGCTCGTGTAGTTGGCGAAGGTGGCCGTGCCGCCGGGCAGCAGGGCCTGCTTGTCGGTGGCGACGGCGCCGTCGTCGGCCGCGTTGGCCGCCGGGTCGCCGCCGTCGAAGCCCGAGCGGTTGTAGAAGATCCTGCGGCCGACCACGCCCTCGGCGACGTCCGTCACCGCGATGGTGATGTCCTTCTGCACGGCCATGCCGGCCGCGTCGGCGCTCCGCACGGTAATGACGTGGCTCGTGGCGGTCTCGTAATCCAACAGCGTGCCGTTGGCCACCCGCACCTGGCCGCCGACGATCTTGAACCGGCCGCCGGCGTTGTTCAGCAGCGTGTAGCTGAACGTCTCGCCCGCGTTCGGATCGACAGAGGTCAGGTTGCCTACGACGGTGTCCGTGGGGCTGTTCTCGGGCACGCTGGCGGGAGAAAGGCCGATGTCGGTCGGCGCCTCGTCGATCACGACCGTGGCCGCCGCCGTGCCGACGTAGTAGCGGGGATCGGTCAAGAGCGTCAGTTTCACGGTCTCTTCCGGCTCGATGAGACCGTCGGCCACGGGCGTGATGTCGAGCGTTGCGGTCGTGGCCCCGCCCGGCATCACCAGCGTGCCCGTCAGGCCCTCTTGGTAGTCGGCCGTCGAGGCCGTGCCGGTGATCGTGTAGTAGACCGTCAGGGCGTAGGAGGTGACGCCGCTGCGGGTGATCGTGAAGCGTCCCTTGTCGGGCCCGATCTCGGAGGCCAGCGGATCGGTGGCGGCGATCGAGACCGTAGTGTCGGGCGTGGGGATGTAGGCCGTCAGCCGGCTCACGGGGATCGGCCGCTCGTAGGTGCCGTCGGGGAGCTGCCAGCCGACGGCCAGGTTATCGCCTCCGCCGCCTTCTTTTTGCAAGGCCTCGATGTAATAGCGCTGCCCGGCCACGAGAGAAATGGGCACTGACACCTGCCCGGTGGTTGGCGTGGGGTAGGTCGTCCAAGTGCGCGAGGCGGTCCACCCCGGCACCACGGCGATCTTCACCTTGTTGGCCGGATTGTCGTTGGTCGAGAGCCAGAGCTCGGAATTGTCGTCGCTGGCGATCCAGAAGGTGTAATTGCCGGTTTGCGGCGCAGTCACGTAGGCCCGCATCCGCGTGCCGTAGTTGTCGGCCCAATCGGTCGGGGCCTCGAAGTAGCCGCCGGTCACATCGCTGGTGCCCGTGGGATTGTAGGGATAGGCGGCACTGCTCGTAAGGTTGCTTACGGCCGTGCCCGAGATGTTGCTCCAGTATTCGCGGTACACGTAGACCGCGGCCGGCCCGGGGGGCGTGTAGACGAAGTTCTGCGACGCCAGCGACGGTGTCAGCACGAACCCCGACTGCGTAATGACGCCCGACGCCGTGGCCAAGTACAGCAGGCCCTGCGTCAACGGCGAGGCGAGCGTCAACTGCACGCTCTTCAGATCGGGGAGCACGGCCGCTTCGAGGATCGTCCACGGGATGCCGCTGTACGCGACCTGATAGTGCGTGCGGTCCTGGGCCAGGTCGCGGTTGAGCGCCTCCGAAAACGTGAGCTTGACGGTGGTCGAGGTGGGGGCCGACGCGGCGCTCATGGCAACCGAGCGGATGCCGGGCGTGGCCGCGCTTAAGGCGCTCTCGATCCCGTCGCGGTTGACGGCCGAGACCTGGTAGGAGTACGTCACCGACGCGCCCACCCACGTGTCGCTGAACGTGGTCCCGGTGGTCGAGGCCATCCGCTTGCCGTTGGCGTAGATGTTGTAGCAAAGGACGCTGCTCTGCGGGTCGCTGGCCGGAGACCACGAGAGGTTGATCTGCGTGGTGCTGACGGCCTGGGCCGTGAGGTTGGCCGGCACGCTGGGGGCCGACGCGTCGTAGGCCCCGTAGGCCGCGCCCGGCGTGCCGCGCCCGGCAGTCCAGTTGATAACGTCGTTGCCGTAGGCGCCGGCCGTATCGCGGTTTAAGGAGGCCCGCCGGCCGTCGGCCGACACCGGCCACAGGCCGCCGTCGCCGTAGGTCACCCGGTCGACGCGGTAGTAGGGCACGTCGCCGTCGGGTTGCGGATCGCCGGGCTTCTTCAGCTCGACCGTGTCGCCGCCGTTGCCGAGCGCCCCGTCGTACGGTCCGTAGACCGGCACTGCGGCCGAAATGCCGTACTTCGTGCGGAAGGTGGCCGGCGCCATCTTCACCACCAGCGCGTAGCCGTTGGCCGGCACGTACGCCCCCTGCGGGAACGTGAAACTGACGCCTCCGGTCAGCTTCCAGGTGTCTGCGGGGATCGCCGTATCGTAGAGCGGCTGGTTCGTGCCCGTGAGGTTCCGCAG
>Ga0233425_10005073_pt1 | contig 21291 bp, 16 predicted proteins | sample Watercolumn_Towu_2_FD_181712 | JGI IMG/M metagenome (GOLD analysis project Ga0233425, IMG submission 181712) | Freshwater microbial communities from Lake Towuti, South Sulawesi, Indonesia - Watercolumn_Towuti2014_140_MG | ecosystem: Environmental > Aquatic > Freshwater > Lake | place...
TCAGTTTTTTCAATGCTTTATCAGTCATATTAAATGTCAGATAGATACTCGTCTCCCCCAGAAAGACTTTTGGATCACTCGGGTAATCCTGTTTGGCAAGTTCAATATATTTAATGGCATTATCATAATCTTTTTCCATTCGATATATATCAGATAAACTGACAAATAACCCAACTGACTTATACTTATTGTTAAGGAGGTCTATGTAAAATTTCTTCGCACTGGTGAAGTCTTTTGAAAGGGTAGCACAGTAGGCTGCATTCAGCAGTGAAACCGAATCTGCAACATTGGCCACTGCTATGGCTGCTGCAGCACCGGCAAATCCTTTCATGGCGCCACCGAAATCCTGTTTGTTATAAGCATCCACAGCCCTGTTATAGAGGTTATTCCGTTGCCAGCTCAGTTTTGCGAAAATGTCTTCATATAACTCCTTCTTCGGGTCATACTCAATGGCCTTTTTGTAGGATTCCAAAGCTGCGGTCCCCGGATCAGGATCGAGGGCCAGATAAACAGGATCTGACGAATTTATTAACTCGAGATATATATTACCACGGATAAACCAGGTCCGTGCGTCTTCCGCTGTGGTCGGGTCCTTGATACATTGATTAATTGCTTCAAGAGCTTTGTCCAGTTTCCCGGATTTCAGATAGTTGGAAGCTGTTTGACGCACATTTTTTTGTCCGAATGCAAAGGAGAAGACCAGAATCATCCCCAACAGGATGGATATTCTTTTCATGGCTTGTAAATATTGGTTTTATACTATCCGCAAAGTTAAAAAAGGAAAATCAGAATTGTTAAATTAATATCAAATATTTTCTTCATCCGTACTTAGGACTGGCTCGGAGCCAGGATCTTCCTCAACGTCCACTCTTGCGACAGCTGCAATGTTATCTCCTTCATTGATCTTTATCAGTCTAACCCCCTGTGTTGCACGTCCTACTACCCGTAGATCAGCCACGGCCATCCTGATGATGATACCTGACCGGTTAATAATCATGAGATCATCGTTATTGGTAACCCGGTTGATGGATATAAGACTGCCCGTTTTGCCAGTAATATTTATGGTCTTCACTCCCTTCCCTCCCCTGTTGGTAACGCGGTAATCATCTATGTTTGAGCGTTTCCCAAATCCATTCTCAGAAACGACCAGGATTTCGCAGGGAGTATCCCGGCGGAGGCAGATCATTCCTATCACTTCATCATCCGCTCCACCCAGAGTGATCCCTCTGACGCCTGCAGCGTTCCTTCCCATGGGCCTGACCTTGGACTCGTGAAACCGAATTGCACGACCGGATTTCAATGCCATAACCACTTCATCGGAACCGTTCGTAAGCCTGGCTTCCAGAAGTTGATCCTGCTCGTTGATAGTAATGGCGTTGATTCCGTTCTGCCTGGGTCTGGAATAAGATTCCAAAGAGGTTTTTTTGATCGTCCCCTTCTTTGTCGCCAGGATGATAAAATGCGAATTGATGTAGTCTTCGGCCTTCAAATTCTTGACATTGATATAGGCCCTTACTTTATCATCGCTCCCGATGTTCAAAAGGTTCTGGATAGCTCTCCCTTTGGATGTCTTTGTGCCTTCAGGAATCTCAAAAACCCTGAGCCAAAAACACTTACCTTTTTCTGTGAACAGCAATAAATAATTATGGTTGGTGGCGATGAACAGATGTTCCAGGAAATCCTCATCCCTGATCTCCGTCCCTTTCTGGCCCTTCCCTCCCCTGTTCTGCCTCCTGTATTCGGTCAGCGGAGTTCGCTTTATATACCCCAGATGGGAAATGGTGATCACTACATTTTCATCGGCAATCATGTCTTCGATCTTCACGTCAGTTGCCGAATAAACGATCTGTGTCCGAGATTCGTCACCATACCTGCGTTTCATCTCGGAAAGCTCTTCCTTTATGATTCCCATCCGGAGGGATTCATCGGAAAGGACGAGTTTAAAATTTTCGATGCGCTTCAGAAGTTCATTATATTCCTCCTTTACCTTCTCACGCTCCAATCCTGTCAGTCTTTGCAGACGCATATCAAGAATGGCCCGGGCCTGGATCTCTGTCAGACTGAATCCACTCATCAGTCCTGTCCGTGCTTCATCCGGTGTGCGGGAAGCACGGATAAGCGACAGGATTGCATCCAGATTATCCAATGCGACCAGCAATCCCTCCAGTACATGTGCACGTTTTTCAGCCTCCTGCAATTCAAACTGAGTACGGCGGGTTACGATCTGGTGTCGGTGATGGACATAATGGACGATCAGATCCTTGAGATTCAGAACCATGGGTCTTCCGTTAACCAGTGCTATATTATTGACGTTAAAGGAGGACTGCAGAGGAGTAAACTGGTAAAGCTTGGTTAAAACAACATTGGTGATCACCTCCTTTTTCAGGTCATACACGATTCTGACACCGTTCCTGTCCGATTCATCCCGAATATCTGTAATACCTTCAATTTTTTTATCATTAACCAGGTCGGCTGACCTTTTGATCATCTCAGCCTTATTTACCTGGTACGGAACGGATGTAACTACAATTCGCTCTCTTCCAGATGGTTCTGATTCGATCCTGGCCTCTCCGCGGAGAATGATCTTCCCCTTTCCCGTTTCATATGCCTCTTTCACACCATCGTATCCATATATCACGCCGCCAGTCGGAAAATCGGGTGCCTTGATGTATTTCATGAGTTCCGGCACGGTGATTTCCCTGTTATCGATATATGCAATAATTCCGTCGATCACCTCAGAAAGGTTATGCGGAGGCATATTCGTGGCCATTCCTACCGCAATGCCTGAAGCTCCGTTAACAAGCAGGTTCGGGATCATGGATGGCAGAACGACTGGTTCCTGCAACGAATCATCAAAATTATTCTGGAAATCAACAGTTTCCTTATCCAGATCGGCGAGAAGTTCCTCAGCAATCCGTTGTAAACGGACTTCAGTGTACCGCATGGCAGCGGGATTGTCACCATCCATGGAACCGAAATTGCCCTGCCCGTCAATCAACGGATACCGGAGACTCCAGTCCTGTGCCATCCTGACCATGGCATCATAGACCGATGTATCGCCATGCGGATGATACTTTCCGAGCACCTCACCTACTATCCTGGCAGATTTTTTATACGGCTTGCCGGAAAATACACCCAATTCGTGCATACCGAAAAGAACCCTGCGATGGACCGGTTTCAGCCCATCGCGGATATCAGGTAATGCTCTTGCAACAATCACCGACATCGAGTAGTCGATGTAAGCGGTTTTCATCTGATTTTCAATATTTACCTGAGTAATCTTTTCTGCTGGTTCCTCCATGAATTCAAAATTTATTTACCTGATATCCAATTAATTAAAATATTATTTACCAACATACGAAGATACCATTTTTTTCATGAAGCGAATGGAATAAACAGGTAATCTTTTCTTTGATTATGAACATGATGATGTTGAAAAATTATGGTCTGCCGGGTGGTTCCGGGGGGATTCGATTGTATTTTTGGAAACCGGTCATTTTTTCAGGCCGGAGGGATTGGTTTGATATTTGTAATGTATCTTTGGATAACTTTCAACGAGGGGTATAATGAGGCTGGAGCACCGAATGCTCCGGGATGATTTATGGATGCAAAATTTTCACAACAGGTCAAGGACGCTTTGATTTACTCACGGGAAGAAGCTCATCGCCTGGGTAACAATTATATTGGGCTTGAGCATATTCTGCTGGGGATCATCCGTGAAGGGGAAGGCCTGGCACTAAAAATTCTGCGGAATCTGGGAATGAACCTCGTGGATCTTCGCCGCAGGATTGAATCGGCCATTGCCAATGTTACGGAGAAAACCATTTCCGGCGATGCGTTGCCGCTGACCAAACAGGCGGAGAGAGCTCTGAAGATCACCTACCTGGAAGCAAAACATTTCAAGAGCGAACTTATTGGCACAGAACATTTACTGCTCGCCATGCTGAAGGATGAGAATAACCTGGTAACCAAAACTTTCGATAGCAACGGCATCAATTACGGGGTTGTCTCAGATGAACTTCGGTCCATTCTGGCTCATGCAAAGGGAGATTCAATCCAGGAACCCCAGGATATCCTGCCCAAAGATGATGATGAAGAAGAGCCAGAGGAAGGCGGTAAAGGGATACCCGGTTCATCCAAAAAACCCGCGGAATCAAAATCAAAAACCCCAGTTCTGGATACTTTCGGGAGGGATATTACCCGGGCTGCGGAGGAAGACCGGCTTGATCCGATTGTTGGGAGAGAGAGGGAACTGGAACGGATTGCCCAAATTCTGAGTCGCCGCAAAAAAAACAATCCTGTACTGATCGGGGAGCCCGGAGTTGGTAAATCGGCAATTGCGGAAGGCCTGGCCCTTCGGATTGTGAATCGCAGGGTGTCCAGGGCACTGTTCAACAAACGAATCATTTCTCTGGATTTAGCTTCGCTGGTGGCAGGAACCAAATACCGCGGGCAGTTTGAAGAACGCATGAAAGCGGTCCTGAACGAACTGGAAAAGAATCCAAACATCATCCTTTTCATAGATGAGATCCACACGATTGTCGGGGCCGGGAATGCATCCGGATCACTGGATGCATCTAATATGTTCAAGCCGGCTCTGGCCCGGGGTGAGATTCAATGTATTGGTGCCACCACACTGGATGAGTACCGCCAGTACATCGAAAAGGACGGAGCTCTGGAGCGCCGTTTCCAGAAAGTCCTGGTGGATCCAACCTCGGCGGAAGAAACAATCGAAATTCTGAACAATATCAAAGAAAAATACGAAGACCACCACCTGGTGAGGTATACGGATGATGCTGTTCAGGCATGCGTTTCACTGACCAACCGGTATATCTCTGACCGATATCTTCCCGACAAAGCCATTGATGCGCTTGATGAAGCTGGAGCCAGGGTACACATATCCAATATCAATGTTCCCCAGGAGATCATCGATATCGAAAACCGGATAGAAGAAACCAAGAAACTGAAACTCAATGCGATCAATAGCCAGAAGTTTGAAGTGGCCGCTGATCTGAGGGACAATGAACGTAAACTTCAGGAAAGCCTTGAAAGAGAAAAACGGAAATGGGAGGAACAGGCGAAGATAAACCGCCAGACAGTCGGAGAAGAGAATGTGGCTGAGGTCGTTGCCATGATGACCGGGATACCGGTTAAACGCATTGCAAGGAATGAAGGGGAGCGCCTGATCCATATGGAAGAGGAACTGGAACATTCAGTCATCGGGCAGGAGGAGGCGATCAGGAAAGTAGTGAAAGCCATCCGTCGCAATCGTGCAGGCCTGAAAGACCCAAACAAACCGATCGGGACCTTTATTTTTCTCGGTCCGACCGGTGTTGGTAAAACGCATCTTGCCAAAGTGCTTGCAAGGTATTTGTTTGACACAGAGGAAGCTCTGGTGAGGATTGATATGAGTGAATACATGGAGAAATTTGCGGTCTCCCGCCTCATCGGAGCGCCTCCGGGATATGTCGGATACGAAGAAGGAGGGCAACTTACAGAGAAAATCCGCCGCCGTCCCTATTCCATTGTATTACTCGATGAGATTGAAAAAGCACATCCGGATGTGTTCCATCTGCTCCTCCAGGTTCTGGATGATGGTCTTCTGACCGACAGTTTCGGAAGGCGGGTTGATTTTAAAAATACGATTGTGATCATGACATCCAATATCGGATCCCGACAATTAAAGGATTTCGGTCAGGGTGTGGGTTTTACCACATCAGCTCGTCAGGCATCTTCTGCTGAGCATACCCGCAACGTAATAGAGAACGCATTAAAGAAAGCTTTCGCTCCGGAATTCCTGAACCGGATCGATGACGTGGTTATCTTTAATGCACTGGAGCGGGAAGACATACACAAGATCATAGACATCGAGCTCCGGGAGTTGTATAATCGCGTGAAATCGATGGGCTACACTCTGGAAATCACACCTGAGGCCAAGGATTTTGTTGCTGAGAAGGGCTGGGATTCACAGTTCGGAGCCCGTCCGCTGAAACGATCTATACAGAAGTACCTGGAAGATGCACTCGCAGAAGAAATCATCAAGACGAAACTGAAACAAAATGATCTGATTACAGTTGGATATCAGAAAGATTCAGATCAGATCACGATCTCGGTTTCCACACCTAAACACAAAACAGAGAAAAAACCTGAATCAGAAACGGTTCAGTAATTCTTCCTGGATCATTGCATTTCTGTACGCCTGCCCGTTTTCCTGACCCGGGCTGAATAAGGTATTCAGAATCTCATTGATAGCGGTATCCCCCAGGAAAAGGTATTTTACGGAAGCATAGAAACCATTGTCGTAGAAATTGATACGGTTCCCATTTGAATCTGATATGTAGAATACGTCAGGTTCCAACGGTTTTCCATTGAGAAACTTCTGCGATAAGGCTTCTTTGACAGGAGTCGGATTCATCCTGCTATACTCGGAGAAAACGAACTCGCCCATCACAAAACGGTCGTCAATGAAATAGAACAGGGACTTCATTTTTTTTTGGTGAAAAGGCTCCGAGTAGCCAATCACCTTCACGCGTGAGGTTCCGAAACGGGCTATGTTGATACAGGAAGGTTGTCCAAACTGCTTCACTACCTTTTGATAAAGGGTCATGAAGGGAATGTCCTTGAATCCAATAGGAACTGTGGTTGTATAATCAACCGCATTTTTAAACTTCCGAAAGAAAACAGAGAAATGCAGAGTAATTTCATCCCTTATACAGTTGTTCAACGGATTTCTCAGATCATGTTTCTTGAAGAATTCCAGATATTCAAAGCTATACTGACCATATAATATCCGCAGGGAAGCCAGCCGGATAACAGGGATTATCCTTTTTCTGAGAAAAACCAGGACAAGGACCAGGATAAAAATAAAGACCAGAGCCAGGAAAAGAGTCAGCATGCTCTGGTCAAAAATGCTGCTTCTTGCAGACTTTGCAAGCAAAAACGCTTTATACAGGAAAGGAATACCTTGCATGGCGGGACGGCATATAAAAGCTACACAAAAATACAACTAAAATTTGTATCCGTTGTCTTCAATCAATCGGGCTGCAATCCTTCTCCTGGCCTCTTTAACATTTATTCCGTTTACTTCGGTCAATGATTTAATTGCAATAGCAAGTGATTCTCCCTGTGCGCCAGCATCCAGTGAATAGAGTGCGTCAAGACCTGATTTTTTGAGGCGGTTGACCGAATCATAATGTAGCACATCCAATATATCCCGGTACAGGGAGACGGGCTGTGAGCCTTTCATCATTTCCGCTTTCTGGATGCGTAACATGGTGGATTCGGTAATATATACATCCATGATCATGTCGGACAGATTGTTGAGAACCTCCTGTTCATGGACAAGGTTCCTTCCGAAAGTCCCGGATGCGCTGTGAATCGCAAGGAGAACAGCTTTCCTGCAATTCTCAAGTGTCCGTTTCTTCTCCTGAAAGTAATCTTCCCCTGGCACCCCATTTTCCGTAACCTGATCGAGATGCGACTTCAGAACTTCCGCTTTTCCGAACAAATCATATTCGCCTTTCATAGCGCGTTTCATGGCCGTATCAACCACCAGAAGTCTATTGATCTCATTGGTTCCTTCAAATATGCGGTTGATCCGGGAGTCTCTGTATCCCCTCTCGACTGCCATTTCGGCAGAGTAACCCATGCCTCCATGGATCTGAACTGCCTCGTCCACCACAAAATCAAGCGCTTCAGATCCATACACCTTTAAAATTGCTGCCTCAACGGCATAATGACTGATCCCCTCAATGGCTGCTCTTCCCTTATCCTGCCCTTCTGCTTTGTTCTTCTCAATCATAACATCAATATCCCGGCTGACCCTGTATATTGCCGATTCCAGGGCGAATGTCCGGATTACCTGTTCAGCCAGTTTATACTGAATGGAACCAAAGGTTGAAATGAGCACACCAAACTGTTTCCGTTCATTTGCATACTGCACTGAATCGTTGATTGCTTTTTTTGCAGCTCCCAGTACATTGGCCCCCAGCTTTATTCTGCCCATGTGGAGGATGCTCAAAGCGATCCGGAAGCCCTCTCCCCTCTTTCCGATCAGGTTTTCCACCGGAACCATGACATCATTATAGAAAATCTGGGCAGTAGAGGATCCTTTGATTCCCATTTTCTTTTCGTCGGGGGCAACCACGACGCCCGGATAATGCCGTTCAACAATGAAAGCGCTCAGGACACGGTCGTTTTCGATCTTGGCGAACACAATCTGAATATCCGCGAAGTTCGCATTGGTAATCCACATTTTCTGCCCGTTCAGGATGTAGTGCTTCCCGTCGGCTGATAGCCTGGCGTTCGTTTTCCCTGCATTCGCATCACTGCCTGCTCCGGGTTCGGTAAGGCAATACGATCCCAGTAGTTCACCGGTAGCCAGCTTTGTAACATAACGTTGCCGCTGATCCTCGTTTCCGTAATACAATATGGGCAGCGTGCCTATTCCACAGTGAGCCATAAACGCGACAGAGAACGAATAGCCTGCTCCAACCGTCTCCGCTGCCAGCATTTGTGTGACAAAGTTCTGTCCGAAACCTCCATATTCTTCAGGAACAGCGATCCCCATCAATCCAAGCTCCCCTGATTTTTTAAGAATACTTTTCATCAGGCCAATATCCGGGGAATCAATCTGATCCAGGTTCGCATACAGTTCGGTCACCAGAAAATCTCTAATGCTCTGTGCGATCATTTTCTGCTCTTCAGAGAATTCCTCGGGAATAAAAACATCAGCTGCAGTGGTTGTTTCAACAAGGAACTCTCCACTTTTCAGGGATTTGGTCGTGCTCATCTTCAATAATTACTGCTTATTGTGTATAATTGATTACTAATCCAATGCCTGAGCGATCATTTCCGCAATGTCCAGATTAATGATCTCTTCCTCTTTATGCATATATTTCAATCCATCGGTTAGCATCGTCATACAAAAGGGGCAGGCGGTAGCAATCACCGAGGCACCGGTTGCCACGGCTTCCTCAGAACGTTCCAGGAAGATCTCTTTAGTCCCCTTTTCGGCTTCTTTAAAGTATTGCCCCCCCCCTGCTCCACAGCACAGGGCGGAGCTCCTGTTCCTGGTCATTTCCACTGTTTCTGCTGCCAGTGTCCGCAGGATCTTCCTGGGTTGTTCATATATCCTGTTCGCCCTGCCCAGGTAACAAGGATCATGGTAGGTGACCAATACATTCCTGAAAACGGAAGTATCGATGACCAGTTTCCCCGACTGCAACGATTGATCAATGAACTCAAGGTAACTGATCACCTCAAAGCACCCTCCAAGATCAGGATACTCGTTTTTAAAAATATTATAACAGTGAGGGCAGATGGTCAGAATTTTCCTTACGCTGTACAGATTGAACAGGTCAATATTCCGGAGTGCCTGCATCTGATAAAGCAATTCATTTCCTGCCCGCCGGGCCGGATCTCCGGTGCAGGATTCCTCTTTCCCAAGTACAGCATAGCTGACCTCCAGATGAAACAGGATTTTTGTGAAGGCCACAGTGACCTTGCGGTACCGGTCATCATAGGCACCAGCGCAGCCAACCCAAAAGAGGTACTCAGGCCTTTCTCCTCTGGCGTGAAGATCAGCCATAACCGGTACAGGAGTCTGTTGGGCCACCATCACCTATTATGTGTTAAGCATAAGGGACGCAGTCCAATTCAAACGATCTTCCGGAGAATATTGCCACGGGGCCCCGTTATTTTCAATATTGCTGAAAACGCTCTTGATCTCTCCGGGGGCATATGCCTCCTCCAGGACAAGAAACCTCCTCATTTCGACTATCAGTGTGGGATGATTTATATTGACAGGGCACTCCGTTGCACACGCATTACATGTAGTGCAAGCCCATAGTTCTTCCCGGGTAATATAATCATTGAGAAGCGATTTATGGTCGTTAAAACCCGTTCCGTTCCTGATCAATCCCGGGCCTTTTTCCTTCATCCGTGCCCTCACATCCATCATGATCTTCCGTGGTGATAGCGTTTTCCCGGTGATGTTGGCAGGACAAACGGCAGTGCATCTGCCGCATTCAGTACAGGTCAGCGAATCAAAATAATTCTTCCAGCTGACATCTTCCACGTCTTTAACACCGAATCTTACAGGCAGAGCCCCACCATTACCATCGGCAGTGGGAACGCCATTCGGATCCCTTAGAAGCCTGACCTCTCTGGTAATTTCATCCATATGAGGGAGTTTTCCCAGTGGTTCCAGCCGTGACAGGAATACATTCGGGACCGACAGAAAGACATGAAAATGTTTTGAGTATGGCAAAATGTTGGCAAACAGAAAGATCAGAATAATATGTGTCCACCAGAAAAACTCATAGATAACGAACAGGGATCTTTCAGGCAAACCGGTGAACAAAACACCCAGCCGGGCGCTGACCGGATAACTGCCCAATATCGTTTCTCCGGCTGTTTTTTTGTATTCCACGTAAGCAACATTCATACCAAGCAGGGAAATCATAAGCAACAAGATGAGGGTAAGGGCTATATTCGCATCCAGGTGAGAAAGGGCTTTCATTTCAATTCCGTTGAATCTGCTGACGTGCAGAAAGATCCGCCTAGCCAGGAAAACAAAAACCGAACAGGTTACCACGCAGGCAAACACATCTCCTGAAGCCATAATAAAATCATAGAAACCACCCATAAAACCCAGACACTTTTCAGAGGCGGAGAGTCCATCGATGATCATCTCGATGCTTCCCAGGAGGATCACGCAAAATCCCCAAAAAACAAGCGCATGCAGGAATCCGATTATCGGCATCCGGAACATCTTCGTCTGCCCGAATGCCACTTGCAGCATCAGCAGAAATCTTCCGGGAATATTCCGAACAGGAAATGACTGACGGGTAAACCGAAAGAACCGGATGAGGCGACCGGCTGTATACACAAATATTCCGATGGTGACCATCAGAATCAGTGCAAAAGCCAGTTGTTTGATCATCCTTAGCGGGATTTTAGCTCTTTGACCGCTTCCACGAGCTTTGGCAGGATTTTCTGGGCATCGCCCACGATCCCGTATTGGGCAGCTTCAAATACAGGAGCGTCTTTATCGATGTTGACTGCCACAATATATTTTGAGGAGCTGACTCCGGCAATATGTTGGGTTGCCCCGGAAATTCCGAAAGCAAAATACAGGTTTGGTGCGATGATCTTTCCGGTTTGGCCCGTATGTTCTTCATGAGGCCGCCATCCTTCATCCGAGACCGGGCGGGAGCAGGCCGTAGCCCCACCTAAAAGTTCCGCAAGTTCGACCAATGGCCCCCAATTATCAGGTGATTTCATCCCACGGCCTCCGGAGACCACAATCTCGGCATCGGTCAGCAGCAGCTTGCCGGTTTGCTTCTGAACATCCTTCACCTGGGTAGTGATCAAACCCGTTTCTGGCTGCACCATCACATTCTCAACGGTAACATTTCCGGGATTCTCAATCACTTCAAATGAATTCTGCGAGAGTGTTAAAATCTTCAGGTCGGATTTTATAACCAACTGGGCAAAGGCTTTCCCTGAAAATACTTTTTTATAAACAGTAAACGGCTGGATACTCAGCGGTAGTTTACTGATCCCGGATCCTATACCTGCTTTTAGCCTGATTGCCAACCTGGGCGCCAGGGCTTTTCCTGTGTTGTTATGAGACAGCAGGATAACAGTTGCTTGTTCCCTTGCAGCGACCTGGGCAATCACAGAGGCATATGCCTGTGTATCAAATACTTTTAAATCCGGATTGGCAACGTTAACTATCTTTCTGACCCCGTACTTTCCCAGGTTCTCCAGCTCAGGAGTTTCCACATTTCCTATGGAAAGTGCGACAGCGGAAGTATTCGTCATCTCAGCCACTTTCACGCAGTAGGAAACCAGTTCGAATGTAAGTTTCTTAAACTTGCCATCCCAATTCTCAATAAAGACCAGCACCGACATATCGAGAGATTTAAATATCCAGTTTAGAAGTGAATCAGATCAATTTAGCTTCATTCTGTAACAGTTCGACCAGGAGTTTAGGATTTTCGGGATCGACGAATTTACAAGCAGCCCTGGGCGGGGGTAATTCAAAAGCAAGAATGCCTGTCATGGTCTCAAAGGCTACCGGTTCCACCACCTTTATCGGCTTTGTCCGTGCTGTCATGATCCCCCTCATAGAAGGGATCCGTGGTTCTTTTGCGATCCCCTTCTGCACAATGGCTACCACCGGGGTGGGTGTTGAAACCAGTTCTTTACCGCCGTCGATCTCCCTCGTCATCAGAACACGGCCGTTCTCAATCTGGAGGGCGGACACTCCTGAAACAGACTGGATACCTAAGCATTCGGCAAGCATCCCTCCTACTGAAGCGCCGTTATAATCACTGGATTCTATACCACAGAGAATGACATCGCAGGGATGGTTTCTTAACACTTCGGCCAGCTGGACAGCCACAAAACAGGCATCGGAAGGTTCTGCATTGATCCGGATCGCATCGTCGGCACCGATGGCAAGCGCCTTTCTGATGGTGGGCTCTGACGTTACTGTGCCCACATGAACTACCGTGACCAACTCAATCTCCTTTACAGGATCATCTTTCAATTCCAGTGCACGGGTTAATGAAAGTTCATCCCAGGGATTGATGATCCATTGGATCCCGGCAGAATCCAGTTGTTTATTCTGTTCAATAAACTTGATTTTGGTTGTTGTATCCGGAACCTGGCTCATGCAAACTAGCAATTTCATAAAGAGGCGGGATTGATTACGGGTGCAAAAATAAAAGAAATTCTATTTATCCTCTTCCAGGCATTTATTATACTGTGTCATAGCTTTCAGGCTCATTCCCATGCTGGAAAATCCACCATCATGATAGATATTCTGCATAGTAATCTTCCGGGACAGATCAGAAAAAAGCACTATGCAAAAATCAGCACATTCCTCAGCGGTGGCGTTTCCCAGAGGGGACATTCTCTCTGTGAAGTCGAACAGGGCATCAATGCCTTTGACTCCGCTTCCCGCTGTGGTCCTGGTCGGTGATTGGGAAATCGTGTTTACCCTTATATGTTTCTCTCTGCCATAAATATACCCGAAACTCCGGGCAATGGATTCCAGCATAGCCTTTGCATCGGCCATATCGTTGTATCTGTAAAGTGTTCGTTGAGCTGCAATGTACGAGAGTGCCACAACCGATCCCCAGTCATTGATGGCATCCTGCTTTTTTGCCACCTGAAGCATTTTATGGAATGACATGGCGGAAATATCCACCGTCCTTATATAGTAATCGTAATCCAGGTCATCGTATTCGCGGCTCTTTCTTACGTTCAGCGACATGGCAATGGAATGGAGAATGAAGTCCACCTTTCCACCCAGGAACTCCCGGGACCTGGCGAAAACCGTCTCCAGATCAGGCACATGCGTAGCGTCGGCAGGTATTACCAGCGTGCCACACCGTGAAGCAAGTTCATTGATCGCCCCAAAACGGATAGCAGCCGGTGTATTGGTGAGAGTAAAAGTGGCTCCTTCTTCCCAAGCCTTCTCCGCAACTTTCCATGCAATGGATTTCGCATCCAGCGCTCCGAAAATGATCCCTTTTTTCCCTCTCAACAGGTTATAAGCCATACAAGGTATGATTGGAAAACATTGATTCAATTAGCCAGGAGTTCTCTGGCTGTCAGATAGGCTGCTTCGGTGACCCGCTCATTACTGACCATCCTTGCAATCTCTTCGATCCGCTCATCTGTTGTCAGTTTCCGGATCATCGACCTGGTGGAATCCTGAATATCTTCTTTATACACCCAGAAGTGACTGGTTCCCTTCCCTGCGATCTGCGGAAGATGCGTGATAACAATTACCTGCATATGGCCGGCCATCTCCTTCAATATAGTGCCAACTTTTCCCGCAACATCCCCTGAAACACCACTGTCGATTTCATCAAAGATAATCGTGGGTAAAAGATTCTTCCGGCTGATCCTGGATTTGATACTCAACATAAGTCTTGAAAGCTCTCCCCCGGAAGCAATTCTCGACACTTCACCGAGCGGTACGCCCTTATTGGCACTGAACAGAAATGTGACCCTGTCCAATCCATCCATCGAATATGATTCAACCTGCTCCAGGTTGATCTTAAATCTTGCTGATGGCATTCCAAGGTCCTTCAGAAGGATTTGAATTTCTTTCTCAAATCCAGGGATTACCTTACTCCTGGCTGCCGATATCTCTTTTGCCAGGTTGAGTACCTCATCTTCACTAATCCTGACCTGATGCTGAAGTTCACGGAGGAGATCGTCCAGGCTTTCTGTTTCAGAGAGTAAGCTACCCAGTTCTCCCTGAATATGAATAAGTTCCTGTACCGATTGTACGTTATGTTTCTTCAATAAACGGTAGATCAGGTCAAGGCGGAGCCGTACCCCTTCCATTTCCCCGGGGCTGATATAGATCTGTTCATCCATTTTCTGCAGTTCACCTGCTATATCCTTGAAATCAATGAGAATGCTTTCAAGCCGTTTCAACAGATCCTCAATGGGGGGATGATACCTGACTATGCTCTTCAGGCTGTGTATGATGCCGGCCAATTGCGTGATTTCATTCTGCTCAGATGCGGTAAGCTGATGCACCGAATAAGTCAGTGATGACTTTATCTCCTCGGCATGTGAAAGAACGGAAAAATGGTTCTCCAGATCTTCCAATTCCTGTTCCTTCAAGGCTGCTTTTTCAAGTTCATCAAACAGAAACTGGTGATAATCAGATTCGCTGCGAAGCCGTTTCTCTTTCTCCTCCAGTTCCCTTAGCTTTTTCAAGAGCTCCCGGAGTCTCAGAAAAGCAGTCCTATAAGCTGTAAGACGAGCCTGGTGGCCTGCATAATCGTCCAGTAACTCCAACTGGAAATCGGCTTTGCTAAGGGTCACCACTGAATGCTGGGAATGAATGTTCACTAACCGGTCGCCCAGTTCTTTTAAAACAGATAGATTAACGGGAGTGTCATTGATAAATGCGCGGGATTTCCCGTTTTGATTGATCTCCCTGCGTAAAATTGCGACCGCGTCATAATCCAGTTCACTTTCCATGAAGAAATCCTCCAGCCCATAATCCCTGATCACGAATGTTCCTTCTACGATGCATTTGGAAGTCTTCTCCAGAAGGACTGAGGTATCGGCACGCTGGCCGAGTATCAGCGACAAGGCACCTACAAGGATTGACTTTCCTGCCCCTGTTTCCCCTGTGATTACCGTAAAACCGTTATCCAGATCGATCCCAAGCTTCTGAATCAATGCATAATTCTCAATGTAAAGCTTAAGCAACATGCCCAGAGCGGGTTATGATTATTTTCCTTCCAGGATGGTCTGGTACTTTGAACTATTTGCCGGATCAATTTCCTTCAGCAGATTCACTACGTTATTCTTTTCCATCGGTGGAACCCTCTGATCGGAATAGATGTTAACAAATTCATCCTTCTTCGCATCAAGGGTAAGTTGCAACAGGAACAAGCCCGGTTTCGAATTGGATATTTTCCTGAGGAGTTCCAGGCTTTCTGTCACACTGTTCCGGCCAATATCCACCCGTTCGTACATCTGATCCATTCCGAGGCGGTGAAATTTGTAAGCGAATTCCCTCAATCCTGCATTGGAAGGATTCAGTACATTTTCCACCAGCCAGAATTTATTTTTATCACCTTCAAAGGCCTTCCAGCCGGTTTCCTGAGCGCCTTGTGCCGTATTCACGATTTCCTGCGCCCGTTCAAAAAAGGCGGTCCCTCCGTATAAGGAGAACGAATCGAAATAGAATCCCAGGAACATATATGTATAAAACGCCAGTGTAGAGGTCAGATTTGAAGAATACACTCCGTCGGAATAATCAAGTGACTGGAATTCCACGTACCTGAAGGTAAACTCCCTGTCAACGCGATTGAGTATTATGGTGTTATACGCTGAATTATAGACCGGCCGGCGCAGGACGAGGTTCAAAGTCCCTCTGAATTCGTCACCACTCATCCGATCGTTCACAGTCAACAGGATAGTACATTCGATCTTCTCCTCAATCCTGAAATTATAGTTCGACCATTTCCTGTTGTTCATGAATTCATAGATCGCCGTTTGAAGGGTTTCGAATATCCGTTTGTCCGTTCCTTCCAACCGGGGAGCAGATACGCTTACTATGCAATCCAATTCCTGGGAAAAGAGGCGGAAACTTATCGTCAGTATAAAAAGTATTACGATCGTTCTCATCAAGTGATTGTTGAATTCAAATAATCTATTACCTTGTTTATGATATCTTTTGCAACCTCACGTTTTGACTTTAGTTCGCCAACAATGCACTCCCCGGAGCGTGTTAAAATAGTGACTTTATTGGTTGCGGTTCCAAATCCTGCACCCTTATCACTTAATGAATTGAGAACGATAATGTCCAATTTTTTATTTTGAAGTTTCTGCCGGGCATGATTTATTTCATCGTCGGTTTCCAGCGCAAATCCCACGAAACACTGATTGTCTTTCTTCCCTTTACCCAATTCCTTCAATATATCGACAGTTGGGGAAAGGCTCAATTTCAAGGTCTGATCCCTTTTCTTTTCCTTCAGCGGTGAGGGATTTTTTATTGTGTAGTCTGCCACAGCGGCGGCCATCAGAAGGATATCGCAATCATCGATGACCTTTGTACATTGCTGAAACATCTCATCTGCCGATTCAACATTGACCCTGCAGATCCGTGGATGGGAGATTTCCAGACTGACCCGGCCAGTGATCAGGTGTACCTCCCCTCCCCTGTTGGCTGCTTCTTCTGCCAGTGCAAAGCCCATCTGACCCGTGGAAAAATTCCCGATAAACCTGATGGGATCGATTCGTTCGACGGTCGGGCCAGCAGTTACCAGGATTTTTTTCCCCCGGAGTTCCTGCCCTCTAAAAAAAAAATCCCGGATTGCTTCCAGCAATTTTTCAGGTTCTTCCATCCGGCCGGGCCCTGACAGCCCGCTGGCAAGTTCCCCAACCGCAGGTGGAATTACGATATGCCCGAAAGAATTGAGGATAGTGATATTTTTCTGGGTGGCCTGGTGCTGCCACATATCCATGTCCATAGCCGGAGCCAGCATTACCTGACATCTTAATGACAAATAGGTAGTCAGCAGAAAATTATCCGCCACTCCATGAGCCATTTTTGCCAGCGTATTTGCAGTCGCCGGAGCAATAACCATCAGGTCGGCCCATTGTCCAAGTTCCACATGACTGTTCCACTTCCCGGTTTCGGAGTTAAAGGGCCGGAATAATACATCGTTCCGGGATAATGCAGCCAGTGTTAATGGAGTAACGAAATCGGTTGCTGCATCGGTCATGATCACCCTGACGTTCGCACCTTCGCCCACGAGCATTCTTATCAATGCAGGAATCTTATAAGCGGCGATACCCCCGGTTACGCCAACGATAATGTTTTTCCCTTGCAGCATAACACCCCGGTTAAGGGATCACTTCTTCTGGTTCCTGTTTGGGTTTCCTGAAATAAATGTCCTCTCCCAGATATTCGTGGATGGCAATTAACGTGGGCTTTGGCAGATGCTCGTAATACTTGGCAATTTCGATCTGCTCACGGTTTTCAAATACCTCTTCCAGGTTATCGGTCGTGGTGGTAAACTCCGAGATCTTCTGATTCAGTTCTTCTTTCATTTCCGAAGCGATCTGGTTGGCCCGCTTTGAAATGATGGCAACTGTCTCGTACACATTATACGTTCCACCAGTGAAATCCTCGATGTTCCTGGTGACCGCAAGAATATCGGTCTTAATCTTTTTATACTCCATTGATAATCACTTAAATATTACTCTTTTACTCTCTTTATCTATCAATTCTTTGTCCTTTTCTGCCATACGTTTTAATTCCTCCTGGGCACGGATGTTCAGTCCCTTTGCTTCGTCGGCAAATTTACTGACCGGGTACTCCCTGATAAAATCCTGGAATGCAACGGAAGTTCCCGCATACCGCTCATATTGTTTTTCCCTGACGCTCAGCATCGCGTATTTATGATACGATTTAAGAATTAAGAATAAAATCTCTTCCCGGTGAATTGTTTCCGGGAAATCATTCAGGATGTTCTGGAACGACATAATGGCAGCAGCATAATCTCCCATCCGGAAATAAAGTTTGGCAATTTTATAATCCTTCATTTCCAGTTTCTCCCGGGATTTATCAATCAGGTCATTGCATTCGGGGATCCACTTGCTTTTAGGGTAAATATTGATGAACAGTTGCAACTCCTTGATAGCTTCGTTTGTATTTGACTGGTCCAGACTATAAACAGGAGCATTCAGGAAATTACAATATGCACTCTTGAACAAGCATTCTTCCGCCCTTGCCGAATTGGGAAAGTTGGAATAAAACCGTTTGAAGTAGTATGAAGCAAGTGTATAATCCTTCTGATGAAAATAACAGTAAGCGTAATAAAAATAAATGTCCTCTGCCTTGTCGGTTGCCTTTACGGCTGTCATCATCTGGTCAAGGATCTGTAACGCCCTGGAGTAGTCCTTTTCCTCGTAATACCGGATTGCGGCCTCGTATTTCACTTCCAAATCGGGATTCTTCAGCACTTTGCTGAACTTGCAGGAAATGAGGATAACCAAGCCAACGACAAGGAGTCCGTTCCCGGGGAACCATTTCATTCTGCAAAATTACGTTTTTTTCCCTAATTTTGGGCCTTCTTACTCATTCTAAACAAACCTAAAACGCGTGAACAGTGGATATATTTGAAAAAATAACAAGCAATATGGGTCCCCTGGGTCAGCTTGCCGACCTGGGCTATGGATATTATTTTTTCCCCAAGCTGGATGGAGAAATTTCGAACCGGATGTTCTTTCGCGGTAAACCGGTCCTGGTCTGGAGTCTGAACAATTATCTCGGACTGGCCAATCATCCGGCGGTCAGAGAGGCCGATGCAAGGGCAGCGCAGGATTTTGGCCTGGCCTATCCGATGGGTGCCCGGATGATGTCGGGACAAACTGTCTATCACGAGCAGCTGGAAAAGGAACTCGCCAGTTTTGAGCACAAGGAAGCAGCCTATCTGCTGAATTATGGATATATGGGAATGGTTTCTATCATTGATTCCCTGATTGACCGGCATGATGTAGTAGTGTATGATTCTGAAGCCCATGCCTGTATTCTGGATGGACTGCGGATGCATATGGGAAAGCGCTTTGTTTACCCACACAATGACATGGAGAAGTTGGAGACCTCGCTGAAACGGGCACGGAAAGTAGCCGATCAAACAGGCGGTGGTATCCTGGTGATCACCGAAGGAGTTTACGGGATGGCCGGAGACCTGGGAAATCTGAGAGGTATTCTTCAGTTTAAGGATAAATACGGATTCCGTCTTCTCATCGACGATGCCCATGGATTCGGGACCATGGGAAGAACTGGAGCAGGCACCAGTGAGGAGCACGGGGTTATGGACCAAGTGGATGTTTATTTCGGAACCTTCGCTAAAGCGATGGCCGGTATCGGAGCTTTCGTAGCAAGCGATAAGAGTATTATCAAAGCCCTGACTTTCAATATGCGGTCACAGATCTATGCCAAATCCCTTCCCCTCCCGATGGTTATCGGTTCGCTGAAACGGCTCGAACTGATTAAGACGCAACCGGAACTCAAGGATAAGCTGTGGGAGATTGTACGGGCGTTGCAAAACGGATTGAAAGATAAAGGATTTGATCTGGGCAGGACCGAATCCCCCGTAACCCCTGTATTCCTCAAGGGAGGGATCACTGAAGCCACCCAGATCGTAGCGGACCTTCGCGAAAATTACGGAGTTTTCTGCTCCATGGTGATCTACCCCGTTGTCCCGAAGGGGGTTATCATGCTCCGGCTGATCCCAACAGCGGTACATACGCTGGAGGATGTGAAATACACCATTGATTCATTCTCTGAAGTCAGGGAAAAACTTGACAAAGGACTCTACGCAAAAGAAGTTCCCCCTGTTGCTGATCCATATTAAAGGAAGGGAAAACTTTCCTAATCTATCCGGCGAAGTCAGTAGATCATTACGCGGCCGGTGTATGTTCCGGTTTCATTTTGGATTCTCACCTGGTACAGACCACACGGTAAAAAGCTAAGATCCAGCCGGATGCGGTTATTACCGGCAGAACATATCGCTACATTGTTATAGACTAATCCTCCGTTCGCAGCATATACTTCCACAGTGCTGTGTGCGTTTCCAGTACCGGGAAATTCCACAATAATCCGGCCGTCCGATGGATTGGGGGAAATGGTGAGCGGAACCGATCCCTGTTTCTCAGCCAGGCCGATGTTCAGGGGGACCAGTTGTACGTTCAGTGAGGTAGTACTCCGGTTGGTAACCTGCACATTATGGATGGTCTTCGGGAAATAACCGGGCGCCGTAAACTGCAGCGAATAGGTCCCCTCGTAAAGCAAACGGGAATAATATCCAGTGGGCAATTTTGAAAACACAAAGGAGTTGTCAATATCATGCAGGGGAATATACACCCTGGCCACGAGCGGATTTCCGGTAACCGAGTCGGTAACAGTTCCCTGAACACCATAGTTTGCCTGTTCTATATAATTCAGAAGAGAGCGGTAGTTGTAATTCCAATGGTTCAACAACTGGCTCGGAAAAAGAAATTTGGTATCAGAGATCTCCAGGGTGACTTCCCGGCACGAATGCCAGTAATTCATGTAATCCTGCCTTCCCCCGGCGATGGTATACCACTGAAACCCGTTAGTAATTCCATTGTTAAATCCTGAGAAGTAACTGGCCGGACTGTATATATGGACTGTATCGACGTACTCATGACCCACAAACTGCCACCAGTCGTCATCTGCAGCAAGCCGGGCCCAGGTGTCCCACGGGTAGTTAAAAACTTCTTCTCCCCCATGGAAATTCGCCGACATCACAAAATGATTGCTGTCGGCAAAAGCCATAAAAGCAACGGTTTCGGATTGCCATTCATTGCCATCGGGATGTGGTCCGTCCTCCGGGTCCGGGTAATTGCGGTTCAGATCAATATAATTGGCATTGTATCTTTTAGGAACGAGGACTGAACCACTTCCTCCCCAGTAAGTTCCATCGGGGTTTGCCAGTGGGTTGATAAAGATCTCGGTGGTGTTTATCAACTCTGTAATCCTCGGATCCGTGCCATAGTTCAGGAGCAAATAATCAATGAGATGAAGCATGGTGGTATATCCAGTGGTTTCATCCCCGTGTATGGATGAAGTGTAAAGGAACTCCGGCTCCGCTTCGCTCAGGTTTACATTGTCACTGATTTTGACTGCAAGCAATTCCCTCCCCTGGACTGAATAACCGATCAGGATCAATTGGCATATATCAGGATAGGAGGTGGCAAAACCAT
>Ga0233425_10005074_pt1 | contig 21291 bp, 16 predicted proteins | sample Watercolumn_Towu_2_FD_181712 | JGI IMG/M metagenome (GOLD analysis project Ga0233425, IMG submission 181712) | Freshwater microbial communities from Lake Towuti, South Sulawesi, Indonesia - Watercolumn_Towuti2014_140_MG | ecosystem: Environmental > Aquatic > Freshwater > Lake | place...
CGAGCGAATCCAAGTGACGGCTTTAACGTCACTTGGAGGTGTTCCTGGATGTGTTTGATCCGGTGACCATGGACATCGATTCGCGCACCGGCCTGGACGTACCGGCCTGGTTTCTCGACACCGACTACAACGGCATGGTGTTCCGCGTCTGCCAGGCCTTCTTCCCCCGCACCCAGGCCTGGGACAACCTCAAGCGCGCCCTCAAGGCCGATTTCGACGATTCGGTCTGGGCGCACCTGGCCGGCGACAGCTCCACGCCCTTCGCCGCCGGCCAGCACCGGCAGATCGCGGTGAAGGTCATCGACGACCGGGGCAATGAGCTGATGGTGGTGAAGAAGCTGGAGGGAACCTGATGATTCGCAAGGTGGTGCTGAAAGGGTTCAAGCGCTTTGGCGAAGAAGAGTTTTCTCTGCCCGGTCATGTGGTACTGGCCGGCCCGAACAATACGGGGAAAACCATATTGCTTCAGGCCGTGGCCACATGGGAGCTGGGGTTTAACAAGTGGCGGGAATTGAACAACTTCAACTCCCGGCGAAATGGATATTCCTGGCAAGAGCTGGAACGCCTGGCATTTTCCCCCGTGGCGGTACGTTCGTTCGAAATGTTATGGAACAACCGGAAGCGCAAGGAAGATCTGGAAATCGGCATCCAGGTCGATGGTTTGCCGATGGTCATCATGGAATTCCGTTATCACAGCGCCGGTTCGATGGAGGTCCGGCCGAAAGCAACGGCCTCAGGCGAAACCTTGCGCGACCCGCGGCTCGCTTTTCTCACCACATTTATTCCGGCGATGTCCGGCTTGGCGCGCTCGGAGCAACGCTTGGCCGATCACGAGGCCATCGATGCCGCGTTGGCGCAGGGTCGGCCAGGTGAGGTTTTGCGCAATCTGCTGTTTATCGCCCATAAGGACGATGAAGGCTGGCGAAAACTAAACGCAACCATCGGACGGCTGTTTTCCTGCCAACTGGAACCGCCCAGGAGCGGGGCTGAACTCGTTTGTGAATATCGCCAAGGATTGGTGGCGGATGCTCGGCTGTTCGATATCGCCAGCGCCGGTAGCGGATTCCTGCAAGTCTTGCTGCTACTGGCGCTGCTGCTGACGCAGTCGCGGCGCGACGGGATCGAACCTCGCGTCTTATTGATCGACGAGCCGGACGCACATCTCCATCTGCTGCTTCAGCGATCGATCTACAGCGAACTCAAGCAACTGGTCGCAGGCTCCGGAGCCCAACTTCTGGTGGCCACTCATTCGGAAATGATCGTCAACTATGCCGAGTCGCACGAGCTCTACCTCATGTTCGGCAAACCGAGGCTGGTATCGGATGCGTTGAAGAAGACCGTCAAGGATGCGCTTGGTGTCGTTACCCACAGCGAATTGCTGGAAGCCGAGGGCGCGCGCGGTGTTCTCTATACGGAAGACTTCACGGATGTCGATGTACTCAAGGCCTTCGCCGAGGTGCTGGCTGACGAGGCGGCGCTGAAACTTCTTTCTCGCGAGGTGGTGTTGAAATCCGCCAAGGCGCCATTGCCGGAAGGGTTGGGCGAGTTTTCAGTGCAGCAACACTGGAACATGCTCAAGCTGATCCGGGATGACTTTCCGGCATTGGAACTATTGGACGGCGACTCCAAGAACAAGGCTGATGACGATATCACCGCCACAGCTGAGCGGATGCAGCGTCTGCGCTGGCGACGCTATGAGATCGAAAGCTACCTGGTCCATCCCGCGGCCTTGGCCCGTTTCGTAAAAAGGCGGCTCGGCTCTGGTGATCTGACCGATCAATCGAATGACTCGCTGATGAATGAATTGCGCCAGACCCTTCAACAGGGTTTTCTCGATGATCCGATGCACCCCGTTGCCTTGGTCGAGTCCTATTTCAAGAATGAGCCGGTGAGCAAGACCCTGCTGCCCGGTTTGATGCAAGCCGCCGGCTTGAACAACGTCCCCAAACGCGAATATTTCGAGATCGCCGCCCAGTTCCATCGGGATGAAGTTCACCCGGAAATCGTTGAACGCCTGCACCAGATCAAGCAAGCGTTTGGGGTTGCCGATGTTTGACTTCCAGGTCGAAACCCCGATCCTGAATTCGCCCTTCCTGGAGCCACTGCGTCATTGGCGCATCGAGGAAGGCACCCCGTCGCGTATCGAGGAGGGCCGGCGCAAGCCGGTCTATTTCTACCGCCCGCCCAGTTTCGACGTGAGCAAGGAAGGCCTGGACGAGGACATCGGCTACGAGATCGAATTACTACTGGTCTCGCGCATCCGCAAGGAGTTGGCGAAATGGCGGGAGGCCGGTTACCCAGGCGCTTCCAAAATCACTTTGGAATTGATGGCTTATTGGACGCGGGACGGCCGCGACAAGCGGCTGTTTTTTGCGCAGCGCGAAGCCGCCCAAACGGTGATTTTTCTCACCGAAGCCCGTGCCGATTATCTGCACGGCATTGCGGTGCCCGCCGACGAGCCGACCGAACGCCAAAAGCAGGAAGAAGGCGCGACGGCGTTTCTGCGCTGGGCTTGCAAGATGGCGACGGGTAGCGGCAAGACCACGGTCATGGGCATGCTGGCGGCATGGAGCATTCTCAACAAGGTGGCCGGCGGCCATGACCGGAGCCGTTCCCGGCTGTTCTCCGATCTGGTCCTGGTGGTGTGCCCCAATGTGACCATCCGCAACCGCCTGGCCGAACTGAATCCGGCCCTGGGCGAAGCCAGCCTGTATCGCAGCCGCGACTTGGTGCCCCCACACCTGATGGGGGCCTTGTCCCAAGGGCGAGTAATGGTCAGCAACTGGCATACTTTTGCTCTGCAGGACGCCAACAAGGTCGGCGGCACGGCGGCCCGCGTCGTGCGCACGGGACGGGAAATCAGTACCCTGGAAACCATCCGCATCGGCGACAAAACCACCACCGCGCGCGGTACCCGCTATTTGACCCTGGACGATTACCGGCGCCAGGTGGCAACCGGTCTGCTGGAAGTCAAGAAGGAAGAAACCGATGACAGCGGGGCGCTGGTGAAGGTTCTGGTGGCCAGCTCGCGCTACGTCGAATCCGATGCCGCCTGGCTGGACCGTGTCTTGGGTATCAAGGCGGGCCGGCGCGGCAACGTGCTGGTGCTCAACGACGAGGCGCACCATGCTTACCGGATCAAGACCGACGAACCGGACGAGTTCGAGGAAGCGGACGACGAGGGTTGGGAGGATTACTACAAGGAGGCCACGATCTGGATCGAAGGCTTGGATCGAATCCACCGTTTGGCCGGTATCAATCGCTGCGTGGACTTTTCGGCCACTCCCTATTTTCTGGGGCGGGTCGGGGAGCAGGCGAATCGGCCGTTTCCCTGGGTGGTGTCGAGCTTCGATCTGATGGAAGCGATCGAGTCCGGACTGACCAAGATTCCGCAGTTTGCGGTACGCGATCTGTCCGGGGAGTCGATTCCCGGGTATTTCAACATCTGGCGCTGGATACTCCCGCAGTTGAAGACTTCGGAACGCGGCGGCAAGAAAAGCGCGGCGAAGCCCGAAGCCATTTTGCGGTATGCCTATACCCCCATCGTGATGCTGGGAAAGCTTTGGCAAAACCTGGCGCAAGAATGGAAAGCAAATGGCACGGACCCGCGCCCACCGGTTTTCATTCTGGTTTGCAAGAATACCCGGTTGGCCAAGCTGGCTTACGACTGGTTGGCGGAGGACCGGCCACCGCCGGGTATTCCCTCGTCAGGTTTGGCCGATTTCCGCAATCGGGACGATGCGGTCAATACCCTTCGAGTGGATTCCAGCGTGGTTTCCGAGACCGACTCCGGCGACGCCAAATCCGACCTCACCGCATGGATGCGCTACACGCTGGACACGGTGGGACGACTGGATTGGCCAAAGGATCGGCAAGACAGCCCGATTTACCCTGAGGGGTTTGTAGCGCTGGCGGAAAAACTGCAAAGGCCGTTGCATCCGCCGGGACGGGACGTGCGGGCCATCGTCAGTGTGGGCATGCTGACGGAAGGCTGGGACTGCAATACCGTCACCCATATCGTGGGGCTGCGGCCATTCATGTCTCAGCTTTTGTGCGAGCAAGTGGTTGGCCGTGGCCTGCGCCGCGCCAGTTATGAAACGGAAGGCGAAGGAACCGATGAGCGGCTCGGCGAAGAAGTCGCCCAGGTCTTCGGCGTGCCGTTCCAGATCGTGCCGTTCAAGGCCAACAAGGGCGGAGCCCCACGCCCACCGGTCAAGACCTGGCGGGTTCGAGCCTTGCCCGAGCGGGCAGAGCTGGAAATTCGCTTTCCCCGTGTCGAAGGGTATGCCTGCGAGTTGAGCACCGAAATCAGCGTGGATTGGGATCGCGTTCCGGAGCTGGAAATCGACCCAACCCGGATTCCACCGGAAGTTCAGATGAAAGCGGGGCTGCCCACCAATCAGGGACGTCCCACCCTGTACGGGCAAGGAGCATTGGATACGGTTTCGCTCGCCGAGTATCGCGATGGACGCCGGACTCAATCACTGGCCGCACAGGCAGCGCGGGAGTTGGTGCGTCATTATCGAGAACAAGCTGACGATTCGTCTGCGCAAGTTCACCCCGTCGCACTGTTTCCACAATTCGTGCATGTGGTTCTGCGATTCTTGCGGGAAAAGGTGCGTGCCTATGCGCCATCAGTGGCGATGGATTTATTCCTGGCCCCCTATTACGGATTGATGATGGAGCGCCTATTGGGCGCCGTCGTTTCGACCAAATCGGCCCGCGAACGAATCCGGATCGAACGGAACCGGGATTGCGGGTCATCCAAGGACGTGGACTACGCCACACGAAAGGAGCCCTTCGCCATGGTCAAGAGCCATGTCAACTTCGTGGTAGCGGATTCGCAGTGGGAGCGGATTGCCGCTTACAGCCTGGACAAGCACCCTCGGGTCAAATGTTTCGTCAAGAATGCCGGACTTGGCTTCGCAATTCCTTATTTGCACGCTGGAACCGGTCACGATTATCTCCCGGACTTCATCGTGCGACTTGATTCGGATAAACCCACTTATCTCATCGTGGAAACCAAAGGCCATGATGACAAACTTGCAGAAAAGGCCGCCGCTGCAAATCGTTGGGTAGATGCTGTCAATTCGGATGGCCGTTTCGGGCAGTGGTCTTATGTCGTTTTGAAGCAACGGGCTAGTATTGGGCAAGAAATTCAGGTGGCGCTGGATGCCATGTAAACGGCGTCGGACCAGGCACGGGAAAATGACAGGAGAACCGGATCTCTCCTTGCAGGTGGCGAGGGACGAACCGTATTGCTGACAACTTGCCGCCGCTCATACGCTGTCTTCCCCAGTTTGCTTTGGTGTCTTCCCGGCGGAGGCAGCAATGCGTTTCCATATCCCAAGGATTCCACTCTTCTTCGGTAACCCATGGCAAGGCTCGATATCTCCAGTTCAAGCGATTCGCACCGGTTTTGTGTCGCCCCGATGCTGGAATGGACCGACCGGCATTGCCGCTATTTCCTCCGGCTGATCTCCCGCCACGCGCTGCTGTACACCGAGATGGTCACCACGGCGGCGGTGATCCACGGCGATCGGGAACGGCTGTTGGGCTATCACCCGGCCGAGCACCCGGTGGCGCTGCAACTGGGGGGTAGCGATCCGGACGACCTCGCGGCGTGCGCGCGGATCGGCGCCGACCTGGGCTACGACGAGATCAACCTCAACGTCGGCTGCCCCAGCGACCGGGTGCAGAAGGGCCGGTTCGGCGCCTGTCTGATGGCCGAGCCCGACCTGGTGGCGCGCTGCGTTGAGGCGATGCGGGCGGAGGTTTCCGTGCCGGTGACGGTCAAGACCCGCATCGGCATCGACGACCGCGACAGCTATGAGGAATTGGTGGATTTCGTCGGGCGCGTGGCCGAGGCCGGTTGCGGCACGTTCGTCATCCACGCCCGCAAGGCCTGGCTCAGCGGCCTGTCGCCCAGGGAGAACCGCGACATCCCGCCATTGCGTTACGACATTGCCCGCCAGTTGAAGGGGGATTTTCCCCATCTCGCCATCGTCCTCAACGGTGGCATCCTGACCCTCAACGATGCCATCGCCCATCTGGCCGATTTCGACGGGGTCATGGTCGGGCGGGCGGCTTATCACGATCCGTATCTGCTGGCGGAAGTGGACCGGCGCATCTACCGCGACGACCATCCTGTCCCCACCCGCCACCAAGTGCTGGAGCGGTTCCTGCCCTACGCCGAATCGGAGCTGGCCCAAGGCTCCCGGCTGCAATCCCTGTCGCGCCACATCCTGGGACTGTTCCACCAGGTCCCCGGTGGCCGCCGCTGGCGCCGCCATCTCAGCGAGAACGCCTTCCGGTCGGGCGCCGGCGTGGAAGTGCTGCACCGCGCCGCCGAATTCGTGGGTTCGTTGTAGGTAGAGGCGAAACCGAAACCCATCGATTACCTCACCGGGATTTTGTGGACCTTCCATGCTCTTGTCCCGGCTTTGTCGACCGGTGATCCGTGGTAGGCGGAAACCCTCTCGGGATGCTTACCGACCTGCCCACGCAGTATCACCATGGCATCGCAGTTAATCGGGATGCCAATAGCCTCCCTCGCTTTTGCCTGGTCCGGGTGTATCCATGCTTATCTTCGGTCCAAGTCAATCTGATTCCATTCCAAGCCGGTGACGTTGGCCTCACGAAGCCCTGTTGCGAGACTGAACCGAGCCATGGCCGCCAAATGTTCGGGTAGCTCGTAAGAGGATGCGGGCTATGTTGTCAAGCCATCCTTGAAGATCAAGGCAGTCCACTCCAGAGCGCCTAGTTCAAGGGGGGGCGAGCAGTTACGTTTTGTTATAGCTGCCAGGGCAAAGAATTGTGTCCGTCGACGCTATGGCGACCAGGTCGGGAGGAGGTTGACTCCAAAGTTTTTCTCGGCGCATCATTGGACCGCGGGCTGGCAGCGGGAAATTCCGATTCAACCGGAACAGCACGTTTTTCGCTGGCCTGGGAAATCGGCGACTACTTTGGACGTAGCCACTTCTACAAGGTCCAAGTGAGTTCACGCCGGCCGGGCACGGCGTTACCGGAGCCGCCCACGATCCGCCGGGGTCCTTTCGGAAGACGTCAGCCTGACCTACCTTCGGCGGTGCAGCGTTGCACCGCATTGGCCTGGTCCGGCGGGCCTTCTCCACTGGGATGCCCCACGGATGTGGTGCCGGCAGCGGCGGGCCCCACAACCGGAATCCCCTTCGTTCGTGACAGGAACTGGCGTGGTACAAATTCGGGCTGGAACGCCCCAGCGCGAAGAGTGCCAGTTGAAAGAGGTCTAGCTCATGCATTCCATATACACCGACATCGACCCGGCCATGCTGGGTGGCGCGACCAGCATGGCGGAAGCGGCGGCAATATCCGCAACCGATATCATGCATGCGCGTCCGGTCGCCGTCCGGCGCATCAACCTGCCGTCCGACTCGGCCAGGGCGTCCGATGCTTTCCATTCCGAACTGCTGGCCCTGGCGCGGCTGCAACATCCAAATTTGGCGCCGACTCACAACCTGTTTCGGATGCCCGATCATTACCTGCTGGTCAGCGAAGAGATCCAGGGCGAGCCGATCGACCAGCCTTTGCGGAAATCCGGCCCGATCGCCTGGAAAGCGGCCGTTTCCTTAATTTGCCAGGCACTGGATGGTCTCCACCATGCCCACCTCCACGGTGTACTCCATTGCGACTTGCGGCCATCCAACCTCCTGGTTACCCGCAACGCCGAGGTGAAGATCATCGGCTTCGAAGTCACCCGCGGACACGGCGCCCTTCCCGCCGCCGAGTTCATCGGTCACATCGCGGGTTCCCCGAACTACATGCCACCTGAGCAAATCCGGGGCGAGGCGGCGGACTGCCGGGTCGACGTCTACGCCATTGGCGCCGTGCTGTATGAGATCGTTACCGGGCGGCCGCTGTTCGACCTGTCGTCGGACTACGAAGTGATGCTGGCAGCAGTGCGGGAGGCGCCGGTGCCGCCCCAAACCATCAACGTGATGTTGCCCGATCGACTGCAGGCGGCGATCCTGAAAGCATTGGCCAAATCACCGAAGGAACGTTTTCAGTCGGCCTTCGAATTTCGCTCGGAATTGATCGCCGTTCTGAACAGCGAGGATCGGCGCGTCGGCGTAACGCAAACAGCCGCTCCCGCTCCCAACAAGTCGAAGCGTCCGGCCCAGGTCAAACCGATACCGCAGCGCAGTCCGTCGCCGGGCCGGTTTGTCCCCGCTGTCACGGCGTGGACACGGCGGATGGCAGCCCGCGGTACCACGGCGCCGCCGTTGCCGAGGACAGCTCGCCCTTTTCTGGCGACAGCCGCCCTGGTCGCGGTCATTGCTGCTACCGCGCAATACTGGCTAAGACAGCCTTCGCCGGAGATCCCACCGCCGCTCGCCGAGCGTGCCGAGACCGCCGCGGCCAAAGCAAGCGAGGAACCCTCGCTTCCCCGCCAAGCGGCGCCAGCTCCAACGACGACGGCTGCCACCGCGACCGAGTCTGAACTCGCGGAGACGACCAATCCGACCGCAGAAGCCGACGTCCGCCCGGAAGAGCCGGCGGCCTCGACGACGGCGGAGGTGAAATTAGGCACGTGGGATGACGCGGTACTGGAGGCGGATCTTCCGCCGGCGAGCGACGCCGGCGACGCCTCCGCCGGCTATGTTCGCGCCAGCACGCAACCCGCCGCAGTAGAGCCCATTGAGACTGCCGGCAAGGCGAAACTCGAACGCCATTTCAAATCGGCGGGCAGCAAGGTCTATCGCAGTCGTGCCCGCAATAGCGGTTGGAAGATCATTACCGATTGACGAGTTCCGGCTTCATCCATGCCGCTGCTACCGCAACCTAGCCGACTCTGCCCCGCGCCGCGCCGCTTGGGGTCGACGCTCTGCAAACCGCGACAGGCCGCTGGGCCAGCAAAGGTTCCGACCGCCGGCCACGCCGTCGGCATTCTGATTACTGCCGGATTGCTCGCCGCCCTTCTCGAGGGCTGCACCGCGACCACACCCCCGGTGCCATCGGCCGTATCGAAACCAGCTCCGCAACCGGCCGAATCGGGCGCGACCAAGGCCGGAGAGACCTTACTCCAGGATCATGAGCGGATTGCAAACGACATTGCTTGCGTCAACGCCAGAAGGTTTCCCGCGCCAACGATCGAGGAACAGCAGATCGAACCGGCCGTGATCGCGCCCGGGCAGCAATTCACGCAGACACTGATCTACAGCGTTTGCGCCCAGGATCTCGAACAATTCGTGTCTGGTATGCTGTACCGGAAGATCTATTTTCGCGGGCATCTGGTTCATAGCGAACCGAAGCCGATCGACTTGAAACCGGGGCGGTGGAAGCTTACCGCCGTGATCGAAGTTCCGGAACAATCCAAACCGGGGACCTACGAGCTTCGCACCGAGTTTCTCGGCGGCGGCGAACGAACCCGCAAACCCGTTCGATTGAAGCAATCCAGCAAGTTTGAAGTGCAATGAGGAATGGCGGCTTTCCGCGCTAGTCAGCCTGAGCGGACTTGCCTGTGGCGGGAAGGCTGAGATTGACTGCGAGCTACGGGGTTAGGGCCATGACTTTCGGGCTTGCGTTCAGCCGCTTTGTAGGAATCGCCAAATCGCTATCGCGGGCGGCTCGGCGAGGGGACGTTCCCGGAGGAATCAGCGATTTTCGGTATGGGCACGTGCTGCCACTGCTATTCGACCGGGGCACAATCGCCTGCACTCTCACCGGAGCAGCAAACCAGAGCACTCAGGCGAGTACGTCCAACAGGAAATCCGAAGTCTTTTTTTCAGCCTCCAACACTTTCACGGCAGCCTTGGCACCCAGGGCTGCCTGCTCCAGCGCGATCAGGGGCGGGGCTAATTCGGCTTTCTCCCCGCCAGTCATCGTCGCCACGGAAGCCTTGGCAATCTGATCGGCGGCTTTGTCCAGTTGCCTGCTGGCATTGAGATAGGCAGTCATGCCGGATGCTGCCGTCACTTTGTCGATCATCTCGGGTTCCTCCGGTCGGTGCAGTTCGTTACCGGCAGGATTCTTGGACCGGCTCGCCTGTTTTTAGCTCATCATGGCCAGAAGGATGTGAAAGCCTTCATAATACCAAGTTGATGCCCCGGCATCGGACGTCTCACTTACCGTACTGGTTTTTTATCGATGAAGAAGATATTGATCTGCCTCGTAATCGCATTGGCGCTGAGTTCCTGCCAGAGAAGCAAGGAACAAACGGGACTCAAGGAAGCCCTCATTGCGAAATTGAAAGATGACTCGGACCTTAAGGACTACAAGATCGATCCGGCCGACATGGCCGAATGTGTTTATCAGGAGATCGCCGACGGCGCTCCCGGCATGCCGGGAGACCCGAAACGGCCCCGCTATTTCGAAGCCTATACCAAGTTCGTGGGGGTTGGCTCGCCCGGTGACGCCGAGAAGGCAATCAAGGAATATCAGGACGTGTTCGGCGACGCGAAAGCGGCGAACCAGGCGGCCACATCGATCACCGACCTAATCATGAGCTGCATGGGCGCAGCCATCGATGCGAGGCGTCCGGAATAGCTCTCCCGCCTGCCGTCTCGGACGGTTACCGACTCGCAGACTGGTGCATCGCCGGCAGAGGGTCCGGGGGCGGGAACGGAATCCGACCTCCGCACCCCACAAACCGGGAAAGCTGCCTTTCCCCGCTCCGTTACAACGAATAGTCGCGAAGCGAACACCTTGGTCTCCCTCGGCCTTTGGGCGAGTGAGAGGGAAACCGCCCCTTCCTACTCGTCCCCTTTCGGCAAGTAGCGCTTGCCGCTCCGGATACGCTGGTACAAGCGGCTGAGCCAGTCAGCGAGACGACAGGCGGCCGCCTTGATCAGGCTGGTCAAATTCGCCAGAACTTCCGGGAAAGATCGTCCCTTCAAGCGACGATTGTAATAGGCAACTGCAGCGGGGGCACCAAAGACCCCGGCCACAAAGCCGAGAACCAGCGATCCCGACAGCACCGTGCCACCCGCGGCCGGCGGCGCTGCCGCCGTACCTGCTCCTGTTGCCGAGGATGCGGCCTGCGGTGCCGGCACGGCAGCATTGGGCTTTTCCGGCTGCACAGTCGCCGAGGGTGCGTAATTGTCGAAGATGGCCGGATCGGTGATCCCGGGAATGCTGGGGAAGGTCCCGCTCCCTTTACCGACGATCAACTGCCCCTTCATACCCTTCTCCATGTGCTGCGCGATGTCGCAGTGCACCAGATAGGTCCGGTCTTCCGACGGCAGGATCAGCGTTCCGCTCACCTTCGCCGGACCGGTAACTTCCAGATGGAACATGCCCTTGTCATACATGAACTTGGGCAGACCATGCATCATCCACTGATGCCGTATCGGGTCTTCGTTGATGAAGTTGACAGTCAGCCGGGTACAGGGCTTGACCCGCCATTCGTGTTTATCGAAACCGAACATGGTTCCGGGAAAGTCTTTGGAAAACTTGCGTCCGGCGTGCACGGTGACTTGGACATCTTCGGATACCCGATCGCAACCGGCCGGCAGCTTGTCCTTGTTCTGCCCCATTACCATGCCCCCGTCCATGTCCATCAAATGTCCATCACCGTGGTCCATCATGCGGTTATGATCCACGATCACCGGCTGTTCCGCCGCGGAGACAGCGGAACCGAGGCCCAACGAGAACAGGAAAACAGTCAAGATCTTCATGGCAAGGCCCCCATTAATTTCCATGTTGCCGATTAATGAGGCGCCCTAGCTGCGCTTGCAGAAACGCCCGGTTCAGAAATCCGACATAGGCCAGTATGCCGAGAAGCACCCCGGCAAGAAGCCCCTCCAGCGTGCCCCCGGTGCCACCGTCGCCGGCTTTGACTGGAGCAGCACTGCCGGCTCCGGCGGCCGCTCGGCTGGCGGCGGCGTAACCCGAACCCGCCGGAACACCGAGGCTCCCCCACTCGTCCGCCAGGTTTTGCCAAACCGGAATCTTGCGCTGCCAGAACTTCTTCGAGAAGTACGGAGACAAATCCATCCCATGGGTCTTCGGCGTGCCCTTGTCATCGAGATAGTCGCGATAAGCCACCAGGCTGATGCTGCCCCCCTCGCCCATCCCGTCGGTGGTAAAAGCGCGTTCGGTATGGTCGTGGTACATCCAAAGTCCGGAGCCGAAACTGTGCAGACCGTCGTCGGTAGTATTCAGCTCCAGATCAATCCGCTGTGCCGGTGCCAGAGAGTAGACATCGCGCGTGATCCGGGCAGCCGGCGCCACGTCGACGCCGTCATAATGGGTTTCCGTCGCCTTGTGGCCGTGGATGTGCAGTGCCATCGGGTCGGTGTGACCATTCAGCACCCGCAGTTTGACCTTTTCATTGGGCTGGACCACCACCAGGGATTCCCGCAAGGTATAGGGGAAGGCACGGCCGTTGAGAACGAAGTAATCATCGGTGGCGTCGGTAATGTCGTATTCCTGATTCATGGCGCGCGCGATCAGACGCGGGTCATTGGCCGCCTGCGGCATGCGGTGCAATTCCTTGTCGATGGATTGAAAGTGCAGGTCGTATTCACCAACGTAGCGTTCCTTCACGGCCGCCGAAGGATGACGCACTTGGCCGGCACCGACGTTGAAAGTCTGCACCCAGTTGTTCGGCCGGTTTTCCTCGACGATGAAAATTCCCGCGAGACCCATAGGAATATGGGTATGGGGCTGCACGTGGCAGTGGTAATACATGGTTCCCGCTTGGCGCGGCTTGATCACGTAGGTCTTGCTCTGACCCGGCATCACGTCCATTTGGCTGGTCTGCCCGACGCCGTCGTTACCTTCTCCGCTGTGGTCCATGTACGGGTGGTCGACCCCGTGCAAATGGATGGAGTGCGGGAAGTAATGGGTATTCTCTAACACGATCCATACCACATCCCCTTGCTCGACACGAATGACCGGCGCCGGCAGTCGCAACATCGGATTCGCTTCGGCGCTAGCGAAACTCTTGGTGGACATGTCCCGGGTCTTGGGCGTGTATACCCAGAAGCTCGGCTGGATTCCCGGCGCGATATCAAACGTCGGAACGACCCCGGGGAAATCCGGCGAATGGCCGTTCAATTCCATGATCTCCAGCTTGATGATGACATGATCCGGGTCGCCGTCGCCGTCCATGTCGTTGCTCAGGGTAAGGGCGTCCGCTGCCAGGTTGGTATCCATCAAGGTCTGCATGGAGATATTGTTGGTTCCCCTCACAAATGCGGCGATATCGGCGGGATTGTCCGGGTTGCAGACACGAGACTCGTCGATCTTCACATCTTCGACTACCTGGGCATCGCGCCATTCCGGAGGAACACCGCTGTTGCAAAAGGGCTCGGCGTCATCGACGGCCACCTTTTCCGTTGCCGGATTGGTCGTTACCGCAATTGCCGGGGTCAGAAATCCAAGGGACGCACAGACACAGATCAGTGCCAATGACTTACTTTGCATTTGTCGGTACCGTGAAACCACGTCTGAAAGCAAGAAAGCGGCCTGACCGCCGTGGCCAGGCCGCTTTCCCTGAAACAACGAGCGTTAACCGGACTTCTTGTTCATGAGACGATCGACCAAGGCCTTAAACTGCGCGTTGGACAGATAAAAGATGTAGATCGCAGTCAGCAGCACGACGGCGATGACGATGAGCATGTTGGTGGAAAGCGAACCTTTGGCGGCGCCCACTTTGAAGGCCACGTGGGCATCGACCCGCTCTCCCTCGTTCAACAAGGTCACGTGGGCAAGGTACTTGCTCGGTTCCGTGAAGTTGATGGAGGTATTGAACGTGCCGGTCGGATGAACCGCCGGCGGCATGTAGAACACCCGGCTCCCTTCCGGCTCCTTGGTGATTTCCATTTCCACGGTCATGTTCCGAAGAGCCTTGCCTTCGTAGTCGAAAACCAGCGTGGTCGGACCCAATTCCGGAACGTCGTTGCAATACTCCGTGGTCCCGCTCAGCTGTGGCTGGTAAGCGGTGAAGTGGACCAAGTGGGGTCCTACGAAAATTCGACACTGATCGGTATCGACGCTGGCGCCTCCGTGACCCCAGGTGACGGACACTGGCAGCAGGGCCGAGAGCAGAATGCCCAAAGTGAGCAGTAATCTCTTCGCGCTGAAAATTCTGTGCATAGCTCTTCCCTCGTAGTTTATCGTTGTATGTGAGTTATTTAAGGGCCTGTGCCGTATTCCCTCCGGCGTGACGACGCTCCCCGGACAAGAGCAGCCGGGCCTGATCGCTGCCGCGAGCCTATCACAAGCAACCCTGCAGGAAAAGGCGAATTGACCGGGCCGAAGGCCGCCCAGTCCGCTCCGACGATCGCTGCCCCCGGGTCCGTCGAACACCGCTATGACCAGCCCCGGACCTGCAAGTTCGCTTCGGCAAGGAGCAATATCGGAAATCGGCACGCGCCATCCCCGCACTCCAGGATCTGGGCTGCACGCGGCGTGAAAGGGGGGCGATCTTCTCCTAGTCGCCGTGACCTCGTTAGACTATCCAAGACATGTCCCTCGCGGGGCGCATGGAAAACATCCCGCTCCTGTCTCTACGAGCCTCGGGCTTGGTTTTCCAGCAGGTTTGGAGAATTGGCTATCCTCCGAAAAGACGGACCGTCTGCGGCACATGGAAAAGGTGAACGCCTATCTCAGGCCGGCAGAGGTGGACCTATCAGCCATAAGTCCGGTAGCCCCACGGACGAGCCACATGACTCTTCCCTGAACATTTCGTAAATAACTGATTTTTCGCAGCCCCGGTGTTTGACTGGTGGTTCTCCACGAGTCCGTTTCGGCACTTGCACCGGTTGGCGGCCCCCCGACGGTCGGAGAATCGTGACTCCCCACCTCCGGCCATCCACTCGGCTTCAGCTCAATCAGGAAAAACCCCCGTGGAGAGGTAGCGATCCCCGCGGTCGCAGATGATCACGACAACGACGGCTTCGTCCAACTCGCGGTTGAGCCGTAGTGCAGCGGCGACCGCGCCGCCGGAGGAGATGCCGGCAAAAATGCCTTCGCGCGCGGCCAATTGGCGGGTGGTTTCCTCTGCTTCCTGCTGACCGATGTCGATGATGAGGTCAACCCGGGAGGCGTCGTAGATCTTGGGCAGGTATTCCCGGGGCCAGCGGCGGATGCCCGGGATGCGCGATTCGCCTTCCGGCTGTACGCCGATGATCTGGATGGCGGGATTCCGTTCCTTGAGGAAACGGGAGGTACCCATGATAGTGCCGGTGGTGCCCATGGAACTGACGAAATGGGTAACCCTGCCCTGGGTGTCGCGCCAGATTTCCGGTCCCGTGCCTTCATAATGGGCGCGCGGGTTATCGGGATTGGCGAACTGGTCCAGTACCCTGCCCTCCCCTCGCGCTTCCATGGCGCGCGCCAGATCAATGGCACCCTCCATGCTGGCTGCCGCCGGCGTCAGGATGATCTCGGCGCCGAAGGCCTTCATGGTCGCGCGCCGTTCGGCGCTCATGTTGTCCGGCATGATCAGGGTCATGCGGTAGCCCATGATGGCCGCAGCCATGGCCAGAGCGATGCCGGTGTTGCCGCTGGTCGCCTCGATCAGCCGATCGCCGGACCTGATCTCGCCTCTTTCCTGGGCTCGCTTGATCATGCTCAGGGCCGGCCGGTCCTTGACGGAACCGGCCGGATTGTTGCCCTCCAGTTTTGCCAATAGCACATTGCTGGAAGCCTCCGGCATGCGCTGCAGGCGCACCAAGGGAGTGTTGCCGACGAAAGATTCGATGGTGGGGAGGTTCATGGAGCACACTCTCTGATTCCGGCGGTTGCTCCGCATTATACTGACGCTGGCGCACCGCTCCGCGATGGTTGGCAGTTTCGCTATCGGATTGGTCTACAATGCGGCGCCCCATCGTTCCATCGCCCCGTGCTCCATGAAACACGTCGAATTACTCTCTCCCGCCGGAACCCTCAAGAACCTGCGCTACGCCTTCGCCTACGGGGCGGATGCGGTGTACGCGGGCCAGCCCCGCTACAGCCTGCGGGTGCGCAACAATGATTTTCTCGAGGCGAATCTCGCCATTGGTATCGCCGAAGCCCACCGACAAGACAAGAAGTTCTATCTGGCCACCAATGTGCTGCCCCACAACAGCAAGGTGAAGACCTTCCTCAAAGACCTCGCCCCCATTGTCGCCATGGGGCCGGATGCGCTGATCATGGCCGATCCCGGGCTGATTCTGCTGGTTCGGGAAAACTGGCCGGACATGCCGGTACACCTTTCGGTGCAGGCCAACACCGTCAATTACGCGGCGGTGAAGTTCTGGCAGTCGGTGGGCATCAGCCGGGTGATCCTGTCGCGCGAGTTGTCCCTGGACGAGATCGCCGAAATCCGCCAGCAATGCCCCACCATGGAACTGGAAACCTTCGTCCATGGCGCCCTCTGCATCGCCTATTCCGGCCGCTGCCTGTTGTCCGGCTACTTCAACCACCGCGACCCCAACCAAGGCACCTGCACCAACTCCTGTCGCTGGAAATACGACCTAAGCCCGGCCGACGAGAACCCGGAGGGTGATGTAGTACCGGCGCAATTGGAAGTCGGGCTGGCCCAACTGAGCCGCGCCGATTGCGGTGACATACCGCGCCATCCCCTGGCAGACCGGGTCTACTTGCTGGAAGAGGAGAACCGCCCCGGTGAATTGATGCCGGTCATGGAGGACGAACACGGATCGTATATCATGAATTCCAAAGACCTACGAGCCGTGGAGCATGTGCAGCGGCTCATCGAGATCGGCGTCGACAGCCTCAAGATCGAAGGGCGCACCAAGTCCCATTACTACGTCGCACGCACCGCCCAGGTTTACCGCAAGGCCATCGACGATTCCCGGTCCGGGAAGCCCTTCGACCCGGCCGCCCTCGGTGTCCTGGCGAATCTGGCACAGCGTGGTTACACCGACGGTTTTTTCCAGCGCCACCACAGCCAAGACCACCAGAACTATATCCGCGGCTATTCCACCAGTCATCAGCAGCAATTTGTGGGAGAGATCACCGGCTATGACCCTGGTACAGGCAAAGCGGAGATCCTGGCCAAGAACAAGTTCGCGGTGGGAGACAGACTGGAATTGATTCTCCCCGAAGGCAATCAAGATCTAGTCCTGGAGCAGATGGAAGACCGGAATGGAAACGCGCTGCAGGAAGCCCCCGGCGGTGGCTGGCATGTGCGGATTCCCTTGCCGAGCGGGGGTCAAACCGGCTTGCTGGCGCGATACCTGGAGTAACCTTTGAGGGGGATAGCGGAGGACGAGTGTCAGGACCCAGCGCTGCAGCCGCACCGCAGCAGGAAACTGCCGATTGACGCTGCCGTTAGGGGGAAGGTGAAACCGCGTTCCGGGAAGAATGCGAATTCAGAGAGGATTGGAGCCGGCGGGAGGAATCGAACACTCCATCTGCTGAATTTGCGGTTCAGCCGCCATGCCTTAAGCTACACCGGCTCAGATTACAAACTCCCTTCACAACACCATCTCGCCGATCTGCGAGCAAGCGCGAGATTCCTTCTGCGTCAGCCGAACACGGCTGCCTTCCATTGATTGTGGGGTGCTGGGATCTGCCATCCCACCAGCCTGCGTCGCAACCCGCTTGGCCTCACCCATCAACCGTTCGGCGTTAATAAATTAGCCGCTATTACATTGCGCTCTTTGTGACAACGTTCACACTCTTGCGAATTTCCCATGACTTTCATACGACTATCGAGAACCATTCGCAAACTGTTGCCTATCCGTCTCAAGACCAGTCCGGCAATTCAATCCCTTGGCTGAGATATCAGGATCGACCCGCACACCTCCAACTGCCGACGATAGCGGCCAGCAGTCGCCTCCACCCGGCGCGCCGCCGCTTGCAGCCAGGCCTTCTCCCGCCAAGTGCCGCGTTGAAAACCAGCAGGGCCTTCGTGGTAGGCGAGATAGTGGTGATACACATCCGTCTTCGGGATAGAAAGCTTGAGGGTACTCTGCTGCAGATACCAGCCGACGAAATCGGCCGCATCGGTGAAATCGTCCCTCTCGGCACCGTCGTTACCGGTCTTCGCCTGATACCATTGCCAGGTTTCGTCTTTGGCCTGACCGTAACCGTATGCCGACGAGGTTCGCCACAGGGGAATCCCGAGGAATCGGATGCGGGCCGGTCGGGCGCCGTCCACAAAATTCGACTCCTGGTTGATGATGGCCATTTGGATCGGGATCGGCACACCCCAGCGCTGCGCGGAACGCATGACGGCCGGATACCAGCCTGGCTTCTCAGTGAAGATGGAATAAACGTTACCTGGGTCGCCGGGCGGTACCGTTGCGCCCCCCCAAGGCGAGGACCGCGAACGCGAACGTCACCGTACCCGGAGTAGCCATGCCGGTCGCTAGATGCTGAATTCCTCGACCGGCTCGGCGACGGCGGAAAGAAACCTTTCTATTCGGCGCATCCCATCGTCCAGGCAGAATTCTGTGGTGTCCAGCACCAAATTGGTGGCATCCTCCCGGGGCGGGCTACCAACGGCGCATAGACAAATGAGGCCGGCTCGGTTGATGTGTGCCGCAATCAGCGCCGCATGCGATCCATGCTCAGTGCGGGCCATCACATGACTGGCGTGACCGGCATCGAACAACGCCCGTTCTAACTGCAATGCCGCTTCCGCGGCCCTCGGCCCGGTCAGCCAGAGGGTAACTGGCCGTTGCCCGAAGCGCGCGGCCCTTTCGCCGTCGGTGACCTTGTGCAGCTCCTCCCGGCCTTCCGCCAGGCCCCGAATCATGCCAGCACCGACCGTCACGTTGGTGAGCCGGTCCATGATGATGAAGGAACCGGTACCCTTGCAGATACCGTAGGGGTCGAAGGCGATGGGCGCATTGAGGGTCACCTCGCAGCACCCGATCTCGTTGAGCTTCAGCTGTTCCGCCGGGTGTTGATCGAGGGTGTTGACGTCGACGCGGTGGAGAATCCGGGCAAACGAGGCGTTGACTGTCTTGGTGGTCTGCTTGAGGTAATACTGCTTGCCGGGGACCATGGGATTCTCGGTCATCCACACCACATCGGCGTTGAAACGCGTGCCCACCTGGGGCAGATCGTTAGGACGCACCAGCATGTCGCCGCGGCTGACGTCGATCTCGTCCTCCAGGGTCACGGTGATCGCCTGGGGCGGAAAGGCCTGCGGCAGTTCGCCGTCATAGGTGACGATGGTTTTCACCCGGCTGGTCTTGCGCGACGGCAGCGCCATCACCGCGTCGCCCTTCTTCAGCACGCCAGCCGCCAGGGTGCCGCTGAAACCGCGAAAATCCAGATTGGGCCGGTTGACCCACTGCACCGGAAAGCGCATGTCGGCGAAGTTCTGGTCCTCGGCGATCTCGATGGTATCCAGCAGCTCCATCAATGGCTGGCCGTCGAACCAGGGCATGAAGCCGCTACGGTTGACCACGTTCTCTCCCTTCAGGGCCGACATGGGCAGGAAACGGATGTCGTGCAGGTCCAGGCTGGCGACGAAGGCCAGGTAATCCCGCTTGATCTGGTCGAACACCGACTGGCTGTAGTCCACCAGATCCATCTTGTTGACCGCCACCACCACGTGCCTGATGCTCAGCAGGGAGACGATGAAGCTGTGGCGCTTGGTCTGGGTCTGCACCCCGTAGCGGGCGTCGATCAGGATGATAGCCAAGTCGCAGGTTGAGGCACCGGTGGCCATGTTGCGGGTGTACTGCTCGTGGCCCGGGGTGTCGGCGATGATGAACTTGCGCTTGGCGGTGGAGAAATAGCGGTAGGCCACGTCAATGGTGATGCCCTGCTCGCGCTCTGCCTTGAGACCGTCGGTGAGCAGCGCCGGGTCGAAATCGTCGCCGGTGGTGCCAAACTTGGAACTGTCGCTTCGGATGGCCGCCAGCTGGTCCTCGTAGATCATCTTGGAGTCGTACAAAAGCCGCCCGATGAGGGTGCTCTTGCCGTCGTCCACGCTGCCGCAGGTGAGGAAGCGCAGCAGCTCCTTGCGTTCGTGCTGGTGCAAATACGCAAGGATGTCGCTGCTGATGAGTTCGGATTGGTGGGACATGGTCTTTACTGTCTTTGATTCATTTCATCCGCCAACAGCCGGTTGCCGGAAATGGTTGATATGCCTAATCGCACCTCCATGTAGGTTGGGTTAGGCGCGCATTGGTATTGCCATCCCTTTCGCGGAAACCTCAACGCGCACCGTAACCCAACGTTGCTCGCGTCGACAAAGCGAATTCAGAAATACCCTTCCTTCTTCTTCTCCTCCATCGATCCCGCCTGGTCGTGGTCGATGACCCGGCCCTGGCGTTCGGAGGTGGTGGTCAGCAGCATTTCCTGGATGATGTCGGGCAGGGTTTCGGCTTCCGATTCCACCGCGCCGGTGAGTGGATAACAGCCCAGGGTGCGGAACCGGACCTTCTTGATTTCGGGCGTTTCGCCCGGTTCCAGCGGCATGCGTTCGTCGTCCACCATGATCATCACGCCGTCCCGCATCACCACCGGGCGCTCCTTGGCGAAGTAGAGGGGCACGATGGGGATGTTTTCCAGGTAGATGTATTGCCAAACGTCCAGTTCGGTCCAGTTGGAAAGGGGGAACACCCGGATGCTCTCGCCCTTGTTGATCTTGCCGTTGTAGATGTTCCACAGCTCCGGGCGCTGGTTCTTGGGGTCCCAGCGGTGGTTGCGGTCGCGGAAGGAATAGACCCGCTCCTTGGCGCGGGACTTTTCCTCGTCGCGGCGAGCGCCGCCGAAGGCCGCGTCGAAACGGTATTTGTCCAGGGCCTGTTTCAGGCCCTCGGTCTTCATCACGTCCGTATGTTTCTTGCTGCCGTGGGTAAAGGGACCGATGCCCTGGCGAAGGCCGTCCTCGTTGATGTGGACGATCAATTCCAGCCCCAGCTTGCTCACCATCTGGTCGCGGAACTGGATCATCTCCCTGAACTTCCAGGTGGTGTCCACGTGCATCAGCGGGAAAGGCGGCTTGCCGGGATGGAAGGCCTTCATCGTCAGGTGCAGCATCACGGCGGAATCCTTGCCGATGGAGTACAGCATGACCGGCCGTTCGAACTCGGCGGCGACCTCGCGGATGATGTGGATGCTCTCGGCTTCGAGCTGCTTGAGGTGGGTGAGTTTGTAGTCGTTCATGGATAATTCGAATGGCCTCTGTATTCCCTCTCCCCACGGGAGAGGGCTAGCGTGAGGGGGGAAGGCCTGGGGTTTCAGAAACCTCGCCGTAAACAACAAGTGCCTAGGAGTCTGTCGGACTTTCCGAAAAAAGTGCAGGGATGAGCACATCTTGCTCCATATCGGCGTTTCTACGTGAATTCTGGGGCCATTCGATGTCGATGAAGCACCGATTATTCGCGTACGAGC
>Ga0233425_10005075_pt1 | contig 21284 bp, 16 predicted proteins | sample Watercolumn_Towu_2_FD_181712 | JGI IMG/M metagenome (GOLD analysis project Ga0233425, IMG submission 181712) | Freshwater microbial communities from Lake Towuti, South Sulawesi, Indonesia - Watercolumn_Towuti2014_140_MG | ecosystem: Environmental > Aquatic > Freshwater > Lake | place...
TGGTGCTGTACAGCGTCCACGATACGGACGTCGGTGGCGGTAACCTGCTCACGGGCTGCGCCAACGGGATCGCGGTGGGGAACGGGAACGGGGTCCGGATCCACGACGTGGACGTCTCAGGAGGTGGCAGCGGCTTCGGCGTCAGTGTGAGTGGTAGCGCCTGCCGCATTGTGCTGGAGCGAGTGGTGGCGGGGCGGCGCGCCGTCGGGGTAGGGCTCTCGGGGACGGTGTCCAGCGAGATGTCCGACTGTGAGATCGGGGCCAACTCGGTCGGCATCCGGGTGCAGGGCAGCCCGGATCTGGCCATCCATGGGTGTACGATCGAGGAGAACACCACCTACGGCGTGCAGAACGACTCCGCCGAGGCTGTCGATGCTCGAGGCAACTGGTGGGGCCATGGGACCGGCCCCACGGACACCAACCCGCCCAACTCGTTGGCCGATGGCATCGGGCCGAACCCGCTAGGGCAAGGGGACCGGGTGACGGACTACGTGCTGTACGATCCCTGGACTGTGCCCAACGTGCCGCCCGTGGCTGACGCCGGACCGGACCAGACTGTCGAGCAGACCTCCTCCGCGGGGGCGACCGTTACCTTGGATGCCTCGGGCTCGTCTGACCCCGACGACGACACGTTGACCTACACCTGGCGCGAGGGCCAGGACATCATCGCCGGGCCGACGACCGAGGCGCACGTTGACGTGACCCTGAACCTCGGCCTTCACGAGACCGAGCTGACGGTCGAGGACGACAGCGGTGCCACGAGCACCGACACGGTGGTAGTGGTCGTCGTGGACACCACGGCCCCCGACTTCACGCTGACACGACTACAGACCACCCTCCGGCCGCCGAACCACCAGATGGTGCTCTGTGCCACGGTAAGCGACGTGAGCGACATCTGCGACGCAGCACCGGCCGTGGCGATCGAGGTCGACAGCAACGAGCCGCTCAACGGACCTGGTGATGGCAACACTGACCCCGACTGGCAGGTGATCGATAACGGGAACGTGTGGGAGATCTGGCTGCGCGCGGAGCGAGCCGGATCGATGTCGGCCCGGGTTTACACAGTTACGGCAACCGTGACCGATGCCTCCGGGAGGCAGACCACGAAGGCCTGCGTCGTCACCGTGCCGCACGATCGGAGGAGGAAGTAGCGACGTCCCAGCCACAGCCGCGCACCACGGCCGCCCCGGGTCCGGGGCGGCCGTGGTGGTGTTCCGGGCGCAGCCTCAGCCGCCGACGAGGATGTTGTCGAAGAAGACCTCGCGCAGCCGGTAGTTGCTGTGGGTCGTGTGCTGGAGGTAGAGGTAGGCGTGGTCGAAGGTCAGGCCGAGGCGCTCCACCTGCAGGAGCGGCTGCCCGTTCTCCGTGAGGACGAGGGCCTCCTGGTCGAGGACGAGTTGCAGCTGCTGTTGGCCGATGGGGCGGCCCGTCCGCTCTTCGGGCCAGTTCTCGGTCAGGAGAGGGCGCTCGTGGCCGGCGGTCTTCACGGAGACCCAGCACCGAGCGTTCTTCCCCGGCGGCACGCCGATGTACTGAACCGCGAGCCAGTCGGGCTCGTCGCGAGGGTTCTCGGACACGGTGGGGCAGAGGTAGACAGCGGCAGTCATGTAGCAGCCGTTCGCCTGGTCGTTCCAGTCCAGGTCGAGGCTCACTTCGCGAGCCTGCGTCAGGTCGATGACCGGTTCGCGCGTCCGGACCCCGTGGAACTTCACCGTCGCGTCGTCGGTCCCCACGGTCGCCGCGGCCATCCGCAGGCGGCCGTCCACGACCTCCACGATCTCCGTCTCGAAGTCGTTCAGAACGGTCCGCACCCAGCGGGCGGGGTCGAGCTGCGGAGCAGAGAAGTCGTCCGCGAAGAACGGCGCCTCCTGTGCAAGGCCACAGGTTGGCAGGGCCAGGGCGAGGAACGCTCCGGTGAGTCTGATCATGCGCCCGAGGTTCGCGACCCGGCGGCGACCTTCCTGCCATGCAACTGCTCAGCTACCGCGCGTTGGGGATGTTGGTCGCGCTCATCGTCATCTGCGGCGTGATGGCCGCGCTGACGTCCTGGCGGAATGACTGGGGCGCGCCGACGTTTCTCAGCGACGTGAACCTCCGCAACGTGCTGCTGCAATGCAGCATCACCACCGTCGCCGCGGCCGGGATGACGCTGGTCATCATCGCCGGGGGAATCGACCTGTCGGTGGGCTCGGTGCTGGCGCTGTGCAGCGTGGCTCTCGCGGTCGGGGCGCGAGCGCTCCCCGGCGCCGGAGGCGTCGCCGCGGGCATCGCCGGGTGTCTGGTTGCGGGCGGGGCCTTTGGGCTGCTGAACGGTGTGCTCGTCGTCCGGACGGGCGCCCCGCCCTTCATCGTCACCCTGGGCACTCTCTTCGTGGGGCGCGGGCTGGCCTACGTCCTCGCGGGGGGTCAGACGATCCATGCGGAGGGCCTCCACGCGGGAGCGTTCTGGCCCCCGGTGCTCATCACCTTGGGCGTCATCATCGCGTGCCACCTGTTCCTGTCCCTCACGCCCTCGGGCAGGTACGTCTACGCGACCGGCGGAAGCGAGGAGGCGGCGCGGCTGTCGGGCGTCCCGATCGGACGCGTCAGGCTCCTCACCTACGCGGCCTCGGGGCTGTGCGCGGCGCTGGGGGCGGTGATCTACTGGCTCCGCATGGCCGCCGGCAATCCGCTGGCGCAGGACGGGCTCGAGCTCTACGCCATCGCGGCGGTCATCGTCGGCGGCACCAGCCTCGCCGGCGGTCAGGGCGACATCCTCGGGACGGTCATCGGCGCGCTCATCATGGGTGTCCTCGCCAACGGCCTGGGCCTCCTCGCCGTGCCCGACTACTGGCAGAAGATCATCATCGGTAGCGTGATCGTGATCGCTGTCGCCGGGGACCAGCTGCGCCGGAGACGGCGCTCGTGAGACGACGGTCACGGGTTGCGGGTTGCCGAGTTGCAGGTTCACGGCGGATTCCGGAAAGGACGGGAGAGACAATGGCAAGGCTTACGGCTCTGTGGGTCGTGCTGGTTGTGACGACGGGGATGCTGGCGGGTTGCCCGAAGGCGACGACGACGGATGCAACGACGAAGGTGGAGCCTGTGCCGCCGACGCCGCCGACCCCCGCACCCGAAGCTCCTCAAGCGGCGGAGATGCCGGACTTCGGCGACCTCAAACCGGCCAAGGCGTACAAGATCGCGCTCATCATGAAGACGATGAGCAACCCGTTCTTCCAGACGATGGAGCGCGGCGCCAAGGAGGAGGCGGGGAAGCTCGGGATCGACCTGTCGAGCCAGGCTGCCGACAAGGAGACCGATGACGAGAAGCAGGCGGGCATCGTCGAGAACGCGATCGCGCAGAAGGCGGACGCCATCGTGATCGCGCCTGCGGACTCGAAGACGCTGATCCCGGCGCTGCTGAAGGCGAACGCGGCTGACATCCCCGTCATCAACCTCGACAACCGCATCGACCCGGAAGCCGCGCGAGAGGCCGGTCTGAAGCTGGTCACCTTCATCGGTCCGGATAACGCGTCGGGCGCGGAGAAGGCCGCGGCGCACCTCCTGGAAGCGATGGGCGGGAAGGGCAAGGTGGCGATGCTCGAGGGCATTCGCGGGGTCGACAACGCCGAGAACCGGAAGAAGGGCTTCGAGCGTGCCCTCGGGGGCTTCCCGCAGGTCGAGTTGGCCGACTCGCAGTCCGCGAGTTGGGAGCTCGAACAGGGCGAGAGCGTCTTCACGAACATGCTCACCGCGCACTCTGACATCACCGGGCTCTTCTGCGCCAATGACATGATGGCCCTCGGCGCCATCCGCGCCATCGAGGCCGCCGACAAGCAGGGCCAGATCCTCGTCGCCGGCTACGACAACCTCGAAGCCGCCCAGGAGAAGCTCAAGTCGGGCGCGCTGCTGTGCACCATCGAGCAGCACCCGGACCTCATGGGCGCCTACGGCGTCCGTTGCGCGGTCGCCCTCCTGGAGGGCAAGGAGATCCCGCCCGAGGTCGCGGTGCCGACCGATCTGGTGACACAGGAGATGCTGCGGCCGTAGGCGACGGAGCCCGGCCCGCGAGGCGCGATAGCACTACAGCTCGACGAGAAGCACCGACGGGACGGTCACGGTCAGTGGGAGCGAGGCGCGCCCGGCCTGGACGCGGACGCGTTGGGCGGGGAGGGCTTCGAGGTCGGCGTGCTCCTTCCCGGCGGCGAGGTTGCTGTGGGCCTGATCGATGCACCACACGGTGACGTCGCGGTCGCCATCGGGCCCCGAGAGGCCGGTGAGCTCGAGGGCAACCGGTACCGCAAGGGGCGGGTCGGAGGGCTGATGCTCGGGCGCGTAGCCCCATAGTGCGACGCGCGCGCGGTCGCCGTCGCGGGCAGCGAGGGCGCCGATGGCGGGGGCGGAGGGGTCGGCCTCCACGGCGCAACGTTCCCCCGTGAGGCGCTGGAAGAGGCGGAAGGCGTTGCCGATGGGCCGCGGCGTTCCGTCGTCCTCCTCGAGCCGCACGCCCAGCAGTCCCCAGCCCTCGGAGGGCGCGGAGTAGCACGCATAGCTCACCCCGCCCTCGGTCATCTCCCCGAAGCTCGCGGCGGTGAACGCGGCGTTCAGCGCGCTACGCTTGAAGTCGGCGTGGATCGGGCCGAGCGCGAAGCCTGAGTTCCACTCGTCGAAGTGGATCTCAGTAGCGCCCAGGGCCGAGGGCCCGTCGAGCAGCGAGCGCGTCCACTCGGCCGCGCGGCGCGACTTGCGCGGGTAGAGACTGTAGTTGTGGAGGCTCACGAAGTCGAGCGGAACGCCCGTCGCGGCGCAGTACTCGATGAGACGCCGCACCCACTCCGGGCTGAACTCCGGGTCGGGCGAGGGCCCGCCGACTTGGGCCTGCGGGTCGGCTCGCTTCACCGCGCGGGCGCAAGCGGCGTACACGGCGCAGTACTCATCCATGTTCCCCCGGAAGTAGCCGGTCGAGTCGGCTCCGTTCCACACCAGGTACGAGTGCACGCGGAGGCCCAGGGCCTCGCGGATGTGGCGCGCGAGCTGATAGACGGTCTCCTCGTAGGCGACGCGATCGCGGGGCGGGAGCAGATGGCCGACCTTCCAGGGCCCGACGCTGCCGCTGAGATTGCCGAGCCCCTCGCCCGTGGGCCACAGCCACGGCGGAGCATCGCGACCGATGACGACCTGGATCACGGGCGCGGCATCCCGAGCCCGACGCAGCTGCGCATCGACCGCCAGCCAGTTGTAGCGCCCTCCGGGGCCGTCCTTGGGCGCGTAGAACGGCCCGAAGGTGGCGGCGCCAAAGACCTTGTACATCCGCTGGCCGAGGGCCTGGAAGCTCCGGCTGGTGTCACACGCGTCCTTCCAGAGGGGGTTCACCGGGCCGAGGCTCCGGGCGAAGTCTATGCCGAAGCGTGCCAGCGCGCCTGAGGCGAGGCGCGTCTCCAGGGGGCTCTGCGCCAGGGGCCGGAGGTCGCGAACCGAGTACTGCTCCGGAGGCGCCGGGCCGGTCCAGCCGTTCGTGGCGGGGAACTCGAGCTCCAGGTACGCCAAGCGAGTCGCATCAGGCCGCTGGCCGCCGAGCGTGTAGCGCACCGCCGAACGCGGGATTCTGCGGTCCTCGCAGTCCGCCGCCGGGAAGGTGAGCAGGTCCGAATCGCTGCGCGGATGCCACGAGCGGTGCCCGGGAAACGGACCGATCCCGACCGTGACCGGCTCCCAGTCGCCCGAGAAGACCCCGCAGCTCATCCCCGCCAGCCACGCGTCGTCTCGCGGGCCGCTCTCCCGCAGCCACGCGTTGAACAGTGTCCCCTCCGGGAAGCGCGCCTCAAAGCGCACGAAGCGCGTCCCCGGGGACAGCGGGCCCAGCGGTAGCCGCCAGAGAGCGTAGTCCGCCGCGGGCTTGCGCATCTCCCACGGCCCGGGCCCGGCCGCGACGCGCGGCTCCGACGTGGGCGCAGGCGGCAACAGGCCAAGCAAACTCGCAAGCCACGCAGCGGCCATGGCGATCACTCCGACCCGGCAGGCGGTAGGCGACCATGAGGGTCTACGGCGCGCCGGCCGGTCGGGGTTTCGCCAGGGGGTCTTAGCGGCGCGATCGCGGCGCGAGGACGGTGAGGCTGAGTGGAGGTAGCCGCATGGCGGCGCCCGCCTCGGAGATCGTGAGGGAGTCCACAGGCTCCAGGCAGCGGGCGCTCGCGGAGTCGTCGCTTGGCGCCCCCTCAAAGAGGCCATCCGCCGCGTCGCCGGGCTTCCGCCCGAGGAACGCGGCCACGCGGGTGGAGTCAAAGAGGTACCGCGCTGCCTCCCAGTCCCCAGAGGGTGAGCCCGAGATGGCGAGCTGCACCGCCTGCGGCTCGAAGGACTTGTTGCTGAGGATGATGCGGAGGTCCTCCGGGCTTCCGGTGGCGAAGGCCTCAACAGACGGAACCCCCTCTACCGAGGCCCAGAGCACCGGTCGCCCGGGTCTCAGCCCGCCCTGCTCCTGCAGCAACCGGAACGCGAACCAGACCGGGTACCGGTACGCGCGGTCATCTGGGGCCATCTCGGCCAGGCCGTAGTAGTTGCGGGTGCAGAACTTCGCGGCGTTGGCGCCGGCCTCCGCCGACGCGAGGTTGCACAGCACCGACGCCCACCAGACCCCCCCGAAGTGATTCGTGTTGAGCCAACAGTCCCGATCGGCGCGGTAGGCGGGCCAGTCCTCGTTCACCGGGTTCCGCAGGTAGTACGAAGTCGCGTTCACATCGATCTCGGTGAAAATGATGCCGATGGGCTTCTGCGTGGGGTTCACCGCGGGGTCCGTCAGCAGCGCGTTCAGGGAGCGCGTCCAGTCGCGGAAGAGGGTCGTCCTATCGAGCATGGCTCGCAGGTAGTCCTGGTGGCCCATCGTGAGCACCCAGCCTTCCGGCTCGCCCTCCCACAGCTTCCAGAGGTCGTGGTCGTTGCTCGCATACCAGTGCACGCTCACCGCGTCGAGGAGCTCCGGGCCGTACTTCGCGAGGTACGGCCTCACGAAGCGCTCCTCGACCGTCCAGCCGGGCCAGGTTGCCGGGCCGATGATCGTTGCGGTAGGGTCCGCCTCGTGAACCCCCAGCGCGCCGGCATGGTGGATCTCGGGAAGAGGCATGTCGTGCCCCATCTCGTACATTGTCTCCCAGTGGAGGCCCGTCAGACCGATGGATGCAAGGTGCGCGACCGTGTCCCGCGCGATGGTCGTCGCCGCCTCAAGTTGGTCGCCCCAGCCGTCTGCAGCGAGGGAGCCATCGCGGTTGTAGCGCACCCACGCCTTCCCGTTCGCATCATTGGGCTCGCCGTGGAACCAGCGCGGCAGCCACGGTACGCCACCGTGGTACGAGAAGGCCAGCAGCGGCGTCCAGCCGTTGGCGATAATGCGACGCACTCGATCCGTGAAGCCCATGCCCACGTCGCGCGCCGTCGTGTAGTCCCAGTCGTAGTCGCCGGGTGCGTCCCCGCAGACCTCGGGGAGGTCGACGCTCATCCGGCAGTACTGCACCCCGAGGTCCTGGAGCGCGGCCACCATCCCGGCGTTCGTGATGTCCCCCCAACCGTCGTAGCCGACGTTGTAGAGGCTGCCGATGGGGCCGAGGGGACGAGAGGCGTCGACGACCACCAAGGCTGGCGGCTGGCACGAGGTGGCCGCGGCGAGGAGAGTCGCCACTACCGCGGCGCCGGTCACGGCCCGGTCAGCGCGAGCTCACCCGGGCCGAGGACCAGCTCGACGCTGAACCGGTCGGTGGTGCTGAGCATCCTGCCCTGCTCCTCGTAGATAAGGGGGATGCGGATCTCGAACTCGTCACGGTCCCACCGTCGGAGGTCGTTCAGGATGAGCCCGTAGGTCTTGCTGATCTTCGCAGTCAGGGCGGTCGCCTCGTCGGCGCCGATCTGCACGGCGTTGCCCTGAATCGTGCCGAGTTGCCACTGGGCCGGGTTCAGGGCGCGCGGCAGCGGGACCGTGCGGTCGATGGCCTCCGCATGACGCACGATCACTTGCTGCCCGCCGAAGCGTTCGGCGGGGAGGACGACGGAGATCTGCAGCCCGTTCAGCACCAGCGGCCCGGCAGGCTGCAGCTCGTAGATGATGTGCAGCCCGTCGTCGGCCGGGGTGATCGTCTGCAGGAACGAGAGCGCCGCGCCGATGACCTCCGGCACCGGGAGCGTGCCGGTCAGGCGCTTGCCGCCGCCGGCGAGGTCCTCGGAGGCAGCGGTCGCGTCCGCCTGCGAGGCATACGTCCAGTTGGAGTTGTGGAGGTTGATCTCCACGGTCGCGAAGTCGCCCTCGGCGTCCCTGGCGAGCAACTGGCCGTTCGCGCGTACCAGCACCTCCCGCGCCTCCTGAGCAGCCGCCACCGAGAGGCCGATCCCAACCACGAGCAGCACCGTTAGCCCTGCAGCACACACATTGCGCATCGTAGACCCCTCCCGAGTCATCAGAGCTGACACCCAGGGAGTAGTTGGCTGTGAGTCGAATGGGTTCCTGCGTCCGAGGCCCTATAGCTCCATGAAGTAGCGGATGTGGGGTGTGGAGAGGCGGAAGCCGGCCTTGCGGTACTGGGCGCGGGCGGGGGCGTGGCCCTCGTCGAGGCCGGTGTAGACGGTCGCACCGGTGAGGCCCATCTCGCGAAAGAGCTCGACTGCCTGGCGGCACTGGCGCGCGCCCACGCCTCGCCCCTGCCAGTCGGGATGGACCGCGTTGTTGCCGATCTCGCCCACGCCTTCGGCTCCGGGCAGGTAGAACGTCAGGAAGCCCGCAATCTCCCCGTCGACCTCGGTGACGATGGCGTGCTCCGGGCGCTCACGAACCAGGCCGACGACCTCCGCCCGCTTGTGGTCCTCCCAGCCGGTGTAGTGCTGAGCGAACACCGCAGGTCCGAGCAGCTTCTCCCAGGCGTCGAACACTCGCTGCCAGGCGAGCACAGCAATGTCGCCGCAACGGTCGGCGTCCTCAGAGCGGGCCGGGCGGATGGAACCGGGGGTGGGGGGCATGGGGTTTCTCCTCGGGAAGCGATGGGACTTGGGTGCGAGGCAGGGGAGCTCGGTGCCGCTGAGTTCGAGCGTCAGTCCCGAGCGATGTCAGAAGCCGGCGAACACGCGCTCGCACCGCCGCACCTGTTGGGTGAAGAAGTCGTTCGCCTCTGCTTCGTCGAGGGCCTTCAGAGCCTGGGCGAAGGCCTCGCGGGCAGCGGCGCTGTTGGCGTGCTGCAGGCGGTAGGCGAGGCGCGCGCAGGCAACGGCGTTGAGCGCTTCGATGGCTTCTGCGGCGGCGCGAGCGAGGTCGGCGGCGCCGAGGAACTCGGTGTGGGCCGCGGCATAGTCTCCGGCGGCTAGCCACTGCGCGCCCAGTACCCAGTGCGCGCGCGAGCGTTCGAGGTCACCGACGCCCAGCCCCTCGGCGATGCGCACATGGGCCTTCGCGGCGTCCAGGCCCCGGGTCACATCACCGGGAGAGGGTGAGACCCCCGGCTCGGCCCAGCCGGGCCAGATGAACGAGGCGAGGTTGTAGGTCAGGAGCATGGCGATCCGCTGCCCCAACGCCGCCAACTTCGGGTCGGAGCCCTCAGCGCGCTTCGCGGCGCTCAGCGTGTACGCGGAGCCGACGGTGGCCGTCTCCACGGCGGCCGGCAGGTCCTTGCGGTCCCAGTAGAGGGCCATCGCGAGGTCCAGGTAGGCCTGACCGACCTGCGCGAGGTCGGGCTGGGCCTCGATCAGCCCATAGGCCGCGAAGGAGTCGGAGGCGTCCAGTGCGGCTAGCGCCTCGCGCACCACCGGGGAGTACTGGGGCTCCGGCTCATCGGCGGTTGCGGAGAACGAGGCAAGCAACAGGCACAGCGTCCAACCCATCGTCACCACCCCCTGCTAGCTGCCAACGGCGCGGCACGCTCACGGGGTTCCTCAGGGTGGCGCATCACAGGCAGAGGATCGGTATCATGGCGGAGAACCCTCAAGTGGCGGACGTATACCTGGACCTGCGACGCGGGGTGCTGGAGTTGGACCCGGCGAAGGTCGGGCTGTCACGGGAGACCGGTTGCAGAGAGGTGTGGGGGCTGCTGATGGAGACGGGCTACCCGAATGCGGTCGTGACCCTCATGGCGGCGGCCGACGGGACCGTCAGCCTCTACTACAGCACCGGGGGCGGGACACTGGGCCTGGGAGAGTTGCCCGGTCCACGGCAGGCTGCCGAGGCGCTACTGAAGGCGGCGCCGGAGTTCGCGGCGGCCTGTGAGCCGACCACCGAGTACCCGCTGCCGGGCGTCGGCAACACGCGGTTCTACCTGCTGACCTTCGACGGGGTGCGGACCGTGGAGGCGAAGGAGGAGGACTTCGGCTACAACCGTCACCCTCTCTCGCCCCTGTTCCACCTGGCCTACCAGTTGCTGGCTGAGATCCAGCCGGTCGCCGAGGGCCTGAAGGACGGGGCTGCGGAGCAGGACTGACCGGTCGGCTTCGGCGCCTACCCGGCGTGCATACGCACCTCCTCGGGGCCGAGGGCGCGCCGGTAGAGGCGGACTTCGTCGAGGAGGCCGCCGAAGGCTCCCCCGTGACAGCTGGGGTACTCGAAGTTGCCGATCATCACCGGGTACGGGTTGGGGTTGGGCTGACCCGTTCGGTCGGTCTCTCCCTGCAGTTCCCCGTCTACATGGAGGCGGAGCTTCCGCCCGTCCCACGTCGCCGCGACGTGGTGCCACTCGCCAGCGGTGAGGGGCTCGGCGCTCGACACCCGCGGTTCCCAGGTCACCGCCGGGCTGCCGACGTGCACGAAGCAGGAGACCCGGCCGCCTTCCGACGCCTTGTCGATCCGCAACAGGTACTCGTCGTTCTTCGCGATGATGATGCGAGAGGCCTCGGACGCGGGACCCGGGAGCACCCACGCCTCCAGGGTGAGGGCCTGGCCGAGGTTCAGGCTCGACCGGCGCGACACGCGCACCGCCGAGGTGGGGTCCGCAAAGCGCAGGCCGAGACCGCGGTAACCGGGCGCCCACCCCACGTCGATGGCGCGGGCGCGCTGTTCGAGCCCCGAGGTATCCTGCAGACGGCGCCCTCCGCCCTCCTCGAACGAGAACTCCGCCACGGGTCCCTCCACATCCGCCGTCGGCAGCGCCAGACTGAGCAGCAGCGGCCAGAGGTGCATGGCAGCAAGGCCTCCTACTCGGGCGTGATCCGGATGATGCGGAAGTCGAGGCTCTCCAGCGAGCAGGTCACCGTGTCGGCCTCGAAGGGCAGCGGCGTCTCCGCCAGCGCGTCAAGAGCCGTGAGCCGCTCGGGCAAGCCGAGGGCCCGACGGTCGAGCTCTACACGCGCGTCGACCGCGCTCGGGCCGAGGTTCGAGACGACCAGCAGGAGTCCTTGCGATCCGCGGGAGTACCCGCTGACCTTCACCGCGGGAGGGTTGGCGCGGAAGCCAGCCCTCACGTCCCAGTACGGGACGAACTTCGCGCCTTGGCGGCCGAAGTCGTCCATCACCCGCCAGAGCTGCGATTCGAGCTCGAGCGAGCCCCCGAGGCCCCCGCGCACAAGCACGTCGTGCAGCAGACTGAACGAGAGCGCCTGATGGTACGTATAGGGCCGGTCGTAGCAGAGCAGCTCGGCCGGCACGCCCCAGTTCCGTCCCATGAACTCGCAGCGAAAGGCGTCCAGCGGCAGGACCTCCAGCGCGAACGGCCCGGGCTCCAGGCCGCCGAACTGCTCGCCGTCCCAGTAGCTGGTCGCCCAGGCGAGGGTGGGGATGGTCATGCAGGTGGACTGGTGTACGTTCACCTGACCGTCGGGCTTGCGCGACTTCACCACGGTGTAGATGCGGCGCATCATCTCGCGCGTCGCCAGGAAGGGGTAGGTGGCCCGCTCCGAGCCGTCCGGCAGCGTGTACCCGCACCCGTGCTGCACGTTCGCGCAGGCCCAGGGATTCGCGGTGCCGTCGAGGTAGACGCCGTCGATGTCGAACTCGTCCATCAGCCTCGCGATGCCGTCCGCCAACTCGTCCTGCCACGCGCTCTGGTAGCACACGATGTAGGCCGTCTGTTCCGGCTGGCGCTTGTACCCGCCGGCCCGCGGATAGACGAGGCACTCGTCGGAGTAGAGGTCCCACTCGGGCGCGATGTCGCTCATCTCGTAACCGAAGTAGAGCAGGAGCTTGATCCCCTTCTTGTGGCACGCGGCGACGAGGTCCCGCAGCTCTTGCTCGTGGGTGGTTGAGGTCGAGTCCTGAATGTCTGTCCAGTGCTCGTGGAAGCAGATCGTCCGCACACCCAGCTGTGCGAGACGGTCGAGGACCGAGTGCGTGGGTCCGGCGCCGTAGAGGGCGAGCGCCCGCCCGAAGCGGCCCTCCAGGAAGCTCGGGCCGATTCCCGGCACGCCGGGGGAGCCTTTCGCGGGGGCGGTCGCCCGGCGGCCATCGGGGACGAAGTCCTCATCGAAGCGGTCGAGGAGGAGCGTGTGCTCATCGAGCGCAGGAGGCTGGATGAGGTCGAACTCCGCGCGCGGGACCCCTGAGATGCGCACCTCGTCGATGTCGAACTCGCAGGCGGTCAAGCCGAGCTGGATCGTGGCCCCCTCCAGGGGCTTCTCGAGCGTTCCGCTGTACGCGCGGGAGACGACCTTGCGGCCGTCGAGCCAGATGGCGCTCTCCTCGCCCCACGTGAGAGCGACGTGATGCCACTCACCCTTCTGCCACGAGGACGCGCTGCTCAGGAGCAGCGGGTAGTCGGACCCCTGCTTGTAGTAGGCCCTCATGCTGCGGTCGTCGATGTTCCAGTAGAACCCGATCCGGCTGTCGCCCGGCAGGACGACGTCGAAGAGACTACGGTTGAGCACCCCCCGCCCCGGGTCGTCAGCGGCGACCTCGGGATTCGGATCGAACTGCGGCCGGACCCAGGCTTCGAAGGTCCCGTGCCGGAGGTCGATGTTCCCCTCAGCCGGGTAGACGACCGGCGCGCTGAAGGACACCGTCTGGTCCTGGATGCCGTAGTTGCCCGCATGGCAGATGCGGTAGTCCCACACGTCGGGCTGCATCGGCTTCACCGGCGTCGCCTGCAGGCCGAAGGTGAAGCGTCGGGGTTGGTCGAGCTTCGTGGGTTCGCCGAGGATGCGGATCCGGAGGACGATGATATCGCCCTCGCGGCGGATGCTCACCACGTTCGGCGCATCGAGCGGCGTGAAGCCCTCATCGGACTCGGAGAACCACGCCAACCCGCGGTCCTCATCCCCCAGCCAGACGAAGGGCCGAAACGGCGCCTCGAAGCCCTCGTCGGGGAGGGCCCCGGCATTGTAGGCGCTGCCCCAGCGGCCGGGGTAGTGGTACAGGTACTTCGCGTGCTCGGGCTTGAGGGGGATCTCAAGGACGAGGGACTCGACCGTCGTTGGGGTGAGAGGCTCAACCGTGATCTCTGAGCGGAGCATCCCATCGTATTCGACCCGCACGAAGCCGCTGAGGCGCAGCGACTCCGAGAGCACCTCGGTTCGGAGTGAAGCAGTCGCGGGAGCGCGGTCGATGCGGGACGTCGTCCCCGGCTCCCACTGTTGCGTCGCTCCGCCGACCGTCGCGACGAAGCGGATGGGCGCCGCGAGGAGCTGCGTGTCGGCGGCGGTGACGGCGCTCGGCAGGGGGAAGCCCGCGAACTCGTACGTCCGCCCCCAGACGCTGACCGTCCGGCCCTTCGCCTGCACGGGCGTCCACGGGGCGAGGACCCGATCGCTGAGGCCCTCCCGTGAGCCGAGCCACGGTGGGTCATCCGGCAGCTGGAAGGGAGCCGCCGCAGTGCCAAGCTCGCCACCCTGCGGATCGAGAGCCGTGGCACGGACCTCGTAGGCTCCCTTCGGCAGGTCGGTGGTCTCGAAGGTGAGCTCTGCGGCGGCGTTCGGCGCCGGACAGGGAGCCATCTGCTCCCGGGCAACCCGGCCGTCGGCCGCGACGAGTTGCGCGCGGAGCGCGCCCTCCCCCTCGGGCAGCTGCAGGCCGGGCGCCGAGATGCGGGCCACGACCTTCCCGCCTCGAAGCACGTACTTCCGCAGCGCGAGCTCCAGCACGGGGCGAATCGTGAAGGGCACGGTGAGGTCCATCAGCGCCAGGTCCCCGGCGGTCGCGACCAACCGCGCCTCGTACTCACCCGGCGCGGGAAGACCGTCCCGCTCCCTGAGGTCGGCGCGGAAGGCGAACTCCCCGTCTCCACCACGGTGGGCAACCGCCGTCTCCTGCCACTCATCTCCCACCCGTCGCCTGACCCGCAGCCCCGCCTGAACCTCCCGGCCGGTCGCCGACGGGCCCCGCACCTCGAACACGCCGCTCTGCGGGTCACTGACCCCGCGAAACCTCAGCGGGACAGCCCGCTCCAGGAAGCCGACCCGCCGGAACGCGGCAGGCTCGTGGAAGCCGCTCTTCACCGGCGCCCAGGTGCAGGTCGCCTGCGACGGGGTCTGACGGTCCCAGCCGACATTCACGCTCCATACCTCGCCCTCGGCGGGCGGCGCAACTCCGAGCGACGCGAAGGGCAGGCGGAGCTCCACGAACCACGCCGCGTCGCTCTCGCCGACACGCGCCTCCCACGCACAGCTGAACCCGGCGTCGCGCCCGGCGGACTCCCACATCGCGCCTGCGGCGTTTGCGACGAACTGGTAGTAGGCCCCCGCGCCCGGACGCGGCGCCACGAAGAACTCCAGCGCATCGTCCTCCCACAGCGGCCCGTCGTGAACCGTCGAGGACCGCTTCAGCGTGGCGCCTGCGGGCTTGGGCAGCGACGCCGCGAGGTAGAGCGCCTCGGAATCCCGGCCCAGCCGCACGTCCGGATGAGGCACGCAGAGCCGCCCGCTCGCCAGATCACGGAAGCCGAAGAGCGACATGGCCCCGGCCCATTCGCCGTCGCCGAGGCGGCCGTCGAGCGTGGGCGCAGTCGCCATGATCGGGAGCGCAAGGTCATGCCCGGACGGCGTCTGCGCGCAGGGCGAGAGCATCCCCAGCAGGCTGAGCAGTGTCATCGATGCGGTCCTCATTGGGCGGCGTTCGTAGGGCGGGAGACACTTCGCGAGGCGAAGCGCGAGGCCCTTGGTGGCCGGACGCGCAGGATTCGAACCGGGCGCACCGAACTGACCGGCATGGAAGCGGCGGGCCTGGATGCGGAGTTCATGCGGAAGCTGGAGCGGCTGACGGTGGTCGCGCGGCGCATGTTCCCCGGGCAGCTCAAGGGGGAGAAGCGCAGCCCGCGGCACGGCAGCAGCGTGGAGTTCGCCGACTTCCGGACGTATGCCCCGGGCGATGACTTCAGGCGGGTCGACTGGAACGCGTACGCGCGGCTGGAGCGGCTCTTCCTCAAGATGTTCCACGAGGAGGAGGACCTCCACCTCTACCTGCTGCTGGATGTCAGCGAATCGATGCGGTTCGGGGAGCCGTCAACCAAGCTGGAGGTTGGGCGCAGGCTGGCCGCTGCGCTGGGGTACATCGGCCTGGCGTCTCTCGACCGAGTCGCGGCGGCGACCTTCACGGACCGGTTGCTGGGGCGCTTCCGGCTCGTCCGCGGTCGGCGGCACGCGCACCGGCTGTTTGGCTTCCTGGACCGGGCCGGCGAACCGCCTGGTGAGGAGGGAGTCGGTGACACGAACCTCGCCGAGGCCCTGCGCGAGTTCGCGGTTCGGACCCGCCAGCGGGGCGTGGTCGTGCTCATCTCCGACTGCCTCGATCCGAACGGGTACGAAGCGGCGATCCAAACCCTCGTGTCGTGCCAGTTCGACGTGAACGTGGTGCAGGTGCTCACGCCCGAGGAGGTCGCGCCGGACCTCGCCGGAGACCTCCGGCTGGTGGACGCCGAGACCGGCGAGACGCGTGAGATCACCGTGACCGGAGCGTTGCTAAGCGCCTACCGGGGGCGGGTTGAGGCGTACTGTCGCGAGCTACGGCAGTTCTGCGTCCGCCGCGGGGCCGGGTACGCGCGGCTGTTGACGAGCGACTCGCTCGAGGAGTTCGTGCTGCAGCAGTTGCGCGGTGGCGGGATGGTCGGGTAACAGCGAAGGACGTGCGTGATGAACCTGCTCAACACCCCGGCGCTCCTGTACCTGCTGGCGATTCCGCCGGTTGTGCTGCTCTACTTCCTGCGGCTCCGGCGGAAGGACCGGCGCGTACCCTCGACCTTGCTGTGGAACACCTCCACCGCTGACCTGCAGGCGAACACCCCTTTCCAGCGGCTGCGCAAGAGCCTCGTCCTGTTCCTGCAGATCCTGCTGCTGGCCCTCCTCGCGTTCGCGGTGGCCCGGCCCTTCCTTCGGGTGCGGGCGCTGAGCGGTGAGAGCGTGGTGCTTGTCATCGACGCCTCGGCCTCGATGCAGGCGACCGATGTGCCTCCCAGCCGCCTCGGGGCGGCCAAGACCGAGGCGAACCGGATCGTAGGGGACCTGAGCCGCGGCGATGAGGCGTGCGTCATCGAGGCCGGTAAGCGCACCCGGGTGCGGGCCAGTTTCACGTCCAATCGCCGGGTCCTCGGCAGCGCGATTGGGAAGGTGGTGGCGACCGACACGGAGACCGCCCTGCGCGATGGCCTCGCGCTGGCCGTCTCGCTGGCAAAGAAGCGACCGCAAGCCGAGATCGTGCTGCTGTCGGACGGCGCCTTCGCGCCCCTGGACGACCTTTCGCTGGGCGGCGAGCGCGTGCGGTTCGTGCGGGTCGGGCGCCAAGGCTCCAACGTGGGGATCACCGCCCTGGACGCGCGGCGCGACTACTCGACCCGGGGCGCCGTGCAGCTTTTCCTGCAGATCACGAGCTCCTCGCGGGCCGCCACGTCCTTCGCGCTCGAACTGCACCACAACGACACCCTCGTGGATGTGCGGCCGATTGAGCTGCCGGCCGGGGGCACGCGGGCGGAGGTCTTCGCCGACTTCCCCTACGAGGCCGGTGTGGTGAAGGCCCGCCTCGATCTGCGGGACGACCTCGCGGCCGACAACGAAGCCTACGCCTATCTCACCCCGCGCACGGAGCTGAAGGTTCTGGTGGTGGGAGAGGAGAGCCTGTTCCTGGAGCGAGCGCTCGGGATTGACCCGCGCGTCCGGCTGAGCCGCGTCTCGACGACCGACTACCGGCCGGAGACCCCGGCAGACGTGCGCGTGTTCAGCGGCTGGGCGCCCGCCCGGCTACCGGAGGGCGGCGCTCTGCTGGTCGATACCAGCGCCGAGAACGCCCCAGCGGAGATCACCGGCCGCGCCCCGGTCCCGGCGGTGGTGCGCTGGGACGATCGGCACCCCGTGATGCGCCACGTCGGCTTCGGGCAGGTGGCGATCTCCGAGGCCCTCACCCTCTCCCCTCGCTCGTGGGGACAGGTTCTGGTGGAGGGCGACGCGACGCCCCTGCTGGTGGCCGGGAAGCAGGGCGGCGTGCGGGCGGTGCTCCTCGGCTTCCGCCTCGAGCGGTCGAACCTACCCCTCCGCGCCGCCTTCCCGATCCTCATCCAGAACTGCCTCGAGTGGCTGGCCACCGGCAGCCCGGCGGTCGCCAACCGCAGCGTCCGGACCGGCGAGGCCATGCCGCTCACTCTCGCGAAACCGGGTGAGATCACCAGCGTCCGCGGCCCCGATGGCGCCGCCTGGCGGCTGACCCAGCGCGACGAGCCCCTGGCCTTCGACGGCGCTGAGCAGGCGGGCGTCTACGTCGCGACGTCTCCCGAGGGGCAGTTCGCCTTCGTGGCGAACCTCCTCAGTGCTTCGGAGAGCAACCTCCAGCCTCGCAGCGAGGTGCAACTTGGCGGCCGGGCGGTCGGCAGCACTTCGGCCTTGACCACAGCTAACCGGGAGGTCTGGCGCTATCTGGCCCTGATCGGCCTTCTCATCCTGGCCGTGGAATGGTATGTATACCACCGCAGGACGTGAAGACGGCCGTGGCGGGTTGACAAGTGGTGGAAGGCAAGCTCTGAGTCCGGGAAACGGGGGACGACGCGATGGGCAAGGCCCAGTGCCCCAACTGTGGGGCCGAGTACGATACCACCGGCATCGCCACGATCTGCAGTCACTGCCAGGAGCCGCTGCCCGTGGCCGAGATGCCGATGATCGGTCAGCCCGCGGCCGTGCCGCCGCTGCAGGGCGCGGTGCGGGCCCCGGCGGCGACGACGCCCTCGTCCCAGCGGCGCCCATGTGTGAAGTGCGGTGAGCCGCTCTACCCGACGGAGATGACCTGCTGGAAGTGCGGCTCGCCGCAGGTCGCCCGACCGGCTCCGGTGGCGGCGCCGTCGGCGAGTCCGGCCTACCCGCCGCCTCCACCCACGCCGGGCCCCTACGCAGGGCCGACGCCTCCGCCGGGCCCGGCAGGCTACCCGCCCCCGCCGCCGACCCCCTTCGCGGGAACTGCGTACACCCGGGGGGTCGACGAGGAAGTTCAGAAACGCGCCAACACCGCCCTCATCCTGGGCGTCATCGGCCTGGTGTGCTGCAACATCCTGAGCCCCTTCGCGCTGTTCATGGGGCTCTCCGCGAAGCGCGACGGCGCCGAAGGGACCGCGACGGCGGCGGTCGTCGTCGGCGCCATCGGCTGTGTCGGCTTGGTCCTCGGGATCATCTACGGGATCGTGGTGGTGGTGGCCGGAGTCTCCGGAGGGGCGTTCCCGACGCCGTAGGAAGGACCCTCAGCCCGATGCGTCTCTCAGCGCCGCTGTGCTTACGACCGGCGGACGGGGGCCCGGCGTCGACGTTCTTCCTTCGCCGCGAGGCTTCCCGGCCCCCGGCAACGTTCTGCCTCTCAGAGGGGCGCGGACGACGGCACTGTCACTGGAGGTTTGCGCTGATGGGTCGCATGAGTCTGGTGGGCATGGTCCTGGCGCTCGTGGCGGGCTCGGCGGGCGCGGAGGAGATCGCGCGGGCCGTCGCGGGGCACTACGAGCTGACGCCCACGCTCCGGCGCGGCCTGACGGCGCAAGACGACGCCGTTCGGGCGCGATGCGCCTTCCTACTGGGTCAAGTCGGCGAGCGTTCCGCGGCGGAGGCCCTTCGGCCCCTGTTGGCGGACCCCTCGTTGGCCGTTCGGCGACAGGCGGGCATCGCGCTGTGCGCACTCGGCCGGGCCGAGGGTCTTCCGGCGACGGAGGCCGCGCTGGCCTCCGCGGCGGAGTGGATCCGCTACTACGCAGTGCAGGCGCTGGCGGGAATCGCGACCGATCCGGCACAGGCGGCGCTCCAAGCGCGGCGCGAGGGGCAGGGCGAGCTGATCGCCGGGCAGATCGACGTCGCCATCGAGGCGTGGCCCTGGCCCTCTGCGCCGCCCGCGCCCGCCGCGGAGAAGATGGAGATCTCGGGTTCCCTGCACGAGTTGTTCGTCGAGGTGGGGGGGGCGTGGGTCGTGGAGTCCGACGAGTACTGGCACGGCGGGGACTACCTGCAGTGCGTGCGGTGCAATGAGACGACGCTCTTCCTGGACCCTCACCACGTCGAGCTCTACGGAACCTCGGCGTGGCTGCTCTGGAGCCTGGGGCTGAACGACCGCGCGACCTCGCTTCTCCGCCGGGGTGTGAAAGCCAACCCGACGGACTGGGAGGCGTGGTTCGATGCGGGGTCCCAGTACTCCTTGATGAACGAGCACGGCACCGCCGCCCGGTTCCTGAGGCGCGCCGTGGATTTGGGGGCGCCGGCGGTGCAGAGTCGTCAGTACTGCCACGCTCTCGAGAAGTCCGGCCGACCCGCCGCCGCCCTGGAGGCCTGGCAGGCGCTGCAACGCCGCTTCCCCGACGACCCCCTCGCCGCCGGACACATCGCCCGCCTGCGGCGGGTACTGGCCGGGGAGGACACGTCCTCCACCGAGGTCTAGCCGCCGTCTGCCTTAGCGGTTATACAGCCAGTTGCCGCTGCTGTCGAAGACATCCAGACCGCCGCCACCGCCCATGTTACCGATGATGGCCATTGACGTGTTGTGCTTCATCTTCAGAATGTCCGACATCGTCTCCGCGTTCAGCCGGCGCTCACGGGCGTCCTGCATCAGCTCCCAGCCGCCCCGAGGTTGCGCCGCGCCCCACCCTCCCGCGGCGGGGTCGTAGATGCCCTGCTGCTGGTAGGCCTGCTGCCACTGCCGGATCTGCTGCTGGAGGAGGTTCTGCTGCTGCGCGGCCTCCGCGGCGGCCCATGCGGCGCGAAGCTGCCCCCAGAGCATGTCGAACTGAGCGAGCTCGGCCTGCTCCTCCTCGGACCCGCCCTCGAAGCGCGCGATGACGTCGGCCGTGAACGTCTCCCGCTGCTCCGGCGTGACCACGACGACCTGCCCCGTCATCATCCGGTTCTGGAAGCAGATGTACTCCAGGAGCGCGTCGACGTCCTGCTGAGTCAGCTCGTAGGGCGTGCCCGCTCCGGCAAGGACGTGCCCCGAAGCCGATGACACCGCTCGGGCCACCTTCGAGAGGGGGTCGTCGGGGAAGGCGTCGATCATGCCCAGGAAGACTTGCGCCACGGCATGCCGCATCGGCTCTCGCTGTTCGGCGGGCAGGGCCACGATCTGCGCGGGGAGTTCGCGGAAGGCCCCTCGGAACTGCGGCACCCCTTCAGGGGGTGTGGCCCGCCAGAAGGCCACGACGCTCTCCCGCACCACGCGCTTCTCGCCCTCCGTCAGCTGCGTCCCGAAGGCCCACGCCATCATGCCGCCGACCGTGTCGACATCGCGCTGAGTCAACTCGGCGCCGTCCTGACTCGTCGCGACCACCGCCTCCGGGTCGGCCGACGCGAAGCTGTACGACCCGCCCAGGTTTGGCCCCTCATCCTGCGCCGCCGCGAGGCCTCCGCCAGACACGCAGGCCGCGAGTGCTGCCGTCGCCACGAGCCGTGACATCCGGGCGCCTCCCCATGCACCATGCTGGGCGGGCGCGGACCGCCCGCCTTGCCGTTCGCAACGCCTGCGCGGGGGCCCGGGCCTCCCCGTGTCGAACTACCCCTCCCCTTCCGGCTGTGCCTCGTCCTCCGGGTCGGACTGCCAGCTTGTCTCGCCGGTGACGAAGGCGACGGTGTTGAAGGCCGAGTCGGCCTCGTCGCCCTCCCCCGTGCGGTGGCGGGGAGGGTTGCAGGCATCGCGCTGAGGGTCGCCGGCGGCATTCGCTACGTTGAGGTCGGTCTCGAAGAAGAGGACGAGTGTGTCCTGGTCGGACAGATCGAGGGCGTTTCGCCCCGCGACGGCGGCGTTGATGGCATAGCCGAACTGCAGCTCGGACGCCGCCGGGCAATGGAAGGGGTCCGGCTCCTCCGCCTCGTCACCGCCCCACCAGTCTCCCTCCTGAACGAGAAGGACGTAGGGGGCGAGGTCGTCCTGCCACGTCGCCGCGGCGGGCAGAAGGCCGCCATGGTCGCGGGCGTACCGGCGC
>Ga0233425_10005076_pt1 | contig 21269 bp, 21 predicted proteins | sample Watercolumn_Towu_2_FD_181712 | JGI IMG/M metagenome (GOLD analysis project Ga0233425, IMG submission 181712) | Freshwater microbial communities from Lake Towuti, South Sulawesi, Indonesia - Watercolumn_Towuti2014_140_MG | ecosystem: Environmental > Aquatic > Freshwater > Lake | place...
TGTCCTCCGTCAGGTACCCTGAGAGCAGGAACAGGCCTGTCAGATGGACCTCACCCGACGCAAGCGCGTCGAGCACCTGCGGGAAGCGCTGAACCAGACGGGCGACCCGCACGCGCTTGTTGGCACCGTCCTCGGAGTAGCCCAGGCGCTCCAGGCAGTACGCGAAGAGCGACGAGCAGGCGTCCTCGAGGTAGAGCTTGCGCCGGTCGAGCTCGGCCAGGTGGAAGATGACCTCCGCGGATGCAGCGCGCTCGGTGCTGACGGCAGCCGCGAGGCGCTCGCGGAGATCGCGATCGGAGAGCAAAGGGAGAGCTTGCATAGCTTCGTGCATACCATGCGAAATTCTGGCCTCGCCGCTGACACACTGAGCGCGTTTCGCGGGTCCGAGCTCGTCGCGAGTCGTCGCGCGCGCGAAGCGCGATGAGCGTGCGACGTCGTGCGCGCACGACGCCGTCACAGACGGGGGCGTCGAAGAGCGAGCACGAGTCGCTCCGGGACGTGTCAAGGGGGAACTACAAGACAATGCATTTTTCTTTCGTGACACCGAGCGCCAAGACGGTGCGAGCACGCTCCGACAAAGGGGCGTGCACGGAGTGCCCTCGTGGTCCTTGTCAGCGGCAGCGACCTGGGCGCGGAACGGCGCGTCGAGCTCTGGTCCCACGCGCTGCCGCTTCGCATCCGGACAGCGGCGCCGAGTGCGAAGGAGCGCGACGACGCATAACGCCGCCGCTCCGGTGCCGTGCTGACCTCCGCTCGATGCACCGGCACGGTCGAGCAGAAGTGCGAATTCGAGCCCCTGCTTCCGCTCGAGCCCCCGCATCATCCACTGATCGAAAACGCGCCGCATCTCAGCCGCTGTCCGGCCCGAACGCCGAGCGTGGGTCCGGTCATGCGGCCCCATGGGCTGGCGACTGTGCTGTCCGTCAGCCTCTCTCACCCCTCCCGTGCGAGCGAAGCGAGCGCCGGGGAGGGGTCGGCCGCGCGCAGGCGGCGCAGCCGCCGAGCACGGACGCGGGTGGGCACCCTTACCGATCGATCTCACTTTGTTCTCACGCCAACAGCGCCGCGAGCTTGCGCACTTGCGAATACCCGAGCAGCCTCCTAGCCACTGTTCCGCCCGGTCGAAAGCGGCTCTAATCCCCCCGCCATGGCCGTGCCGCGCGAGCTCGCGAACGACCCCGCCGTCGCGGGACCGCTGGGCTCCCTCGCGCTGAGCGTGGTGCGCCCGCACACGCCGACCTTGGCGTTGCGCGCGCTGCGCTGGCACCGCGATCTCGAGCGCCTCGGCGTGCGCATGCCGCTCTGCGTGGTGCACGACGTGGGCCTCCTGCTCGCGTGCCCGAACGAGCAGCTCGAGCTCGTGCCGCGCGTGGATCCGGCGCTGCTCGTCGAGGCGACCAGCGGCCTGCCTGCGCTCTTCGCCAGCTACCGCGAGGTGATCGACGAGGTCGCCGCCAGCGAGACGGCTCGGCGCTCGCGCTCCCTGCGTCTGACCGACGACATGCTCGCGGTGCTGTTGGCGCGCGTCCTGGGCAGCGTCGCGCAGCGCGTACGGATTGCTCCGTCCTATCCGACCGCGGTGCCCCTGGACGCGGCGCTGGTCGAGGGCATCGACGCGCAGCTGCCCACGCTGCTCCGGGCGGTGAACCGTGGCTTCGACGTGGACTCGCTGAACCAGCTCACGGAGGCGCGGCTCTACGTGCTGACCCTGATCGACGCGTTGGACCTCGACACGCTCCAGCTCTTCGGCATGGTCGGCGGCGACGCGAGCCAAGGCGCCCTCGCGCAGGTCGACCTGCTCGGCGTGCTCGGCGCGCCGGAGGCCAACGACGTGGTGGACTTCTCCCTCGAGATCCTGCCCAGCGTGCTGGAATCGAAGGCGCGCCCGGCGGCCAGCACCCACGCGGCGTACGGGTACTCGGGCCTGGCGCGCAAGGGCAGCATCGACGGCCTGGTGCTCACGGAGCTGGCCTGGGACGAGCACGAGCTGATGCGCCGCATGGCCGACGACGAGGTGCTCTACTACGCCCGCGAGCAGGCCCACGACGACGCGCGCCGCGTCCACCACTTCCTGGTCGACGCCTCTGCCAGCATGCGCGGCGAGCGCGCCACGTTCGCGCGCGGCATGGCCATCGCGTCGGCGAAGAAGCTGCTCCTGGCCGGCGAGGACGTGACCTTCCGCTTCTTCGACTCGAGGCTCTACGAGGCGCACGCCGCGCGCTCCGGGCAGCTCCCGATCGGGTACCTGCTCTCCTTCCGCGGCGAGCGCGGGCGGAACCCGGGACGGGTCTTCGCAGAGGTGGAGCGCATCCTGGCCCTGACCGCGAGCCGCGACCCGCGCGAGCCGGTGGTGCACATCTTCACCCACGGCGCGCTGTACGTGCCGCGCGACGTGATGGCGTCCATCTGCCGCAGGGCGAAGGTGTCGGGGTTGTTCATGCTGCCGTCGGGCGGGGAGCTCGCCCTGGACTACCTGGACCTGCTCGACGCGCACTGGGTGGTGGACCACTCCGCGCTCGCCAGCCGCTCGGCCCGCGCGAAGGAGGCACGGCGCATCCTGGGCAGCGCCGCGCCCGCGCGGGAGGCGACGGCGTGATCCAGCTCTTCGAGGGCCTCACCGCCCCGGGCTCCATCGAGGACGCCTACTCGAAGGCACGCGCGCACGCCGAGCGCGGTCGCTGGGGCGACGCCCTGGAGACGCTGCTCGGCGCGCTGCTCGTCACCCACGCCCGCGAGCAGAGCTACGCGGTGGTCGTGATGCTGCTGATCGACGCGCTCGAGCGCGCCGGCGATCACCGCGCCGCGCTCTCCGCGGCCTGGTACACGGGGGACTTGTCGCGCCAGCAGCGTCTGCTCGAGCGCGTGCCTGCAGTGGACCGTGCCCGCACGCTCATGCAGTGGGCCGAGGGCGACTCTTCCCAGCGCGCCAAGCTCTACAAACGCGCCGCCGCGGAGCTCGAGCACTCGGGGCTGTTGGTGCGGGCCGCGGTGTGCAACGAGCGCGCGAACGATCCCGGCGCGGCGCGCGCGCTGTGGGCGCGACTGGCGCAGCTGCTGGACGGCGCGCGTTCGGATCGCTACGCGGCCGGGCTCTGCCGCTTCAACCTGGCGCGCATGTGCCGCCAGGAGGGCGACCCGAAGGGCGCGCACGAGGCCACCGTCGCCGCGGTGCATCGGCTGGAGGAGGCGGCGGACCGCTTCGAGTCCATGGGGCAGCGCGAGCGGGCCTTCGACTGCTACCACGTGTTGATCGAAATCGGCTCTGCCACGGACACCTTCGAGCACGTGCTCGAGGGCGTGGTGAACGCCATCCGCGTGCTGAGCGAGGACAACCTCCGCTACCACGCGCTTCGCCTCTACGAGCACGGCATCAAGCTCGCTGGCCTCGCCGGCGAGCACTCCGCGGCAGCGACGCTGTGTCGGGAGATGACCGAGTACGCGCGGCGCCAGGGCCTGCACCGCGTCGCCGCACGAGGCACGCTCACGCAGGCGGACCTCTGGGCCAGCGTCGCCGAGCGGACCGCGGCGCGGCAGGGCCCCACCCACCTGGTCGAGAACGCGCTGGTCGCCGGCTTGCTCGCGCAGGCGGAGGCCGGGCAGTACACCAAGGTGGGGCAGATCTACTCACAGCTCGCCGCGCTGGAGATCGAGTCGTCGCGACGCGAGCACTACGCCAGAGCCGCCCGGCGCTACGCGACCGCGAGCGACGCGCCCATCGACGCCAGCCTGCGCGACGAGCGGCTGGGCGAGCACGTCGGCCCGCCGGAGGTGTGGCACGTCGACCTCTTGGAGTGGGAGGAGCGGGGCAGCGCCGCCGAGGCCTGCGCCGACGTGCTCCTCGACCCGTCCGAGGACGCTGATCGCATCACGCGGCGCACGGCGTTGGTGGGGCGCCTGGCCGCGCTCGCCGCGGAGGCAGCGCCTTCGGGGCAGAAGGCCAAGGCGCTCGGGCTGGTCGCCGACCACCTGGCACCCATCGGGCTCTACGTTCTCTTGGCGTCCTTGGAGGCGCTCTACGGCAGCGACTTGCCCAGCGTACGGCACTCGGCCGTGCGCGCGCTCTCCCGCTACTACTACAAGCGTACCTTCGTGACCCTGGAGCGTGCGCTGGTCGATGCCGATGCGGGCGTGGTCAAAGAAGCGGTGGCCGCCCTCGAGCGGCTGCGCTTCGACCACGCCTTCGACCCCCTCTCGCGCATCTACCGGAGCTCGCCGCGCCTCGACGCACGCCTGGCCGCGCTGCGCTCCATCGCGCGCATCGACGCCCTGGAGGCGGCGGAGCTCGTGCTCGGCGTGCTCGAGCACGGCGGCCCCGAGGAGCGCGACACGGTCGTGACGGCCCTCAAGGCCGGCCGCGGCAATCGCTTCGTGGAGGTGGCGCGCTCCGCCTTTCCGGACGCATCGCGGCAGCTCAAGGCGACGCTCTCCGACGTGCTGCGGGCTCGCGGCCTGACGCTGTGAAGCTCAAGCTCGCTCGAGCAGCTCGCGCAGCTTGTCGACGTTCGCGTGCTCGCCGATGACGATGAACTGCGAGCCCGGCTTGAGCACGTGGTCGGGCTCCGGATTGTAGACGTACTCGTCCCCTTCACGCAGCGCCAGGACCAGCAGGTTCGTGCGCTGACGGATGGGGATGGTGCGCAGGGTCTTGCCCGACCAGGGCGACGACTCCGGCATCTCGACGAACTCGAAGTTCAGGTTCTTGTCCACGCGCAGGTGATCGAGGAACGCCGTGGCCTCGGGGCGCACCAGCTCGCTCACCAGGCGGTGCGCGCCGACGCGGTTCGGGCTCACCGTGGAGTCCGCGCCCGCCCGCACCAGCTTCACCTCGTTCTCGATCTCGACGGCCTTGGAAATGATGCGCGCGCCCGGATTCAGCGTGCGGACCGAGAGCGTGATGAACAGGTTGTCGCGGTCGTCGGCCAGCGTGGAGCACACGCCCGCGGCTCGCTTCACGCCGGCGTCGATCAGGGTGTGATCCTCGGTGGCGTCGCCGACCAGATAGAGCAGGCTTCCGCCCAGCTCCTCGTTCAGGCGCTCGAGCGCGCCCTCGTCACGGTCGATGGCCACGAACCGGTAGTTGCTCTGCGCGAGCTCCTCGACCACGTACTTCCCGGTGCGGCCGCAGCCCGCCACCACGAAGTGATCGGTCAGCGTCTGGATTTGCTTCTGCATGCGTCGTCTCCGGAATGCCCGTCCGATCACGCCCTCGATGAGCAGCGCGGTGAGCGTGGATTGGAAGAAGGCGATGGCCGCGAGGCCACACATGATCAGGACCGCGGTGGCGATGCGCACCCCCGCGGTGGTCCCGGGCAGCTCCGCGAAACCCACCGTCGAGGCGGTGTAGATGGCGTAGTACACCGCGTCCCAGAAGCTCCAGGCTCCGTCGCCGAGCGACCAGATCACCGCCGCCCCGATCACGATCAGGACGTTGAGCAGGAACAGCGCGGAGAACACGCGCTTGATGGAGGGATCGAGGACCGGGGTCATGTCACGAGAGCGCAGCCCGGAGCGCGCCCCGAAGCTCGGGATGGTGCCACACGTAGCCCGCCGCCGTGAGCTTCGCAGGCACCACGCGCTGCCCGGTCAAGAGCGGCTCCGCGCCCTCGCCGAAGCGCGCGCGGAGCGCCGCGCCGGGCACGCGCAACCAGGAAGGGCGGCCCAGGGTCTCGCCGATTTCGCGCGCGAAGCGGGCCTGCGTGACCGATCCCGGCGCGACCACGTTCACGGGTCCGGAAAGGGTCTGGTCGTGGATGCACCGAAGCAGCACTCGGGCCGCGTCGGCGCGGTGGATCCAGGACACGACCTGCTCTCCGCTGCCGATGGGCCCACCAGCGAAGAGACGGAAGGGGCGCACCATCTCGGCCAGGGCGCCCCCGCCCCGATCGAGCACGATTCCCAGCCGCGCCAGCACCACCCGGACCCCGAGGGCCTCGGCAGCGCGGGCCGCGGCCTCCCAGCGCGCGCAGACCGTTGCCAGGAAGTCCGACCCCGCCGCGCCGCTCTCGTCGACGGGCTGGTCGCCCGGGCGGTCGCCGTAGTAGCCCACCGCGGAGGCAGAAATCAGCGCGCGCGGGCGTGGCGCGGCGCGTTCGAGCCGAGCCACCACCTGCGCGGTGGTCTCGACCCGGCTCGCGAGGATTCTCTGCTTCGCGACCTCGGTCCAGCGCACGCCGACGGCTCGCTCCCCGCTCAGGTGCACGACGGCGTCCTGCTGCCCGAGCGCCCAGTCGTCGTCCCAGAGCAGCGTCCGGATGGGGCTCCCGAAGCGCGCGAGCTGATCCCGCCGCCGCACGACCGCCGTGACCTGGCTGCCTTCCTCGACGAGGACGCGCAGCAGCTCTGAGCCGATGAACCCGGTCGCTCCGGTGACTAGGACGCGCTTTTCGGCCACCGCTCCGGGGTTTCTACTTCGTTTTGGCCGGCGTTTGCAGCGCGGCTGGACGGGGCAACAAATAAAGTCTACGAAAACGCCCATGACCAAGGCTTCGCTGCTCGGTGTCGCAGTGCTCGCCGCGTCCACCACCATGGGCTGCGCGGGCAAGCCGGCACCTCCCTTCGACACCCTGAAGACCGCCAACCTGACCGCCTTCCGGCTGCAGAACTTCGAGCCGCCGCAGCAGGCCGCTGCTCAGCCCACGCAGCCCGGCGCGCTGCCCGGGCTGCCGCCCGAGATCAGCACCTGGGTGCAGCAGGGTGCGCAGGGGCTCCAGGCCTTGATCCCGCCGGGCCTGCTGCCACCGGGCATGCTGGGCCCCGGCCAGGCTGCACCGGCGCCCGCGCCGATGCAGGACACCACGCCGCGCTTCCACGGCTTCCGCATCCTGAGCCAGACCCAGGTCATCGACGAGGACTTGAAGGCGGAGCTCGGCAAGATCCTCGGGAACGACAGCAACTTCGACAACAACCACGCCGCCTGCATGTACGCGGAGATGGGCCTCTCGTTCAGCTCCGGCGGGCCGCCCAACGACGTGCTGATCTCGTTCTCCTGCAACCAGGTCGCCGCAAAGACGTTCGCGTGGCCCCACCCCGCCAACGGGATGAAGGCGAAGACGGTGCAGAAGCTCGCTGACGTGGTGCAGAACCTGTGGCCGCCGGGCTCGTGAGCGGCGTCAGCGACAAGAGCGGCGCTCGGGGCCTCGGCGCGGACGAGCAGCTCGTCCTGGCCGGGCTGTTGCGTCTGCTCGTGCGCCTCGACGGCAAGTTCTCCGACGAGGAGCAGGAAGCGCTCGAGGAGCTCGCCTCGGACTTCGGCGAGAAGTCCTTCTGGCAGCTGATGGACGAAGCGGGGCGGCGGCTGCCCGACGAGGCGGCCATCCGCGCGTGCGCCGGGTCCATCGGGAACGTCGAAGCGCGCGAGCTGATCTACGGCCTCGTGCTGAACATCGCTCGGGCCGACTGCATCCAGGGTCGTGAGCAGACGCTGCTCGACTTCCTGCGCGAGACCTGGAAGCTCGACGAGGCCGGGCAGGCCTACAGGTAGCGCACCAGCACGTTCCCTCCGGCGTCCAGGCCGGGCGGCACCACGAAGATGCGCTCTCCCGCCTCGGCCCGGGCGCACAGGCCCGCGAGACGCTCGGTGTCGCTGGCGGGGATCTTCTCCGAGAAAGGCCCCGCGGGGCGGCGCGCCATGGCGCCCGTCCAGGCGTCGGCGTCCGTGAGGTCGCTCTCGTAGACGAAGCTCTTGGCGCGGAACTCGTGCGTGCCGGGCACCGACGAGACCACACGCAGTGGCCCCATGCGCGTGTGGACTCGCACGGCGGGGCTGGCCCACTGCGCGACGCCGCGCAGCCGGCTCGCTCGCACCATCTTGAGCGTCAACGCCTTCACCCAAGCGCCGGCCAGGATCTTCGGGACCAGGCTGAGCAAGGAGACGCCGATGAACGTGCCGGGCTCGAGCGTGGGCGCGGCGTAGTACGCCGCTGCGATGGCCACGTCGTCGGGCCCGAGGTTCAGGCGCTTGCGCGTCGGCACCTCGAGGAAGCGCCCCGAACACACCAGGAGGCCGATGGCCCCCGGCAGCAGATACAGATCGGAGAGCACCCAGCCGGGCAAGGTCAGGTCGCCGGGAAACGCCAGAGCGTTCGCGTCCCGATAGCACTCCACCAGCTTCGGGTGACGCTCGGCGGCGAAATAGTGGACGGCGCAGCCGAAGGGCGCGAGATCGAGCGAGCCTTGGTTGGCCTGGGAGCCCAGCGCCGCGAGCTCGACCTCGGTGTGGCGTGCGAAGAAGTCGCGGGCGAGCTCAAGCATCGTCGGGCTCCCCGTGGATCGCGTCGCGCACCGCCGCGAGCGTGCTCTCGGGGGGAATCGTCAGCTGATCGCGCACGCCGGGCGCGTGACAGACCAAGCAGCGCGAGGCTCCGCCGGCCTTCTCGCACAGCTCGCCCATGTCGAGCTCGACCACCTCCATGCCCAGCTGCGCGACGCGCTCCTTCACACGCTTGGGCACGACGCTCGGCGCGAGCCAGCGCTTGCCGATGGGCAAGCCATTGGTGGCATAGGACCGGATCTCGTCCTCGCTCACCGGGTCCAGGCGCCCACCCCCGAAGCGCTCGACGAGCCGCTCGAGCCCGTCGCCCACGATCACCTCTTGGCACACCAGGAGCCGGTCCACCGCGGGCAGCGGCAAGACCGCCATGTTGCCGTGGAAGGCGGGTTGGCGCAGCTCGAGCACCATGACCTCTCCATCGAAGTGACGGAGCGCGGCCGTCAGGCCTTCGCGATCGGTGCGGCCGCCGTAGAAGAGCAGCGTCGCTCCGTCGAAGGCCGCGACGTCGCCCTGCCCTTCCCAGAGCCCTGTGCCGGGGTCGATGACCTCGAAGCCGAGCCGCGCGGCGAGCGGCGCCCAGAGCTCTCGCTCGCGCACGCGGTGGGGCGCGGCCATGCGCGGTAGCAGGAAGCGCGGCTTCTGCCCTCGCGCCGCGGGCGGCAAGGCGTGCCCGGCTTCGGCGGCGTACGGCAACCCGGTCAGGGTCTCGTCGCTCGGCGGCAGCACCACCACCGTGGCGCCTGCGGCCTCGATGGCCTCGGCGAGGGCCAGCCACTCCTTGCGCGCTCTGAACGGCGCGACGGGCGCGGCCTCTTGGCTGCGGAAGTTGGCGCGCCCTCGGAGCGCCCAGCCCCGGCCCGGTGGAGACATCAGGTAGACGTCGCGGTTCGTCACGCGCGGCAGTCTCCATCGGCGGCCGTCGCCCGTAAAGATCTGCCGGAGCTTGCCCCACGCGCTCCCGCCACCGTACGTTGGCCTGCGCATGCGAGCCCTGCTGGTCCCCCTGCTCACGTCGCTCATCGTCGGCTGCGGTCCGAGCGTCGCGCCAGAGCCGAGCGCGCCGAAGCCCACCAGAACGCCCACGCCACCCAGCGCAGCGAGCCCCAGCGCGAGCGCCGCTCCCGAGTCCGCGCCGCCTCCAGCGACCGAGCCGCCACCCCCGACGAAGACACCCTTCGCGCTCGTCAAAGTGTCGCCGCCTCACCAGCGTTCCGCGCAGCCCGGTGACGGCGAGTGGCTCCCGGTGTCCGAGGTCGGCGACGTCGACGGCGAGCCCCTCGCGCTCAAGACCAAGCTCCACCCACACCCCATCCGCAAGGACGTCGAGGTCGTGGTGATCGCGTTCGACCTGACGCGCAGCGAGCTGGTCTGGGTCGCGGGCGCGAAGGAGCCGGAGAGCAAGACCGCCCCCGCCGACAAGCGCAAGGGCATGGTGCCCGCGACGGATCACCCGAAGCTCGTCGCCGCGTTCAACGGCGGCTTCATGGCCAAGCACGGCAAGCTCGGCGCCATGCTCGACGGCGCCGAGTTCCTCCCACCCCGCGAGGGCGCCTGCACCATCGCCATCACCAAGAGCGGCGGCGTGAAGGTGGCGCCCTGGGAAGAGCTCGCTGGCGGCGCAAGCGAGCTCGCAGCCTGGCGCCAGACACCGCCGTGCCTGCTGCACAGAGGTGAGGCGCACCCTTCCGTGCGCCACGACCACAAACGCTGGGGCCTCTCCGCCGAGGGCAAGTTCGAGATCCGCCGCACGGCGCTCGGGGTCGATCCGAGCGGGCGCGCGCTCCTGTTCGGGCTCGGTGAGTGGGTCGAACCCAAGGACCTCGAGCTCGCGATGCGCGTGGCCGGCGCGACCACGGCCGCGCAGCTCGACATCAACTGGAGCTACACCCGCTTCAACTTCTACGCGAAGAACGCCGCCGGGAACCTGGAGGTCAAAGGCACGCTGGTGCCCAAGCTCGTCCACACCAAGCGCAGCTACGTCGCGGAGGTCGCGGAGCGAGACTTCTTCTATGTGAAGAAGAAGTGACCCGCTCCGCGCGCTCGATGCCTCAGCCGCCCTTGCACTCGCCGTCGAAGCACACCTGACCCGTGGGGCAGTGCGCGTTCGCGCTGCACTCGTCGCACTTGTGCGCCGCCGTGCAGTGCGGCTTCTGCGTGTCCTTGCAGTCGCTGTCGGCGTTGCACTCCTCGCAGCGCCCGGTGGCGGCGACGCAGGCGGGCTTCTGCGTGTCCTTGCAGTCCGTGCTCTGCGTGCACTGCACGCACACGCCGGTGGTCAGGTTGCAGACCGGCTGCCCGCCACTGGTGCAGTCGGTGTTGGCCTTGCAGGTCGGCTTGCAGTCGCCGCCGGGTGAGCAGGTCTGGCCGGCGGGGCAGCCCGCGTTCGAGAGGCACTGCACGCAGTCGTTGGTCACCGTGTTGCACTTCTGCCCCGTAGGGCAGTTCGCGTCGGCCGTGCACTGCACGCAGTTGCCACTGGGCGCGCACACGGTCTGCCCCGTCTGCGTGCAGCTCGCGTTGGTCTTGCACTCCACGCAGGACTTCGTCGTCGTGTTGCAGAAGGGCGACCCAGTCTGGCCCGCACAGTTCGTGTCGCTCGTGCACTCCACGCAGACGCCATTGTCGCACACGGGGTTCCCGCCGCCGCAGGTCGCGCCGCCGGTCCCGCAGGCGTCGTTGCATTGCTTGCTCGGCGCGCACTTCTGCCCCGTCGGGCAGTCCTTGTCCGCGTTGCACTCCACGCACTGCTTGGCCGCCGTGTCGCAGACGCCGTTGCCCGCGCAGTGAGCATCGCTCGTACACTCGACGCACAGGCTGGTGGCCGGGTCGCAGACCGGGCTACCGCCCGGGCAGATCCCGCAGCTCCCCGTGCCCCCGCCGGTGCCGGTGCCGCCGGCTCCCGTGCCTCCCGCCGCGGTGCCACCCGTTCCGGTGCCACCCGTTCCGGTGCCACCCGTTCCAGTCCCGCCGGCGGAAGTGCCCGCCGCGCCACCCGTAGACGACGCGTCGCCGGCGCTGCCGCCGGTGCCGGAGCCACCCGTACCGGAGCCGCCCGTGCCGCTCGACGAGCCTCCCTCGTCGTCACCGCCGCACGCGACGAAGCCCACAGCACCCAGAATCGAAGCGAGCAACAAGCCACGGACCAGATTCATCGGAACCCCTTTGCTAGAGTCTCAGTGGGTCGTACCCGCACCCGGGTCCCGCCAGGCAGCATGCCGCTCCCTCCCGTCGTCATCGAGCTCAGCGCGGCGGACGCCGCGTCGCCCAACGCAGCCGAGCTGGTGCGGGCGTGTACCCAGGCGGTGACCGACGGCGAGTGCCGGACGGGTGCCTCGGAGGAGGCGGGCTCCCGCGCCGTCGCCATCGTGTCTTGGGACGCGGGGCGGCAAGAGGCCCGCATCGAGCTCGGCGTTCGCCGCGGCGGGCAGAGTCGCTGGTCCAGCCGCAAGGTCGAGTTCAAGGAGTCCGACCCGGAGCCCGAGCGCTGGCGCACGGTGGGGTACGTGGTGGGCACGTTGGTCGGTGAAGCGGAGCGCGAGGCCGAGCCGCCACCGGCGCCCGCGCCCGCTGCGAAACCCCTGCCAGCACGTGCCGAGGTCCCCAGGCCCGAGCCAAAGCAGGCGGAGCCACGAGCGGCGACGCGCCTTTGGATCGGAGTCGAGGCGGTCGCAGGGCCCGCCCTCGACGACGGCACCTGGCGCTGGGGCGCGGGCGCCAGCGCGATCTACGACGTGCCCGGATTGCCCGTGCTCGGATCGGTCTCCGCGCGCTACCTGGCGCGCGGCGCGGACGAGCGCGAGGTCGACGTGAGCTGGGTCGGTGTGGGTCTGGGTCTCGGCCTGCGCGTGGCGCCGCTTCCGCGCTCGAGGGTCGAAGGGCGCATCGAGGCATTGCTCGAGCGCATCGACGCCTCGGTGCAGAGTCCTCGGCGGGACAGCGCTGGGCGCTGGGCTCCGGGCGGGCGGCTGACGCTCGCTGCGGGGCCGACGCTCGGGGACTGGGGCGTGGTCTTGGCCTCGGGCGAGCTCGACGCCACGAGCCAGGGCACCCTGGTTTCAGTCGAAGATCGCGCGGTCGGCCGCGCACCTCCGCTCACATGGGCGCTCACCCTGAGCGCGCGGCTGCGGCTGTTCTGAGCGTGCCTGCCGGCCCTCGCGCCGGGTACCATACCTTCGATGACCCCTGCGCGGCGCGCCAAGCCCTGGCTCCGCGCGGTGCCGGACGCCCCGGTACCGGCGACGGCACAGGCCCGCCCGACCCTCGGCGACGCGGAGATCATCGAAGCGGTCGTGTGCGGAGACGGCGCCGTGGCCGGTGAGCTCTACGACCGCCTGGTGCACAGCGTCGATCAGACGCTGTACCGCGTGCTCGGCAAGCGCGAGTCCGATCACGAGGACCTGGTGCAGTCCGCCTTCGAGCAGATCGTGAAGACGCTCGCGACCCGGCGCTTCGCGGGCGCGTGCAGCTTGCGCACTTGGGCGAGCAGCGTCGCGACCCACGTGGGGCTGAACGCGCTGCGCTCACGCCGGCGCGAGCGTGGCGTGTTCGATCGCTCGGAGGTCGACGCGCCCGCCTCGACGGCAGGGCGAGACGACCCCGAGCGCGACGTGACGCTCCGCCGCGACATCGATCGCGTGCGCGCCGAGCTCGGGCAGATGAACGCCACGCGCGCGGAAGCGCTGTTGCTGCACGACGTGCTCGGCCACGACCTGGCGGAGATCGCCGCCCTCACCGGCGTGAGCATCGCGGCGGCGCAGTCGCGGTTGGTGCGCGGCCGCCACGAGCTGATGGAGCGTCTCGGCAAGCGCCGGCCGAAGGGAGGTCGCGCGTGACGGATCGTCCCTCGACCCCCGAGGTGCTGCGCGACTGGGCGCGTGCGCCGGTCCCCGTCGAGGAGGGCGATGCGACCGACGAGCGCCGCGCGCGCGTCGTGAGCCACTTGGCGCGGACCATCCGCGAGACGAATCGCGAGCGCGAGCGCGCAGACCGGCACAGGCGCGTCGGCGCGCTGCTCGCTCTCGCCGCCGCGCTGGTGCTGTTGGTCGGCGGCCTCTGGCGCGGGCTCGGCGCGCGGCACGCGCCCGCACACGCCAGCGTGCGACCCAGCTCGGCGGGGGTGCTCGTCACGCGCGGCAGCGAGTCGCGCGTGCCCGCGCTCGGCGCCGAGCAGGCCCTGGTCCCGGGCGACACGGTCAGCACGGTGGCCGACGCCCGCGCGTCGCTGCGCCTGGCGAGCGGGGTCGAAGCGGCCGTCGCCTCCAGCACGCGCGTCACCTTCTCGCGCGCGACCTCGGGCGATGAAGAGCTCGAGCTCGGCATCGGCGAGATCTCGCTGCGCGTGCCGGCGCTGGGCGAGCGAGGCCGCTTCCAGGTGCGGACGCCCGACGCTTTGGTCGTCGTCCACGGCACCGCCTTCGTGGTGCGCGTCACGAAGCGAGCCGAGGGCGAAGGTACCTTCACCGAGGTGAGCGTCAGCGAAGGCAAGGTGTCGGTCGAGCGCAACGGCGCCCAGACCTTCCTCACGCCCGGGCAGAGCTGGAGCTCGCAGGCGAGCGAGCAGAAGGCGACGCTGCTCGCGCCGCCGCCGGCGCCCGACGAGCCGGTGCCCCCGGCGCCGGCTGCCGCGCCCGGGCCCGCGCCCGAGCCCAAGAAGCCGACCGGCACGCCGCCCGCGAAGCCCGCCGAGGTCGCGGCGCACGACCCCTCGGCTCTGGCCGAGCAGAACCGACTGTTCTCCGCCGCAGCTGCCGCGCGCCGCAGCGGTGATGATCGCACCTCGCTCGGTCACCTGAACCAGCTCCTCGCGCGCTACCCTGGCAGCCCGCTCGCGCCCGAGGCGCGCGTGGAGCGCTTCCGCGCGCTCAAGCGCCTGGGCCAGCACGCCGAGGCCGCCCGCGAGGCCCGCCGCTACCTGCTCGATCGCCAGAGCGGCGCTGCCAGCGACGAAGCGCGCAGCGTGGCCCTCGAGCCGAACGGCAAGTGACGCGACTCACTTGCACTGGTGCTCAATCGGATCGCAGCTCTTCCCGCTCTCGCAGTGCCCGGAAGTGAGGCACTCCACGCACTCGCCGCCCTCGACCAGACAGTGCTGCTTGTAGCCCTTGGCGGCGCAGTCCGCGTCGCCGGTGCACTGCCGGCACTTGCCGAGAACGCAGTACGGCTCGTCGCCGCTCGTGCAGTGAGCGGGCGTCGCGCACTCGACGCACGCGCCCGTCGCGAGGTCGCAGTGCCGGCCCCCGCTCGTGCACTGCGCGTCGCCCGAGCAGGCCGTGCGACACTCGCCGGCCGGCGAGCAGGCCTCGCCGGCCTCGCAGTTGCCGGTCGCGAGGCAGCGCACGCAACGCCCGAGCTGCGTGTTGCAGAACTCCGTCTCGCCCGAGCATTGCGTCGAGTCGGTGCAGCCGCCGGTCGCGCCGGCGCCACCCGCTCCGCCGCTCGCGGCGCCGCCCACGCCCGCGTCCGCTGCCCCCTTGGGCAGGAGCGCGAGCTCCTGGTCGCCCCCGCACGCCGAGAGCAGCATCGCTAGACCGAGCCAGCGCATCCCGGGGGAAGGTAGCGCAAATTCGCGCTCTTGCCCCCTGCCTGCCGCACCCCGGTTCCGGGTACCCTGTCTGCGAGAGCCCTCGTGCTCCGAAGGAGTCCTCATGCGTTCTTTCCGTGGTCGGTCACTGCGCGGCGCCGGCGCCGCTCTCTTCGCCCTCGTCTTCGCCTTCGCCTGCGGCAGCGACGACGACAGCGGGTCCGGGCTCGGCAGCCAGGCCGAGTGCAAGGTCGACGCCGACTGCAAAGGCGGGGAGCCGTATTGCCAGGACGGCCGCTGCGTCGAGTGCGCCGGGAACGCCGACTGTACCGATCCCGGCACCGTCTGCGACGGCACCACCGGGCAGTGCAAGACGACCTGCAGCTCCGCCGCCCAGTGCGGCGGCGACAACCCCATCTGCTCGGCCAAGCGCGGCGTGTGCGTGCGCTGCGAGGGCAACGCCGACTGCGGCGGCGGCGATCCATTCTGCAACACCGCCATCGACCGCTGCGTCGAGTGCACGGCGAGCGCCGACTGCGGCGCGGCGCAGCCCATCTGCGACATCCTCCACGGCGAGTGCCGCCAGTGCATGGCCAACGGCGACTGCGGCTCGGGCCAGAGCTGCATCGATCACGAGTGTCGTACGACGTCGTGCAGCTCCAACGCCCAGTGCGGCGGCGAACGCCCGTACTGCAACGTCGAGGCCAAGACCTGCGTCGAGTGTCTGACCGACGCCAACTGTGGCCAGGGCGACCCGGCCTGCAACCCCGAGAACAACCGCTGCGTCGAGTGCATGACCAACGAGCACTGCGACCAAGGCAAGACCTGCGATCTGAAGGACCACAAGTGCCAGGGCTGACGTAGAGCGGCTTCCGAGCTAGCCTCGGAAGATGCGACTCAGGCTCTGGTCGGGGCTCGTCCTCTCGGTGGCCGCGGGCGGCCTCGCGTTCGCCTGCGGCGGTGACGACGGCGGCGGCGGCGTCGCTGGCGATTGCGGCGGCTGCCCGTCGGGGCAGACGTGCCTGAACGGCAAGTGCACCACGCTCGGCGACTCGGGCCTCGGCGGCAGCGGCGGCGGCGGCGGCACGGGCGGCCTCAACACGGACGGCCCCAACTGCCCGACCGCAAAGCAGTGCGGCTCCGTCTGCTGCGGCACGGGCGAGTTCTGCGCGCTCGGCACCGACTGCGCCGTCGAGCAGGACCCCTGCACCGGGAACGACGACTGTTGGTTCGACAGCTACTGCCTGAACGGACAGTGCATCCCCTACGGCGTCCCGAAGGAGAAGATCAAGGACGAGACCTGCAAGGTCGCCATCAGCATCGACAAGATCGTGCCCTCGGTGCAGTGCCGCTGGACCGCGCCTCCGACGGGCGACGCCTTCCCGAACCACTACCACGTGATGGCGACCCCCGTGGTCGTGGACTTCGACTTCGACAGCGATCCGAAGACGCTCGCCCCCTCCATCGTCTTCCCCACCTTCCCGACCTCGGGCAGCTACGGCCAGCCCGGCGTGCTGCGCATCGTCAGTGGCTCGGACTGCTCGCAGCAGGACAGCCTGAACGATCCGGCCGACGCGGTCATGGCGCCGTCTTCGGTCGCGGTCGCCGACCTGGACGGCGACGCGCACGCCGAGATCATCGCGCCCGCGCACGGCGGCGGCATGCTCGCGTTCAAGCTCGACGCCACCACCAAGAAGTTCAAGCGCCTCTGGCGCTCCGGCACCTGCACCGGCGGCAAGGGCCCGCCCACCACGCCCGACGCGACTGGCCCCGCCAAATGGAGCGGCCCCAGCGTCCACGACCTGAACGACGACGGGAAGCCGGAGATCATCTACGGCGCCACCGTCTACGACAACGAGGGCTGCATCGTCTCGAACGCGCTCGGCTTCCCCGCCTACAGCGTGGGCTACGTGCCGGTCATCGCCGACGTGGACGAGGACGGAAAGATGGAGCTCGTGCAGGGCAACGCCATCCACGAGTGGGACGCCACCACGAAGGCGTGGAAGGCCGAGACCTACTTCAACGCCACCGGCAAGGCCGCGGGTCAGGTCGCGGTGGCCGACCTCGGCAACTTCCCGCTCGCCGCCTTCGGCAACCAGGACCGCGCCGAGGTCGTGGTCGTCTCCGCCGGCAGCGTGCGCGTGCAGACCCTCGACGGGAACGTGATCTTCGGCCCCGTCAACATCCCCGGCGGCGGCACCGGCGGCCCGCCCACCATCGCCGACTTCGACGGCGACGGCCGGCGCGAGTTCGCCAGCGCCGGCGGCGCGCAGTACGTGGTCTTCGACTTCGACTGCCTCGCGGGCGGCAGCGCCGCCGGTTGCGGCGGCCAGGCCAAGACCACGGGCGTGCTCTGGGCGCAGCCCTCGCAGGATCAGAGCTCCAACGTCACCGGCTCGAGCGTGTTCGACTTCGACGCCAACGGCTCCGCCGAAGCCGTCTACGCCGACGAGTGCTTCGTACGCGTCTACGAGGGCGCCACGGGCAAGGTGCTCTACAGCGCCGCGCGCTCCAGCGGCACCACCTACGAGAACCCGGTCATCGCCGACGTGGACGGCGACTACCGCACCGAGATCGTCTCCGCGGTGAACGACTACGCCGGCACGCTGGGCTGCCCGGCCACGGATCCCCTCTTCCCGAGCGCGCAGTTCGCCGTGAACCACGGCATCGTCGTGCTGCGCGACGAGCAGGATCGCTGGGCCGCATCCCGGCCGGTCTGGAACCAGCACGCCTACGCCGTCACCCACGTGGGTGACCACGGCGAGTCCCCCAAGACCAGCTCCGTCGCCATCAACTGGAAGGACACCAAGCTCAACAACTTCCGCCAGAACGTGCAGGGTGGCCTCGACGCCCTCGGCGAGCCGGATCTCACGGCCGGCGGCGACGTGGGCGCGGTGAAGTGCGCCGGCACCACCGCGACCATCGAGGCCAAGGTCTGCAACCGCGGCACGCTGCCCATGGTCAGCGGCACAGAGGTCAGCTTCTACGAGGGTAACGAGACAGGCAAGCTCTTGTGCACTGCGCCCATCCCCAACGCCCTCGGCGTGGGCGAGTGCACCGTCGTCTCCTGCCAGGCCGACCTCGGCGGCAAGACCATCGACGTGTTCGTGAAGGTCGACCCGAAGTCGCTGAGCAAGGAGTGCTGGGAGCAGAACAACGCGGCGCTGTACAAAGGCGTGGCCTGCGGCCTGGTGCCGAAGTGAGGCTCGCGTGGGCTGATCAGCCCGCGCCGGCGTCGGTCGCGGCCTCGGCGGAGACGTCCGTCGCCGCATCCACGCCGCCGTCACCGACGCCCGAGCCGCAGGGCTTCGGCACGATGTTGTCGGGCTTCGGCACCTGCGGGGGCAGGCTGTTCCAGTCGTAACAGGTGTTGATGATCGGCGCGAAGACGCCGCAGAACCCGGTGGACGGGCAGCATCCCTTCAGCGTGAAGCCCGCCACGGTGTAGTCGGCGCAGTTCGGGTCCGAGGCGTCGGCCGGGACCTGCACGTCGATGCCGCCTTCCAGCAGCTCGCCGATCTGCTGCTGCGACACGCAGCCCAAGCCGAGCGCGGTGCCGTCGTAGCCGCATTCGTCGGTCGGCAGGCAGCAGCCCTGCACGAAGTTGCCGAAGCCCGGGCAGTCGGCGGCCTTGCACTTGCCGCCGTCGCCGGCGCCGCCGCTCCCGCCCGCACCGCCCGTGGTCGAGGTGCCGCCCGTGCCGCCGATGATGGAGCCGCCAGTGCCGCCCGCGCCGCCGGTGCCGCCGGTGACCGTCGTCTTGCCGTCGTCGCCCTCCGAGTCGCCGCCACAAGCCGGCGAGAGCCACGCGCCCAGCGTCAACACGAGAACCAGAGACGTCGCCTTGTTCCTCTTCATGTCGGCACCACCCGGAGGCGAAGCCTAACACGAGCCCCACAGCGTCGCGACTGCACCCCGCCGCCTGCGCGCGAGCTCCCCGGAGCGGGCTGCCGAGCAAAGGGGGTCTGCCGCGCGGCGAACCTTGCCGTCAACGACATGACCAACGGCAAACTCGCCGCGAGCGAGCCCCCTCGCCTCGCCCACGCCGCCCCGGGCCCTTGGCACCGACCCGAGCGACCGAGCGTCCGCGCTCAGCTCGTCTGGCCGGCGAGCTTGCCCAGGATGCCGCGCGAGACGCCCTTCAGGGTTTCGTACACGCCCATGCCGGTGCGCGCGCAGGCCTCGAAGTCCGGCACGCTCGTCGGGTTCAGGAGACGCTGGAGCTCCGCGAGCTCCACGGCGTTCGGCAGGTCGCGCTTGTTGTACTGCACGATGTAGGGGACGGTGTCGGTACGCAGGCCGTACTCGGCCAGGTTGTGGTGCAGGTTGTCCAGGCTCTCCTGGTTCGCCTCCAGCCGCTCCGCCTGGGAATCCGCCACGAAGATCACGCCGTCGGCGCCCTTCAGGATGAGCTTGCGGCTGGCGTCGTAGAACACCTGCCCGGGCACCGTGTAGAGGTGGAATCGCACCTTGAAGCCGCGCACCGTGCCCAGGTCGATGGGCATGAAGTCGAAGAAGAGCGTGCGCTCCGTCTCCGTCGCGAGCGAGATCATCTTCCCCTTGTTGGCGGGGTTCGTCTTCTCGAAGATGTACTGCAGGTTGGCGGTCTTCCCGCACAGACCCGGGCCGTAATAGACGACCTTGCAGTTGATCTCCTTGGTCATGTGGTTGATGAAGCTCATGTCGGCCTAGCTCCCGAGCTCCGCGCGGACGCGCTGGACGATTCCCCCGACCACGTTTGCAGTTTCGTCGGGCGAGAACCCGAAGTGACCCCCTAGCTCCGAGAGCGCCGCGTTCTCCGGCTCCGCGAGCTTGCCGTCCGCCAACGCGACCACGGCCGCAAAGCCCAGGGCCTCGTGCTGGCGCGTGGCGTCCCCGAAGTCCTCCGCCGCGCGGCGCAGCCGCTCCCGGCGCCCCAGCATCTCGACGGCGTCGTCCAGATCCTTGAAGTGGAGCTCGAGCTGGTCGTGGTGCACGGCGTCCCCCGTCAGCCGCTCGAGCAGGCTCGCGAGCGTGTGGCGCTCTTCTTCGGCGAAGCCGTCCGCCGAGGCCACCAGGTAGGCGAGCTCCAGGATCGACACGAAGTAGGTGCTCGCCACCACGTCGCCGCTCTTCAGCGTCTCTTCCGCGCCGTGTTGCAGCACCTGCTTCGTCGGCAGCGCGCCCGCCGAAGCGTGCTCGACGGCCGCTTGAACCGCAGCACGCACGCGGTCCGAGCCGAACTGACTCAAGTCCACTGTCGGGAGGCTCATCCCGTTCCCAATGCCACGGCTACCCCCCAGCATCAACGCCCCGCGCGGGGCCTCGGCCATTCCGCTCGTTGGTGACCCGTCATTTGTCCGGGCACCCGTCGGTGTCCTGCTTGCCGTTGTAGGTCTCGGGATCGTTCGGGCACTTGTCCTGCGCGTCCGGGATGCCGTCCCGGTCATTGTCCGGATCCGGGCAACCGTCGGCGTCCTCGAACCCGTCCTCGTCCTCGGGGTCGTTCGGGCACATGTCGGCCTTGTCGAGCACCCCGTCGCGATCGTTGTCCGGATCGGGGCAACCATCCGCGTCCTCGAACCCGTCCTTGTCCTCGGGATCGTCCGGGCACTTGTCCTGCGTGTCGAGAATGCCGTCTCCGTCGCGATCGCCGCCGCCGCCCTCGGGACAGCCGTCGTCGTCCTGGTCGCCGTCCTTGTCTTCGGGCACGTTCGGGCACTTGTCGTTCACGTCGAGGATGCCGTCGCGATCGTTGTCGGGATCAGGGCAGCCGTCGTCGTCCATGAAGCCGTCGAAGTCCTCGGGCTCGCTCGGGCACTGGTCCTTCTCATTGGAGAAGCCGTCCCCATCCGAGTCGCCCCCACCCCCACCACCCGCGATCAGCGTCGGTGGCCGCGCCTCGCCGTGCTCACCACGCGGCGCCTCGCCGTTCACGCCCCCAGGCGGCGGCGGAGCGGTCGTCGGGTCGACCGCACGTTGCGGGCCGCCCCCGCCGCAAGCGGCGAGAGAGGAGAGGAGGAGAAGGAGCACACCCCGGCGCATGGTCTCTGAATTAGCGGAGCCCGCGCGTGCCGTCTTGACCTTTCGAGCCACGCAGCTAGGTTGCCGGCACCCACACCCCCAAAGATTCATCACGGGGGCGATCGGTTTCGACGTGGGGACTGAAGGTCAATCTGCGTGCGCTGGCACTCGGCCCAGCTCAAAACCGAGCCGTCCTAATTGCGAACGACAACGCAATCGCTCTCGCGGCCTGAAAAACCGCGAAGCCGTCCGACCGTGAGATAGTCCTGCTAGCGGAAGGGCGTCAGCACTAGGGCTGGGTCACCCGAGGATGCCCTCGATAGGGTGACCGAGAAACAGCGAGGGATAGGTCGTGGCCGAATCCACGAAACCCGGTCCCGGGGTCAATTGGGACTACGCACGTGAACGAAGGTCGGCTGGACGCCTCGCGGACCCGGGTTCGATTCCCGGCGCCTCCACAAGAGAACGAGCTTGGTT
>Ga0233425_10005077_pt1 | contig 21268 bp, 23 predicted proteins | sample Watercolumn_Towu_2_FD_181712 | JGI IMG/M metagenome (GOLD analysis project Ga0233425, IMG submission 181712) | Freshwater microbial communities from Lake Towuti, South Sulawesi, Indonesia - Watercolumn_Towuti2014_140_MG | ecosystem: Environmental > Aquatic > Freshwater > Lake | place...
CGGAAACTTCAGGAATGTCTAATCCTTCTTCTCCGATACTTGTTGCGACAATTACATTTATTGTTCCTTGTTTGAATTTTTCAATTACTTCTTTTTGTTCTTTCTGAGAAAATCCGATATTATTCTTCTTTGCTTGCCCGATGAAAATTGAGGGGGAAATATTTGGAATTGTTTTTAGATTATTTGTTATTGTTTGAGCAGTTTCTCTGAATTGAGTGAAAATTATTGTTTTTGCTTTGCTGTTTTTTTGAATTTCTTCTTTTACTATTTCAAAAATAGTATCTATCTTAGGATGTTCAATTCCTTTTGTTCTTAGAAGAGAAAGGGAAATCATTGCTGCGTTGAATTCTGGGCTTTTTACTAGGGTTTGAACACCTTTGGACTTTTTTTCCTCTGCTTGTTTTTGAAGTCCTTTGAGATAAGCTTCTAGGCCTGAGAGGGTTTGTGTTTCCAAGAGTTCCAGGGCATGGGAAATCTTAATTGCCTGGGCAGTTAGAGACATGCCCATCATAGCATTCCAGTTTCCTGAACCTGTTTGTCTGGCAAGGGAGTTTTGAAGCTTGAGAAGAGTTATTTTATTTGCAGGGGTAAAAAGCAAATTGCGGGATTGGAGTTGTTCTATTTTACTGTCAAAAATTCTTTTGAGAAGAACTTTTATTTCCTGGAATTCTTTTGGAAACTCTACGGAGATGTTGGTAAATTCTCTGTCTTTAAGATAAGGTTTTACATCACTGGAATCTCTTGTTCTGATTTCTATTTCTTCTATATTTAAGTGCTTGCAGATTTCTTTTACTTTTGTGGGGTCATGTCCTGGGGAGGCAGTAAGGCCGAGGATAAGAGGATTATGGGATTGCCTTTTGTAAAATTCAACGACTTTAGTGTAGTCATAGTTCTTAAGGCAACGGTGAGCTTCGTCTATTATTAGAAGAGAGATATCTTTTGTGTCATAGAGATAGGAATTAAGGTCGTTGGCAATGCATTGAGGGGTAGAGAAAATTATTTCTGCAGTCTGGAATATTTTTTTTCTTTCTCCAGAGGGAACTTCTCCGGTGAATAATTGAAGGTCTGCATAAAGCTCAGGGAGCTGGGATTTGAATGTTTCAAAGTGCTGTTCTACAAGAGGTTTTGTTGGGGCAAGGAAGAGAATTTTAGATGTTGGGAATTTTTGTTTTCTTTCTATGGCAAGCATTAGGGCAATGAGAGTTTTTCCTAAGCCTGTTGGTAAAACGACAAGGGTATTATTGTCTTTGGCAGTGTCGAATATCGCCTTCTGATAGTCTCTTGGGTTTAATTGTATCATCTTTTTTATATTGAATTATTGTAAATTTATTGTTAATAAATATATGTTCAATTAAAAAGTAGTTAATATGGGGTTATATTAAAGAAGTTATTAAATTAACAAAAGAGCATAGGCTGTTGCAATTGCAGTTATAATTGCTAAAGTTGACCAGAGAGTTCGAGAGCCGAAGAATATCTGGGTGCCATCAAGGTTTGAAACTGGAATCATATTCCAGAATGCGAAGTATATTGCCATTCTCCAGAGAATATCGTTTGCTGGAAGAAGGATGTAGCTGATTAGAGATACAATGAGGACAGAGATTATTCCAACTGCACCGATTAAACCATTATGCCATTCACTCATTTCAGTGTAGGAATAATATCCGAATCTCTTTGATGCTCTTATACTTAAGGCTCTGGTTTCATAGGTGAGCATAGGCATTATCTTGAAAAATCCTAGAGATAGGACTGTGAAAAAAAGAGGGACAATTATTCCGGCAGGAGCAGGGTTTCTTAAATATGCACCCGATTGTGGACCGTATCGAGAGACTTTCCAGAGTTCGTGTTCAACATCTGAATCTACCATGAATGCAAATATTTTCTTTGAAAATACATAAACCAGAATTATTATTGCAGAATACATAAATGCCTGAAGTAGACCTTGTACGGTTGTTGTGAAGGGAAATGAAATTCCTATGACTGCTGTGAGAATTATTATTGCCCCAATGATTGCCATTATTTCTGATGATTTCATATTTTTGATTAGAAAGAGCTTTATATAAATTTATTGATTTTTCTAAAGAATTTTTCTGTTTTTTTAAGTGACAAAACTTAAGATAATGACGACAAAATGAAAAAAATTAGGAAAAAAGAGTTTTTTTAGGGTTTTGGAACTGTATTATGCAAAAACATAAAGTATAAAAAGGGTTTTTTACACAGAATGATATGTTAAGGATAAAAAAGATTAGTGAAGTCATTGGAAAGCATGTTTACACAAGTGATGGAGACTATTTTGGGCAAGTGGAAGAGGTTAATCTAGTTGATAATAAGATTGATGGATGGAAGATTAGAGTTGGCTCAGGATTCATGAGCAACTTCGGTGGAGCAAGAGGAGCAATTATACCTCATCAGTTTGTTAAGGCCATTGGAGATGTTTTCGTTGTTACAAGTTCTGCATTTAAGGGAAGCATGCCAAGCAAGGATGAGTCTGTGGATGTTTCTGCAATGGGCGAAGAAGAGTTAGTTTAATTAGGAGTTCTATTATATCTTTTATTTTGCAATCATGTTTATAACTTCTAAATTTATGTCTATTTTATGGTAGATTTTATTGCTTATAAGGTTAAGGAAAATAACGGAGAGTATTTGGAGATTAAAGAAGGATATTCTTCTAGCGTAATGCAGGGTAGGGGGATTCATACTCTTGCTGAAAAATGGGTCGGAAAATCAAAGGAGATTAAACATTGGGAAATGGGTGTTGGAGATTGTTTGACTACAATTCCTGTTCCCTATATTGTGAGGATTTTAGGAGGAGGAAAGAGGGTAGTGTCTCCTCTTGAGGAGGGAGTTCTTGAGGAATTGGAAGAAGAGTATTTTAAGAAAATTAAAGATAAATTTAAATAGAGGCTAGATTAAAGTTATTTATGGTAGATGAATTAATAATACAGAATCCATGGGTTACTCATTTTATATTACCTTTCTTACTTGTGTTTACAATTATATTTGCAGTTTTACAAAAATCTGAAATTCTTGGAAAAGGGAAGAAGCAGATTGATGCTATTGTGGGATTAGTTATAGGTTTAATGTTCGTCGGATTTCCAGGACCAAGAGATTTGGTAGTTAACTTAATGCCTTTCCTTGCGGTAGGATTAGTTATGATATTGGTATTATTTCTATTGTGGGGATTTTTCTATCAGAAGGAATTTTCTGCGCCTAGTGAAGTAAAGACTGCTGCAGGAATTGTTTCTCTTATCGCAGTCATAATTGCAGTAATATATTTCTCAGGATATTGGCAGACATTGATGAATTTGTTCGGTTCTAGCGGCGGGGGAAGCAATCTCCTTGTTAACGTTTTGGTTATATTAGTTATTGCTGCGGTTATTATTGCTGTAGTTGTTGGTGGAAAGAGCGGTAGTGGAAGCAGTTAGATAATAAAGGTTAATTCTTAGTATATGAAGTATAAACGTTTTTACCTTTAATTAAAATTAGAGAAAGAAATTTGTCGTAGTTGCTTGAAGGGCATTATCTTGTTTGTCAGTTAGTGTTTATGGATGGGAACTTGTTTCTGGATAAAACATTTGTTTCTGCGAAACATATTTAAATAAGGATTTTGTAGATAGAGAATGATTACAATAGCAGATATCTTAAATCAGTGGCAAAGTGTAGGGGTGTTCAATTATCTTCTTCCTATGCTTTTGATATTCGCGTTAGTGTTTGGAATATTGACTTCTATACAGATATTTGGAAAGAATAAAATGGTTTCAGTGGTTATTTCAATTGCAATTGCTTTAATGTCTTTACAGTGGAATTATTTTGGAGATTTTCTTAGTCAATTTACGCCTAGACTTGCAATAGGTCTTTCTGTGATGTTAGGGCTTTTTATTCTTGTTGGGTTATTTGTTCCTGACAATGAAAGAAGATATTGGGGATGGGGGCTTGGAGCGATTGGAGTTGCCGCATTTATAATTGCTTTAACAAAGAGCTTTGAATATCTTTCATGGGGTGGAATGAGTTATTCTGAAGAGTATGTTGGATGGGTTATAGGAGGAATATTTTTCCTTGGATTAATAATTGCAGTTGGTGCCTCAGGTAGTGGTTCTGGGGGCGGTTCGGGTGGAGGAGGTTCAACTACACCCACATATGGTCCTTGGAGGAATTAACTGAAAATGGCAGATGTAGTGGATATATCTTTTATTAATTATTTTGCACCTATACTTGCCTTCTTACTTGTAACTATCGTCATTGCGGCGATATTGATTAAGACGAAGTTATTGGGAGATAATAAGTGGGTTCAAGTGTTTGTTGCATTATTTATTGCAAGCATATTCGTGTCTGTTGCAGGAGCAAGACAATATGTGCTTAACATAGTTCCATGGGTTGCAGTTTTGATTGTTGCCTTGTTGTTGGTGTTTTTGATTGTTGGATTTGTGGGGAAACCTCTTGAAGGAATGCATAAGGGAATAGGAGCGGTTTTCTTGATTTTGTTCGGAATTGTATTTATTGTTGCAGGGTTCTTTGTTTTTTCTGAAGTTCTTGTAAAGTATATTCCTGGGCCTAGTTACGGGGTTAATGCAAGTCCTGAGGGACTTTATTTCACAAACTGGCTTTATTCTCCTAGAGTAATGGGTGCGATTGTTCTTGTGATTTTAAGCGCGATTGTTGCCTGGGTTTTGGTTAAAGAAGAGTAAGACTTATTGGTATATAAAATATAAAAGGTCAGTATTTTTATTCTTAAACAATATTAAAAAAAGAAAAATTATTATCTTCTATTCGATGAGATTATTCATATTGCAGATATTTATGCAGTTCTTGGTATTTTGGCTAAGTTGCCCGAAGGGCATTATCTTGTTTATGGAAGATAACTAAAAGATTTTAATAATTAACAATTTTATTCCGGCTTTTCAAAAGGAGGGGAAGAAGGAGGGGAAAATCTCTGTGAGCCTGTGCTTGGGACTGATGGACTTGATGAGGATTTACTTAGTGCGGATTTAAATGATTTTTGTGTTTCTACTAGTTCCTTTTTTATTTCATCTACGTTTGTAAGATAGTCTCCTACTTTTTGCAAGATTGACAATTGAAGACGGTCAATTATCTTTTCAATTCTCTTTAGCCTTTCATCAATTATATCTACTCTTGAAGTTACAGTATTTCTATAGTCAATTACTTTTTCAAGTTCTGCTTTTATGGAAGAAAATTTATCTGCCATTACTTGTTCAGCTATCTCAGACATTGTATCTACAGACATTCCAGAAGAGGAAGGCTGATAATAATCTTGATAATATCCTTGTGCTCCTCCTGTGCCCTGTTGGGAGTAATCATATTGTCCCTGAGAATATTGTTGAGAAGCGTATTGTTGTGTTATCGGGGCTTGTGGTGCTTGAGGGGATTGTTCTTGAGGAGGATATTGTTCTTCAGGAGTTTCCATTGGAGGATTTACTGCTTCTTTTATTCTTAGTTGTGAAATTGCTTCTGAGACTTGGTTCTGAGGATATCCCTGGGAAACAAGAGTTGTGACTATTTCTTGTTCATTTTTTCCCTCTTTTTGCATTTTATTTACCTCTTCTAGTGCTCCCATTTTTAGCTTTTCCTGAAAATATCAAACTGTCTTTGAAGTATCATTAAATCTTCTTTTCTTGCAGTGCTTTCAAGTTGTTCTATTATTCTTTGTACGACTTCTTTCATTCTTATATTTTCCTCTTGCATTTTAATGAGGAGAGTTTTCATCTCCTGTATTTCTTTGAAGTTCTTATCTCTTTCTTCAACAAGACTCTTCCCTATTAGTAGAATTCTGTCTTTTAAAAGTCTAACCTTTTCTTCCAAATCTCTAGTTTTTGAAACGTTGTCAGAATCAGAAAGGCCATAGTATTGCTGCTGTTCAACCATTGGAAATTAAGGCAGAGAGGGTTTAAAATAGTTTGTATAAAACTATTTTAAATGTTAGCAGGAAATTCGTTAGCTTTCCAATGAAAGAATTGTGTTGTAGTGGAATTCATCGATTTAAATGACTAAGCAAATGATTAGAAAGATACCGGAAAAGGAAGATGCACATAATAAGATATCATAATTAGGGGAAGATTTATAATGTTTAAATTGTATTTTTAGGAATAAACAAAGGGGGAATGAAAAAGAATGATATTCAAAGATAGTGCAAAGCTGTATGATATAGAACTTGAGACTAGGCAGGGAGAGGATGTTCTATATATTAATTATCTACCCGCTCCAAGTGTTCCAAGTATATCTGATAATCCTTATGACATGGCGAGAGTTGTAGATATTTTAACTGAGAATCCAAATATCGCAAGAATTATATTTGTTCAGCAGAGGAATTTTAATTATCCATTTGAGCAGGTTTCTTTACTTACTGAAATTGCAAGGATATACAACTTTTTAACAAAGCAGGAGTCTATACTTGCTCCTGAAAAGCTTAGCATGTATGGAGATGTGCAAGGAGTTCATGGAGATTTGACATATTTGCTTTCTCTACTGAGGCAGGATCCTGTTGCATGTTATTTTGAACTTAAAACAAGGGCAAATGAATCAAAAGCACAGCTGAATGCAGGAAATGTTGTAAATAGAAATGCTTTGATGAATTATGTAAGAGTAATTGATAAGTTTTTAGGGCTTGTGGAAAATACTAAATTAATTAAAATTGTTATTTCTTCACTCGAAGGATATAGTGTTGGAAACAGAGAAGTATACAAAGGCATTTTTAGACCAGATATACTCCCTAATTTTAGTTTTACAAGGCTTGTCGCTCAGATTCCAAAAGATTCTGAACTTGTAGATCAGTATGAAATAAAAACAGATAGTGAAACATTATCGGTTACAATATTGAAGAATAAGAGTGATACAAAATATTTCTATCACATAATGCCCCCCGAGTATACTCTAAGTGAGGAGCATCATATGTTGATTAATCTCGCAAGAAATGTAATGTCTGAGCACAGGCCCAAGGCAGAGGAGTTTACAGATCCTGAAAGGACAAGGCAAGTATTCTTTAATGTTGCTAAAGACTTGCTTGCAGAATTAAGTGAGAGTAGGGGATTGAAATTAACCTATAAAGAATTGACAAAATTATCAAGGATACTTGTCAGATATACAATTGGATTTGGATTGATTGAAGTTCTTCTAATGGATTCTAAGTTGCAGGACATTGTTATTAATGCCCCCATCGCACAGAATCCTGTATTTGTAAGACATGAAAAATATGACGAGTGCGCAACAAATATAATCCCTAGCTATGAAGATGCAGATTCATGGGCTGCAAAGTTAAGATTGAAGTCTGGGAGGCCATTGGATGAAGCGAATCCAGTTCTTGACACTGATTTAACTTTTGGAAGTATGAGGGCGAGAGTCGCTGCAATAAAAGAACCATTATCTCCTAGTGGATTGGCGTTTGCATTTAGAAGGCACAGAGATGATCCTTGGACATTGCCTTTGTTCATAAATAATAAAATGATTAATCCACTTGCTGCTGGATTGCTTAGTTTCCTAATTGATGGAAGTAGAACATTGCTAGTTGCGGGAACAAGAAGCTCAGGGAAGACTTCTCTGCTTGGAAGTTTACTTTTGGAGATAATGCAGAAGTTTAGAGTAATAGTCGTAGAGGATACATTGGAATTGCCCGTGGACGCATTGAGAAAATTAGGATATGATATATTGAGAATGAAAGTAAGAAGTGCCTTGGTTTCTGGAAGCTCTGAAGTGGAAGCATCTGAAGGAATAAGAACCAGCCTTAGATTGGGAGATAGCGCATTGATAGTTGGAGAAGTAAGAAGTACTGAAGCTAAGGCATTGTATGAGGCGATGAGAGTTGGCGCTCTTGCAAATGTAGTTGCGGGAACAATTCACGGCGATTCACCATATGGGGTATTTGATAGAGTTGTAAATGACCTAGAGGTACCCGCAACAAGCTTCAAAGCTACTGATTTAATTGTGGTTGCAAATCCTGTAAAGACTCCTGACGGGTTGCATAGTTATAGAAGAGTTGTGAGAATAACTGAAATAAGAAAACATTGGAAACAAGACCCAATGCAGGAAGCAGGATTTGTAGATTTAATGAGATATAATGTTGAGAAGGATGAACTTGAGCCAACACCGGAACTAATAAATGGAGATTCTGAAATAGTAAAAGCAATTGCTGCAAATGTAAAGGGGTGGGCAGGGAATTGGGATGCAGTATATGACAATATTCTTCTAAGGGCAAAAATAAAAAAGGAAATTGTGGAGATGTCAAAGAAACTAAACAAACCGGGGTTAATGGAATCTTCTTTCAATTCATTGTCAAACAGTGCGTTTCATAGTATAAGTGAGAAGATAATTGCCCAGAGGGGGCTTGCATTGAGCGAATATGTTTTTCCAGAATGGCAGAAGTGGGCTGAAAAGGCTGCGAGGGATTTCTAAGAGGCTGCATTTTAGCAAGGTTTATAAGTATTTCTGTTTTACATAAAATATGGAAAATAGCGAAGTTTTGCAGGAGTTTAGAGTCTTGGAAACTGGATCCTCTTTTATAACTAAGAATTTTCAAAAATTACAGGAACAGTATCCGAATAAGTTTGTAGCAGTTGAAGAAGGTAAGGTTATACTTAGTAGTGAAAGAGTAGAAGAGTTAGTTCATAATTTACAGGCAATGAAAAAAGAGCTAGGCAGAATTCTAATAGAATTTATCCCTAAAAAAGGCTTAATTATTTTATACTAAAATGATATTTAATCTTGAGCTATCTGAAGTTCCTGATTCGGAAAGAATTTTTGTAAATATTCTTTCAAGACAACCTCATTCATTTGGACAGATAAAAGCAATTTTAGATACGGGGAGTCCAACTACAATTATTTCATATTTAGATGCTCTTAGATTGAATGTGCACGTAAGTAGTGCAGATACTGGAGAGCCAATAGCAGGTTTTGGGAAAGGGCACATTCCATCAAAAAGAATAAAAAAGTTTACATTTGCATTGAAATCTAATAAAAGCCAAATAAAATATCTTGAGATGCCTGTTAACGTTGTAGATATTATTACTTTAAGAAATATGCATCAGGACATACAGAGTAACACTATGAGAATCCCAACAATTATAGGTATGGATTTTTTAAGGGCTTCTAAATTAAAATTGGTGGTTGATTTGGAGCAACATAAATCTTTTTTGGAAGCTATAGATTAGTTTTTAATAATTATTTTAAACTCTCTTCTATAATCTTCTGCTCTTCTTTTGTAATTCCGTATAATTTATAGACTTCTTCATCTATTTCATAATCAATGTCTTTTATCTGCTGTTCTAGTCGCTCTTTTTCGTTCCCCGCTAGCTTGGATGAATGGAGTTTCTTCTGCAAGGAAAGCATTTTGTCTACAAGGGAGATTATGGTTTGCTCTGTTTTTTTGTCTGGCTCTGGAATAATCATCTTTTCTGTGACTGGATTATCAAACTGCATAGTTCTTATGGCTTTTCCAAAAACAAATCTATAAGCCCACCAATTCATCAATTTTGAATTTATTATTGCAATAAGATACTCGGAACTTACTTTTCCTTTATTTTGTAATTGATTTATCGTATCAACAATTATCTTATCTTTTATTTCAATATCATTTGTTAGAGAAGCAGTTATTTTGATATGGTCAATTGGATTTTCTATATGTGCTACAAGTCTTTGAGCAAGAATTGAATTAGGTTTTATAAATGCCTTGTTATCAACAACAGATTTCTTTGAGATATACCCTTTTATTTCGGAGTGAATCAAATATCTGCCAACTTGTGCCCCTCCGAGAACCTTATAGTCGGAGGGCTTATCAGTAACTTCTTTCTGATAAATTGCGCCTCTTTGATTTATCACGTAATCATTCAAAGATTTTCCCGCTTTCTTTATTTTTCTTCCAATTATAAGCTCTTTATCCGAAACACCATTAAGAAGAAAACCAAATTCTTCAAATGTAGTTTTATCAATTTTTCCAACAAATTTTAACTCTTTATTTACTCTAACACATGAAGAATAATCCTTTCTCTTTAAACCCTTTTCATAGAAATAAATTACCTGTTCAAGTTTAACTTCTTTCCAAACCTTACCACAATCTACAATCTCTATCAAGTTATCTAATAATTCTCTTCTTATTTTATCCCAAGTGGAAGAATAAACAAAAGGTTTAGGTATAATAAATCCATTAATTCCTTTATCTTTTAATAAAGTCTTTGCAAGTTTCATAAATAACACCGCAGTATCAGTATTACCAACATCATATTTACTATCCATCCAAATTCTATCTTTTTCTTCTAAATCAGCACCATAAGGAGGATTCCCAATAACAACATCAAAACCGCCATTGTCAAAGACATCCTTGAATTGGGATTCCCATTTGAAGGCTCTATCGGAAACAGAGGAGTCATCTATAAGGGAGTTTCCGTTTTTTATGTTTTGTTTAAGGTTAGGAAGAAGGCGTTTATGTGTGTCTGGAGTTTCTTCTTCCAATAACTTCAATAAAAGATTTAATTGTGCTAATTCAACCGCTTTTTCATCTAAATCAACTCCATAAATACAATTAGATAGGATTGATGCTTTCTGTCCGAGGCTTAATCTTTCCTTGTAAAACTGAAACTGGGCATTTTTTGACTTCTCTCCGGATTTAAGCTTCTGCTCAATAGTATTGCACACTTCCTGAAATGCTCGGATAAGGAAACTTCCAGAGCCACAGGCAGGGTCTACAATATTAACTTCCAATATTTCGTCTATTGTTTTATTTTTAATATACTCTCCAACAGTATTCTTAACTATGTAATCAACAATGTAAGAAGGGGTGTAATAAATTCCCATCTTCTTTCTTTTTCCTGACGCCTCTTCTAACTTAACCCTCTTTTCAGTTCCCTGTAAAATAGTCCCAAGATACTGCTCATATATATTCCCAAGCAAATCCCCTGGAATTTCGTCAAACATATATCTCGCCTGCAACTCCTTTGTTCCAAAATACAACCCCTTTATCACTTTTACAAGAGTTTGCTCATCAAAAAATCCTTCTTTTTCTAATAATCCCTCTGCAAAAAGCTTTGAGTTATACTCCTTATCAAATATCTTGAACTTTTCCTTTAAAGAAGTCCATAAATTCTTGTCTGTTCTCCCCATTCTCACATCTTCAACCATTCCAAGAAGGAAATTCAAGGGTTCTAATCCCCTGTCTTCAACAGAACGCATAAATATCATCCTGTCAATGAATATCTGTACAACCTCATCTATTTGCTCCTTACTTAAATGCATCCTTGTCTTTTTCAAATCCTTAGAAAGCCAGTCCCTAAACTGCAATAAGTCTTCCAATATACTCTCATCAATCGGCTTAGAAGCTTTTTCTATCTTAGAAGGAAGAAGTTTCGAAACTTCTTTATTTTCAAAGCTTTCCCTTGAAAGCATAATCAGTTTGTCAAAATTATCAATGAACTGCTCAAAACTAAATCTAAACAATCCCCCATTTTCAAATTTTAACAAATTATGGTCAATAAACTTAATATTTGTAAGAGCGTGATAAACTTTTATTTCTTTAAAGTTAGTAACAATCGCAAACTTAACCTTTCTATGATAAGCATATGAAACTGCCTGTCTTCCTTCATCTTCACTCAAATTCACACCAACCTTCTTCGCTTCCACAACAAGAACCTCTTCATTTCCTATTTTGAGCATATAATCTGCTCTTCCCTTCAAAATTCTCTTCTCTTTCTCAATATCCTGCTTTTTCCATCCAAGAACTTTTTCAAGAAACGGCTCAATATAATTCCATTTTACCCACTCTTCATTCTGTCCGTTTATAAAATCTTTATTTTTATTTGCACCAAAAAACTGCTCAACTAATTCTTTAAGCTCCTGCTTTGCTTTTTCTTTGTCAAACATGAAAGATTTAGAAAGGAGGATTATAAAAATCTATTGGGTTTATCCAGTCAATCCTGTCAATGCAATTGAGGCTAAGATGGCAAGAGCTACAATTGAGAGGAAGGCAGTTGTTAGATACAAAATCATGGAAGTTTTTAGGTATCTTGCGAGGTCGTACTTTTCTTTAAGTGGGTCTTTTCCAGAGTCTACAGTTACTAATGCTCCAGTAAGGATGAATACAATTTCTACTAAGTATAACCCGATTATAATCTGAAGGAAGTAGGGAGGAATCATCAGAGTTACATTGAATATGCTGGTTATGCTTGCGAATGAGAATCCTGAAGTCTCTGCTCCTGCTCCAGTGAGGGCTTGCATTGTCTTTAGTTTGTTTAGGATTACTGTAATCATTGCAGACAAACCAACAACAATTCCTGCTAGAAGAGGGGCAAGGAAAGTCATGTTTGAACGCATGTCTGAAACTACCTCTGCTAATAAATCTCTGAGTCGTTGATTGATCTTTTGAATGTTCTTTACATATTCTGAAATGGACATCAATGATCTTGCAGCTGCTTGAAGACCTTTCTTTACAGATTCTATGAGAATTTTCATTGAAGTTGAGATTAGAGTGGAAGGATAGTAAGTAATGGCTCCTCTTTTTTTGTCAAATATTGCGGCTTCCAAAGGCAATCCTAGTTCTTGCATATTTTGATTTGCAATCATGAAAAAGTTTTCAGTTTTTTGTCCTTTTGTTGTTTCTGCTACTCTTGAGAAGGCTATTTCTGCGGGAATTCCTTCTCCCAATCTATTTCCTAAGATGAAAAGAGAGTTTGTGAATTCTTCTTCCAGGGTTCTTGTATTTTCTCTTGATTTAATTAAATCTTTTGTTTTTAATTTGTAGGCAATTGAGAAGAAAAGGGCAAAACCTAGAGGGATTAGAAGGGAAAGAAGCACAGCAACCGGGCCGAAAGGACCAACTCTTGCAATTCCTTTTGCGCATGGAGCGGAGGAACCATCAACGCATTGAAAATCAAATAGCTTCATATCTCCAAAGAAAGGAAAGCCTATTTGGGAAAGAGTATAATCACTTTGGAATCCTAAAACAGAGGTGAAGAATGAAGTTTGGAATAGGAAAGGTATAAGTCCGAGGATTATAACTGGAATTGCAATTAGAGCAGAGGTAACCCAGGGGCCTTTTGAGGTAAACTTGGAGTAATTTGGATTTAACTCAAGGACTGAAGCTTCCCCATATCCCCCAGGACGTTTGAATAGGACTTCCGATGACATGAAAAATACCATGAATGGAATGATAAGATTGAAAATAATTAGAACGTGAGGCCATGCTATTACTCCCTGAAGTAAAGTAGACGCTAGAGGCAATAGAGCAAGACCAAGAGTTGGAAGAACAATTCCAAGCATGTAGATATTTGTCAATGGAGAACGAATTTCTCTTGAATATTTGAGCATTTTTTCATAAACACCGTCGAGAATTACTTGAAGGGATTTTTCAAGGATTTGAATTCTTCTTGTTTCGGAGGGTTCATAGAGAGAAGATTCAATGAGATGGAATGATTCTACAAATTCTGGGGCATATTCTCTCCAGGATTCAAAGTAGTTGTCTAGAGCAGTTTTAATGTTTGAATATTTTCCTATTTCTACATCATAGAATATTTTTTTGAAATCCAAAGCTAGGGGCCCTTCAAGGTGTTGGGAGGCGAATTCAACTGCTCTTTCTAAATTGGAAGTGTGTTTCATGTAAACTACAACGTATAAGATTGCTGGAACCATTTGAGATGAAGCTTTTAGTCTCCAGGAATTTGCTAATCTTTGAGGCATTGAATAGGTGTAATAGAAAACGAAAACTGATGAAATGACTCCTAGGAATCCGAATGAAATTAAATTACCTGTGTTTACTTCGGGATTTATTAAATAGACACCAACAGCAATGAATATTGTTGCAAAGAAAATTCCTAAAAGAGACATTATCGCTAAAGTCAAGGCTTGAGAGGCAGTTACATCTAAGTAGGCAGTGGTAAGGAAGCCTTGAATTTTTGCTCTGTCTTTTTCTGCGATTTTAATGTTTATTAAATTGCCCAGGGATTTTGCCCATTTCTCATAGGATGAAAGACTAGGTATCATTTCTTTTTTAAATTCTGAATAATTCTTGGATGAGACATCTGAGGGATGATAATCAAACTCAGATTCAAGTATTCCTGTGTATTTGTTCATTATATCTCTGGTGGATTTTTGTACTTGTACATTACTTCTAGGACTAGGTCTGGGTGTATTCTTTACCATCTTTTTTACATTTAAAGAGGGCAAAATGAGATTATAAAGATTGCCCTGTAATCTTAAATCTTGAGACGAAGGGGAAGTTATCTGATGTCTGAGGGGTTTGTGATGGGGGATTAAGTGAGAAGAGAAGTGTAGTTATCTATTATCAATGAATATATTGAGGATATTATTATTCGTAATACCCTGTAGTCTTGCTACGGGGATACGGCAAGGCAGGATTACAATAAATTTAGAGATAAAACATCAGTTAGCTTTTGTCCTATGCAAGTTGAGTTGTTGTAGGAGATAATTATCTTTTTGTCGTTAGATGCCCTACAGCAAGCTGCGGGGGGCTTCACTGTCAAGATTTATGAGATTATTTAGTAGGATTATCGAAGGATTTAATAAGGTTTAGAGAGTATTTAGATGATGAAAGATAAAAAAGGGCAGATGTTCGATACGTTACTTCCATGGATAATCGGGTTCGTAGTTCTTGTGGTAATTTTAGGGTTTTATTTCTTTTTTTCAAAGAGCGGATTATCGGTGATAGAATATATTAAAAATTTATTTAGGTTTGGAAGATGATGAACAAAAAAGGAGAGGAGGGAGGGAATCATACGGGTTTGATAATTACCATTGTTCTATTTGTTCTCTTGCTAGTCATATTACTTTATTCTTTTAGTGGAAAGTCTGGGGAGATATTTAACGATATAAGGAATCTTCTTCCGGAGAGTTGGGGTGGAGTTAAACCTGGACTTGTGGAAGATGGAGCATTTAGATATCAGGTAATGAAAGATAAGGTGCAGTATTATGATGGGGCGAATTGGAGAGATTTTTTTTCTACGTTTGATATAAAAGGAGTGAAGAAGCAGGGAGTTCAGATAGGGGAGAGAGTCTATCTAAAAGAAGAGGTTTACAACGCATATAGAAATGAGTATTATGGAGATACTAATCCGAAGATTTCCATAGATGCAGGCAATCCGGTATATGATTATTTTAAGAAAAGGACTTCTGCGGATTTACCAACTAATTTGGCAAATTTATTTGGGGATGGAAAGACTGAAATGAAAGCTCAGATATATTCAATGAGAACAAATATTGATCCAGGGGTAGATAATAGTGGGGCTTATCATTTTGTTCCTGGTGAGGTAAATCTCTTTGCAAGTCCTAAGAATGCAGATTATAGTGGAAAGCTAACAGGACTATATGTGTTTACATATGATGGAAAAGTCATTCAATTAATAAAGATAGATGGATGGTTTGATAAACTTAGGGCATATACCCCCTGGCCTGCTTCTAAATATAATGAACTTACGGGAGATGATAAAACAAAATACGCTCCTGTTTTGGCTTTTGTAAATGCTTGGAGAGATAGTGCATTGAAACAACCTATTGAGATAAGATATTATACTTATGTTAAAGATAAAAGTGGGAGGGAAACGCTTGAAGAGTTCAACAACCCAGATAAATATTGTTTAGAAAAGATAGACAATGATTTAACTGTGAGACTTTCAAATCCTAATAATGGAGAGATGTGTGTTGCATGAGAAACAAGATGAATAAAAAAGCGCAGTTAATGCAAGAGGGAACTATAAAATGGATTTTGTGGATTATTTTTATCTTAATAGCCATTGGTGCAGTTTATTTCTTGATTAAGAGAACGACTGGGCAATAAATCCTTAAGATATAGTTATCTTCACGAGTAGAATTCATCGAATTAAGATAATAATTCAAAGGGAATTATGATTTGTTATAGGCTATACAATTGCTATCCGCAATTGTTATAAATGCGCATTTCCTGTGATTTTAATGGGTGATAAAAGAGGAATATTAAATAGAAAGGGAGAAATGACTTCAACTCAGCTTATATTGCTTATATTAACGATTGCAGGATTTGTTATCGTTTTGCTTTTTATTATGGCGTTTAAGAGTGGAAGTTATACTGAAGATGAGATTTGCAAGTTAAGTGTATTGACAAGGGCAACTTCCCCTCAGGCACTTAATACATATGTCCCATTAAAGTGCACAACAAAAAAGGTTTGTCTTAGTGATGGTTCAGGAAAATGCGAGAGTGCACTTGCTGGAGAAAATGCTGAAGTGATAAAACTTCCATCTGGAGAGGCGAATGCTGCAAAGAAGATCGAAGAGATAAGTGCGAATGCCATGTACGATTGTTGGAATATGATGGGACAGGGGAAATTGGATTTATTTAATGGGGGAATTGGAATTGCTACAGGCGCAGATAGCCAAAAAGCGGTTAGCTGCGTTATTTGTTCAAGGATTGCATTTAATGCTTCAGATAATATAATAAATAATGTTAGTATTGACAGCTATTTGAGAAAGAATAAAGTTCCAAGCAGTTCACTTACATATTTACAGACGTTTACTGATGCTGGTGTGAGTTCATATGCAGCAGTTGATTCAGATGTAATGACTAAAATTAGAGATAATAAAGTTGGCGAAACTTTTACTTTTGGAGATGTTAATGATGCAAATCAGAAGGTTGGGCAGTTGGCGGTTGTGTTTGCACAGATAAAACCTGGAAGTTATACCGGGAATTTGGAAAAATTAGCAAATACCGGAATTGCAGTTACTGCAGCTTCATTTTTAATGGCGCCAACAACAACTACTTCTATTGCGACAAAAGCAATAGGTACGGTTCCAGGATTAGTATTGACTGGAATAGGTGTTGGGGGAGTTGCTCTTTATTCAATGTCTAATGTTTATGCGGGAAAGGTTGCTGCGGCAGGATATTGTGGGCAGTTTAATTCTGGGAATCCTGAAAATAAAGATAAAGTCGGCTGTTCGGGAGTTCAGATAGTCCCATATGATGTTAAAGCAATAAATAATATTTGCCAATCAATTGAGGGAAGTCCTTAAAATGATAAAGAAGAAGGGAGAGTTTTTGACTAAGGAAGGATTGGAATTACTTCTTGCCGTTATTGCGATTATTCTTGTTGTCTATGTTGTGGGGGCACTTTGGAATATTTTTGTAAATAGTGAAGAACAAAATGCAAAAAAGACTGCTAATTTGATTGAGGCAAAGATAAATGCACTAGGGGAAGGACAAGGGAATATTTTTTTGGTGCAAGGTTTTAGCGGTTCTGAAAATTGGTTTATAACTGGATGGAGTACAAAAGAACCAAATAGACCAGATGCCTGTTATTTTGATAGTTGTATTTGTGTATGCCGAAAATTAACAGGGGTTGCAGCTATTACTCGAATAGATGAATCCAGTTATGCCACGTTATGTAAAGAAAAAGGTTTTTGTAGAATTTTCAAGTCCGCAGACAATATCAAAGTAAGTGAGATTCGTTTCGAAGGAAATAAAGTTTCTTATATTCTTCTTAAAGGGAATATTTTAGATATAAATATAACAAAAATAGGAAAAGATATATATTTGTCAAGGGACAATACTCTTTTAGGCAATGGCGAAAAGACACTTTCTACTGCGGAACAAAAACAGGCTTTGTCGAGTGTTTAAAATGAATAAAAAAGGAGATTTCGGAGATTTGCTTGCGAAGAATTTAATTTATTTAGTTATAGCAGTGATTGCAGTTAGTGCACTAATGATTTATATTGGAATGAATGCAAATGGGGCAGGAGTTTGGGAGGACTTTTATGCGAAAGAGATTTCGGGGAAGATAGTTAATTTTGCTCAGGTTGGAGATGAAGTTATATTAAATGTGCAGAAGGCGAGTGAGATTGCTCTAAAGAATGGAGTGAATAAGGATGCAATGTTTACTTTTGATAATAAAAACAAAGAGGTTTGTGTTAAACTTAGACTTGCAGGAAGCACTTGCTTTGCATATTTTAAAAATATTCAAGTGGAGAAGTGTGAGTTTAAGTTGGGATTGGCTGAGGGGGCGGGAAATACAATTACATTTAATCTTTATAATAGCAATAAAGCGGAGGAAAAGGTAAAATGCAAGTTGGCAAGGTGAGAAAAATGAATAAAAAAGGAGAATTGGGAGATCAGGCAATGTTAATTGTATTTATTTTATTGTTAGTTTTAATTTCTGTTGGAGTTGTGTCGGCAGTATTGATATTTTTTGGAAGTGAATATGATTTTAGAGCAGTAAGTTCTGAGGTTTTAAATTATAATATAAGAGATTGTCTGAATAAGGAAGGAATAGACTCAAATTTCTTTGGTAATCTGTATGAGAAATGCGGGTTGAATGAAAAAGTGATTAGTTCTAATTATATAGTTAAGATATGTGCAGATAGCAAGGATTGCATTAGTGATGCAGGGCCGAAGTTTGTGTATGGGGATGCAGTTCAATGTGGGCTAAAAGGAACATTTAGCAATGTGAATTATCCTAAATGCACAATAAAAGAGATAAAAGTTGATGGGGTAAGTTATAGTGTAGTTGTGGGAAGTAAGCAGGGAAGGAGGTTATCAAGTGAATAAAATAAGAATGAACAAGAAGGGGGTGATTGGGCAGACTATTTCTTCTATTCCAGTGATGTTGGTTATATTTTTAGTAATGGGAATATTTGTTGCAGGAAGCATATTAATGAAGAACATAAAGAAACCAGAGAATGATATGCCTTCGAGTTATTTCAATTTGGAATTGAATAAGGGAGACTTTTTGTATAAAACAATTCAAATGAAGAATGAAGGATTTATGATTATGGATGGAGTTTATTTATTGAATATGAAAAATCCATATCTACAAATTCATCCAGTGGATGACTTTTTTGCAGGAATATCTGGATTAGTGGCAAGGGAAGGAGATTGTTTGTTTTTAGATTCTTCCCCTATTGCAGGAGCAGGTTTTGGTTTCAAAGAATATAGAGGGGTTGCATTTAGGAGATACGTTGATGGAACTGAATGTTCACAAGAGAGAAGATCTAGCGGGAAATTATCTTCTGATAAAATGAAAGAATTGACTAAAAAAGGAATATGTCAAATTGCTTTAAATTCACAATTATATACTCCTCTTTCAGACAATTTTATGTTGTCAATAGAAGGAAAGCAAGTCAATATTACTTATTATAATGGGAAGTGTTTGGAGGGAACGGCATGAATAAAATGAACAGAAAAGGAAATCTTCCTGAAGTTGTGTTAATGATATCTGCGATTGTGCTTACGGTTTTAGGATTAATAGTGTTTGCAAGTTTTTCAGGAGGATTTGCTGAGAAGTCAAAGGAATATTCTTCTATGATTGATAAGGCTAATTTCAATGAGAGATATATAATTGAAAGAGCAAAGTTTGTTTCTACTGAGACAATTAATTGTACTCTGAGTGAGTTTTGTGGGGAGATGGATATGAAGAAGAGATATTCTAGAATTGCTGAGAAAAGGGATTTGCAGATTGATGGACAGGGGAATTTCTATGGGAAAGTAAGAAATGGCGATTTTAAGTTTGCTAGAGGAGATGAGGGAGAATATCTTCTCAATATAACTCAGGTATTTGTTAGTGCTGAATCTGGGGCTGCGACAGAAAGGACAAAGAATAGCATAACGAGGAATTTTGATATATGTATGAAGTTTGATGATAAAAGTGGAGTGTTTAAGGGCAACTGCTAAATTAGAAAGCGAGAATTATCTAATGTAGTAGAATTTATCGATTATTGATTGAGGTTATTTTAATAAAATGAATAAGGATTATTAATATTCTTAGATATGGTCTAATGAAATAATTATTTCGTGTTCGAGAGGTTTAGCGGATTATAAGATAACTATGTTTTCATCCCATTATCTCTTTAAGAGATAATTAAGGATAAGGTTTATAAATAACAATTCTTTAGAGATGATATGCAAAATAAAAGAGGACAGGGGCTTGAGGTAAGCACTTTAATTCTTATTGTGCTTGGAGTTATTATTCTAGTACTTCTAGTTTTAGGATTCTCGATGGGTTGGGGAAATTTATGGGAAAAGGTAAATATATTCCAGGGGGGGAGCAGTATTGAAAGCGTTATCCAAGGATGTAAAGTTGCGGTTTCTTCAGCAAGCACATATTCATATTGCAACGATTTCAAGAAGATAACTGTGAATGGTAAGATAGAATATGTAAATTGCGAAGATGCGAGAGTCAAGGGAAATGTAGGAGGCACTTTGACTTGTGATAATGCTGCGGCTGTTGCGACACAGTGTCTTAGTTTGTATAATAGTGTTCCTATGAAAGATAATAAGAAAGATTGTTCTGCTCTTGCTTCCGTTGATGGTTCCTCTTGTGCTACACTAAATGCAGATATGATAAATAAGTGTTCAACAGTAATTAATTCATGTACAGATTATCCTGTTGGCGAGGCAAAAGCATTTATATGTGATAGTGCTCTTAAGAAGTCTTGCGCCAAGGATGAAGATAAGATAACTGGAGTTACCTTTAAAGTTCCTCTTAAACCTACAGAGACTTGTTGTAAAGTAGCTTGCGCAGATGTACAATAAAATGAACAAAAAAGGAATTGAACTTGCCATTTCGACTTTGATTTTAATTATCATTGGGCTTGCTGTGCTTATTGGAGTTGCCTATATACTGACTGGAGGATTTAAGAGTTTCAAGGGAAGCACAGACCCCTTACTTTCGGCTTCTCAGACTGCTTCTGTGAAAGAGGCTTGCAAACTTGCATGTACTGCGGAGGATAGGATTACTTTATGTTGCAAGCAGTTCAATGTTGGAAATAACATTGGAAATGTAACTTGTCTAGACAAAAGACTTGAGATAAGCTGTGGGATGAGCTGTGAAGGATTTAATTGTACTAAGGGATAAACCTAATCTCTAAAGTGTTCTAGATGTTAGAATAAAGCTACATTGAACTTAATGAAATAAATAGATATCTTATGTCTGATGATTAATAGAGAGTATAGGAGATAACAATTAATTATTCGTTGAGTTGTTAGAAAGATATTAATTATTTCTGATTGTTTTGAGGATTATTAGTTATATTGATATTGGCTGTTCTTTGAGCTCCGCCTCTCTTAAATCTATTAAATCTCCCTTTAGCTCTTTTGTCATTTTTGTTCTTTCTTCTTTCTGAAAATCCGTAATCCACGAATTAATTAGCAAATGAAGATTTAAAACTCTTTTGATGTAAGGTTTATTAATAGAGATTATTATTTAGGTAGATGATAGAGGTAAAGTATTGGTTTCTTTTCTTGCTTGCTCTAATCTGGATTATATTCGCCTCAATACAAGATATAAGAAAGAAAGAAGTTGCT
>Ga0233425_10005078_pt1 | contig 21267 bp, 23 predicted proteins | sample Watercolumn_Towu_2_FD_181712 | JGI IMG/M metagenome (GOLD analysis project Ga0233425, IMG submission 181712) | Freshwater microbial communities from Lake Towuti, South Sulawesi, Indonesia - Watercolumn_Towuti2014_140_MG | ecosystem: Environmental > Aquatic > Freshwater > Lake | place...
TGGTCGATGAGCACCCGGCGCAGGCCAAAGCCAGCAGGGCCGCCTTGCCGAAAGCCCATCTCGATCAAGCGGCACTGGCCGGCGAAGACCTTGGCGGAGAGCTCGCGGCTGTATTCACCCGCCATGGCGCGCTTGACGCCTTTGACGATGGTCGAGACGGGCGAGCCATCGTTTTCAAACTGCTCGGCGACGTAGGCGACGTGGATGTCCTTTTTCTTCAGAACATATTCGTGGAATGCTGCCTCGTCCACATCTTGGAAACGGCCCCAGCGACTGACGTCGTACACCAGCACCAGATTGAAATCGGTGTTGCCGGCGGCGGCATCGGCCAGCAACTGCTTCAGTCCGGCGCGGCCCTCCAGTGACAGGCCGCTTTTGCCCTCATCGGCGTACGTGCGCACGATTTGGATATTGCGCCGCTGGGCGTATTCGGCAATCTTGTCAGCCTGGTTGTGCGTGGAGTACTGCTGATGTTCGGTGGACATGCGCACGTACTGGGCGGCGCGAATTGGGGTGGTTTCTTGGTCTATCGTCATGATCTTCCAGTGCTTTTTGCTTGGGACCATGTTTGCTCTGCTTCGCGAGCGGTATCAAGGCATTCAGCGCAGAAAGAGGGGAAGAAGTCGAAGATAGTTTCGAAGATCGGCGAAGGTGATCAACCGGCCTTGCGCAGCCGCCCAGCGTCGATCTGCATCGGAACTAGTTTGCTGAGGATGTCGAGCAAAATGAATGCGCGTCGCTCGGCGTCTGCAGTTTGGTAGATCGCATCGATTCCGGCGAACGGGCCATCGGTGATGACCACCGAATCGCCGCTGGTAAACAAGGCTTCGGCTGGCAAGGCCTGCTCCCGCTGGCGTAACAGGTCAACCAGCGCGTCATCGACCTTGGCCGCCCGAGCCCCGAAATGCACCAACTGGCTCACCCCCACGGTGGAGCGGATCGGCGACCAGCTTTTGCCCTGGTCGCTGCTGTCCAGCCGGATGAACAGGTAGCGCGGAAACATGGGCTCGGTGGTGACTTCGGCCTTGCGCCGTCGGATCCGCTCGATGCGCATCTTCGGCAAATAGCACTCGTAGCCCTGGCGCTCCAGATTAGCCAGCGCGACATCTTCTTGGCGGGGTTTGGTGTGGACCAGGTACCAGGCCGTGGTCGGGGACGTGATGACGGTCAGCGTGGGTGGTGCAGGTGGTGGCGATGGCGCCGGTATTGAATCAGTGCGCGCGACTGCCTGCAGTTCCGACACTTCAATGGCTGGCAATGTCGGTGCAGCGGGTTTGGTCGTCGATGGCTCAGCTGCTGGTGTTGCAACTGGCACCGTGGCCGTAGCTGCTGGCGGCGCCACCTGCTGAAGGATCGGCGACAACTTCAATCCAACGGTTTCCGCCATTGCCCGGAGCAGCGCCAAAGGCCGATCACTGGCCAGCACTTGCTCCATCAGCATCACCGCCTCGTGCCGTTCGATTTCCTGTACATCTGCCAACAAGTAGTGAATCGACAGCCCCCGTTGCACGATCTGCGGCCCGATGCCGCGTAGCCGCAGGTCCTGCAGTTCCCGAGTGGTCAGCCCCATGCGGTCGGCGACCTGGACAGCGGTCAGTATGGTGGGCGTGCTGCCGGGCGATTTGGCGTCATGTGCTTGCATGCTCCAATGAAGGCGCTGTTCGTAAGTAAAGCCAAGCGGGCGCTGCAATGTTCTGGCCCACAAACGAAAAAAGACCCCGCCTTCACCCACTACCCAGAATCGGGAGCAGATAAGGACGGGGTCTATGGTTTTGCGTTTGCTACTGCTGGCGATACAGCAGGAGGACGTGGTCTATCTGGGTGGAGTCTTACGAAATCCGTCACGTTCCCAGGGCCAGAAATCCACGCCATAGCGGTTGCGAATCTGGCGCACCATCTTCTTCGACAGCGTATCGGTGATGCGATCGATGAATGTCATCTGTTTCAGTGAATATGGGTCTCGCTTTTCGGCATCCCATTCGTAGGTCAGTCCTTCATGAAGCGCTATCATTTCAGCGCGCTCTTTCAGCACTGCCGAGGAATTGAACACCCAGTCGACAAAGTCGATCTCTTCTGACGTCCAGTGGCCCGCGGCTCTTTCAAGATAGTCAATCGCCCACTCCGGCCCAATCACGTTGCTGGCATGCCAGACCAGGTGCTCCGTCAACACCGAGCGCCCGGTCAATCCCTCCGCAATGTAGGGGTTCGCAGCGATGCCCCGCCTAAGGTAGGTGCAGGCCGCCACATAGTCCCCCTCCCGAAATGCGATCAACGCCGCCTGGTACCAGTGCGCCGGTGAATTGGGCGCACCTTTGAGGTATTCCTTCATGGCGGCCTTGTGGTCGCCCTTGAGCAAGGCGATATCGCCCAGCAGGAAACGTACGCCAATGTTGTCCATGGGGCACCAGGCAAGCATCTGCTTGGCCAGCGCCATGGCGGCTTCGCCCGCTTTTTCTTTGTCTGGTCGGTGCATCAATCCAAGCAAAGTGCCATGGGCCACGCGCAGGAATGACCGGTTGTCGATTTCACCCCAGGAGATCTGACCTTTGAAGCCTTTGGGGATCATGGCCTGCGCCAGCTTGAACGCCCGTTCATACACCTCGGTGGCTTCATCCTGCAGGCCCAAGGCCCACAGCCGGTTGGCGATGAAATTCTGGATTTCCAGGTTGTAGGGGGTGGTGGCCTCCAGCTTGCGCACCTGCATCAGTGCTTGTTTATGGCTGACCTGACCGGATTCCAGTTTGTCGATCAGCACATCCAAGGCTTCTTCATCCTGCCAGTTGCGCGCAAAGCGGCCGAACTGGGTGGGCTTGCCAGTTTCCGGGTCGTCAAAGGTTTCGATACTGAAACGCTGGGTATTTGGCTGGCCGGCGTCGGCCTTGAACAGGTCAGATTTTTTCTTGGGCATGGTTGGGGCCGGGGATTTCAGGAGAGTTGGGCGTGGTAGCCGGATTGCCAGCCTGGGTGGTATAGATGCGACCATTGTTGGCGACATAGCGGCGCACATCAGGTGCCATGGCATCCGGCACGATCAGCACCGTCATTCCCATCGCCTCGGCCATGCGCTCGATGGACGACAAACGCGGATCGCGCTTGCCGCTTTCAATTTCCGACAGATGCTGCGGCGACATGCCGACCTTAGCAGACAACATCACCAGCGTCAGACGACGCTGGTTGCGCTGGCGACGCAGGAAAGCGGGGATCAAAGTTTCCATGGACGAAGCGTAGCGCAACCAGCGAACAATCGCTCATACGATCGTGTGAATTCACATCCACAAACGCAAAAAGACCCCGCCTTCGCCACCTGCCGGGTAAGACAGATGACGAAGACGGGGTCATCGAAGGGTTTGAATTGTTGTGCTGGTCAGCGTGGCGCACCCCGCCATTTATCGAAACTGCGCGCGCCGGTGTAGCCGAGGTAGCCCGCACCAAAGAGCCACCACAGGCTTTCAGGCACGGCGTTCAGGAGCTTGGACAGGCTCTCGGCGGCCTGGAATACTTCCGCTGGCCACCAGATGCCGATGATGCTGCCGATGACCGACAGCAGGATCACGCCGTAGATTACATACAGAAAAGTCGGCCGCGCCCGGCTTGTCCAAGGATCTTGGCTATTGGCCTCGGCCAGGATGGCTGACAAGCTGACCTGCATTTCCTGCAGGGCTTGCTGTCCCTCGGCTTGTAGCAACGCCAGCTTGGCCTTTTCGCGTTCGGCGGGGTCGGGGATCAACCGGTCGATCAGGCGGGCACCGGCTTCGAACAGTCCGGGGGCCAGGGTTGTCAGAATCGGGTTCATTGCGCACCGCCCATCAGTTTCAGCTTGATGGCGGCACCGACCAGCAATGCTGCCAGGACTCCCGTCGTGATGAGTTTGATGATGGTCTGCCAGGCGGTATGGCGCGCTTCGCGCCAGGCTTCGAGCAGATCGCGCAATTCACGGATGTCGCGCGCGGCGTGACCGTTTTCCAAGCCGAGGTGTGCCAGGCAGCGCTCGGCGCCGCGTTCGGCGGCACGGGTGAGCAGGTCATCCAGATCGTCAGGGCGTAGGGTGATGGCGGCGTCGGGTTCGGTGAGTTGGTGGTTTTCTGTCATTTGCGGTCTCCAAAGCAAATGGCCCGCACAGATTGCTCTGGCGGGCCGGAGGTGTTGAATGGTTTGGTTGGGTTACTGGTCGGCGGTGTGCACCAGTGGGTGCTCAACCACGCAGGCAATTTCGACCTGTTCGCCCCTCGGGCGGATGGCCATGACCCGGGCCAGTTGGCTCCAGACCACTTCGGCGCTCTCCCCTGCCGTGCTTCCTTCAATGCCACGTGCGGGCATGTCGTGACTGATGGCGATCAGGTCGCCGAAGGTGGGGATCAAGCCTTCCATCTCGGTGCGGAAGGTGATGAGCCGCCGGCGGTAGCGGTTGGCGGCGGCGATGTATTTGCCTTCGCGCATCGCCTGGCTCTGACTGGTGCAACCAAACAGGTTGACCGTGGCTGGGTTGGCCTCAGTGGAGCCTGGCAGGGAGACGGTCACCTCGGCGGGTTTCCAGGTCTTGGGGTTGAAGAACTCCACCGTCACCGCATCGGCGGTCTCTTCGCCGGGCATCACGTACTGCAGCTTGAAACTGCCTTTGACGATGTTGGCGGTGGTGAATCGGGCCACGGGCAGCGTCTTGGGCTCGTCACGCACCAGTCGCACCACGCCGCTTTGCAGATAGGGTACGGCACGGCCACAACGAGCAATGCGAGTCAGCGCCTCCCACACCGTCACTTTCTGGTCAAAGACGGCGTCGAACTGGTCGCCCCGGGCAGCCCAGGTCTGATCCAACCGGTACAGGGCTGCCAGGTCAATCCGGCTGTCGGCCAATTTAGCACCGTAGCTGGCGCGCACGGCATCGGCAAAGGCCCAGGCGATGGACCGGGTGGCTTGCGGGCTGCTCCAGCCGGTGCTGGGGTTCCAAACCGGCAACCTGCGCGTAACCAGGCAGTTGATCAGGCGACTCGAGCGCATCGACAGGTTGTCGGTGGCGCGCATCTTGACCGCCAGGAAGGTGATGCCTGCAGGCAGGCTGGGGTTGACCAGGTAGCCACGAACCTCGCCCCAGCGCAGCTCATGACCAGCTCTGGCCCGGGTGTCTTTGTGGTCCAGCCGAATCACTTTGACCTCATATCTCCCCGGCGTGACGGGATACCGATAGCTGCGCCGGATAGTGTCGGCGCTGGCGGCGGTGATCACCTCCTGGTCGCTGTAGGCGGTGCGGGTGCGGCGCTGGATGTAGTAGCTGTAGCAGATGCCGGAGTCGTAGTCCTGATTGGCACAACTTCCCAGCTGGTATTCCTCGGTGGCGGTGTTCGCCGGAACCGGCGGCGGGCCGTAGCTGGTGCCGTAGTAACCACCTTCAGAGCCCGGGTAGTAGGTCTGCGTGGCCACGGCATTGGCGCTCGACCAGGTGGCATCCCAGCCGCTCCAGTCGCTGTAACTCATGCCGCTGACCAGGGTTTGCCAGCCAGTGGTGGGCTCGCCCTCGTCGTTCACCGCTCGTGCTTGTACCGTCCAGCGCACTTCTTTGGCGTCTTGACCACCGCCGTCATTTGCATAGAACAGGCCACGCGGCAGCAGGATGTCGATGCCGATGGTGGTGATTTGTGTTTCGGGCGGGTTGACGATGAATGGGCCCACGGTCTCGCTGCGGGTATTGGCTGGGTCGTCGATGGCGAGCAGTTCTTGCCCGGCCACTTCGGGTGCCGTGACCACGTCGTGGTTGAACAGCGTGTTTTGGCCACCGGGCAGGATGATCTGGGCTTGCACTTCCGAGAACGACTGGATGGGCGTGTCTTCGATACGCACGGCCTCGATGTCGTAGTCGCCCTGGCCGATGACTAGCAACTGGTGCAGGTACTGCTCGTTGTCGATGTACTCGGTGTAGGGCATGGCACCCAGGTCGGGGTAGACCAGGTGGCGGCCATAGATGACCGGCACCGGCTGCAGCAGCCGGGCAAAGTTGCCCTGCGATTGCAACGAATAGGTCGGGCTGGGTGCGATGCTGTTCTGAGCCGATGGCACATTGGCACTGGGCAGCGGCACCAGGGCGTTGACCAGGTAGGCACCCAGCACACTGACACCGGCGGCCAGGAGACCAAAGCCGATGGTACCCATGGCCGCTTGCGCGGCGGCAATGCCGGCAGCCGTCATGCCGTAGCCCATCAGACCTGCAGCAGCATAGGGTGCCAACACCATCACTGCGATGGATAGCACCACCTGCAGTGGGTTGCTGCCACCCCCACCACCGCCGCCACCGGGCAGCCCCACCAGCACCACGACATCATGCGATGCCAGAGGTCGGATGGCCCAATCACGGCGCAGCAGCGGCTGGCCATTGACCAGGCAGACCGTGGGCAGTGGGAATTCGGTGATGGACTGCGAGCGCATCCAGTCGGCCACCGTGCTGCCGGGCTGGACGGGGTAGAGGTCTTTGTCGGCGGGGTGGAAGGGGTTGCGGGGCCAGACAACGGTAGCTTTGGCAACAGGTAAAGCAGGCAAACTCATGTCGGTTCACGGAAACGGTAATAGCCTTCGATACGCCAACCATGGGCATCCAACGCGGCCAGGGTTTGAAACACCACCCCAGCATGGCGTACGGCGTGCAACACGCCGCCACCATCGATGTCCAGCCATACACCGATGTGCACCGGGTAGCGCGACTGGCGCATGAGAACGGCGTCTCCTGCTGAGGGTTGGTCCACAGATTTCCAGCGCTGACGCTCGGGGTGGCCATTGAAGGCATCGAGGACGGCGCGCAGATTGGTGGCATCCACCGGGTTTTGCGGAAGGTCGCGACCAAAGCACTGGCGCTGCACCGTCACGAAGAGACCCCAGCAATCAAAGGCATCCGGACCAGCGGCGCCCACAACCCAAGGCAATCCAATCAGGCCAGTCAGTTCGTGAATCTGGGCGGCACTCATCGCGTCAGCCCCGGAAACTCCCGGGCCGTGTAGCTGCGGCTGGGAAAGGCCTTGTTGCCGATGTCCATCATGCGGGCGCGAGCGGTGACACGCTGCACATCGGCCTCCACCTCGGACAGCACCAGCGTGATGGGCGGATCCATCTGCGGGCCTTCGAGGTCGTTGGACAGGTACGGCCGGTAGGTGATCTCGATCACTGCCTGCGATTCGGCCGCCGCATCCAAATGGCGTACGATTTCGCGGCTGACGTTGTCGAGCGTGACCACGATTTCGGGCACCGGCGCGGTGTCCACAGGCGGCAGATCCAACTCAAAGCCCATGGCGATGAAGGTGACCATCTGGCCGGGGTTGAGTAGCGCATCGGCCTCCAACCTGGCAGTCAGGTCGACTTGATCGCGCACCACGCGGATAGCGGTTGGGTTACCCGCGTCATCGCGGAAATTGGGGTGACGCAACTCCAATGTGTGCAGGATGATGGCGTCCGTAGGGGCGTGGGCGTAGGCCTCCTGGATGGCGGCACTCAATGCGGGATCGGGCATGTATCTACCCCTCCATCACGGCGCGATCGCGGCCAAATCAGCCGGATTGGGCTTGTCGCCATTGCTCCAATCGCGGCAAGCATCAATGAAAGCGGTCATTTGGTCCTTTTGCATCTTGCTGCCAACGCGCAGGAGGTTAAGTTGCTTCCACTCGGGGTAATGGGTGGTGATGTGCACTGCACACAGGCGGCGGGCCTCATCGGGCCGAGCCTCCATGTAAACGCGATCGAGCGCAATTTCGCTGTGGGCCAGCACACCCTCGGCCAGTGCTTGGGTGGCGAAATCGCCGTAGTAGATTTGATCGACAAAGACTTTCATGATGAGGAACTCCTTATTCGAGAACAATGCCGGGGGCAGCGGCGGCAGGGATGAATGCGTAGGGCAAGGCCAGGTAGGCCTCGATGTTTTCTGAACGATCGAAACCGAGAACGAAGTTGCTGCTCAGGGGTTGCACGACTTGGGAGGTGCCAACCACAAAGTCGAGGAATTTCCAGCCCTGGGGTGCGGCATCGGTTTCCTGTTTGGTGATGACGTGCCCCATCGGGCCATAACCCATGTAGCCGCTGTCCACGCCGAATCCCGCACGACTGCCTTGCACGATCTTCAGGAAACCTCGGAACCCCATACGCTCGGTGGCCGCCGCGCGCGCCATCGGAAACCAGACCGAAGTCCAGCCCTTGTTGGGATCGGGCGAAGCGGTGATCTTGAGAATGTGGCCATTGCCGATACCGGCCCAACCATCACCCAGACCACCCCGCCCGAGGCGCGGACCCTTGTAGTACACGCCGTAAAAGTATGGGTTGGCCAGCGTGGCGAGCTTGGGGTCATCGACAGCAGTGGCCGGACGTTCCGGGATGTACGGGCCTTCAAACGCCTGGGTATAGGGATGCACGGCTTCGATTTGCACACCGGAGTAGCTGTAGCCCACCGGGATGTCGGCCTCGACTTCGGTCATGAAGCTGTTGGCAATCAGGTTCGGTGGTAGCAGGTATTCCCCGCGTGCATTGGCCACATAGCTGTTGACCGTGGCATTCATACCGTTGATGGCGTTCGTAGTGCGCGCATCGTTGTTGGCGATGGCGCTGCCCACCGTGGCATTGATCTGATCGATCTGACCGCGCACGGTCTGGTTGAGCGCCGAGGCGGCGGCCACGACGTTTTGCAGTTCGGTTTCGATGGTCATGAAGTTCTCCGAGGGGTGGATGGTTTAGAGGTAGTTGTCGATGTCGTTCACGGTGACTCTGCCGCTGGCCAGGCCTTTGAGGAGCGCGCGCAGGGTGTTACGTAGGTTGTTGACCTGCACGTTGGCGTAACTGAACTCGTGCCACAGCGGCGCAATGGGGTAGCGCTGTCGGAAGGTGGTCGATACCGTGGTGCCGCTGGCGTTGCGGTAATTGGCCGCGTTGCCCACCGTGATGTAGATACCCGAGTTGTCCGCCGGGTAGGCATTGCCGTCGTTGGCCCGGATCCAAACCCCGCCGCGCACCGTGTCAGACGGATCCGAGACACCTGCCGAGAAGAAGTTGGGTGGCAGCAGGTTCCACCACAGGTGGGTGTAGGCGGCATTCCACGGGTTGGCCCGACTGCCATCGCCCGAAGCGGCGGCATCCAAGGGTCCGTCGATGGTGCGCAAGCTCCACGGATTCCAGATTTCCAATGGGCTGCGCACAATCAGCTCCAGGGGGATCATATAGCTGTAGCCCTCAACCACCTCGGACCGGGTGGTGCGCGCCACGTACAGCGTCGGATCATTGAAACCGCGTCGGCCATAGGCCCGGCCCGCAGCATCCTTGCTGCCGGTGACAAAGTTGCGGTTGTACTTGGCCAGGTTGGCTTGCGAATTCCCGTCCGGGTTGAAGGTGGTGTAGACCGTGCCGTAGGAATTGATGTTCTCGGCAATAAAGGCCCCTTCACCGTCCAGACCCCAGACCTGGGTGCACAGTGCGTCCATGTCGGCCTGATCCAGCGTGAAGCGGGCATAGCCGGAGGTGGCCAGACTGAGCCAATTGGCATTCGGGTCGCCCTCGCGCAGCCGCGCCAAAGCTTCCAGATCCTTGACCAGCTTGAATCGATTGCTGGCATCCAGGGTGTGGCTGACCGCCTTGACCAGATCGAAGGGGAAACGGTCCTGCACAAACTGCACATCGATCGGGTGGGTGTGGGGCGAGACCGAGGTGTCCCAGACCACCGGGCCGGCCTGTGCGCCGTCAAAGCGCCGGTAGATGGCAATGGCAGGCGTGGCACCACCCACAGCCAAGAAGGTGTTGCCCGTCACCCCGATGGCGCGGGCTCCTATGTCTTGCGCGACGATGGTGCTGCCGTTCCAGGTCAGTTGTTCCAGATGGGTATGGTTTTCCGAGGCGGGTGAGGCATCGGCCTTGCCGTAGCCGGTTTCCACATACAGCGTGCCGCCGCCGATCAGGGTGTTCATCTCGGCAGGCGTCAGGGGCACTTCCAGCCCATGGCCATGGGTGCCACCAAAGCCGGAGGCCACGACTGCAAAGGTGATGGTCGGCGTCTCATCCCCACTGGCATAGCTGGTCTTGGCCACCCGGTTGCTGAGCTTACCCACCGGCGTGGCCCGCACCCGATAGTTGATGTAGGCGTATTCCGGTGTGCCGTCTTCGCCGATGTGGCTGATCACGCCGCAGCGGAACGACCCGTTCTCGCCCAGATCTTTGGCGCCGGAGAAGTTCAGGCGCTGGGCGAAGGTCAGCAGGTCTTGCAGACGAGAGGCGTTTTCTCGATGGCGAAAGGACTGGATCTGGGTGTTGAGGTCACCACTGGTGGGGAGCTTTTCCAGCCAGACTTCGGCGTAGAGCAGATCGAGCCGGGTGTCTTCCAAGTGATCGGTGAACAGGTTGCGCATGTAACGGGCCTGGGTGTCGTTGGCCTTATCGATCACCACCGACCCATCGGCGTTCAAGGTCAAGCCGATGGGCTTGGCCAGCACAGCAGCGGGTACGGGCGGTGCATCCAGGTAGCGGTTGTCCTGATCGGCGAGGATCGGGTCGTTGTGCGTCATGCGCACGTAGTAGCCGTTGACCAGGGCGGTGAGCTCACCCAGGCCGATCATGCGGTAGTAGTTGGGGTGGTTGTGCTGGCTGTGCGCTGAGTACGACACCGCAAACGGGCGGTGCAAGGCGCCAGGACCATCGTCATTGGCGTAGTTGCGCACGTTGAACAGGCCCGAGCCACCCATGCCACGCAAGAGTTCGGCGATGTAGGCCGACTCAAACCCGTCGATCAGGAAATCCTGGTCGATCAGCCCCTCATAGGCGGGCGGGATGCCAGGTTCGATGTGGGCAATAGCCTGGTCCAGGCGGGCGACTTCGGTGCTGACACGGTTGGTGAGGTTGGCCACACCGGTGACGGCCGACTGCACCTGGGCTTCCATCTGCTTGTCGTCGAGGAAGTCCAGGAGGTTTTCATGGGTGGATCGGACCAGGGCTTCGGCAACGATCGCGTTTTGGCTGGCCAGCGGCAGGTAGTCATAGTCGATCTTGCCGTCCAGACCCGCCACCGGCACTTTGCCAGGGGCGGAATCGAAGGAGCCGTCATTGCTGGTGACCACTGCCACCGCTTGGTCGCGGTAAGACTGGGCAGCATTGCGGGCGGCTTCGGTTTCGTCCAGCGTGTTCGCTGCGGCCGATGCACTTTGACTGGCGGATTGAGCGCTGTTGGCGGCAGACGTGGCACTGCCGGATGCCGCATCGACGCTCGCATCTAGCGTGGCTTTGCGGACATTGACGGTGTTGAGCAGTTGGGTGGTGGCGTGCGTGAGCGCCGCCACTTCGGTCATCAGACCGCTGGCAGATTCGGGCATCGGAAACTCCTTGGGGGAATCGGTTCAGGGATTCAGGTAAACGCGTGGTGTTCGACCACCACGGCTTGGGTGGCGATCAGGTGCGCGGCCATCTGGGTATAGGGGCTGACCACCAGGGTGTCGGCCTGCTCGACATAGACGGCGCAGGCCATTTCCGATTCAGCGGCTTGCGTGCGGTAAGTCAGTGCGGCATTGGCCGACATGCGTGCAAGATCGGCCTGTGCTCGGGCTGAGGTGGCAGACACATTGGCGCGGTCAGCAGAGGTGCTGCTCAAGCTGCCGCCGGCCAGGGCGACACCGGCCATGATTTCACCGACCCGGGTTTCGACACGGGCGAGGAATTCCAGATCGGCGGCTGTGTCGGCACTGGTGGCTGAGGCTGATGCAAAACGCGCAGAGGATTCCGCGCTTGTGCGAGAAGCCGTTGTCGAAACCGTAGCATCGATAGCCCATGCTTCAGATTGCCGCTCTGAAGCCTTTGCCGCGAGCTCGCTATCGAGCGCTCTTTCAGCGGCATCCAGTGCCGAGCGCTCAGAGGCTTGCGCATTCGCCTCACTTTGCGCAGACGCAGCCGCTGAGTTGGCTGCGGCTGTTGCCGAATTGGCGCTGGCTGCTGCGCTGGTAGCTGCCGCAGTTCCTGAGTTCGCTGCAGCTGCAGCCGATGCGGCTGAAGCCTGCGCCTTTTCACCAGCCAAAACAGCGCTGGCTGCGGCGGACACGCTCGAAGCGGCGGCGTTCGTAGCGCTACTCGCTGCTTGACTGGCGGATGTGGCAGCACCTGCGGCAGAGGTCGATGCATGGGTCTCTGAGACTGCAGCAGCCGTTGCCCGCACCGTGGCATCGGCAGCGGAATTGGCAGATGCCGCTGCCGAGTCGGCGGAATAGTCTGCGCTGGTGCTCGATGCCGTTGCTGCGCTTTGCGCCTGTGTCCTAGCGGCAGCAGCACTGTCGGCTGAAGCCGAAGCTTCGGCTGCTTCCTGCCCGGCCAGCGTGGCAGAGGCTGCAGCACGATTGGCCGCTGCCGTCACATTGGTCAGCAGACTACTGATGGTGCCATTGATCTCGGCATCTTTGTCTGCGATCAGTTTGGCCGGAGATCGAACCTGCCCGCCTTCAGTGGTGACCACGGCAGACGTGTTGCCGTGCGCCCAGGCGTGAACCAGGCGCGAATCAGATTCCAGCTGCGTGACCGAGGTCTGCAAGCGATCTTTGAGGGTCATGCGTTTTCTCAGAAATAGTTGAAGGACACACCGTCGCCCGGCATCTGGCTGTGCAGCCAGTGATTCAAACGGTCGGCCAATGCCAGGCCCGCGTCGCCATAGACACTGGCAGCCTCAAGCTCTTCAGCGGTCAGGCGCTGCAGGTCGCGGATTTCCAGTTGGCCCGCCACACGCCAGCGGCGAGCGGGTAACAGCTCCGCCTGCCATGGCCCCATGAATCGGGCCTCGACTGCCTGCACATCCAGCGGCACGGCCAATGGCAATACAAACCACTGCTCGCCCATACGCATTTGTGTGGCCCACCAGGCATCGAAGATGGCAAAACCCAGCGGCTGAAATTGCCACTCGGCCTGGACCTGGTAGTGCACCGACAAGGAACGCAGCCGGTGCCGCGCAGCGCCGGTTTCCATCTCGGTGCGCAGCATGCTGGGCCGAGGCGACAGGCTGTAGCCCTCGACCCGTGGGGGTGGCAGCGTCTCTGGCCAGACCGACAGGTTGTTCACGGTTGTCATCGCACGGCTCCCATGGCGGGATTCAGGCCATAGCGGCGCTCCAGCGTCGGCGCAATGCCCGTGCCTTGGCTGATGGCGCGCGCCATGCGGCCTTCGATCTGTTCGATGAACACATCCAGCCGCAGACCGCCATCGGGTTGGCGTTGCTGCTCAATGCGGGCGTCCACCCCCTTGGCCTGATTGACCACGTTGACCTGCACGTTCACTGCCGCAGGCTGGGACTTGGCACCAAGCGCACCACCCAAGGCACGCATTTGCCCACGCGTAAAGACCACTTCGCCCTCCTGGGCGATGATGGGCACCTCACCCGAAACGATGCCACCGGTGTGGAAACGCGGGGCACCCGCGAAGATAGCGGGATGAACAGTGCGACTGAGTAGCGCGTCGGCACCGATCACACCGCCGCTGTGAGCCACATTGGCCATGGTGCCCATCAAGTCGCTTGAACCCAGTGGCATGGTTGATCCACCTGCGGTGCCACCGCCCATGCCCACACCCATTCGGGGTAGGACACTGCCCAGCCAATTGGCCAGCGGCAGGGTGATCGATCGCTGGATCTGGATACGCACCAGGTCGGCAATGATCGAGTCGGCCATGCTCTTGAAATCCAGCTTGCCGGTCATTACGAATTTGGTCAGTGCGTCCTCCATCGATCGGAAAGCATTCGTAGTCACCTGCTGCGCCCGTTTGGCGGCGTTGGTCGCGTCGTCGATGTAGGTGCGCAGTGCCGACTTGGCACCGTACTCGAAACTGCGCTGGTATTCGGCGTTGGCCCGCACTAGGTCTTCGACGATGGGCAGCTGCCTGGCCAGGGCATCGTTGATGGTTTGAATCGTCTGCGCACGCAGCCCGGCGTCTTCGATCTGGTTGGCTTCTTTGCGCGCGGCTGCGGCTGACTTTTCCAAATCGGTTCTGGCTTGCAGCACCGATCGCTCGGTATCCGTCAAATCCAGCATTTCGCGCTGCAGCTGCAGGGCTTCGATGCGTTGGCGGTTGCTGCCGATCAGGCCTTCGGTGATCTTGCGTGAGGCGGCTTCTTCCTTTTCGTAGGCATCGAAGGCTTTGTTGGCTTCCTTCTGGCGCTCGATGGCTTCGAGCACCTGGATGTACTGCTCGGCTTCGGCCGCAACCCCCTTGTAGCCCTTGGCTTCGATCTGCAGGGCACGGGCGCGCAGTTCAGCGGCTTCACCGTCTTGGGTGCGGGTCAGGCGCGAGCGCAGCTGGTTCAGGAAGGCTTCGCCTTCGTTGAGCTTTTCTGCGGGTTTGGGTTTTTCAAAGCCGGAGAGGTCCAGCGCCGGGCGGGGTTTGCGTGGCAGCGTGGGCAGAAGCTTGTCGTAAATCGCCTGCACTTCCTTGGCCTGCGCCTCGGTGTCGAGCACGAACTTCTGGCCCATGATGCGCACCGTGCGGCGCTGCTCGTCGAAGAATTTCTGTACTCGGCCCACATAACCAGGGTTCTGGTTGATGTTGAAGAGTCGGTCGTTGGCGGCGCCCACATAGTCGTCGCGGGCGGTCTGCAGCTTGGTGATTTCGGCATCGATGACCTTGGGGTCGTAGCCCATGGACTTCATCGATCGCAGCAAGTCCGTCTTGAACCAGGTCTCGATGTCCTTGCCCACCACCGACAGGCTGTCAAAGGGCTGGGCGATCACGCGCTTGGCCAGCACCGCCGATTCTGCAATGAAGGCCAGTCCCGAGGCGACCGACTCCAGAAACGCGAGCGTGGCCTCCCGGTTGGACGTGATGCGCTGCAGCTCATTGCTGAAACTGCCGGTCTCGCCCTGCGCCAGGATCACCTGCTCGGTGAAGTCGGCCAGCACTGGGATGACGGCAGCACCGATCTGTCGTTGCACGCCTTCGAGCATGGCGCGCAAGCGGTCCAGGTTGTCATTCAGGAGTTCGGCTGCCTGTGCAGTCTGGCTGTTGATGACCAGCCCAAAGCGCTCGGCCTCTTCCATTAAGGCGGTGATGCCTGCACGGCCCTGGTTGAGCAGGGGGATCAGGCTCATGCCTTCCTTACCGAAGAGCTTGATGGCCAGCGCCGCCTTGTCGGCCCCATCGGGCATGTCGGCGAATTTGTCGGCCAGATCGAGCAGGACCTGCTCGGTTGGGCGGATCTGGCCTGATGCATCCACCGCCGAGACGCCCAGTGCCTTGAGAGCAGCGCTGCTCTCTTCGCCCTGGACCTGGGTGTCGAACATGGCCACCGACAAGCGCTGCAGGCCTTTGACAAGGCCCTGCAAGTCGGTGTCGGACATCTGAGCCACATAGGTCAGTGCCGACAGTGCTTCGACCGAAACCCCCGTCTTTTGCGCCAGATTGGCCAACTCGTCGGCGGTGTTGGCTACCGGGAGGACCATGGCCGTGATGCCCACACCCACTGCAGCAAGTCCAGCACCGGCGATCAGACCGGCAGGGCCGAGCTTACCCAGGATCGAGCCCAGCATGCCAAGCCGGTCGGTAGCGGCCTGCAGTTGGAACTTGGCGTCATTGGCTGCCGATGACAGGAGCTTCAGGCCACTGGAAGCCGGTGTCGCCGCCGCCTCAATTTTTTTGAGCGAGCGCTCCCCCTTCTCGCCGATCTCGGACAGCTCGGCCTTGACCTTGCCGCCGTCGACCACGGACAGGCGGATGGAGAGGTTGCGTTCAGCCATGGGGAAGTTCAGTCGTCGTGTGAGTCGTTGGTCTATTCGTCTTGTTGCAAGGTGCTCATCAGGCCCGCCTCGACCGCCGGGAACAGATCAATCGCAGTGGCTTTGTCCAGACCGGTGCTCTCGCAAGCCAGCATCCAGGCGTTGAGATCCAGCCCGACTACGCGGCCCTGCGCCATGCGCAACTGGCTGGCACAGACTTCAATGGCACTCGCCGCTTGCCAGCCTTCCAGGCTTTGGGGCGCGTTCATGGTGTACGGACACTCAGGGCATGGTTCGGGGCAGGCGCTGCAGTAAGCGGGCCCGCCACCGAAGTGCCACGCGGTGCGGGCCTTCAGACGTTTTTTTCTGCATCCAGGGCGTAGAGGCCGGCGAGGTATTCACGCTCGAAGGCATCGGCCAGGAGCCAGTGCTCCATCAGGGCTGCAATCCCCTCGGATGAGACGGCCGCCGGTTTGCCCTTGTCGTCGGCCACGCCTTCCCAGGCTAGCACGGCCAGCTTGGCCAGTTCGGTGATCAGGGTAGCGGTGCGCTCGCCGGCCGCAGCGGTGTCGGTGCCAGCCACTTTGGAGGCGGCGTGGCGCGCGGCCATGACGAGTGCCGTGGTGGCGGGACGGACCTGCAGGCGCACACCGGCGGCCAGCGTGATCCAGTGCGGTTCACGCGGAAGGTTCAGTTTGATCATGAGAAACCTCAGTCGGGGATTCAGTAGGAAATTCAGTACGAAGAGACGTCGTTCACCAACTCAACGGTGAACATCTTGTTGGCCGCTGCGTTCTTGGCGGCTTGCCACTCGAAGGTGGCCTGGATGCCACCCGGCCCAGAGATGGAGAGCTTGGGCTTCGGTAAATAGACCTCGTGCGCGATGAAGGTCAGGCGACGCTCGGCGTCAATCGCGTAGCCAAAGGTCAACTCCAGTGGCGTGTTGTTGGTGGCCGCATCGATCAACGTGGTGTCGGCAAAGCGCACCTCCAGGTTGCCGGTGAGGCTGGCCACTGTCGGATCTGCGCCGTCGATCTTGCCGTCGGAACGGATGGTTTCAATGCGCTCGAGATTGTTGGAGTACGTCAGCTGCGCTGAGACCACATTGCCCAGCGCAGTACCGCCTTGCTTGATGGAACCCTGGAACTGGTTGAAGCGGATCAAGTCGCGGGTGCTGGGTGTCGCGTCCAGCGTGGCTACTTGTTTCGCTTCGCCCTGGGCAATCAGGCCCACGGTGGCGTTGGCTGCGCCGGATCGCGCAAAGCCCACCTGCAGGCTGTTGACCATGACGCCGGAGGCCACAAACCAGGCAGGGATGTCGGGCAAACCGGTTTCCAGCAACAGGCTGGGCAAACTCGGCTTGCCCGAAGTGAAGGTGTGCGTCACCACGCCCGAGCCGCTGGTGCTGGCTTCACCCAGCAGGGCCTTGAGCCAGATACCGATGTTGCGCACGTCGATGGGCACGACGATGTCGCCCTCGACCTTGATCACATCGCGGATCGGGGCACTGGGGTCGCGACCCAGACCAATCAGGTCGTTGGCAATCAACCCCTGTTCGGAGCCGAGGGTGGTGGAAACAAAGGGCAGCTTCCAGTAGTCACCCACTGGGTTGCTGCCATAGGTGGTTTCAAACGCGGCCAACAGGCTGGCGTTCGCGCCATAGGCACGGGCCATAAAGAACTCCTTGCAGGATTGGGTGTGAATGGGTGTCGAAATGGACTTCGACGGATCAGTTCAGGGAGCCGCTGCTGCTGTAGTGCAGGACCACGGGCACGAGGCAGGCCTTGATGCCACTGGTACCCTCGGGGGCCAGTTCGTTGAATTTGGGAGGACCGATCTCGGCGTACTCGATGACACCACCCAGGCTGCGGTCGGCTTCGATCAGGGCGGCCAACTCCATGAGCAGACCGTCCATGCGCGTATCACGCGCGTTGGCATCTGGCTCCGCCACGAACAGTTCGATGGCCACTTGGTGCTGCCAGTGGTAAGTCAACGGAGACAACGACACCTCGGACTCGCCCATCTCACCGTCGCGCAGAATGGCCATGGCGTGGTCGGCGATGCGCTCGGGCAACGCCGCATTGCGCTTGACCGTGGCGCCGAGGGACAAGTGACCGAGCACGGCAAACAATGCGCCGATGGCGTTTTCTCGATGGCTCATGACGCTGCCCCTCTGCGGTCGGTTTGATCGAATCGGTCTGCTATCCGGTTGGCCAGCGTGCTGATCCAACGGCGCGATGCGCTGTCGATGTCGAATTTCTTCTTCAAGGTCACTTGGGGCACGAGCAAGAACATGGGAACTGTCACCAGGCCACGGCCAGTGGACTGGGCCTTTTGTGACGCGGCCGAGAAACCGCCACGTTTGCCCTGGCGGGCACGCTGGTTCTCCGCCACCAGCAGCGAGGGTTTGCCCCTGCGGTAGATGAACCGCAGGCGCTGGCCACGCAGTCGCTCCCACAGCCCCGGCGTCATGCGTTTGCCGCGAGGGCCCTTGCCGGCAGCTGGTAACGGGATCGCCAGCCAGAAGCCGTCTTTGGAGCGGATCGTGGCACCGTCGCCATGCGCACCGACAACCACCGGTGCCCGGCTGTAGACCAGCCCGGCGGCCTTGATGCTCATCTGCCCTTTGGGGTAGACCTCGCCGCGCCAGGTGTTGGCCAGGCGCTGACCAAGGCCAGCACCGGTGATCTGACTGCGCAGTTCGGTCTTGAGGCCATCGGTGGCTTCGCGGATCGAATGCGTCACCGCCTGCTCGGCGATGCGCACCTCGTCGGCCAGCATCTGATTCAAGTCACCTGAGAGTGCTGCTTGCAGCCTCATACAGGTACCCCGGTCAGCGTCCAGATCAGGCGATCGCGGTCGGCCAACGGTTCGCCCACCACCTGGTAGGCCTGGCCCTTGAACGTGAAACGATCGCCGTCACGGGGTATAGGCACCTCGCTGGTCATCACATCGAAGCGATGCGTGGCCAAGGCCAGTCGGCTTTCGCCAAAGGACTCGACCACATCGGCCTGCTTGCTGATGAAGCGGGCAACGATCTCACGACCGTCGGCCAACCGGTAGGTACCTGGCACCCCCAGTCGACCAAACAGGCGTGAGACCGCCCTCTCAAAGGCGTGCGGCATGAATCAGGCCGTCAGCTTGATCAACACGCCCGGGCGGTGGCACATGGGCAGCGGGTTGCTCTGCGTGTGCAGGTCGGTGCCGCGCTCGAACTGGCGGGGTGCCTGCTTCGCGTACAAGGGCTGGCCCAGGGTGTTGACCGTTTCGTTGAAATCGGCCGGTGCAAAGTAGGTGCCAAAGGTGTCCACCGTGCCGACTGTCAGGTCCCGGATGATTGATAACCTTTTTCTTGAACAGGTGCGGGTGTGATTCCTGCCACCTCTTCAATGCCATCTGGGGTGTCTGGTGGTTGAGAGCCTTCTGCGGCAGATGCTGGTTGTACAGCCACACGTAGCGATGCAGTGTCTTGCTCAGATCTTCCGCACTGTTGAACCGGTGGGTCTGCAGTACCTGTGCGAGCCTGCCGTTGAACCTTTCGACCATGCCGTTGGTGCGTGGTGTACGCGGCTTGGTGAGCCGGTGCTCGATGCCCAGGCTCTGGCACAGCAGGTCGAACTCATGCTCGCCAGAGGCGTCCTTGGCCCTGCCGCCGAACAGCCTGTCGGTGAACTCCTTACCGTTGTCGGTCAGGATGGTGCTGATCACGAACGGCGCGGCCTTGGCCACCTCCTTGAGGAAGCTGCGCGCAGCCGCCGCCGTCTTGCGACGCTTGATGCTGATGAACACCCAGCGCGTTGCGCGGTCGATGGCCACGAACGCATAGCCGCGCGACGGCTCGTCAGCCATCTGGGGCAGGTACTTCACGTCGATGTGGACGTATCCCGGCTCGTAGGCCTTGAAGGGCTTGGCAGGAGAAGACTCGGGCGACGGCTTGGGCAACTGGTCCACGCCTCGGCGCACCAACAAGCGGTGCAACGAGGAGCGGCCCATCGTCGGGTGGACGAACTCGCGCACAACCGCAAGCAGGTCATCCAGAGGAAGACGCAACTGCTTGCGCAGGTAGACCACCAGTTCCTCCTGGCCGGCGTTGAGCGTGGTCTGCAGCCGGTGCGGCGTGTGGCTGCGGTCTTCGACCGAGTCACGATGCTTCCAGCGCTGCACGGTCGTGCGGCTGATGCCGTATTGCTCCGCCAACTCGTACTCGCTGGCCGAGGACTGCTGGATCTGCGAGCGCACCGCAGGCGTTGTCGTGGCGTTCTTGTGCAGTGCGATCATCATGTGGCCAGGCTCCCGGAAGTGAATGCTGCCAGAACTGCCTTCAGGACGTCCCGCCCGAAGAGCAGAGCGCGTCGATTCTGCAGCAGCCAATCATCCGGGACCTGACACTTAGGTGACGACAATTAGCTGCCTGACAGTCGCGTCATTAATCGTCAAGGAGGCGTCCGTCAGGGGTGAGGTCAGGGTACAGACGCTACCGGCAGTCAGCCACCCAGTTCTCAAGTTCGAGCGCTGGCACCCGTTCGAACTCCGCGACGTTGTTGGTGACCAGCACCAAGCCTTCGCTGCGGGCATGCCCCGCAATGTGCAGGTCATTCACCCCGATGGGTCGGCCGAGTTTTTCAAGAGCCGCGCAGATGGCGCCGTAGTGCTGCGCGGCCTTGGCACCGTAGGGCAGCACCTCCAGGCGGCTGCAGAAGTCCTCGATGGCCGCCAGGTTCTCACCCACGCGTTGGCTTTTCTCGGCGCCGTGTATCAGTTCGGCCAGGGTGATGGACGACATGGCCATGCGACTCGCGTTGGCGTTGAACGTGGAAAGCAACTCGAGCGGCCGGCGCTTCAACACGTAGATGACGATGTTGGTGTCGAGCAGGTAGCGCAACATCAAAGGGCTTCCCGCTCCGGCTGATGCTGAGAGGCACGTTCGGGCAAAAAGTCATCACTCACACGCGGGCCGTCCAGAAAGAAGCTGTCCCAGGTCTGCCCGACGGGGGCGATGATGCGCTCGTGTCCTTTGACGCGGATCTCAACTTTGTGGACGCCCTCGGGCAAACGGACGTCCAGCGGCAGCCGGACGGCTTGGGTGCGGTTGTTGACGAAGACGGTGCCGATGGACATGCTGGACTCCCTGCGCAAAATATACAGCAAGTGTATATAGCGCCACCTATCGAGTCAAGTTGACTGCTGACGGCGCACCGATTTCATTGCTCAGATCTGTGATGGGTAGAGCTTTATTTTCGCAACCTGCCCGCTGCGATCCGTTGATTTTGCGAGGTCGTATGCCTTCAACGCTCAAGAGCCCGGCAGAGAATAGAGACAGAAAAGTGGCAAAAAACGGGGTTCTGGGCGCAGAAAACGGGGCTTTCGTCGCAAGGCCGCTCAAGAAGGAAATGTGCTAAACCCCGCCATTACAGGGGGAGCGGGCAAAAAAAATCCCGACTGATAGGAGTCGGGATTTTGCATATGGTGGAGGCGGCGGGAATCGAACCCGCGTCCGCAAGCCCTCTACAGGCAGTACTACATGCTTAGCCTGGTTGTTTGATTTAACCCGGCACACGCCAACCGGCAGGCTGGTGCTAGGCGATCCGCT
>Ga0233425_10005079_pt1 | contig 21266 bp, 16 predicted proteins | sample Watercolumn_Towu_2_FD_181712 | JGI IMG/M metagenome (GOLD analysis project Ga0233425, IMG submission 181712) | Freshwater microbial communities from Lake Towuti, South Sulawesi, Indonesia - Watercolumn_Towuti2014_140_MG | ecosystem: Environmental > Aquatic > Freshwater > Lake | place...
TTCTGGTTGGTGTAGCCGTCCACGTTGTCGGGCTCCACGCCGTCGCAGCCTCGGCTGACGGCGAGGTCGAGCCGATCGAGCATGACCTGTCTCACCCCGTCGTTCGTGACGTCGAGCCAGCGCTCGTCCTCCCAGTCCTCCAGGGTGTCGCCGAGCGCGTCGTCGGGGATCTCGCCGGCGTCGTCGCGCCACGCCTCCCATGTCCCGGCGGAGAAGTAGCAGATGACGATTCGCCCCGAGAGCGCGGCCAGCTCGGCGTCGGTCGCATTGAAAAGATCGATGTCATACATCACGACATCGAGCGAGGAATCGATCGCGCCGGTGAGCTGCCACTGCCACGAGGTGTGGAGCGGTGGCAGCCACGCGTCGCCGCGGGGGACCGGGTCTCCGGCGATGTACGGCGTGCACCGCCCCTGCACCCGGACCTGCCCCTCGGCGCAGATGGGCGCGTCGTCGGTGCATCCCAGCAGCCCGAGCGCCAGCACGATCACGAGTGGTCGCGTCATCATGTCTCCGTTCTCCCTGGAGGATACCAGCAACCGGCTCGGGTCGGTCTGCCGGAGACACTCGACCCCAGGACAGATGACTCGAGGCCCCGGCGGAGGCCGCTCCACTCACGAGTTCCTTGATGATTATCGATGCGTTTCATGCGTACGATTTTTGCTTGGAATATACTTGGGTAAGACCAAGCTCACGGGAGGAACGATGCGTCCCACCCTTCCTCGATGCCTCGCGGCGGCTGCGATCGCTGTGCTCTGCGGCTGCAACGAGGGAAACAACTGGACGTTGGAAGACGGCGGCCCGGGCGACGCCGACGAGGTCGTCGGCTGCGTGGACGAGGACGGGGACGGTCACGGGCCGGGGTGTCCGGCCGGGCCAGATTGCGACGACACCGATCCCTTCCACTCCAGCGACTGCCCGGCCTGCCTCGCCGGGCCGACCGAGGGCTGCGTGTGCGACGCGTCCGATCCCATCGCCTGCTACGACGGCCCCGATGGCACGATCGACGTCGGCGCATGCCGCTCCGGGTCCCGGCGTTGTGTCGATGGCCTCTGGACCGCCTGCGAGGGCCAGGTGACTCCGGATGTCGGCGAGAGATGCAACGACCTCGATGATGACTGCGATGGGGAGGTGGACGAGGGAGTGGCCGGAGAGTGCGGCGACTGCGACCCGAGCTGTACCTCGGACTCGCTCGGTCGAGACGGCGAGGGCGCCTGGGAGCCGGGTGAGGACAACTCGGAAGCCGTCACGGTCGACGCGGAGCTCGGAGGCCTCGTGCTCGACTCGGCCTCGATCAATACCTTCACCATCTGGGTCGCCAACTCGGCCGAGGGTACCGTGTCCAAGGTCGATGTCCGCACGTACGCGGAGATCGGCAGGTTCTCCGTGGGCACGGACCCGTCGAGGACGAGCGTCAATACACTGGGCGACGTCTACGTCGGCCTCCGCAGCGGGTACGGCGTGGCCAAGATCTCGACGCTCGGCGACCGCTGTCCGGACACCAACGGCGACGGAGTGATCACCACCTCGACCGACCACACGGTCCTCCCCTTCGGCCAGGACGACTGCGTGCTGTGGGTCAAGGCGCTTCCCGGCGGCGGCTTGATCCGGGGCGTCGCCGCGCAGGACGTGTACGGCCCTGACGGCGAGGTCCGGCCCTACGTGTGGGTCGGCGGGTACAACGGATACCTGTGGAAGCTCGACGGCGAGACCGGGGAGATCCTCGTCAACGCGACGCCCGCGCCGACCGTGGTCTACGGCCTCGCCCTCGACGGGCACGGCAACCTCTGGGCCTCTGGCAACGGCAGCTCGGCCATCGGCAGGGTCGATACCAATCGGTGCATCGACGATGCGTCCTGTGCAGCCGCGCCGTGCGCGGGCGAAGGCGTCGGGGACGAGTGCGTCAAGCAGAGCATCTCCTACCCCATTGGCAACCCCTACGGGATCACCGTGGACAACAGGCAGCGGGTCTGGGGAGCCGGAAGCGCTGTCCACGGTGGCCCATGCCGCTACGACCCGGCCCTGCCCGCGGGCAGCCGGTGGGCCTGCGCTGGAATCAACAGCGGGCTCGGCGGCGTGGCAGCGGACTCGGCGGGGTTCGTCTGGGCCGCGGGCGGAGGCTGGGCCTGGCCCGGCTCACGGCTGGAGGTGTTCCGCATCGATGCCGAGGACCCCACGCAATGGACCGCGGTCGCCGGAGCCAGCGGCTGGGGCAACCACGGCATGGCCGTCGATGCCGAGGGCAAGGTCTGGGCGATCAACTACACGAACAACAACGCCACGGTCATCACGCCCGGACCGACGCTCCACGAGGCCACGGTCGAGACCGGCGTCGCGCCCTTCTTCAGCTCGCCGTACACGTACTCCGACATGACTGGCTCGCAGCTCCGGTTCGCCACCAGGCCCCGCGGCTGGTACCGCGCCCTCTTCGTCGGGTGCGACGACACCGACACGGAGTGGGGCGACCTCGACGTGGACATGTACGTCCCCGAGGGCACGTCGGTGCTCATCAGGGCGCGGTCCGCCGACGACCCAGCGGCCCTGAACGACGCAGCGTGGGTGGTTCTGGCCACGGTGCCCGACGACGCGCTCCCGATCTCCATCGTCGAGGCCTTCACGCGCGACGCCGTGACGCCGGGCGCGTATCTCGAGGTCGAGCTGCAGCTCGCCAGCGAGGTGCCGGACGGCTCGGAACGTCTCACTCCGGTCGTCTACTCGCTGAGCCTGGCCCACCGCTGTCCGTCGATCGTGGGCTGATCTCAGCGCGTCGGCCGCCTGGGGTTGGCCTCGTGGAACTCGAACTCGAGCGTCGCCTCGGTCCGACCCTGCCACGAGAAGTCGCGGGTCTGGCTCTGCCCCTGGTAGCGGACCTGCACCCTGAGGTCCCGGTTGATGTCCAGCTCTTCGACCTCGCAGGGTGTCGAGCCCTGGTACACGCCGTCGAGCGAGACGCTCGCCCCCGGTGGATCGCTCGTCACTCGGAGCGTCCCGAGGATCGGCCTGAGGATGGCGATCTGCCGCACCTCCCTGTGGCCGATCTCGACCGGCTGGCTCCAGGGGACGAACCCGTCGAGCTGGAGCTCGACCTGGTGCATGCTCCCGATCTCGAGGTCGCCGATCGAGAGGGGCGTCGTGCCGGTGACGGGCTGCCCGTCGAAGGTCACCCGGGCGCCCGCGGGATGGGACCTGATGTCGAGCCGGCCCGTGTTCCCGGGGCGGCTCACGAGCGGCCAGAGGAGGTACGCGCCACCCACCACCACGGCGATCACCGCCGCCGGGACGAGGACCCTGAGCACGGACCAGATGCCCGAGTCTTGAAAGAGCTCGCCGGTCAGGTCGGGTGGCGCCTCGAGCACGCGCTCATCAAGCAGGTCCGGGTCAATCGCCCAGGGGGGTGAAGGCGCGCCACCCTCGCCCCTGCCGAGCGCCTCGTCGCCCGAGACCATCCACGGAGGCGCTTGGCTCGATCGAGGCGCCGGGCTCGGGCCCGCGGGTTGCCCCTGACCCGGTCGAGATGACGGGCGCGGTTGCTGGGACACGCCCTGTGGAGTGGGTTGACCCTGACGATCCGGTTGGCTCGAGCGAGCCGGGAAGGCCGGCTGGATGGGTTGCGCCGGCGCAGCGGGCGCCACGGACTGGCGGCGGTGGTCGCGCACGTCGGTGGGATGAGTCTCGACCTTCTCCTGCCTCTCGGGAATCACGACGGTCGGCTGCGAGTCGTCCGGATCGGTCTGGAGCCGGGGCAGGTCCGACTCGGGCACGGACCGTGTCCAGGCAACGGGGCTCTGGACGAGAGACGTCGGGACGTCGTCCTCGAGCTGGAACGTCGGGATGACCTGGCTCGGATGAGGCACGTACGCAGTCAGGCTCGTGCTGCCCGAGTCGTCGTCCGTCTGCGGCGGAGCTAGTGCCGAGCGCGGTGGCGCGGACGTGTCCGGGCGCGACGGTGGCGTCGCGGCCACCAGCGGAGCCCCTGGCCCGCTCCTGGCTCCCGCACGGCTGTCGATCAGCGGGGATGCGAACGGCGAGGATCCGCCGTCGAAGAGAGGCTCGACATCTCCGTCGTCGATGTCCTCGTCGTCGTCGGGGCCGAAGATGTGCTGCTGCACGCTGCGCAGGGCGTCGGGTGTGAGCTGCCTCGTGTCATCGGTCCGACCCACGGGTCGCATCGGCGGGGGTTGCCACGACCCGCGGCTCGCCGAGGGGGGCGGAGCGTGGATGCCCCGAGGATCGGTGACCTGGGGTAGCGGCGATGCCTGCGGCCTCGAAGGGCGTTCGTCACCGGCGAGCGGTCCGCCCGGCGGCTGGGACGCTGCCGCGCGCTGGGGACCGGGCTGGATCGCGGACGGCTCGCCACCGAGCGCCGTCGGGCTCGGTGGCTGATACGACGGCGAGGGCCTCCTGACGTTCCCGGGCACGAAGCCAGGCGGCGGCGGCGGCTGGTACGACGCCGTCTCGTCGGCTCCGGTCCGGGCCTTCCCCTTCAAGGCGGGGGTCGAGAGTATCCGGGTCTCCTGGTCGGCTTTCCGGGCAGAGGAGCGCGCGGCGTCGGGTGAGGCCAGACCGCTGAATAATTTTTTAACGTCGGTCGCGATATCGACCTCGGTCTCGTCGCCCGTGTCATTGGCCCACCCGGGAGCGCCGCGCTGGGTGTCGGCGGAGAGGAACCGACGGACCTGTCGAGGCGCATCGATCTGGGACGTCTGCTCGATGTCAACGGCCACGCCCAGCGGCGTCGTGCCGTCATCGGAGAACCGGCCCACGTCGAACGGCGCCGTGGTCTCGATGTCGGCGAGCGTGTTCTCGAACGTCCGCGCATCCGCTGCGTCCGAGAGGTCGGAGATGTCGTACAGCAGGCTCCCGGCGGCAGCGGGTTGACGCCTGATGAAGTTCTCGCGGGTGAGCAGGAGCGAGCCGAGGTCGGTGGCCCTGTCCTGGGCCCTGGGGCGGTCCGTCGCGTCGAGGTCATCGAAGAGCCACGACATCATCGCGGCGAGGTGCGCCGAGGAGTAGTCGGGGCGGAAGAGGTAGAGGAAGTTGACCAGCGCGTGCCCCATCTCGTTCGCCGACCGGTAGCGGTCGTCTGGATACTTGGCGAGGGCCTTCATCGTGATCGCGTCGAGCTCGCGTGGGATGTCCGGCCGGAGGGCGCTCGGCGGTGGGATCTCGGCCTTGCGAACGCGGTCGAGGAGCCGCTCGATGTTCTCCTCCAAATAGAGCATCTGGCCCGTCAGCATCTCGTACAGGACGATCCCGGTGGAGAAGATGTCCGTGCGGTGGTCCACGGGATCGGCCCACGCCTGCTCGGGCGACATGTAGTAGTACTTCCCCTTGATGACCCCAACCTCGGTCTGCGTGGCTCGCATCCCCGCCTTGGCGATGCCGAAATCGATGATCTTCACCTCTCCGGCCGACGAGATCAGGATGTTCTGGGGGCTGATGTCTCGATGGATGATCCCCAGGCACTTGCCGTCGGCATCGAGCTTGGTGTGGGCGTAGTCGAGCCCGGCGCAGATCTCGTGACCGATGTGCACGCAGGCTTCGATGGGGACCTCGTACCCGATCTCCGTCGCCCGTCGCATCATCTTGAAGACATCGACACCCTCGACATACTCCATCGCGAGGTAGTGCGAGTCGCCGATCCGTCCGAGGTCGAAGACCTGGCAGATGTTGGCGTGCGAGAGCTCGACGCAGATCTTCGCCTCCTCGATGAGCATGTCGATGAAGTGACGGTCCTCCACCAGCTTGGGGTGGATCATCTTGAGGGCGAGGAGCTTCTCGAACCCGCCGAACCCCGTCGTCTTCGCGAGCACGATCTCGGCCATGCCGCCCATGGCGATCTGCTTGATGAGATGATATGGACCGAATTCGCGCGGAAAACCCATGGTGCTATCGGGTATCGTTGGAAATCCATGGTAAGGGGGCGAACTTCGCGAGTAAAGGGCAGACGAGCGACGCCCGTCACTCTCCTCGTCATTTCGGTCCACGTGCTCGTTCCCGCCGTCTGCCCGTCGCCTGCCCGTGCCGAGGCCGAGGCCGGGCCGTGGACGGCGCTTGTCGAGAGCGTCGCGCTCGCCGTGCGGGGCGACTGGGAGGCGGCAGAGTCGAGGATCAACCGCGTCCCGGCCCGGAGCCGGCCGCCGGAGCTCGAGGCGACGCTGGCCCTGGTCCTCGCCGCGCGGGGACGGGCCGCGGAGGCGGGCGCGGCGCTCGATCACGCGCGAGCCGCCCGGCCGACGCTCGCCGAGGCGCACTTCTGGGCCGGCGTGGTCTCGCTCCGGGCCATGCGTCCGCGTCCGGCGCTCGAGGCATTCGACCTCGCGCTCTCCCTCCGCCCCGATAGACCCGAGTACCGGCTGGGGCGAGCCCTGGCCAATGCTGCCGCGGGGCACACGGACGCGGCCGTCGAGGACGTCATCGCCAGCGCGCGGGCCGATCCGATCTTCATCGAGCCATCGTTCCACCCCGACGAACGGCGGGGCGTGATCCGCTTGATGGAGCGAGGCCTCGAGGGGTTCCCTGCCAAGGTCCCGACCGAGGACCTCGTCATCCGGTCGCTCCTCGATGCGAGCCTCGGCCGTGAGGCTCGCGCCCGCGCGTCCGCGAGCGAGAGCGCGGTCGCGCTCGAGGTCCGCGGCCGGCTGGCCATGGCTGCGGGAGACCCGGAGGTCGCCGAGACCCTGCTGAGTCGGGCACTGGCCCGGGACCCGTCGTCGGCGGAGGCGCGCTTCCACCTGGCTCGGGTCGCTTTCGCGCGTGGGTCCCACGCCCAGGCTCGCAGGCTGCTCCGCGAGGCCGCCGAGCTCGCGCCGGACGACGCCCGCGTCCAGGTCGCCCTCGGCGACCTCGCCCTCGAGCAGGGCGACCTCGACGGAGCCGAGCTGGCCTACGGGTACGCCCTGGTCCGCGTCCGCTCGCCACATGCGCTCCTCGGCCTCGGACGAGTCCGCGAGCTCCACGGGGACCTCGACGGTGCAGGTCGGGCTTACCGCGACGCGCTCCGGCTCGCGCCTGCGGGCATCGAGTCGCTGGAACGCCTGGCCCGCCTCCTCGAGCGGAGCGCGCCGGGCTCGGCCGAGGCCAGGGCGGTCCGGCGCCGGCTCGACGCCGCGACCAGGTTCGAGCGCCGGCTCGAGACGCTCGTCCAGGCTTCGGAGCAGGAGGCCACGAAGCTCGTCGATGCGTGTGCGCTCATCGAGCGAGACCCGGCCGCCGCGTCGGCGCGCCTCATCGACATCCGCGGTCCGCGTGCCGCGGCCGTCCGGAGCTTCGCCCTCGCCGCCGCCGCGTCCAGGAGCGGCCGGGTCCCGGAGGCCCGGCGACATGCCAAGCTCTTCCTCCGATCCGTGATGGCCTCCGACTGGGCGGAGGGCGCTCGGCCCTGGGTCGAGGTCCGCGGCTCGATCGGGGGGACCGCGATCGTGCGGATCGTGCCGGTCGATTACGCGGTGCTGCGCTGATGCGCGGAGCGGGCTGGGCGTACCGTCCACCGTCACCGGAGGTTTGACGCGGGCCCCCGGCGTGTGGAAAATCGTGCCCGTCGATGCGCGAGTGGGGCCGATGACGAGCTGTCCGAAATGCGGGAAGGTCAACTCACCGGGGCGACCGGAGTGCCTGTACTGCGGCATCGAGCTCCCGCTCCCGCGACGTCCCGGTTCCGTGGCACGGTCCCTGTCCGCTCGGACCGAGCCGCCGTCCGGCGATCACGGCGCACCGCCGGAGCAGCCCGAGGCGATCGACCTGCCGACCTGGGAGTCCGAGGCCGAGCCCGTGCTGGCGGACGTCGACCCCGAGCCGCTCGAGGATGACGAATTCCAATCCGAGATCGTCAGCTCGCTCACCGACCAGCTCGAGTCGTCCGTCGGAGATGGATCGAACGACGAGCCCGACGACGGGCTCGAGGTCGGGGTCTCGAGCGCCGAGGTCCCGAAGACCGAGTTCGTGGAGACCGTCGCATCTGATCTCGCTGACGAACGGATCGCCACCGAGAGGAGCACGCGGACCTCACGCCGGGGACCGTCCCACCTGATCGGTGCCCCCCCGTTGCGTCCTCGTACCGCGCTCCTGGACGTCATCATGTCCCCGCCTGTCCACAGCGGGTTCATTGGATGGATGTACTACGGGGTCGCCGCCCCGCAGCGCGCGCAGCGGCAACGAGACGTGATCCAGGCGATCGGGACCCACCTGGCGAAGCTCAAGAAGCAGGAGCAGGAGCTCGTCGTGGCCATCGGGCGAGCTGCCCGCATCCACGGGCTGGCCCCTGATGGCACCGGCGACCTCGTCCAGGCATCGCAGGCCCAGGAGCTGCAGTCGCGCGACGAGCGCCTCAAGGCCCAACGGAAGGCGCAGGAGCACGTCGCCGCGGAGCGGGAGTACAAGACGTCGGTCTCCAAGGGCGAGTCCCAGCTCGCTGGCCTGGAGAACAAGAAGGCCGGGCTCTCGGCCAGGCTCGAGGCGGTGCGCTCGGCGCTCGCGCAAGCCGAGCAGCAGGTCGAGCAGCTCGCCAGGCGAGAGCAAGAGCTCAGGCGGCCGTCGAAGCGGGGCCTCTCGGAGGAGGAGGTCGCGCATCGGGTCCAGGAGTTCGAGGCCATCAAGGCACAGCGCAAGATCGCCGAGATGGATGTGGAGACGGCCCGGGACCAGGTCAGGGCGGCCGAGCGTCCTGTCAACCGGATCGAGGGGGAGATCTCCGTCGTCCAGGGAGAGCTCAAAGGCGCCGAGGAGCGCCTGACCGCGGCGGAGGACAAGGCGCGCGCCGCGGTCGTGTCCGGCGAGCGCCGGAAGGCCAAGGCCGAGGTCACCGTCGCCGGGATCGATGAGGAGATCGGGCGGCACGTGATCGGCTCGTCCGACCGGCCGGACGCGCTCGGCCAGCTCCTCGCGTCGTTCGAGAGCGCCGGCCGACTCGTGGACCAGTGGGACGAGGTGCTCCACCTCCAGCAAGCACAGCTCGATCAGTATGACGAGAAGAGGGCGCGGACAGGGTTCCTGGCGCTCACCGGGTTCGTCCTGGGAGTCCTCTTCCTGCTGTTCGTGGGCGGGGAGATGCTCCGGCGCCTCCTGTCGTAGCTCACTCGGGCGCCGGTCTCTCGACGGATGGAAGTGGCTATTTCAGACCCTTGCCGACGCGCAGCTTGCGTCGGATGTTCTTCCGGCGGAGCTTGGCACGGAGCCGCGCCGTCTTGTTCCGCTTCACCTTGCGAGGGGCTTTTTTCTTGGTAACGACATACATCTTACAACCTCTTCAGTGACCCGGTGTGGCGGGCGATGCGCGATTCGAACGCGCGACCTTTGGTTCCGGAGACCAACGCTCTATCCACCTGAGCTAATCGCCCGAGCAATATTATCAACAAGTTACGCAACGCCCCCCTGCCTCTTCCAGGGGAGTGTGTCCTGATTTGTGCCCAGCTCGTGCGCCGGATGCGGCTCCTGCACCCCCCGCGCACATCCCAACTCCACCACCTCGCCCCCCTCCCTCAGGTCCACGCACACCGTCTCGTAGTCTGCACGCCCATAAATGTCCGGCGACAGATGTGCATACCGCTCGGTCGTCGTCACGGAAACGTGTCCCAGGATATCGCTCAACTTGCGCATGGACCAGCCAGCCATCGCCCAGTGCGATGCGAAGGTATGCCGCGTACACTGATACCATGTCAACCCCCCATCGAGTCCGGCCCGCCGGAGCGCATCCCTGAGGTGCCGTCCGAGCGTCGCCTCCCGAACGCAGGTCGGCTCCTGGCCCGGCCTCCCCCCCCGCCCCGGGACCGATGGCGGGAAGAGCAACCGCCCCTCCCCACGCCGCAACATCCACTCCCGCAGGACCGGCAGGAGCGTGTCGTTGATCGGCACGAACCGCGATTCCCCGTCCTTGACAGGCCCACCGACCGACCGCTGCACGTGGATGCGCCGGGCCCGCAGGTCCACGTCGGTCCGCTCCAGCGCCCGCACCTCCCCGGTCCTCAGCCCCGCGAATACCCCGACCGCGAACATCGGCCGGAGCGGCGAGGGCGGCGGAGGTAAGGACCCGCTCGGGAACAACTTGACCACGACAGAGGCGAGCGAGGCTTCGGAGCGAAGGTGATCGACAACGCTGTTCGGATGTGATCTCACGGAGGCATGAACAAAGCGGTGGAGATCATCCGGAAGAAGTTCGTGGCGTTGAATCCTGTGATGGATGAGCGTTTGACGAGGTTGTGGGCTGGAGCGGAAGCAGAGGCCCTTGGCGAAGGCGGAATCGCGATCGTCGAGGAGGCCACGGGGATGTCACGAACAACGATTCGCGCGGGGCGCGATGAGCTGCGAGCGGGGGTCGACGCGGCGGACGTTGTGAACGTGCGGCGTCCGGGTGGGGGCCGGCCTTCCATCGAAGAGACGCAACCGGAGATCATCCCGGCCCTCGAACGGCTCGTCGACCCCGTGACGCGTGGCGACCCCGAGTCGCCGCTGCGTTGGACCTCGAAGAGCACGCGGAAGCTCGCCGCCGAGCTGGGAGAGCAGGGCTACAAGGTGAGCCCGCAGAAGGTCGGCCAGCTCCTGCATGCGAGCGGCTACAGCCTCCAGGCGACGCACAAGACGCTTGAGGGCGGCTCGCATCCCGACCGGAACGAGCAGTTCGAGTTCATCAACGACCGCGTCGATGCGTTCCAGGCGCGAGGCGCGCCCGTGATCTCCGTTGACGCAAAGAAGAAAGAGCTCGTCGGCGACTTCAAGAACGCCGGTCGGGAGTGGCAGCCCCAGGGGAAGCCGGTGCCGGTGCGAGTCTATGACTTCATCGACGACGCGCTGGGGAAGGTGACCCCCTACGGGGTCTACGACCTGGCGCGCAACACTGGCTGGGTCAACGTCGGCATCGACCACGACACGCCGGAGTTCGCCGTCGCGTCCATCTCGCGGTGGTGGAGCCACATGGGCAAGCGTGCATACCCCGACACCCGCGAGTTGCTCATCACCGCCGACGGCGGGGGCAGCAACAGCGCCCGTTCGCGCCTGTGGAAGGTCGAGCTGCAACACTTCGCCGATCGCACCGGCCTCACCATCAGCGTGTCGCACTTCCCGCCGGGGACCTCGAAGTGGAACAAGATCGAGCACCGCCTCTTCTGCCACATCACCGAGAACTGGCGTGGGCGACCTCTGGTTGATCACGAAACCGTGGTCCAACTCATCGGGAGTGTTCGCACCACCACGGGGCTCACGGTCAAAGCGAAGTTGGACACACGCCGCTATCCCCTCGGCATCAAAGTCTCCGACGCTGAAATGGGCGATATCGTGATGACGAAAGACGCATTCCATGGCGACTGGAACTACACAATTCACCCCAGGGCTGTGGTGGTCTCGTGATCAAGTTATTTTCGATCGGGGCCTCACCTCAGCCAGCCGCGCCGGCCAGCTCTCGCTCCAGCCGACATAGTCGAACATGAAGTCGTGAAGGGGCTTCATCACAGGTGGGCCGCCCCACAGCTCCCGGTCTTCTGTCGCGTCCGGCCACCGCGGATGCTTCAGCCGTCCAGCCCACAGTGGGCTGACAGGGTCGAGCACTTCAGCGTCGAGCTCCCGGCAGGCCCGCTGGAACGGCGTCTCGAGATCAGGTGGCGCCACGGGTCTATCGTACCGTGCCTATCTCGTTGCCCCATGCAACTTCTCTGTGCCAACAGCGTGCTGAATCGTCATAGCTCATCCTCCTCCCTCTCAGCCGGATTCGGATGCTCCCACAACCCAGCATACAACTCCAGGTACTCCGGCGCTTGCATCTCGACGGCGATGTTGAGCAACGAATGAAATGCGTTCATTGGATAGAAACGCCGGTTGAACCTGAAGACGAACTCATTCAAGTAAGCCTGCAAGTGCTTCGGTGATACACCGTGATGTGTGCCCAGAATCCATGCCTTCAGATTGCTGAACACGAGATGGATCAGTGGCATCCTCTCGCCACGTTCCTTGGCCTTCTCTCTTGCCGTTTTCGGTTTCAGGTACTCCTCAACGTCCAGCCCCATGTTCTTCATCGTGGGGGCGTGGGTGAACCCGTTCTTGTTCAGGCCATCGTAGCTGCCCCAGTCATCCGTGGTGATGATCGTCCCGGGCTCGACAACGTCCTTGGCGAACCCGATCAATGACTTCGCGCCTCGGTCCGGAACGTGACGCAGGCGAAGGCGTCCGGCATACCTCCGCTCCTTCACTTCCCCGCTCACGGGGTCTTCCTTCTTGCCGTACCGGACTTCGATTGCGCCCACAACCACGACTTTCTCCGTAACACCCCGGCCCTTTCCCCGCGTTCGGCCACCAACGTAGGACTCGTCCATCTCCACGATGTAGAACTCGTCTTCGCCGGTCTCCCTGTTCTTGCCCTTGCCGATCTTGCCTCGGTTGGGGTTGACCATTGCGGCCCGGAGCTTGTGGAACATCATGAACGCGGGCTGGTACCAGGAGACCCCGAGCTGCCGCCGGAACTGGAGCGCGCTCATGCCCGGGGTCTGGCTTGTCATGAGATATGCGGCCCAGAACCAGACCTGGAGGGGCATCTTGGTCCGGTGCATGACAGTGCCTGCGGTGATCGATGACTGCTCCCGACAGGAGGGGCAAGCAAGGACACGGGGCCTGGTGCTGATGCGATGGGGATCGCCCTTCGCTCCGCATAGTGGGCAGACGAACCCCTTGGGCCAGCGAACGGCTTCGAGATAGCGGAGGCATGCAGACTCGTCGGGGAAGGCTCGCTGGAAGTCGAGGAGGGTACGTATGAAGGGTCTAGTTGACATCTCGGTTCCCCAGTCGCCGTCATTCTGGCGGTCGAGACTGCTCTTGCTTCTGTTCCCAGTCGTAGTCTTCTATGTCAGTTGGTGTTATCAGCGTATCTGCTCGCGGAACTCCCATTTCCTTCGCCTTCTCGTGCAAGGCAGCAAACGCCAAGGTCGTTTCCCTACTATTTATGGTCCGACCCAGTGCATCAACCACATGTCTCCCGTCGTAATACAACGCCAGACCACCGAGAACAGTAATCACCTTTGACATGATGTCCTTCGAGTCTTCTCTTGACCTCTTTGCCAGATCCGATTTACTCTTGGCTTGCCACCACAGAGCCACTGTCACAAGCAACATGATGGTGACCAGGCTTACCGTTCCCATTACGCTACCCTCCGTGGCAGCTCTGCACGCCCGTGGTATTTGTAGCCTCTCGCTGGACAGCGCGCCGAGAACTGCCAATACAATGTCTCCCACGAGCACCTCCCGCCACGCCGACCACGGCGCGTGTCGGGAGTCACCATACGCCTGTTACCCGCATGTGTCAACAAGATAGGCATGGTTCGATCTTTCGGGGGAGCATGGCGGCAACATCAGGCTTTTTTTCGAATATTCGCTCACGCTCACGCTCACGCTCACGCAAACCGCCTTGTCTCGGACTCTGTTCTCCCCCCCTTACGCAGAACCGCGCACCCTGGCAATTCTTCGAACGTGATGGCAGACTCCGATCCCCAGGGACGCGAGACAGCGCCCGACCCCGCGAGGAGGTGATCATGTCCGGGACCGTTTCTGCACGCGATTTCGACAAGGCGCTCGCGATCGGGCGTCCGCCGAACATCTCACGGCTCTTTCCGAGCTCGAAGGCGTTGATCGTCAGCGGGAAGGTCGTGGACCGGGCGCTCAGGGCCAAGGGACAGGCCATGACCATCGCCGCCAACTGCCGCAACACCCTCGTGGTCCGCGGCGTGCTCCGTGCGGCGCAGCGGGCCAACGCGGCGATCCTCGTCGAGATCGCCAAGTCCGAGGGCGGCCGCAACGCCTACACCGCCGTCAACTACTGGAACCTCGCGACCCAGGTCGACGCCGCGGCCAACGAGCTCGGCATCACCGTGCCCATCGCGGTCCACGCGGACCACTACGGGCTGAAGGGCCAGAAGGACATCGACATCGCGCACACCGAGATCCCCACGCTGTTCGAGCACGGCATCACCTCGCTCGCGATCGATGCCTCGCACCTGCCCGACGCCGAGAACCTGCTGGCGAACATCACGCTCAACTCGCACATCCCGACGTGGGCCGGGTACGAGACCGAGGTGGGCGAGATCAAGGGCAAGGAAGGGCTCTCCACACCCGAGGAGGCGCTCTTCCTCATTCGAGGGCTCAACGCGAACGGCATCTTCCCGGACTGGATCGCGCTCAACAACGGCACGACCCACGGCATCCAGACCGAGGAGCACGGGATCATGGTGGAGCTCACCAAGGAGATCCACCAGGCCCTGACGCCGTACGAGGTCTCGGGCGCGCAGCACGGCACCTCGGGGAACGACAGCGCCCGTCTGCGCCGGATCGCGCGCGAGACCAGGACCACCAAGGCCAACGTCGCCACGGCGCTGCAGATGGTGTCGTGGGGCGTGCAGGTCGACGAGTTCGGGAACGCCGCGCTCGATGACAACGGCATCCTCGTCAAGGTCCCCGGCGCGGGCATCCGCGACGACCTGTGGGCCGAGATGATGGCATACGCCGCCAAGCAGGGTTGGAAGAGCGGCAACCTCAAGAGCCTGTGCCTGCCCTTCGACAACAAGATCCTCGCCCAGCCCCGCGAGGTCCGCGAGGCGATGGCGAAGGCTGTCGAGGACTTCGTCTACGCCCTGCTCACCGAGGTCTTCTTCGCTCAGGACTCGGCCCCGCTCGCCGTCGAGGCGATCCTGGAGGCGGGCTCGTTCGACCCGGGCACCAGGGCCAGGCGGATCGAGGACCCGGCCGAGTGGACGCAACAGAAGATCATCGAGAAGGCCAGGCTCCTCGAGCCCGACACGGGCAGGGGCGGGGACTTCGACGACTGAGCGCTCGCCGGATTGAAGCCCGATGTCCTCCGCCACGTCTCAACGCCGTCGGGATCGGAACGAGCCCGAGGAGGGAGCGATGCGGCACAGGCTCGTCGTGTGTGGGGTCGCGGTGCTCGCCGTGGCCGGACCGGCCCGTGCGGAGACGACGACCGCGTGCACTGCCATGCGCGAGATGGAGCAGGCCATCCAGGGGTTCCAGGACGAGGAGCAGGTCACCTCGATGCAGTACCTCGAGGGCGGTCGGCTCGTGAAGACCTTCGAGATCCAGGTCGTCACCAAGGGCGCGCACAAGGCGCTCGTCACCTTCACGGCGCCGGGCAGCATGGAGGGCACGCGCATCCTCGTCCTCGACGCCGAGACCGTCTACGCCTACCTCCCGGAGTTCCGGCGGGTCCGCCGCATCGCCGCGCATGCCCTGCGGCATCCCTTCATGGGGACCAACATCTACTACGAGGACATCTCCGAGAGGTGGTACTCGGCGCGGTGGTCGTGCTCGCCCCAGAAGACGGCGGACGGGAGCCTGGTCGCCGAGCTGCTGCCGAGGCCCGGGGTCGTCACCGCATACTCGAAGCTCCGCGTCGCGGTCGGCCGTCGGCCGTACCAGATCGAGCGGCTCGAGTACTTCGAGGCGGGGCGGCACGTCAGGACCCAGATCCGCGAGCGCTGGCAGAAGGTCGGCGACCAGGAGCGGCCGGGGCTCATCCGGTACGCCAGCCAGGACCGCGAGGCGGAGCTGCGCATGGAGTTCAAGCAGTGGCGGGTCAACACCGGCGTCTCGGACGCCGTCTTCACCACGCGCAACCTGCTCCGGGGCCAGTGACTGGGTCCAGCCCGGGGATTGCAGTCAGATCGACACCACGCTGCTGACGCGGCTCCTGCGCTTCTCGAACACGAGGAAGTAGGAGTGGTTCTTCCGGGCGTGCGCCTGCTTCTTGAGCCTGCTGACGCCGGCCCTGTTGGTCCGCACGACCACGAACAGGTCCCTGGTGTGGAACCCGATGGACTCGTAGCCCGTGATGACCTCGACGTGGGTCAGGCGCTGCGTGTTGGCGCTCACCTCGTCCTGGCACTTGACCACGAGCACGCCGTCCTTCCGGAGCACGCGGTGCGCCTCGAGCCCGGCGGCGACGTAGAGGCCGACGACCGCGTCGTGCCACCTCGGCCCGCCCGCCGTCGGGGTCCCGCCCGAGTAGTGGCGGCGGAACGGGGCGTGGGACCCGCTGCCGGCGAGGTGCCCCTCGTCGCGTCTGTGGAGCCCCTCCATGTAGGGCGGGTCGAGGACCACGCAGTCGATCGACCCGTCATCGTACGGGAGCTCGCGGCAATCGATCCCGCCTTTCACTTCGATGTGAGGAGAGCGGCGGTTCCTGGTCGAGAGGTCCGACGCCAGGAGGGTGTATTCACCGGTCGGGACGTGCTTCCAGAAGGTCCCGTTTCCGAAGGTCACGTCGGCCACGACCGCGCCCCGGGGGACGTACAAACCGAGGATCTGCGGGAACACGTCGGCGTTGCCGCCCACGTGGGCGGTGAAGACGAGGTCGGTGCTCGGGGCTCCGCCCGCGACGCGGCGTCTCACTGGGCCTGTCTCGGTCCCGGCTCGCCGCGCGCCGGTCGTTGGCAGCTTCCCGGCCATGTCGCAGCCCGTCCTCCAGTCACCCTGATATTCGACCACGGTCTCCGGGGCAAGGCGTGACGCGGGCGCGCGCCGCCTGGAGGTACTCGTCGCACACATCGATGCCCACGGACTTGCGCCCCAGGTTCGCGGCGACCGCGTTCGTGGTCCCGGTCCCGCAGAACGGGTCGAGCACCACGCCACCCGTTGGGCACGTCGCCAGGATCGGGACGCGGCAGAGGTCCTCCGGGAAGGGGGCGAAGTGCCCGCGGCGCTTCTGCGTGTCCTCGGGAAGGATGTCCCAGACGTCGCCCGGCTTGGCTCCGCTCGGGTGGTAGCGCAGGACGTAGAACCCGCGCCGGGCCAGCTCTCGCGCGCGGCCGGACACGGTCTCGGCGTCGGAGTGCGTCGCGCGTTGCCGCCCCCTGATGATCATGCGGAAGTCGGAGATCTCGCCGCGCGCCACCTCGCCGAGCGCCGCGTCGAGCGCCTCCGACGCCGCAGCCTTCTCCGCCTCGTCGAGCACGGTGGACAGCTCGATCTGCCGCCGGTACCGCACCCCCGTGACCCCGGTGGCCGAGACCACCGCGCCCTTGACCACCTTCGCGCTCCGCGGCGGCGTCCGGATCGCGTCCGCGTCGTAGAAGTATCCCGTCTTCCTGAGGACGAGGTGGAAGACCGTCTCGTGTACGGTCCTCAACCGGTCGCGGGTGTTGTCCGGCCCGCCCTTGACCTTGTGCCACACGACCTCGTTGCGCAGGACCCAGCCCGCGCGGTCCGTCAGCGCCAGGGCCACGCGCCAGGGCAGCCCGAGGAGGCACTTGTCGCGGTACACGTCGCCGATGTTCAGCCAGAGCGAGCCCGTTGGCTTCAGCACCCGGCGCACCTCGCCCATGACGGCCAGCAGCGACTCCACGTATCCCTCGGGCGTCGGCTCGTCGCCGATCCCGCGCGCGTTGTATTCCCTTTGTCCCCAGTACGGGGGGCTCGTCATCACGCAGTCGATCACGGACGCCGGGAAACGCGCGAGCACCTCCGTCGCGTCGCCCCCGAGGAAGAGCGGAGCGACCGAGGCGGAGGCGAGGTGCTCCCGCAGGAGAGCCCCGGTGTCGTCGCTCGAGTGGTCGGTCCTCGCGCTCATTCATCGCCCGCTGCGTCAGGCATTATTCCACGGACGCGGACCCCGGGCACCTGGCCGTCGCGGCGAGGCTGGAGTAGGCTGTGCCGCCGTGACGACCGCGCGGATCATCTACTGCTCGGGGCCGCTCTTCTGTCCCGAGGAGAAGGCCGGCATGAGCCGGATCGCTGGCACCCTGGAGGCGGCGGGGTTCACGACGTTCCTGCCGCAACGGGACGGGCTCGAACGCTACGTCCTGCCGTTCGCGGACGGGCCGGCGATGCGCCTGCCGGGGAGCTCGACCCTCGGCAACTGGCTCGGCACGGCCGTGTTCGATCTCGACGTGTATCAGATCGTCGAACGGTGCCACGCCCTCGTGGCCAACCTCGACGGCCGCGTGCCGGACGAAGGGACCGTGGCGGAAGCGGCCATCGCCTTCGCGGTGGGAAAGCCGGTCGTCTTCCACAAGGACGACGTGCGGCGCCCGTTCGGCTTCTTCGACAACTCCATGCTCGTGGGGCTCTCGTCCGCACCGATGATCACGCGCTGCGAGGAGCTGCCGGGCCACATCGAGCACGCGCTGTCGCCTCAGGAGCACGACTTCCCGTCGCGCGATCGCGTCCTCCCGCCCCGGCTCCGGCTGGCGGTTCGCCGCGGCCGGAGGATCTGGTCGCTGCTCTCTGCGTTCCCCGCCGACGTCCCGCCGGATGAGGCCATGCGCCAGGTCGCCGAGGAGATGACGAGGATGGAGGAGGAGCAACGCCGGAGTGACGACGGCCCATGAACGTCACCCCCTGTATCCTGCTGACGAACGACGACGGGATCGGCTCGCCCGGGCTCCTCGCCGCGGCCCGGGCGCTCGACGGCCTCGGACGGTTGACGATCGCCGCGCCCCGCGAGCAATCGTCCGGCGCCGGCCGCGGCATGCCGCCTTCCTCCGACGGGATCATCGAGCGGCGCGACCTGCGTGACGGCGACCGGGAGTGGACGGCCTACGCCGTCGGCGGCTCGCCTGCCCAGGTGGTGCAGCACGCCGTCCTGGAGATCATGACCGACGAGCCCGACCTGGTCGTCTCGGGGATCAACTACGGCGAGAACGTGGGCACGGCCGTGACGATCTCAGGCACGATCGGCGCCGCCCTCGAAGCCGCGTCGCACGGCATCCCGGCGCTCGCGGTCTCGGTCGAGACGACGGTCCGCGAGCACCTGACGAACCCGCGTGACACGGACTTCACCGCCGCGATGTGCTTTGCGGCGCGCTTCGCACGCTTGCTCCTCGAGCGAGAGGTGCCGGGCGACGTGCACGTCCTGAAAGTGGACGTGCCGCGCGACGCGACCCCGGACACGCCGTGGGAGGTCGCGCGCCTGTCCAGGCAACGCTATTACAGGGCGAAGCCGTCGCCGCGGCGCGCCTGGTGCGAGCCGCACCGCATCCCGTACGAGCAGGACGACGACCTGTCCGCGTACGCCGCCGACTGCGACGTCTCCGTGCTCCGCGTGAAACGTCATGTCGCCGTCACGCCGCTGAGCCTCGACCTTACGTCCCGCGTCCCGCTCGCCGACCTCGACCGACTGCTCCGGTGAAGGAACCACGGGGGAAACCCCTTTCTGGAGAAAGGGGTTTTCCCCCGGGCCCCCTTCCCCAAAGACTTTCGGGTCGGTTTCGGGGATGATGAGAGCCGGGTGGCGAATCAAGAATCGAGAGGGATGCTCGTGAAGATCACCACAAGAAACGCAGGGAATCGCGGGAGGACGGCAATCCTCGTGCTCCTCGTCGCGGCGTCGTGGGGGTGCGGGGGCGACGGCGGCGATGGCGACGGATCGCCCGACACGGACGTCGATGCGGCGCCGGACTCGGACGCGGACGCGGACTCCGATGAGGACGCTGGTGACCCGCCCGTGCCGGAGTGGGAGCCCGGGCGGCTCGACTCGGGCTTCGAGGTCGATGGGCTCGCGGAGCTCTACCTGATCGGGAACGCCGCGACTCCCGAGAGCCCGGTCCACGTCACCGTCCGGGCGCCGGAGGGCACGGCGAGAGTCGAGGTCTGGGTGGACGAGGCGTATGCTGGCGCGCTCGATCAGGGTGACGGAGCGTTCGTGCTCTCGACCTTCACGCCCGACCTCGGCCCCGGCGAGCACTACCTCGTCATGGCGGCCGACGGCGCGGGCCGCGCCTTCGCCGCGCTCCCGTTCACCATGACCCACCCGCTATACATCGTCGTCACCAACGACTGGGACGACGCGGACAACTCGGAGTGGTCGTTCGGCGCGCAGGAGGAGCTCCACGAGTGGCACCCCGAGCTCCGCCTCACCCACTTCGTCGGCCCGTACACGTTCACCGACCCGACCGTCACGGAGGACCGCCGCGACGAGATCGTGGAGTGGTTGCTCCGCATGCGGGACGACTACACCGACGAGATCGGGCTCCACATCCACCCCTACTGCAGCTTCGTCGAGGCCGCGGGGCTCGCCTGCCGGACCGAGCATTCCTTCGCGTACGAGGACGGCGACACGACGGGCTACACGATCTTCCTCGGCGAGTATGACGAGGAGGAGTCGGTGACGCTCTTCGAGACGGCGTCCGAGATCTTCGTCGAGCGCGGCCTCGGCAGACCCACGTCGTTCCGCGCCGGCGGCTGGACCACCGAGCTGCACACGCTGCGCGCCATGGCCCGGACCGGGTACGTGGCCGACACGAGCGCCGTGAGCTGGGCCCGGCTCGAGGAGTGGGAAGGCGTGCCCGGGACGGAGCTCTTCGAGTGGAACCGCGAGCAGTGGTCCACGATCGGCGACACGAGCCAGCCGTACTACCCCTCGCAGGACGACATCCTCTCGTCGGAGCCGCCCACGATCCCGGTCCTCGAGGTCCCGGACAACGGTGCGCTCGTGGACTACGTCGTCTCGGCCGAGATGATCGACGTGTTCGAGGCCAACTGGAGCGGCGGCGCCCTGACAGAGCCCCGGCAGGTCTCGATCGGATACCACCCGCCGAACTTCAACGCCGGCTACCAGGAGCGGATTCACAACGCCTTGACCCACTTCGATCAGTTCCTCGCCTCGAGCGGAGACGGCCCGGTGGTCTATGCCACGTTGAGCGAGCTCGTCCTGGTGTGGCCGCACGAAGATGGAGAGTAGGACCCTGGTCCATGGTATCCTGACGCTCTGAGCTCGCGTTGTTGAAGGGGGACGACTGACCTGCCCGTCGCATGCGGGCACCATCCGGAGACGACATGGAACAGCATCCGAGCAAGTGGCGGTTCTTCACCGAGAGCGACCTGGGCACCGACCTCGAGTCGTTGAAACGGTCCTTCGCCGGGCACGTGGAGTACTCGCTCGCCAAGGACGAGTTCAGCGTCACGCAGCTCGACCTGTTCCAGGCCCTCGCCCGGACCCTCCGGGAGCGCATGCTCGACCGGTGGAACAAGACGCAGCAGCGGTACTACAAGTCGGATTCGAAGCGGGTCTACTACCTCTCGCTCGAGTTCCTCCTCGGCCGCCTGTTGAAGGACGGGATGCTCAACCTGGGTATCCTCGACGACGCGCGGCGCGCGCTAGCCGAGCTCGAGGTCGACCTGGACCAGCTCGTCGAGGAGGAGATCGACGCCGGCCTGGGCAACGGAGGCCTCGGCCGTCTCGCGGCCTGCTTCCTCGACTCCATGGCAACGCTCGGTATCCCCGCCATGGGCTACGGCATCCGGTACGAGTACGGCATCTTCCGGCAGATCATCGCGAACGGCCG
>Ga0233425_10005080_pt1 | contig 21265 bp, 4 predicted proteins | sample Watercolumn_Towu_2_FD_181712 | JGI IMG/M metagenome (GOLD analysis project Ga0233425, IMG submission 181712) | Freshwater microbial communities from Lake Towuti, South Sulawesi, Indonesia - Watercolumn_Towuti2014_140_MG | ecosystem: Environmental > Aquatic > Freshwater > Lake | place: Indonesia...
TTCCCTTGGATCGCTTCTTTTCTCGGACCAGGATCGTGTTGCCTTGAAAGTCCACGTCTGAGACGAGCATCCGCAGCATCTCTGCCCGTCTAGCCCCCGTGTAGGCCGCCACGCAACAAAGCGGATAGACCCATGGCTGGAGGGCCTTTTCCTTGATATGTTTCAGGAGATCCGATATTTCTTCCCCCCGAAGGTAGAGGCAATCCCACCATTCCCTTGCCTCTGCATCTGTCAGACATTGAACCCTTCGCTCGATCTCTTCCCAGACCATGAACGGCGGCTTTTCACTGAAACGGGGGTATCGGATTCCCTTGTTGGGGAATCTTCCTTCCAGCAAGCCCATCTGGATCCCCCAGTTCCAAGCAGTACGGAGCGTAACGATTTCCTTGCGGATCGTCGCGGGAGATAGCTTGCCTCTCAGGCCCTTTTTCTTAGCGCGTCGATCTACGTGCTGCTGTAGATCTCCCAGGGAAAGGTCAGGGACGGGGAATTCTTCACCGAGCGTGCCAACCAGGTGCTTGAAGTGAAGCTCGATCCCGTCAAGGGTCGATTGTTCCAGGCTTCCGTTCCGATGAGTCTCCAGATACCGGTCCCGAAGTCCTACCAAAGTGAGGACTTCGCTCTCCGAAGTTGCATGGGGTGGCTTGCCATCGAACGAAACAAAAGTCACAATATCTAGACCGGCTGGCAATTGCAGAAGGTTCTGCTTCAGCCGCATGAGCAGGTAATCGACTTGGTCGGCCTTCGTTTCGGCCTCGTCCTGAGTAACCTTACCCAGACTGAACGTATGGCGTTTTCCGTGGTAAAGGAATTGGCAGTGCCACGCATCGCCTTTTTGGTGGATGGAAGCCATTGCTGCACTTTTGCTGCACTTGTTGGCGATGTGTCTTCCCCGCGACCGAAATGCGGGAACAACGTTATTCTAACGCAAGTCAAAGTAACGTCAAGAGTTGCAACGCCACTGCAACGTGTTTGAAATGTGAGCCGGAGTGGCGGAATGGCAGACGCGCTGGACTCAAAATCCAGTGGCCTTAGGGCTGTGAGGGTTCAAGTCCCTCCTCCGGTACTTCTTACGAGACAAGGACTTACGGCCAACGGCCGTGAGTCCTTTTGCATTGAGGGTCGAAGCAAAAGGTAACAAATAGGTAACAGATGTTGCTCGCGCGTTGTCCGGTGTTGTTCCGCGGACGCAGGCCGGACAGATGGCGACGAAAGCCTACTTGGGCAGGCCCTCGTTCTGAATCTTGACGAGTTCATCACGCGGGATTCGCCACTGGCCGTCCGGGCTCTTGTCGGCCTTGATGCGTCCCTTGTTGCAGGCGTTGCGCACCGTCCATTCGCTGAGCTTGGTCAACTCAGCAACCTCGGCGACCGTGTCCCACATCGGCCATCACACACGCCGCGATTGCGACCAAGTCGCCACGGCAAGATCCCTGGAGGAGCAATCATGGAACAGGCAATGAGCCTCAAAGACGTGGCACGCTTGCTGGCGGTACCCGCTTACAGAATCGAATATCGGCTGGCTCAAGGTCTCGTGCCCGAGCTGAGCCTGCGAGTTGCAGGCAGGCGAGTATTCTCGTCGCAGGACCTAGCGAACCTCGCTGCAAGTCTTGGCGTGACGCTGCCGACAGCAGAGGCTGCGGCGGAACCTATGGCAGAACCGGTAGGCCTATAGAAACAGCGCGGGCCGGTCGCGTGACCGGCCCGGCTGATTGATCGGATTGGCCGTCGAGCGGAAATCGACGGCAGGCAGCACACAAACAGTCAAAGAGTATGTACCACTATGTCAAGTATACCAGAACGCGACGAAGAGCGCAACCGGTCAACATGACCAGACGCCCACCAACAACGAAAACGTAGCCGGCCCCGTGCCGGCTGAAATCACCGCCGCCACACCAGGCGACGGAGGCAGTACGCCTTGCGACGCCGCGGATACGCCGCCGGCGCCCCAGCCGCAACTGTTCGCGGTCATCAACGGCGAGCGCACGGCAGTACCCTTCGGCGACCTGACCGACGAGCCCCGGCGCCTGCAATTCAAGCAGCGATGCCAACAGGCCGACGCTCCCGTGACGCTCCACGCGACCGAGTTCTTCGCGTGGCCTGACAGTGCCTGCTATCCGTTGCTGAAGCTCGTCAAGGAGCTTGGCGACCAGGTGCGTCTGCAGATCGGCGACGACCAACAGCCGTACCCCAACGTCTTCGACGCGGTTGTGGCCGCGTTTCCTACGGCCCCCGGCCACACGGCAGCCAAGCAGGCGGCGATCATGGCGGCGGCCGTGTTCCTCACGGAGAACGTCTGGCCCGCGGCGGCAATCACCATCGCCGACGGTCTGACGGCGATCGGTGCGCAGAACGTCGCGGCCCGGGAGGTCTTCGACTGCATCCGCAAGGTGGCGGGAATCGTCGTCGATGCGAAGAAGCCGGACCCAGCCGCCCTCGCATCGCATTTCCACGGCTGCCTGCAGTTGGACACGCGGACGCCAACTGGCGAACCGGCCCTGCGTTACTTCCGCGACGACTTCTACGCGTGGAACGGGCGGACTTGGCAGCGCGTAGACGACAAGGAGTTGAAGGCGCGGGTGACCCGGCATATCCAGCAAGCGTTCCACATTCCGATCACCGAGACGCTGAAAGCCCTGCTGAAGCGCGTACACCCGCTGGGGCGCGAACGCGCCACGGCTACGCCGGTCGCGGTGCCGCTGTCCCAGCCGTTCGTGCCCAGCCTGCCGGACGGCATCCTGGTGCCGCTGGACGCGCTTGCGGACGCGCATCCGGCAGCCGTGTACCTCCAGCAACGGAACTTCGATCCGGCGGCCAGAGGCAACTTACGCGGCGGAGGTTGCAGAACAGAGAGAGTGTGGTGGCGCCGTCAGAGGACATGTGGCTTGTGCCAGATCGTGCGTTTGACGAGCCAGCCGGCGGAACTCAAGAATATGGCCCACCGCCCAGAGACTCGAGCGGGATCGGCCGGCTCAAACGCCCACTCCGGAATGCCTTGCCCGCTCAATGCCAAGCTATGCGGTGACCATTACGCTAACGTGACGCACCATCACGACTTGTGCCTGGAGTTCCCGTAGCGCACAGCCCATTCCTATGCCGTGGCTGTCAGTAGACCAGGATCGGCGTCATACGGAATTAATCCGGCGTACCCTGCTTGCGGGTGGATCTCGCTGATCGCTGCACGAATTGCTTGACAAAAGAGCGATTCCTGGCACTAATGACGTTAAACACGGCACACTATGCCGAGTTTGCAGGGTTCTGACGGCAATCGCCGGCAGCGCACATTCGCTTCGCGAATCGGCGCGGTTACCAGAGATCACAGGGACAACCATGTTTCAGGTCAAGGGAAGAAGGACTATCGCTATGGACACTCGTTCCAACCAACGGTCGTGGCTGCGGTACTTGTTGTTGGTGATCTTCGTAGCAACGGCGGCCATGCCCGCGGCGGCGGGGCCGATCTACAAGGCCGACAACACGAACGCCCTGAACCTGGGCTCAAGCTGGTCCGGCGGCACGGCGCCGGGTGCCACGGAAGTGGCGACCTGGGATAACACCGTCACCGGCACCAACGCGGCCGCCATCGGCGACAACGTTGACTGGCTGGGCATCAGCATCCTCAACCCGGGCGGAGCGGTGACCATCGACGCTACTTCCGGTAAGACGCTGACCTTGCGGGGCAGCGGCATCGACATGACCTCGGCCACGCAGAGTCTGACCGTCAACGCCGACTTGAACCTGGGAACCTATCAGCAGTCGTGGTTGGTCGGGTCGGGGCAGACCTTGACGGTCAACGGCGCCATCAGTGGCCCCAGCTTCACCGGAACCCTGAGCCTCGGCGGTGCGGGAGACGGCCATATTAACGGCGCGATCAGCATGCCCTCCGCCACCATCAAGAAAATCGACGGTGGCACCTGGACGCTCTACACGGCAGGCACGTGGGATAAGACCGTGGTCGGCTCGGGCACGCTGAAGATGGGTGGAAGTAATGTGCTGCCATCGGCCACCGTCGTTACAATGGGGCAGGGCGACGCCAATTCGGCGACCCTCGACCTCAACGGCTGGGATCAGACCGTCGGCGGGTTGGCCTTGGACTCCACCGGCGGCACCAAGCAAATCACCAGCAACGCCGCCTGGTTGACGACCCTCACCGTCGGCGGCTCTGCACCAAGCACTTACGCCGGCACGCTTGCCGGCACGAACCTGAAACTCGCGGTCACCGGCACTGGGGCGCTGACTCTTAGCGGCAGCAGCACCTACGGCGGCGGCACGGACATCGGCGCCGGCGCCACCCTGAAAGCGCTCGTCACCGGCAACAGCACGACGGTGACCGGCACGGGCGTTACCACGCCCGCGGCGAACAACCCCCTCGGCTCGGGGGCGGTGACGCTGGCCGGCGGCACCTTGGAGATCAATCCGCTCGCCACGGTGAACCAGAATGGCCTCTCGGGGCGCAGCTTCACGGCGGGCATCAATGGCGCGGACGCCAGCCAGAACGACTACACTGCAGCGGCGGCCGGCACGCGCTGGGATGCGAATCTCAACCGCTACGACCTGACCACGGCCAGCGGCGGGGGCACGGCGATGAACCCGCAGACCACCAACGTCGTCGCGCAGTGGATGGGCAAGCTGCAGATCACCAACCCGGGCAGCTACCGTTTCTTCACGGCCTCGGACGATGGCAGCCGCATCTTCATCGACGGGGTGCTTGCGGTGAACAATGACGGTGGCAAGGGCACGACGAACCTGGGCAGCGCGGCGATCAGCCTCTCGGCGGGGCTGCACGATATTCAGGTGCAGTGGACGCAGGGTACTGGAGACGGCTCGGAGATTCTTTCCTGGTCGGGGGCTGCGGCAGGTCTGGACGCGCCGCTGGCCGCGACGCCCATTCCCTCGACCTCGCTCTGGACGGCGGAATCGAATACCACGGCGGCTGGCGGCCAGAGCAATGCGGTGGTTGTTGGCGCCGGCTCCGGCAACGCCGTCAATGTCACGGCGAATTCCACGATCAACTTGAACGGCACCATGTTCACCCAGGCGCAAATGGGCGCCTTTACGCAGAACGTGGGTACGACCTTGAACGTCACCGGTCTGGCCGGCAAGACGCTGCGCCTGGCCGGGGCGGCGAACTTCGGCAACGGCGCCGCGGGCACGATCACGATCAACCATTCCGCCAATGTCGCCTTCGACGGGGCCATCACGGACGGCGGCTTCGCCGTCACCCTGGCCAAGCAGGGCGGGGGAAGGCTCATTTTCGACCAGACGGCCGTGGCCAACACCTTCGGCTCGACCTCGCTGGTGGATGTGCAGAACGGCACGCTCGAACTCGTCGGCGGGGCCAACAACCCCATCGGCACCGCAGGCGTGCAACTCAGCGGCGGCAATGTCGTCCTCAATTCGAAGTCCGGTGCGCGCACCTTCGATAACGCCGTCACGGTGGCGGAGAACGCGACCATTCAGGATATCGTGGATAATGTGACCCTCACGCTCGGCAGCGGCACGCGCGGCATTTCCGTCGCCACCGGCAAGACGCTGACGTTGGACGCGATCACCGGCGGCAACAATACCGCCAACAACCCGACGGGCACGGCGTATGCCGGGGCGACGCTCGCCGTCGCCGGCGCGATCACTGGCGCCGGCAATCTGAACGCGATCTCGACGTCGTTCGGCAACAACACGACCCCGGGCATCATCACGCTCACGAATGCCGCCAACACGCTCTCGGGCAACATCACGCTCAACGGGACCACGATCACGACGAACACGCTGCTGCCGGTCAACGGCCCGACCTTGCGCCCGACCGTCTTCGGCGCGCTGCCCAACACGGCGACCACCGCGCTGTTCATCAAGTCCGGCACGCTGGATTTCGCGACGAACAACATCGCCTACACCCCGAACCTCAGCAATGTGGTGACGATGGGCGGCGGACCGACTTACACGACTTCGAACATCAACATCGGCACCGGTGTGCTGTCGCTCACGAACGACATCGTTTATGACGCCACCAATAACGGCGGCGTTGCGACGATCCGGGGCAATGGCGCCGCGACTGGTATCCTCGATTTGAACACCGCCGGGCAACGCACGATCAACGTCGGCGACAGCTCGAATGCGGCGATTGACTTGATCGTCAGCGCCGTGATCAACGGCACCGGCGGCGGCGGACTCACGAAGACCGGCGTGGGCACGATGGCCATCCAGGCCAACGTGGGCAGCCAGAGCACCGGCTACACCGGGCTGACGCGCGTTTCGAACGGCACGCTGTTCGTCGGCGGCGGCTCGAACTTTGCGGGCGATGGAGCCATCAAGGGCAATATCCAGGTTGATTCCGGTGCGACCTTCAAGCTCTCGCAGTCCAACATCATCATCAACACCTCAAGTATTCAGGCGGATGGCACCTTCGACTTGAACGGCTTGCAAGAGACCGCGGGCAATATCACCGGCAGCGGAACAATCACGTCCGTCGTGCCGAACACGGGCGGCCTGCTGCTTGACATGCCGACGGGCGGCCCAACCTTCACCGGAGCGCTCGGCGGGCAACTCACGGTCGGCTTCATCGGGCGCTTGGCCACCGGGAACATCACCATCCCGACGAGCCAGTTCTCCGCGCTCACCTACAACGGCAACACCATCATCGGCGACGCGAACTCGACATTTGTCAACACGCTGCAGATTTCCTCGAACAACGCGCTGCCCTTCGGCTTCAACAAAGGCGACTTGACGCTCGTCGGCACCGCCACGGCAGGGCGCGGTGGTACGCTCGACTTGAACGGCTCCAATCTCACGGTGAACGCCCTGATCGGCGCGGCTGCTACCGGCAATCCCATCGTCACCAACAACGGCGCGACCAACTCGATCCTCACCATCGGCGCAGGCAATACCGGCAATACCTTCAGCGGCATCATCCAGGATGGCACGACCAACAACGTCAGCCTCGTCAAGACCGGCCTCGGCACCCAGACGCTCGGCGGCGCGAACACCTTCACTGGCAACGTCACGATCAACAACGGCCAACTCGCGATCAGCAATGCCGCGGGCCTCGGCACGACTGCCGGCACGACCACAGTGAACTCCGGCGGTTATCTGACCATCGCCAATGTCTCCTCGGCCGAGCCGATCACGCTCAATGGCCGCGGCCAGCCGATCGCGGTCACCGCGGGCTCGCCGGGCGCGACCTACACGGGCGCGCTTCAGGGCACCGGCTTTACGGTCGCAAGCTCGCTCACGGGGGCGGTCACTCTTGCCTCGAACTCCGCCATCGGCGTGCCGAAGGGCAGCTTGCTGACCATCGCCAGCGTCATTTCCGACGGTGGCTCGGCCTTCACCCTCACCAAGACCCAGGGCGACGGCACGATCATCGCCACGAATGCCACCAGCGGCGGCGGCGGCATCCTGAAGCTGACCGGAGCCAGCACCTACACCGGTCCGACCATCATTGAAGGCGGTTCGCTGTGGCTCGGCAACACGACCGGGCAGGCCATCCAGAGCACGCTCGTCCGCATCGGGAACAACCGCGATGGCGCCGACCTTACGCTCCTCGCCAGCGAACAGATGGTCCCGGGCGTGACCCTGGACTTCGGACAGCGCCAGGGTGTGGGTGCCAAGTTCCAATTGAACGGTTTCACGCAGACGGTCGCGGCGTTCGCCAACAGCGACCGCAGTACGCCGTTCATCCAGAACCACGAGAATGGCGCGGCCGCCACGCCTGGTACGCTGATCGTCAACAACGCCTCTGACACCAGCTTCTACGGCGGCATCCGCGACTTGAACGGTGTTCTGAACGTCACCAAGAACGGCGCTGGCACACTCACCTTCAACGGCAACGGCGCCTCGGGAACCGGCGGCGCGACCTACACCGGGCCAACTTCCGTCACTGCGGGGAAATTGAAGCTCACGGATGAAACGGCCTTCAACTCGCCGATCACCCTCAGCGGCACCGGGTCGCTGGAGTTCAACTACAACTTCGGACGCACGCTGGTTTATGCGAAGGCGCTGACCGATAACGGCCTTGGCTTCACCAAGACCGGCCTCGGCAACCTGACGCTCAACACCGCCAGCACCGTTACCGGCACGGTGAACGTGAACGAAGGCGTCCTGAACCTCACTGATGCGACCGGCAACGTGAACCCCATGCCAAACGCGCCGATTAACGTGGCCGCAGGCGCCCAGCTTCAGTTCTTCGGGGTGACCGCGGTCACGACCTCGTTCAACAACAACGTCACCCTCAATGGTCTGACTCCCGGCGGGGCACTGTCCGGCGCTGTCGTGGGCGGCACGCCGACCAACACCCTCACGGGGACGCTGACGCTGAACAGCACGTCGAACATCAGCACGGGCTGGAGTGACAAGACCTTTAACATCTCCGGAAAGATCACCGGTACGGGTGGCCTCGTTTTCGACAAGCTCTTTTTCACCCAGAATCCGGGCATCTTCAACCTCACCAACACCACGAATGACTACGCGGGTGGGACGACGATCAACACCGGCACGGTGCAATTCACCGCCGGCGCGCTTCCTGCCACGGGCAACCTGAAATTCGGCGGCACCTTCGGCAACGGTGGCAACTTCGGCACTGGCCAGTTGGTGTTGAGCACTACGGCGGGTACGACCTTCACGCGCAATGTCGGCACGGGCGTTGGCGAGGTGCAATTTACCGGCGATGGCGGCGGCTTCACGGCCATCGGCGCGGTGAGTACGGTTTCCTTTGGCAATGTCGGGCCGATCAACTGGAGCGGCACCGGCACCACGGGCCTGGATGCGAACGCCTCGCTCGTCATCAACACGGGCACCGGGGCGAACAACGAAGTCAACTTCACCAACGACTTCAACCTGAATGGCGGCATGCGGCGGGTCATGGTGAACACCAGCAATTCGCGCTTCTCGGGCGTGCTCTCCGGCTCGGGCGGCCTGATCAAGGACGGCGGCGGCCAGATGTTCCTCAGCGGCGCGGCCTCGAATACCTACACCGGACTGACTACCGTCCCCCTCGGCACGCTGACGCTCGCGAAGACGGGCGGCGCGATCGCCGTGGCGGGCGACATCAAGGTCGGCGGCGACTCGGCGACCAACACCCGGCGCATCGTTTATCTCAACGGCAACGAGCAGATCGCGGACACCGCGTTCATGGACTTCAACAGCCGCACCAACAACAACGGCGATCTCCGGCTCCTGGATTTCGACGAGACCCTCGCGGGCATCATCGACCGCAGCGGCAGCGGTGTCATTCAGGTGCAGGAATCAGAAGGCCCGGCCGCCAACGGTACCGTCGGTAGCGTGCTGACCATCAACAGCAGCGCCGATTCGTTCTACAACGGTTACATGCGTGACCAGGGTTCGGGCGTCCACGCGACCATCAAGCTGTCGCTGGTGAAGTCCGGCACCGGCACGCTGACAATCTCCCAGGGCCAGCAGAGCGGCGGCGGCAGCCAGACCTACTCCGGCGCGACGACCATCAACGGCGGCAAGTTGGTCTTCAACAACATCGCGACCTACAATTCGGCCGTCACGGTGAATGCCACCGGCACCGTCGAATTTGACGCGAACCTCAACCAGGCCCTGACCGAGGGACAGGTCATTGCCGGCACAGGGAACCTGATCAAGGGCGGGCAGGGGGCCATCATCCTCAGCAACGCGGCCAACAGCTACAGCGGCACCACCACCGTCAACGGCGGCATCCTCCAGATCACCGGTGCCCAGACTGGCACACACTTGGGAACCTATATCGTCAACAACGGCGCCGGCCTTCTGATCGGCAACGGCACCACAGGTGGGCTGCTCTCGAACAACAACGCCATCACGGTCAATGCCGGCGGCACCGTCGCGTTCAACCGGAACAACGCCTACAACTATTCCGGCGTGATCTCCGGTGCAGGCAACGTGCTCGGCCAGGCCGGCGGCACAGCGACGATCCTTTCCGGAGCCAACGCCTACAGCGGCACCACGACGCTCCTGCAGAATGCCACCCTGACGCTCGCCGGCAACGGCGCTTCGGCAGGCGGTCTGAACATCAACTCCGGCAGCACGCTCACCCTCGACTTCAACCTCGCCGGTGCGAACGCCGCCGGCATCGTCGCCGCGACGGCGCCGGTGAACCTCAACGGCGGCACCCTGGCGATCACCGGTTCCGCGGTGGCCAACACACAGACCCTCGGCCCTGTGACGCTCGGCATTGCCCTGCCCGGCGGATTGCCCGGGCTCAACCCCGGCCAGCCCGGGCTTGGCGCTTCCAATATCAACCTTACTTCCGGTGCTGGTGGCTTGAATGTCACCCTCGGCCCGATCACCCATGTGACCGGTGCCACGGCCAACATTGCATTGCCTGCATCGGGCACAGTGACCACCACCGGCGCGGCCATCGGCGGCATCGCCAATGGCTTCACCACCACCAGCACCGGCACGACCTGGTTGGCGCAGGATGGCGGTGGCGTCCTCACCCCGCTGGCCACGTATGGCGCCGACACCTACGGAACCGGCATCAACACCGACGTGGTGACCGGAGGCGCCGGCGGCGGCACGAACAGCCTCCGCTTCAACACCGCGGCCGCCACGACCGTCACCCTCACCGGGGCGAACACCATCGACAGCGGCGGCATTTTGGTGACCAGCACGGTCGCGGGCAACGCCAGCACCATCACCGGCGGCACCCTCAGCGGCACCGCCACCACCGGCCTCAACATCATCCAAGGCAACACCGGCAGCTTCACCATCGCTTCCGGCATCACGGACAACGGCGGAGCCACCGGCCTGACCAAGTCCGGCACCGGCACCACCACCCTCACCGGTGCCAACACCTACAGCGGCGCGACCGTGGTCAATCAAGGCACCCTCATCACTCTCGGCACGACTGGCGGCGGCACCGCCACAGCCCTTCCCGGCGCGACCCTGCAAATCGGCAACGGCACCACCAACGGCATCCTCCCGACCTTCGGCACGAATACAGGAACGGTCATCATCGGCAACGCCGCCGCGCAGAGCCTGTCCACGGCGTTCAATGCAGCGCCGAACTTCAACTTCCTGACCAACGCGGTCAGCAACGGCACCAGTTTCCAGACCGGTGTCTTCCGCAAGATCGGCCCGGGAACGTTGACCATCACCAGCCCGGTGCTCGGCAGCCAGTTCCACCAAGGGCAGGGGACGACGGTCCTCGACACGGGCGCGAACGTTCTGGTTTCGAGCTACAACAGCATCGGGCAGCTCACCGGGGATACTGCGACCCTGACCATGAAGGGCGCGTCCCGACTGACACAGAGCAATGACTTCAACGTCGGCGATATCACCGGCTCGAACGGTGTCTTCAATATTCAGGATGCGGCGACCCTCTCGACGCCCAACTTCTTCGTCGGCAAGTCCGGGACGGCCACGGGCATCTTCAATCAATCCGGCTTCTCGACCGTCAACGTGACGGGCAACACCGAGCACCGCGTCGGTGGCGGTGGTGGCGCGGGCGACGTGAACGCCTACGGCTCGTATAAGATGACGTCGGGCACGTTCAACCACAGCAGCGGCAACTTCCAGCCGGGCGCCTACGGCTACGGCGTCTTCACGCAGGAAGGCGGCACCTCGACCTTTGCCTCGTGGATCACCCCCGGTCGATTCACGGGTGGCACGGGCTTGATGAACGTCCAAGGCGGCACCCTGACGCAGAATGCGAATCGCGTGATCGTCGGCGAAAACAGCACGGGCGTGCTGAATGTGGGCGTTCTTGCCAGCACGGTGCCCCAGTATAGCGCCGGCCAACTCTTCCTGCTCGGCGGTCTTTCCTCCGGCAACGCCGGCGGCACCGGCAACACGAACCTCTGGTATGGCGGCCTGATCAATGCCGCGACCTTCGGCGATCACAACGCCGACACCGTCAATGGCACCAGCACCTTCAACTTCCACGGCGGCACCATCCAGGCGCGGGCGGCCACCACGACCTTCTTCGGCGGCGGCGCCGCGGGCACGTTTAACGGAAACTTCACCAACGCGTTCGTTTACCAGGAAGGCGCCGTTGTCGATAGCAACTCGTTCGCGATCACGATTCCGCAACCGCTGCTCGCTCCGGCGGGCAACGGCCTCACGACTCTCACGGTCGGCGCGGGTGGATCCGGCTATCAGGCTGAACCGATCGTCGTGATCTCCGGCGGTGGCGGCACGGGCGCCACCGCACGCGCCATCGTCTCGGGCGGCGTGGTGACCGGGTTCCAGATCACGAACCCGGGCGTCAACTACACCAGCATGCCGACGGTGACCCTCGTCGGGGGTAACCCGACGTCAGCGGCTACCATTGGCGGTATTGTCATCGGCGCGAACGCCACCACCGGCGGCCTGACCAAGGTGGGCACCGGCGTGCTCACGCTCACCGGCACCAGCACTTATGGCGGCGCGACGACGATCACCGGCGGCGGCATCGCGGAAGGCTTCAGCACCGTTGGCGGCGCCAACATCCTCCCGGCCACCGGCTTGGTCCTCAACGGCGGCAGCCTGACCGCGACCGGATTCGCCGCGGGCACCAATACCCAGACCTTCTCGGGAACCACGATCAGTGGCGTTGGAGCCGTCACTTCGACCATCGGCACGGGCGGCACCATGGCGATCACCCTTGGGGCCATCACCCGCACCAGCGGCGGCGCGGCAAACTTCGCCGGCACCGGCACGATCAACACGCTCACGGCGAACACCGGCGGGACCATCCTCGGCGGCTGGGCAACGCAAGGAGGCGGGGCGACGTGGGCGGTCAGTGCTGGCACCGGTGCTGTGGCCGGCGATATCACGGGTCTGGCGGGTGGGAGTTATGTGGCGAACACCTGGGCGGCCGGCAACAACACGGACATGACCGCGGCCGGCACGGTCACGAATCTCACTACCAATAGCGTCCGGTTCAACACCGCTACGCCGGTCACTGTCACGGTTTCGGGCACCGACACCATCACCACCGGCGGCATTCTCGTGACGCCGACGGCGACGGCCGCCGCCACCATCTTCACCGGTGGCACCCTCGCCACCGGAACCAACACCGATTTGATCGTGAACCACTTTGGCACGAGCACCGCGACGATCACCTCGGTGATTGCGGCGAATGGAACAGGCGGACTCGTCAAGGCGGGGGGCGGTGTCCTGATCCTGGGTAACGTCACCAACACCTACAACGGCAACACCGTGATTGGCGCCGGCACCTTGAGGCTTGGCGGTGCGAATAACGTCCACATTCCGAACGGTGCAGGCAAAGGCGACCTGATCATCGGCGCCGGCGCGACCCTCGATCTGAACGGTTTCGACGAAACGATCAACGGCCTCTCCGGCTTCGGCACAGTGACCAGCGGGATCAACTCGAACAAGACACTGACCGTCGGTGACAACAACGTCAGCAGCACCTTCAGCGGCGTCTTCCTCAACGGTTCCTCGACGGCCAACGTCCTGACCAAGACCGGCACCGGCACGCTGACCCTGAACATGCTTGGTGGCAACACCTACACCGGCAACACCAACATCAACAACGGCGCGATCAAGATCGCCACCCCGAACGCCCTGGCGAACAATACGCTGGTCAATGTCAGCGTGGCCAACGGTCTGTTGTTCGACACGACCATCCCGACGATCTCCGCCTTGGGAGGCAACTCGAACTTCGCCCTGCAAACCACGGCGACCAGTCCGCTGCCGAACACCGCGGTGCAACTGAGCGTCGGCGCGAACAACAACGGCGGCACCTTCACCGGCGCGCTGACCGGGTCGGGGGCGCTCGTCAAGATCGGCACCGGCATCCAGACGCTTGGGGGAGCGAACACGAACGCGGGCGGGTTGTATGTCAATGCCGGCACGCTCGCTCTCTCGGGGAACAATTCGGGCGCCGGCGGATCGGTCTTCGCGAACAGCGGCGGCACCCTGCAACTTAACGCGGCGAACTCGCTCTGGGGCGCTGCAGGGCGGACCATTGTGGTCGCCAGCAACGGCATCGTCACCGCGCTCGCTCCGACCGCCCAAGCCGGTTCCGCCAGCTTTGGCGCACTCACGCCGCTGCTGAGTCGGATTGACCAGGGGTCCACGGGCGTCCTCGCGCTCCAGACCGACGCCACCCTGCAGGCGCCGGTCAGTGAGAACCTCAACTTCTCCACTGACGGCCTGAATCTCTCCCTCGGTTCCATCCTGAACGCCCCTGGCAACAACTCCGGCTTCGGCAACGCCCCGGTGCAATACACCGGCGTTCTCACGCCGAATGCGAACACCTTCCGCCTTGGCGGCGGCAGCGGGCGCCTGATCCTGCCCAACAGCGCCACGATGGCGGGAGCCAACGACCTCTTCCTCTACGGCGGCGGCAGCACCGGCGGCCTGGTGTTCCTCACCGCTCCCTACACGTTCACCGGCAGCACCACGGTGAATGCGGGCACGACCTACATCACCTCTCTGGCCAACGCCGGCAGCGGCAGCTCGCTCGGTGCCGCCAGTACGGCGGCCTCGAATCTCATCCTCAACGGCGGCACCCTCTCCTACATCGGCAGTGGCTCGAGCACGGATCGTCTCTTCACGCTGAGCGCGGCGCCGACGAATCTCGATTCCTCCGGCACGGGTCCGGTGAACTTCACCAACACCGGCGCGGTCGGCTTCCTCAACAGCGGCAACCGCACGTTCACCCTCCAGGGCCAAAACACCGGCGCGAACACCATCGCCGCAGCCTTTGGCGACAGCATCAACATCGCTGGCACCAACGGCACCTTGGCCAACGGCATCACCACCTTGCAGAAAAACGGCAACGGCACCTGGATCCTCAGCGGTGCGAACACCTTCAGCGGTGGCGTGACCATCAACAACGGCGTCCTCGGCTTCACCAATGCGGGCGCGATCGGCGCGAACACAGTCAACGGCCCGGCCAGCGTGCTGGTCAACTCCGGCGGTGCTGTGGCGCTGCTCGGCTCGCTCCAGAGTGGAATCCAAGCGACGCTCAATCGCGTCTCGCCGCTTTCCGCCGGCACCGTGGCCCTGACGGCAAACACCGCGGAAGCCATCAACTTCGACGGCGGCAGCGCGGGTGCCTCCCTGCCCAGCGCCTTCCTCGGCGCTTACGGCAACGTGACCTACACCGGCACGCTCACTCCGTTTGCCAACAACTACCGCCTCGGCGGCGGCGGCGGCACGCTGACCATGCCCAACGGCGGCCTTACCGGCCCGCGGGTTGTCGTCATCGGCGGCGGCGGCCCCGGCGCGAGTTTCGTCAATAACCCGAACCTCAACGGCGCAGTCGTGCTCGGCGGCACCAGCGATTACAGCGGCGGCACGATCCTCAGCACCGGCGCGGTCCTCAGCGCCACCAACGTGGCCGCCCTCGGCACCGGCCCGCTCAAGTTCCAGGGCGGCTTCTACCGCGCCATCGACACGACCGACATCACGCTCGCCTCCGACGGCACCAGCGCCCGCGAAATCCGCATCGGCTTTGACAGCCAGACCGGCGCCACGGCCAACGTGGACGTCGCGCCCGGCGTCAGCGTGAACTTCAGCAAGGCCTTCGGCATGCCGGTGACCCTCGGCTCGAATCTGGGCCAGGCCTCCTTCACCAAGTATGGCGCGGGCACGCTCGCGCTTGCCAACGGCATCAACCTCGGCACCTCCAACGGCACCAATAACGTCGCGTCGAACGCCGGCACGATCGTCATCGAGCGCGGCACCCTGTCGATCCTCGCCAACCCGACCAATTACGTCGGCACCATCCAGGTCGGCAGCAATAACGGCGGCGTCGGCACCCTCCAACTCGGCGCGAACAACGTCTTCGCCAACACGGTGGCCCAATACGCTGCCGCGACGGTCATCGACCTCTACACCGGATCGAAGCTCGACCTCAACGGCTTCAGCGACACCATCCGCAATATCCGCGGCTTTGGCAGCATCGTGAACACCGGCGCCGGTTCGCCGACGCTCACCACCGGCACGGTCGCCTCCGAAAACATGATCTGGGGCGGGAATCTGGAGGGCAGCTTCGTCCTCAAGCGGGTGGGGAACATCCCGATTCCGTTCGGGACCGGTGGCAACGCCAACGGCATCGAACTCTGGAACAACTACAACCCGAACTTCACGGGCAAGTTCGTCGCCGACGCGGGTGGCCTCCGCTTCCGCGCCGACGGCACCCTCGGTTCCACCACGGGGCCGCTGGTGGCCGACAAGATCACCCTCGACAACGGCGGCACCCTCTTCAACACGGGCAATCCGCTGGTGTTGGGTGCCAACCGCGGGATCACGATCGGCAGCGGGGGCGGCACGATCTGGAATCACGGCAATTCCCCGATGGTCATCAATGGACCGATCTCCGGCCCAGGCATGCTCACGATCGCCGACGATCCAGGCACGGTCATGCTCGCGAGCGACAGCAACACCTGGTCCGGCGGCACGACGATCAACAGCAATAACAGTGCGCGGGGCTACCTCTCCATCGGCGCCGGTGGTGCCACGGGCTCCCTGCCCGCAGGCGACGTCTTCTTCAACTCCGCGGCGGGCGCGGCCCGGCTCTACCTGTTCAAGTCCACCGCATTGAACCTGCCGAACAACCTCAACGGTCCCGGCTACGTCCTTCAGATCGGTGCGGGCACGACCACGCTGAGCGGCACGAACAACACCGGCCAGACGACCTTTGTCGGCGGCGGCAAGCTGCGGGCGGACTTCTCCGGCGGCAACGCTCCCATCGGCACCGGCACCGGTTTGCAGGTCTCTGCCGGCACCTTTGAATACGTGGCTCCTGCGGGCGACAACACCCTTCGCCTCGGCACGCTCACGACGAGCTACTTCGGCATGCCTTACGCCTACAACAGCGGGTGCTTCAGCGATGCGGTGGTTCAGTCCACCTATGGCGGTTCGGGCACCCAGAACCTGATCTTCGGCGGCAACAGCCGTCCGAATGTGGCCTCGACGATGAACTTCGTCACCTCGGGTGGCGTCAACGGCGTGACCAACAGCATCCGCTTCTCGGCCGGGCCGTCGGTGAATAACGTCATCGGTGCCGCCTTCTACTTCAACGGCGCCGACTTCGCCGCCTACGACGTGGGCAACTTCGTCCGCGCCGCCAACTATGGCGCCGACGCGAACACCGCCCCGCTCAACACACTCATCACCGGGCGCTACTCCAAGCTCACGACCTCGCTCATCAATCAAGGCCCCGTGCAGCCGGCTGGCATTCACCTCGCGGGACCGAACGTGAACCTGACCTTTGCCAACAGCGGCAACACGACCACTCCGTTCACGATGACCGGCAATCCGTCCGCCATTCTCAAGACCGGCGGCGGGGGACTCGCCGGTGTCAGCATCGTCAGCGGCGGCACGATGGCGGCCACCATCAATCCGCAGGTTACCACCCCGGCGACGCTGAACACCAACGGCCAGGAATTGATCCTGCGCCCGGTCACGGCGGACGACTACCTCCAGATCGACATGCCGATCGCCGGCGGTGGCACGCTCCAAAAGAGCGGCCTCGGCCAGATCATTCTGACCGGTGCCAGCACCTTCACCGGCCAGTCGCTGATCAACGCCGGCAGCGTCCTCGTCACCGGCAACGGCGTCCTCGGCACGGCGACCGGCGGTGCCAACCTCCGCATCGCGAACGCCGCGGGAGCCAGCGCCACCGTGACCATCGATAGCGCCACCGCCAGCATCGTGACCGGCAACAATGCCAACGACACCCTGCGCGTCGGCGAAGGCGGCGCGGGCGTCTTCAACCAATCGGCGGGCACCGTCACGGCCGGACAGTTCGTCGTCCTCGGCGAAAACCAGGGCTCCTCGGGACTCTACAACCTGACCGGCGGCACGCTCAACGTGAAGCAGAACAACGCCAACCAGCCGCAACTCGTCGTCGGTCGTACCGGTACCGGCACGTTGAACATCAGCGGCAGCTCGACCGTGAACGTCAAGAACGGCGCGCAGATTCAGCTCGGCGTCGGCACGGCCAACCCGTCGAACTTCGGCCCGAACCTTGTAGCAAACGCGGGTCTTTCCACCGGTGTCGGCACGATCGCGCAGACCGGCGGCACGGTGAACGTGGACACCGGCAACGGCACCTACCAGAGCCAGATCTACGGCGGGGTCATCCTCGGCGTGGACGGGTCGGGCACCTACACGCTCAACGGCGGCACGCTCAACACCCCGCTCCTCGGTCGCGGCCACGGCACGGCGGCGTTCAATCTCGGCAGCGCCGGCGCCGGCGTTTCCGGCACCTTGAAGGCCACCGCCTCGACAATGAACGTCACCCTGCCCATCAACCTCACCGGCACCGGCGCTGACCGCGGCACCATCCACACCAACGGCAACGACCTCAGCTTTACCGGTGCATTGACCGGCGCGGGCGGCTTCAAGAAGGACGGCGCTGGCGTGCTCAACGTCCTCGGCACGGGCAGCACCTATGCGGGCGGCACCGACATCGTTACCGGCAGCGTCGTCGCCTCCGGCACCAGCCTCGGCACGGGCGTCGTGAATGTTGGTGGCGGCGCCACCCTCACCATCCAGGGGGTCCAGAGCGGCCTCCTCGGACGCTGGGTGAATTCGCAGTCCACGCAGGCGAACCCCGGCGTCAGCACGGGCAGTGCGGCCATGTTGACGGAGTTCTCCAGCCTGGCAAACTTCGATTACTTCCTGGCTGGCAAGGCGGCGCTCGCGGTCGAGTCCACCGCCGCGCGGGGCAAAGTGAGCGTCAACTACCTCGAGGGGAACGCCAACAACGGCCTCGGGGCGCTCCCGCCCGCGGTCGCGGCCCTCACCGCCCACAACAACTACTTTGCCGACCTGCGTGGCAAGTTCAACGCGGCCGTCGCCGGGGACTATACCTTCCAGACGCGCAGTGACGACGCGAGCGTGATTTGGATTGATGGCCAGCCCGTGCTCGACAACAACCGCGCCCAGGCGCAAACGACCCGCACCGGCACCATCAACCTGACGGCCGGCCTGCACGACATCGTGATCGGTTATTTCGAAGGTGGTAGCGGCGACGGCTTCACCGTCGGCGTCACGCTCCCCGGCCAGGGCCAGTCGTTCAGCATCGGCAACGAGTTGAACATGTCCAACGACTTGCTCAGCTATGGCAGCAACAACCTCGCCATTGGCTCACTGGCGGGCTCGGGCAGTGTGTTGCTCGGCGCCGGCACGCTCACCACCGGTGGCGACGGCACCAATGCCGCGTTCTCCGGCGTAATCTCCGGGAGCGGCAGTCTCGTGAAGATCGGCGGCGGCGTCCAGACCCTTAGCGGCGCCAACACCTACAGTGGGACCACTACGGTCCACGGTGGCGGCACACTCAAGGTCGGCGCGATCAACGCCTTGCCCGTCGGCACGGTCCTCACTCTGGGTGAAGGCGTCGGCAACACGTTGGGCACGCTCGACCTGAACGGCTTCAACCAGACCATCGCCGGTCTGACGACGGCCGGCACGGGAACGCCGCAGAAAGTCACCAATAGCGCGCTCAGTGGCACCGCCACCCTGACCGTGAACAACGACGCCGCCACCAGCAACGCCGACTACACCTTCGGCGGCGTGATCGAGAACGGCACGGCCACCACCGCGCTGACGAAATCCGGCGACAAGAAGTTGACCCTCTCCGGCGCCAATACCTACACGGGCGCCACGATCGTCAGCGGCGGCCAGCTCAGGGTGACCGGTTCGATTTCGACCACGAACGCCAACGGCGGCGCCACCGTCAGTGCCGCGACTGCCACGCTGGAACTCGCCGGCGCCGCCGGCAGTGCAACAGCCGCGGGATTGGACATCAGCAACTCCGGCACTTTGCTGGTCTCCACGCTGAACCAGCAAGTCGGCGACGTCGCCGGAACCGGGACGACCAATGTCCAGGCGAGTTCCAGCCTGACGGCCAACTCGATCGTTCAGGACACGCTGATCATCGGCGCGGGCGGCTCGGTGACGATCCGCGAAATCCCGATCGCGGCCGGCGGCGCCGCGGGCGCCAATGCCGTGCCCGAGCCGGCGACGTGGGTGTTGATCGGCATCGGCCTGTTGAGCCTACTGGCCTTCCGCCGTCGGCGGTAGCCTTGGAGAAAGACACGCACGCAGACCCCCTTCAGCCCGCCGCAGCCCAGAGCGACAGGGCCGGCCAAACCCTAGAGTTTGGCCCAGCCAAGTCGCCCTCGGCTCGTGGCGGGTTGCTCTACTTGTTGGCCGCCGCCTGCTGGACGCTCGGAAGAACGTGCGACGAGACGTTGGAAATGATCCTGCGCTTGGTTCGGCGTTAGCACGTCCGGCTGGCTCTTCTTGGTTCGGCTGCGCGGCAGGTTCGCCGGGACGACAATGGTGTACACGCCACCTGGGTGGATCTTGAACCATTCGGTCACGATTGCCTTGAGCTTGGGATGGCGAGTGCCGACGCGCGTGAGGAAGCCAATCACGTCTTGTCCGCGGTCTCAGCCACTTGGCAGTGAGAGAATCTTGGAGCGTCCCAGTGGCCAGTCTGGAAGCCGAGGAACCATGCCAAGAGCGTCGGTTTGCCGCTCTCGACGATGGCTGTGCCTGTATTCCGATGGTTACCTGGGCCTAGCAGCCCGCAGTACCCCGAATAAGCTATACTTGAGACGCAGGAGCAGACGTGCCGGTTGTTCGGATGATAGCGACCTATTTGCGGGGAATGCCCATGTCGACCGAGTCCCCCAGTGTGCTGTTGATTTACCCGCCGTCGCGGACGCAGTTGCACTTCAGTTGCCCAATGGGCCTGTTGATGTTGGCGGCGGTTCTCGAAAAGGCCGGCTATCGCGTCCATCTGCTGGATGCTAACGCCGCCGCTCGCAGGCGGAACTCGGCCGAGATCGTCGACGCAGCCATGCAACTGCGACCGGACGTGATCGGAATTACGCTGGTAACACCCCTGGTCAAGGAGGCATATCGGTTGGCGTCGGACCTGCGGTCCTGCGGCGCGAAGCTTCTGGCCGGCGGGCCGCACGCCACGTTGCTGCCCGAGGAACCGCTCGACCACGGTTTCGACGCGGTGGTCGTGGGCGAAGGTGAGCCGGCGATCGTCGCAGCGGTTGACGCCGTGTTGGGTGAGACGCCGCTCGATACGGTGAAAGGTCTGGTCTATCGCGGCCCGGATGGAAAGGTGCAACACAACGAGCCTCAGCCACCGGTCGCCGATCTCGACTCGCTGCCCTCGCCAACCCGCCACTTGGTGAACCCAGCCGACTTTGGCCCGCCCGGCAACGCCGATCTGCACGCACACATCTTCACCTCACGCGGTTGTCCGGCACGGTGTGCGTATTGTGCCGGTGCGTTGTTCGGGAAGAAGTTCCGCTTCCGCTCGGCCGACAGTGTCGTCGACGAGATG
>Ga0233425_10005081_pt1 | contig 21261 bp, 29 predicted proteins | sample Watercolumn_Towu_2_FD_181712 | JGI IMG/M metagenome (GOLD analysis project Ga0233425, IMG submission 181712) | Freshwater microbial communities from Lake Towuti, South Sulawesi, Indonesia - Watercolumn_Towuti2014_140_MG | ecosystem: Environmental > Aquatic > Freshwater > Lake | place...
GGCTACGCCCGCCCTCCGCCGCACGCAGCGCAAGGCCATCTTCAACAAACCAGCATCATATTATCTGAAAAGGGGGTCCCTCTTCGACGCCGATCGGGGGTCCCTTTTGAACGCCGTTTGACAGCGATGGCGATGCTGAGGTGGGTCTTTCCCGATCCCGTGCCGCCGACCAGCACGACATTGCGCTGGCTGGCGAGGAAGCTGCCGGCGGCAAGGTCGCGCACCAACCCTTCGTTGATCGGCGTTCCGGCAAACTCGAAGCCGTCGAGCTCGCGGGCGAGCGGCAGCTTGGAAGCGGTCATCTGGTACTTGATGGAACGGGCGTGTTTCTCGGCGACCTCAGCCTTCAGCAGGTCGCCAACGACGTGCTGGACGGGGTGCTGGCGCTTGAGGGCGTCGGCAATGACCTCATCATAGGCGTGACGCATGCCGGCGAGCTTCAACTCGGCCATCAAGTCGATGATCTCATGGCGCTCCATCATCATGCTGCCCTCCGCACGGGCAGCAGCCGATCATAGCGGCCAGCATCGGCGATTGGTTCGATCTTGAGCTGCAGATGCTCGGGCGTGGCGATGCTGGGCTCCATCGGCGCCGATCGGGACCGGGCCAGGATATTGAGCACGACATCGGCGCTCGTAACCCCCTGGGCCAATGCTTCGGCGGCGGCGGCTTCCAGCGCGTCGAGACCGTCGACCGTGGCCGCCGTCAGGATCTTGACCATCTGCCGGTCGCCATCGTCGCTGCCCTTCAGCTTGCCGCGGAGACGCTCCAGTGCTGGGGGCAGCGCAAGCTGCTTAAACGGCGCGCCGTTCCTCAGCGCCCCAGGCTTCTTCGCCAGCACCGGCACATAGTGCCAGGGATCATAAACGGTCTGCTCGCGGCCGAAGCGGCGATCGTGCTCGGCGACGATATCGTCGCCCTGGCGGATGACGATGCGGCCGGCATAGGCATGGACCTCAACCGGCCGCCCGAGAGCCCGGGCCGCCACCGAGTACTTGTTGTAATCGAACCGCACCAGGAGCGTTTTGGAGACCGAGGCGGTGACGGAGTGGAAGCCATCGAACGGAGCCGTCGGCATGCGCATCAGCGCCGGCTTCTCGTCCTCGAACACGTCAGCGATGGTACGGTCACGACACTCGGGATGCCGATGGGCACTGGCATGTTCCAGGCAGCGGTCGAGCAGCCAGGCGTTCAACTCCTCGTAGCTGGCAAAGCGCAGCCGGGGCGTGAAGAAACGTTCGCGCACTACACCCACCTGGTTCTCGACTTGCCCCTTCTCCCATCCCGCCGCCGGCGTGCACGCGGTCGGCTCGACCAGATAATGGTTGCACATCTGCAGGAAGCGGCGGTTGAACTTGCGCTCCTTGCCCAGGAACACCGCATCCACCGCGGTGGTCATGTTGTCGTAAATCCCCCGCGTGCAGACGCCGCCAAAGAAGGCGAAGGCTCGAGCATGGGCGTCGAACACCATCTCCTGCGTCTCGCGGGGATAGGCACGTACGAAGAACATCCGGCTATGGCACAGCCGCATATGCGCGACCTTCACCGTCGTCGTCACGCCCGCCAGCACAACGACCTCATGACTCCAGTCGAACTGGTAGGCCTCGCCGGGCTCGAAGCTCAGCGGCACGAACGCGGTCGCCGTGCGACCAACTTCCTCACGCTGCCAGCGACGTGCATGGCGGCGAACCGTATCGTAGCCACCCTCATATCCTTGCGCCCGCAGCGCCTCGAACAGCCGGATCAGCGTCAGCCGTTCACGCCGCGGCTTGCGCTCGTTCTCCGCCAGCAACCGCTCGAGCTCGGCAACGTGGGCGCCGAGCTTGGGCTTCGGCTGAACCGTGCGATCGTAGCCGAACTTGCCGTCCTCCGCTTCGATCGCCTTCCTGACCGTCTTCCTCGAAACATGCAGCCGCCGCGCGATCTCCCGCACCGATTGCCGCTGCACGAAATACGCACGCCTGATCCGTCCAATCGTCTCCACCGTCGTCATCCTCCGCCTCGTCGCCAACCAAAAAAGCTGACGACCATAGATGACCCGGGGGTGGTCCCCGATTAGGCGCCGATCACCGAGTCAGGTGGGCACCACTTGCACGCCGAAACACAGCCGGAGTTCCAGCGCACCGTCCTCGATTCGCTGCGCCAGCCGCTGGAGACCGGGGAGGTGACGGTGGCGCGCGCCAACGCGCATGTCACCTTCCCGGCGCGGGTGCAGCTGATCGCCGCGATGAACCCGTGCCGTTGCGGCCATCTGGGCGATCCGGCGCTAGCCTGCTCGCGCGCGCCGCGCTGTGCGGCGGATTATCAGGCCAAGGTGTCGGGGCCGCTGCTCGATCGCATCGACCTCCATGTCGAGGTGCAGGCGGTGACGGCCGCCGATCTGGTGCTGCCGCCGCCTGCCGAAGGATCGGCCGAGGTCGCGGCGCGGGTCGCCGCTGCCCGCCGCATCCAGACGGCGCGCTACGCCGGCACGCCGACGCGCACCAGTGCGGAGGTGGATGGCGAGGCGCTGGAGGATGTCGCCGGGCCGGACGAGGCCGGGCGACAATTGCTGGCGCAGGCGGCTGCGGCGATGAAGCTGTCGGCGCGGGGCTATACGCGAGTGTTGCGGGTGGCGCGGACGATCGCTGATCTTGCCGGTGCGGACCGGGTCGGGCGGGTGCATGTCGCCGAAGCGCTCAGCTACCGGCGGCGCGCGCCGGTCAACTGATGCAGGCGCGGCTGCGGGACTGGGCCTGGAGGCTCAAGCGCGAGGTGCTGGCGCTGTGGATCGCGGCGCGGTCGCCTGACACGCCATGGCCCGCGCGGATCATCGCGCTGCTGGTTGCGGGCTATGCGCTCAGCCCGATCGACCTCATCCCCGATTTCATCCCGGTGCTCGGTCTGCTCGACGATCTGCTGATCGTGCCGCTCGGTATCGCGCTGGCACTGGCCTCCATACCCCAGCCGTTGATGGCCCGCTATCGGGAGGAGGCGGCGCGGCTGGCGGCCCGGCCGGTCAGCCGCACGGCCGCCGCGATCATCGTGCTGCTGTGGATCGCCGCACTGGGGGTGGCCGTCTGGCTTATTCTGCCGCTTCGTTCGCCAAAAGCCTGATTTCGGCCGGGGCGCCATCCTTGTGGATCAGTCGCCCGTCGACGCGGCTGCCCGGCTCGATGGTGATGGTGGCGTACGTCACGTCGCCGGTGATCCGAGCGCTGCTTTCCACCACCAGTTCGTCGGCGGTGATCGACCCGTCCACCAGGCCCGCCAGTCGGGCGCTCCGCGCGGTCACATGGCCGGCAATCCGGCTGTCAGGCCCCTGCACCAGCGCGGCGCAGACGATGTCGCCCTCCACCACGCCGTCGACATGCAGGTCCACGCTCGCGCTCAGATTGCCGCTGATCGTCACGTCACTGCCGATCAGCGAGAAGGGGATGGACTTACCCCCGGTGGCCGACATCGGCGAAACGGGCCGTGGCGACTTGCTGGACTTGGAGAACATCTTTGCGGGCCTCCAGGAAGGGGCGGGGATTGACGGCCTGACCGTTCAGCCGGACCTCGAAATGAAGGTGCGTGCCGGTGGAGCGGCCGGTCGATCCCATGCGGCCGATCGTCTCGCCGCGCGCGACCTTTTGCCCCACATGCGCGGCAAAGCGGGACAGGTGGGCGTAACGGGTCAGGATGCCGTTGCCGTGCGTCACCTCCACCACATTGCCATAGCCCTGCCGCTGGCCGGCATAGCTGACCGTGCCGTCGGCGGCGGCGTTGATCGGCTGACCATAGCGTCCGGGGAAATCCAGTCCTGCATGGAAGGCCGCATGGCCGTTGAAGGGATCGCGGCGATAGCCGTAGCTGCTGGTCAGCATCGGCGCGGCGGTCGGCTGGCCGGAGGGGATGGTGAGCAGGCTGCGTTCCAGAAACTCCATCCGAGCCATCGCGTCGGCGAGGCCTTCCAGTTCGCCGGTCATCGCGCCCTTGTCTCCGGTCCACGGCACGAAGGGGCCGCCCTGCGCCCGTGCGGCGCTGCGGGCCAGCGCGTCGGGATTGAGGCCGAAGCTGCGGATCGCGGCGGCGGCCTTGTCCGCCCGGCGTTGCACGGCGCGGGTCAGCAGGAGGGCGAAGCGGCGCTGGCGCTGCTCTAGCCGGACGAGCGGCGCGGCTTCGGGGGCGGCGCTGATCTTGGTCTTGAGCGCGGCGCTTTTCTCGGTCGGGGCAGGGCCGACCAGGTCCGCGCCCGCCGCATTCCCGTCCTCGGCTCCGAAATGCGTCCTGTAAAGCTCGTCCATGAAGTCCTGGCGGGCCTCGAGATCCTGCGCCAGTTCATCCACCGATTTGCGATAATCGGCGACCTTGCCGGCGGCCTTCGCGACCGATGCGCCCTTCGCGGCGAGGGCGGCGCGTTGCTGCGCGACGGCGGTGCTGCCTGCCACCATGGCGATCGTCGCGCCGCCCCAGCCGATCAGCGCGGCCGGCAGCAGGCCGGCGGCGCACAATTGCGCGCGGCGCGAAATGCGGATGAACTTGACCTGTCCGCCGGACCGCAGGAAAATCTCCCGCTCGGGACAAAGGGCGTTCAGCCGGTCCCGAAGGCCAGCCCCCGCCATTTTCTTGCGATGTGACAATGCAACCCCGACTCTTTTCTGACGAGTCGGGCCGCTAGCAAAGCTTTGGCGGACAGGCGAATCCGTCGTTGCGGACTCGTGACGAACGGAGTTGCGCGCGCGCCGAAACGATTGCAGGGGACGCAAGTTCCTGGTGACGGAAAAATATGTTCAACGCTCACCAGCCCGTACCCGGTCGCGCAGCAGGACCGGCACGTCCTGCGCGGGAACCGCCGCTCCGAAATGATAGCCCTGACCGATATGGCAGCCGCCGGCACGCAGATAGTCGAGTTGCTGCTGCGTTTCCACGCCTTCGGCAACGGTGCGGATGCCGAGGCTATAGGCGAGGTTCAGCACGGTCCGCACGATCGCGGCATCGTCCGGGTCGGTTTCCAGATCGCGGACGAACTGACGGTCCACCTTGATGACGTCGATCGGAAACTGCTTGAGGTGGGACAGGGATGCGTAACCTGTGCCGAAATCGTCGAGGGCGATGGTGAAGCCGGCGGCGCTCAACCGGTTCAGCGCCCGGCCCACCCGGTCCGCGTTGCGGCCAAGGAATACCGATTCGGTCACTTCCAGTTCGATCGCGGAAGGGGGCAGGCTGGCTTGTGCCAGCCGAGCCAGCAGCCGGTCGGCAAAGGCATCGTCGGCCAGGTCGGCGCCGGAGATATTCAGCGCGACGTGGCCGAACGGCAGGCCGGCCTCGCGCCAGCGGGTGCAATCGCGGATGATGCCATCGATCATCCGCGCGGTGATCGCCGGACCGAGTTCGGGATGTTCGAAGGCGGCGGCCACGTCGGCGGGCATGACCAGCCGGCCGTCGCGCGCCGCGCAGCGGAACAGCGCTTCGAAGCCGACCAGTTCGCCGGTATCGAGCGCCACCTTGGGTTGATACCAGGGCGAGAGCGTCTCATGGCTCAGGATGTGGCGGGCGCAATCGAGCATCGCGGCCTCCCGCTCCCAGCTGTCGAGCAGGCCGGGACTGAAAAGGATCGCGCGCCCGCGCCCGCTGTTCTTGGCGTCGTACAGCGCTATGTCGGCATGTTTGACGAGCGTCGCCACGTCGTCGCCATGGTCGGGATGGAGTGCCACACCGATGCTGGCGCGGCTTTCGATCGGACGACCGCCATGCAGCAGTGGCGCGTGGAGATGCTCGGCGATGCGGGTGAGGATCGCCTGAAGCGCGGCGGCATCGGGCACCCGGGTCAGCAGCACCGCGAATTCGTCGCCGCCCATGCGCGCAACCAGATCGCCAGGGCGTAGCGCCTGGCGCAGCCGCGCCGCCACGGCGCAGAGCAGCGCGTCGCCGGCATCGTGGCCGGCGGTATCGTTGACCCGCTTGAATTCGTCCAGGTCGATCAGCAGCACCGCCAGCCGGCTGCGCTGCTGGTCCGGCCGATCGGCGGAGGCTTCGAGGGCCTGCGTCAGCGCCGCCATGAAATGGGTGCGGTTGGCAAGGCCGGTCAGCGCGTCGGTCATCGCCAGCTGTTCCAGATGCCGCTCGGCTTCCTTGCGCTGGGTGATGTCCACGGCGCATGTCATGATGCAGGGTTCCGCGTCGATCACGATCGGGCGCGACGACAGCAGGAAGCTGTGAATCGCTCCATCGGCCAGCCGCAATCGGCATTCGAAATTGTCGATCGCCCGGTCGCGGCCGAGCAGGGCGAACAGATCGTCGCGTGTGGACGAATCGACATAAGCGCGGCGGACATTGTCCATGGAGGCCGCTCCGCCGGGCGCATAGGCGTCGAGCGCGGCGCGGTTCAGCCGCACGACGCTGCCGTCGTGCCGCGTGACCAGCAGCGGCAAAGGCACCGCCATGAACATCCGCTCCAGCGTATCGCGGCTGTGGCCCAGTTCCGCCTGCGCCTCGCGGGCCAGCCGCACGGCGGTCCATTCCTTGCGTTGCAGGCGGTTGTTGCGGGCGATGGCGATCCACATGCCGCAATGGAGGATCAGCAGCGCCAGGACGAGGCCGGGCATGGTGGATGAGGCGGGCGCGGGCGCCAGATAGCCGATCAGCAGCAATCCGCCGCAGCCCAGCCCACCTCCCACATTGCCCCGGAAGCTGGTGGGCACGACAAGGTAGAATACGAGCGGCAGCATCACCAGCACGAAGATCGCGATGTCGCTGCGCGAGGATACCAGGAAAGCCACGCCGATCGCCGTGACCACCTGCCAGGCGAAGCAGATGCGTTCGACCGCCGCGAAGCTGGTCATCCGGCGGCAAAGTGACAGGCAATAGAAGGACCAGAGGATGACGGCGACCCGCGCGGGCACGGCGATCCAGAAATGCGGCGTGCCGGCAAAGCGCCAGTCGCTCAGCAGAAACAGGCCGTTGAGCAAGGCGGACAGCAGGAACAGCAGGCGCGCATGGCGACGGGATTCGGGCAGGCGATCGGCCTGAAATGCCGACTCCCTTTCAGGACTGCGGAACTCGCCGGTGAAGGAGGATAATGCGGTCACATACTGCCTGTGCTGGGTCCGGCGAAGACGATAGGGCCGCATGGTTATCAACTGCTTAATTCGCCCTCGCCGCGTCACCTCAGGCAAGGATGGGCGCGTCGCTTGACCCTGTCGCGCCGCATCGCTATAGGCCCGCCTGCCCAGCGGCGTGCCGTGCGAAGACTCGTCTCCTCGCGACAAACAATTGGGTGACACTAGAGCTGAACATTGCCGGGTGCTCTTGCGGCTCCAGGGGGCATATGCCCACCGGGGCCTTTGCCGTTTTCGGGAATCTTCCCGTGGCGGCGCGGAACGCGGGGACGTCCAGGTAAAGTAACTGAAAAGGTGAAGGGCTTCATGCCAACGATCAACCAGCTGGTCCGCAAGGGCCGCGAACTGCAGAAGACCAAGTCCAAGGTCCCTGCCATGGATGCGAACCCGCAAAAGCGCGGCGTTTGCACCCGCGTCTACACGACGACCCCGAAGAAGCCGAACTCGGCGCTCCGCAAGGTGGCGAAGGTGCGTCTGGTCAACCAGCGCGAAGTCATCACCTACATTCCGGGCGAAGGCCATAACCTTCAGGAGCACTCGGTCGTGCTGATCCGTGGCGGCCGCGTGCGCGACCTTCCCGGCGTGCGTTACCACGTGCTGCGCGGCGTGCTGGATACTCAGGGCGTCAAGGACCGCAAGCAGAGCCGTTCCAAGTACGGCGCGAAGCGTCCGAAGTGATCGGGCGCTAGCCCGATCATCCCGGCGCAGGCCGGGATCCAGACACAATAGTAAGCCCCGGACATGTTCCGGACCAGGCTGAAGCAGCAAGGAAGACTATCATGTCACGTCGTCGTCGCCCCGAAAAGCGCGTCATCCTGCCGGATCCCAAGTTCGGTGATGTCGTGCTGTCGAAGTTCATGAACAGCATCATGCAGGACGGCAAGAAGGCCGTCGCCGAAGCGATCGTCTATGGCGCGCTCGATACTGTCGAGACCCGGTCCAAGAAGGATCCCATCGGCATGTTCCATGATGCGCTGAACAACATCAAGCCCGGCATCGAGGTCCGCAGCCGCCGCGTCGGCGGTGCGACCTACCAGGTTCCGGTCGAAGTGCGTCCCGAGCGCGCGCAGGCGCTGGCCATCCGCTGGCTGATCACCGCCGCGCGCAACCGCAGCGAAACCACCATGGCCGCGCGCCTGTCGGGTGAGCTGCTGGACGCCGCCAACAACCGCGGCAATGCGGTCAAGAAGCGCGAAGACACGCACCGCATGGCGGAAGCGAACCGCGCCTTCTCGCACTACCGCTGGTAACGGCGATGGCGGGCGCCTATATGTCCGCCATCCCCATCAGGTTCTGAAAATCGGTCCGTTCGCCACGGGTGGCTACCCATGGCGAACGGATTGGTTTAGGGGCCACGCGCACATCAAACGAATCCCCAACCGCCGGCGCGCCGGCAACGGAGAAGCATCATGGCCCGCAGCCATCCGCTCGAACGCTATCGTAACTTCGGCATCATGGCCCATATCGACGCCGGCAAGACCACGACGACCGAGCGTATCCTTTACTACACCGGCAAGTCGTACAAGATCGGCGAAGTCCATGACGGCGCAGCCACCATGGACTGGATGGAGCAGGAGCAGGAGCGTGGCATCACCATCACGTCGGCCGCTACGACCTGCGTGTGGAAGGCGAACGAGGGCAAGGGCCTGGAGCACCGCCTGAACATCATCGACACCCCCGGCCACGTCGACTTCACGATCGAAGTCGAGCGTTCGCTGCGCGTGCTCGACGGCGCGGTCGCCGCGTTCGACGGCGTCGCGGGCGTGGAGCCACAGTCGGAAACCGTGTGGCGTCAGGCGGACAAGTACAAGGTGCCGCGGATGTGCTTCATCAACAAGCTCGACCGCACCGGCGCCAACTTCTATTATTGCGTGCAGACGATCATCGACCGTCTCGGCGCGACCCCGGCCGTCCTGTATCTGCCCATCGGCGCGGAAAGCGACTTCAAGGGTCTGGTCGATCTGGTCGAGAACCGCGCGATCATCTGGAAGGACGAGAATCTCGGCGCGGAATTCACCTATGAGGCGATCCCGGACGATCTCGCCGACAAGGCCGCCGAATATCGCGAAAAGCTGATCGAACTCGCTGTCGAGCAGGACGACGAGGCGATGGAAGCCTATCTGGAAGGCAATCTGCCCGACACCGCGACGCTCAAGGCGCTGATCCGCAAGGGCACGCTCAATCAGTCGTTCGTGCCGGTGCTGTGCGGTTCGGCGTTCAAGAACAAGGGCGTGCAGCCGCTGCTCGACGCCGTTGTCGACTATCTGCCTTCGCCGCTCGACATTCCCGACGTGCAGGGCATCAACCCCGACACCGAGGAACCCGACAGCCGCGCCACGGCGGACGACGCGCCGTTCTCGGGCCTCGCGTTCAAGATCATGAACGACCCGTTCGTGGGTTCGCTGACCTTCCTGCGCGTCTATTCGGGCACCCTGACCAAGGGCACGTACCTCAACTCGGTCAAGGACAAGAAGGAAAAGGTCGGGCGTATGCTCCTCATGCACGCGAACTCGCGTGAGGACATCGACACCGCCTATGCCGGCGACATCGTCGCGCTCGCGGGCATGAAGGAAACCACCACGGGCGATACGCTGTGCGCCGAGCGCCAGCCGATCATTCTGGAGCGGATGGAATTTCCCGAGCCGGTCATCGAGCTGTCGGTCGAACCCAAGACTAAGGCTGACCAGGAAAAGATGGGCGTCGCGCTCAACCGCCTGGCTGCCGAGGACCCGTCCTTCCGCGTGTCGACCGACCATGAATCGGGCCAGACGATCATCAAGGGCATGGGCGAACTTCACCTCGAAATCCTGGTCGACCGCATGAAGCGCGAGTTCAAGGTCGAGGCGAATGTCGGCGCGCCGCAAGTGGCCTATCGCGAATATCTCAAGAAGCCGGTCGACATCGACTATACCCACAAGAAGCAGTCGGGCGGCACCGGCCAGTTCGGCCGCATCAAGGTGAAGCTGACGCCGGGCGAACGCGGCGCGGGCATCATCTTCAAGGACGAGATCAAGGGCGGTAACATTCCCAAGGAATATATCCCCGCGATCGAGAAGGGCATGCGCGAAACCGCCGCCACCGGCTCGCTGATCGGCTTCCCGATCATCGACTTCGAAATCCTGCTCTACGACGGCGCGTACCACGACGTCGACTCGTCGGCGCTGGCGTTCGAAATCACCGGTCGCGCGGCGATGCGCGAAGCGGCGCAGAAGTCGGGCATCACCCTGCTCGAGCCGGTCATGAAGGTCGAAGTCGTGACCCCGGAGGAATATCTGGGCGACGTCATCGGCGACATGAACAGCCGTCGCGGCCAGATCCAGGGCACCGACACCCGCGGCAACGCGCAGGTGGTGGAAGCCATGGTCCCGCTGGCCAACATGTTCGGCTACGTCAACTCGCTGCGTTCGTTCACCCAGGGGCGTGCGAACTACTCGATGATCTTCTCGCACTATGACGAAGTGCCGCAGAATGTGGCGGACGAAGTCAAGGCGAAGATGGCCTGACGGGTTTCCCTTATCCGGGCCGTGCGAACGGCTCGGTTAGGGGCTGGTAATCTCGAAATTTGCTGCTATGGACGCGCCTTCGCGAGGCGCGGCCGAGCGGTCAGACCCAAGCTGATTTTGATTAGAAGGTAGGAAAAAATGGCTAAGGCTAAGTTTGAGCGGAACAAGCCGCACTGCAACATCGGCACCATCGGTCACGTCGACCATGGCAAGACCTCGCTGACCGCGGCGATCACCAAGGTGCTGGCCGAAACCGGCGGCGCGACCTTCGTCGACTATGCCAACATCGACAAGGCGCCCGAAGAGCGCGAGCGCGGCATCACCATCTCGACCGCGCACGTCGAATATGAGACCGAAGCCCGTCACTACGCGCACGTCGACTGCCCGGGTCACGCGGACTACGTCAAGAACATGATCACCGGTGCTGCCCAGATGGACGGCGCGATCCTGGTCGTGTCGGCCACCGACGGCCCGATGCCCCAGACCCGTGAGCACATCCTGCTCGCCCGCCAGGTCGGCGTGCCGCAGCTCGTCGTGTTCATGAACAAGGTCGATCTGGTCGACGACGCCGAAATCCTCGAGCTGGTGGAGCTGGAAATCCGCGAGCTGCTGAGCAGCTACGATTTCGACGGCGACAACATCCCCGTGATCCCCGGTTCGGCCGTGAAGGCGCTGGACGGTTCGAACGACGAGATCGGCAAGAACGCCGTTCTGAAGCTGATGGCGGCGGTCGACGAATTCATCCCGCAGCCCGAGCGTCCGGTCGACAAGCCGTTCCTGATGCCGATCGAGGACGTGTTCTCGATCTCGGGTCGCGGCACCGTCGTTACCGGCCGCGTCGAAACCGGCATCATCAAGGTGGGTGAGGAAGTCGAGATCGTCGGCCTGAAGAACACCGCCAAGACGACCGTCACCGGCGTGGAAATGTTCCGCAAGCTGCTCGACGAAGGTCGTGCGGGCGACAACATCGGCGCCCTGGTGCGCGGCACGAAGCGTGAAGAAGTCGAGCGCGGTCAGGTTCTGGCCAAGCCCGGCACCATCACCCCGCACACCGAGTTCGACGCCGAAGTCTACGTCCTGTCGAAGGAAGAAGGCGGCCGTCACACCCCGTTCTTCGCCAACTATCGTCCGCAGTTCTACTTCCGCACCACCGACGTGACCGGCGAAGTGATCCTGCCCGAGGGCACCGAGATGGTCATGCCCGGCGACAATGTGAAGCTCGGCGTCAAGCTGATCGCTCCGATCGCGATGGACTCGGGTCTGCGCTTCGCGATCCGCGAAGGCGGCCGCACCGTCGGTGCAGGGGTTGTCGGTACGATCTCCAAGTAATATAGGACCGCAGCGGCGCGAATCGCCTGATTCGCGCCGCTCGGAATTTCTGCCGCCCCGGATCGCCTTTCTCCGGCTCCACTGAGCTAGAAGGGCAGCACGGGGCGGATATTTTTTGTTGGTGCATTTTTACAAGTCATCGGCTGCTCCGGCTGATTTCTGAAAATGCGCTGGGTTATTGGCTCTTTCGCATCGGTACAGGAACAATGGACAGCAACATCCGCATTCGCCTCAAGGCGTTCGATCATCGCGTGCTCGATCAGGCGACCGGCGACATCGCCGACACCGCCCGCCGTACCGGCGCCCTCATCCGCGGTCCGATTCCTCTTCCGACGCGCATCGAAAAGTTCACGGTCAACCGTGGCCCGCACATCGACAAGAAGTCGCGCGAGCAGTTCGAGGTCCGCACCTACAAGCGTATGCTTGACATTGTGCAGCCGACGCCGCAGACGGTCGACGCGCTGATGAAGCTGGACCTGGCTGCCGGCGTGAACGTGGAAATCAAGCTGGCCTGATAGCTGGCAAGTCCCTGCCACCCGCAAGGAGGGCAGGGTATCGGGCATTTCACCATCGGTGGAAGCTCAAACGACACAAGGGATACCGCATGGACCATCCGGTGAACCGGAATGTCCATGGTCTTAGGTCCCCCGTCGCCTTCCCCGAGAGGGGTCGGCATCCAACCCTGACGGGGTGATCGCTATATTCGGGTTGGACCGCGCGGGAGGAGTCCCGGGCGGTTTTTTCGTTGGATACGCCCGTTGCTAAGACGGGCCTCTATGGGAGTAATCAGTGATGCGCACAGGCGTGATCGCTAAGAAAGTCGGGATGACCCGTCTGTTCCAGGAGGACGGACGCCATATTCCGGTTACGGTTCTGGCCCTTGAGGGCAATCAGGTCGTGGCCCGCAAGGAGACCGATCGTGACGGCTACGTCGCGGTTCAGCTCGGTGCGGGCGTCGCCAAGGTCAAGAATGTCGCCAAGCCGCAGCGCGGCCACTTCGCCAAGGCGGAAGTGGAGCCGAAGGCGCGCCTGGTCGAATTCCGCGTCGCCGAGGATGCGCTCCTCGATGTCGGCGCCGAGATCGCGGCCGATCATTTCATCGCCGGCCAGCTGGTCGATGTTGCCGGCCATACCCAGGGTAAGGGTTTCGCCGGCGCCATGAAGCGCTGGGGCTTCGGCGGTATGCGCGCCACCCACGGCGTGTCGATCAGCCACCGTGCCCATGGTTCGACCGGTAACCGCCAGGATCCGGGCCGCGTCTTCAAGAACAAGAAGATGGCCGGCCATATGGGCGACCGCGAGCGGACCCAGCAGAACCTCGAGGTCGTCCGCACGGACGTGGAGCGCGGCCTGCTGTTCGTCAAGGGCAGCGTTCCGGGTGCCAAGGGCACCTGGCTCACCGTCTGCGACGCCGTGAAGGTGAAGCGCCCGGCCGACGTGCCGTATCCGGCCAGCCTGAAGGCTGCTGCCAACAGCAACAACGCTCCGGCCGAAACGCCTGCTGAAGAAGCAGCCGCGCCGCAAGCGACCGAAGGCCAGGAGGGCTAAACCATGAAGGTCAATGTACAGACCCTCGACGCCGCAGCCGCCGGTGAGCTGGAGCTGAACGATGCCGTGTTCGGTATCGAGCCCCGCACCGACATTCTGCACCGCGTCGTCACCTGGCAGCTGGAAAAGCGCCGCGCTCCCGCCCGCGCCACCCGCGAGCGGTCGGACGTGGCCCGCACCGGCAAGAAGTTCGGCCGCCAGAAGGGCGGCGGCACCGCTCGTCACGGCGACCGCAAGGCGCCCGTGTTCATCGGCGGTGGTAAGGCGCACGGCGCCCGCGCCCGCGACTTCGGCCACGACCTCAACAAAAAGGTGCGCGCGCTGGGCCTGAAGATGGCGCTGTCGTCGAAGGCGAAGGACGGTTCGCTGATCGTCCTCGACAATCTCGACGTGGCGGAAGGCAAGACCAAGGCTCTGGTCGCGCACCTCGCCAAGCTGAACCTCAACAAGGCGCTGTTCATCGATGGCGACGCCGTGAACGTCAGCTTCGCGAAGGCTTCGGCCAACATCGTCGGCGTCAACCTGCTGCCGGCCGTCGGCGCCAACGTTTACGACATCCTGAAGGCCGACTCGCTGGTGCTCACCCGCGCCGCGGTCGAAAAGCTGGAGGCCCGCTTCAATGGCTAAGAAAGACGCCGCGACCGTCGACAACCGTCACTATGACGTCGTTGTCGCGCCGGTCATCACCGAGAAGTCGACCCTTCTCTCCGAGAATAACGCCGTGGTCTTCAAGGTCGCGAATGATGCGTCCAAGCCGGAGATCAAGGCCGCCGTCGAAGCCATCTGGGGCGTGACCGTCAAGAGCGTGAACACGCTGGTCGCCAAGGGCAAGACCAAGAAGTGGAAGGGCAAGCCCTACACGCGGTCCGACGTGAAGAAGGCGATCGTTCGCCTGGCCGACGGCCAGTCGATCGACATCACCGAAGGAGTGCGCTGACCATGGCGCTTAAGGCATATAATCCGACGAGCCCGGCCCAGCGCGGCCTGATCCTCGTCGACAAGTCGAGCCTGCACAAGGGCAAGCCCGTCAAGGCGCTGACCGAAGGCAAGCGCAAGACCGGCGGCCGCAACAACAAGGGCCATGTGACCTCGCGCGGTATCGCCGGCGGTCACAAGCAGCGCTACCGCATCATCGACTTCAAGCGTCGCCTGTGGGACGTGGAAGGCACGGTCGAGCGTCTGGAATATGACCCCAACCGCACCGCCTTTATCGCGCTCGTCAACTATCCCGACGGTACGCAGGCCTACATCCTGGCTCCCCAGCGCCTCGCGCCGGGCGACAAGGTGATCGCCGGCAAGAAGACCGACGTGAAGCCGGGCAACGCGATGGAACTCGGCCAGATGCCGGTCGGCACCATCATCCACAATATCGAGATGAAGCCGGGCAAGGGCGGTCAGCTCTGCCGTTCGGCGGGCACCTACGCCCAGCTGGTCGGTCGCGATCGTGGCATGGTGATGGTCCGCCTGTCCTCGGGCGAGCAGCGCTACATCCGTTCGGACTGCATGGGCACCGTGGGCGCCGTGTCGAACCCGGACAACGCCAACACCAACCTTGCCAAGGCCGGCCGCAACCGCTGGCTGGGCAAGCGCCCGCTGACGCGCGGTGTGGCGAAGAACCCGGTCGACCACCCGCACGGCGGTGGTGAAGGCCGGACCTCGGGCGGCCGTCATCCGGTCACGCCCTGGGGCAAGCCGACCAAGGGTGCGCGCACCCGCCACAACAAGGCGACGGACAAGTTCATCATCCGTAGCCGCCACGCGAAGAAGAAGAGGTAAGCGAGATGGCTCGTTCCGTCTGGAAAGGTCCGTTCGTGGACCTCAGCCTTCTGAAGAAGGCGGAAACGGCGCAGGACGCCGGTGGCCGTTCCGGTCCGATCAAGACCTGGTCGCGCCGCTCCACCATCCTGCCGCAGTTCGTCGGCCTGACGTTCAACGTCTATAATGGCCGCAAGCATGTTCCGGTCGTCGTCAACGAGGAAATGGTGGGTCACAAGCTGGGCGAATTCGCCCCGACCCGCTACTTCCCCGGCCACGCCGCCGACAAGAAGGGCAAGCGCTAATGAGCAAGGAAAAAGCTCCCCGTCGCGTCGCCGACAATGAGGCGCTCGCCGTTGGCACGCAGATCCGCGGTTCGGCGCAGAAGCTGAACCTGGTGGCGACGCTGATCCGTGGCCGCAAGGTCGAGGACGCGCTCAACATCCTCGCCTTCTCGAAGAAGGCGATGGCGGTGGACGTGCGCAAGGTGCTGGCTTCGGCCATCGCCAATGCGGAAAACAACCACAATCTCGACGTCGACGCGCTGGTCGTGGCGGAAGCATCGGTGGGCAAGAGCTTCACCATGAAGCGCTTCCATGCCCGTGGCCGCGGCAAGTCGACCCGTATCCTCAAGCCCTTCAGCCGCGTGCGCATCGTCGTGCGTGAAGCTGGCGAAGAAGCGGAGGCGTAAGCACATGGGTCACAAGAGCAATCCGATCGGTCTGCGTCTCCAGATCAACCGTACCTGGGACAGCCGCTGGTTCGCCGAAGGCGCCGATTATGGCCGCCTGCTGCTGGAGGATCTCAAGATCCGCCAGTATATCATGAAGAACCTGCCGCAGGCCGCGATCTCGAAGGTCGTGATCGAGCGTCCGGCCAAGCTGTGCCGCGTGTCGATCTATGCTGCCCGTCCCGGTGTCATCATCGGCAAGAAGGGCGCGGACATCGAGAAGCTGCGCAAGAAGCTGGGCAGCCTGACCTCCTCGGACGTCAGCCTGAACATCGTCGAAATCCGCAAGCCGGAAATCGACTCCAAGCTCGTGGCGCAGGGCATCGCCGACCAGCTCGAACGCCGCGTGGCGTTCCGCCGCGCCATGAAGCGCGCGGTGCAGTCGGCGCTGCGTCTGGGCGCGGAAGGCATCAAGATCACCTGCGGCGGCCGTCTGGGCGGCGCGGAGATCGCGCGTGTCGAATGGTATCGCGAAGGCCGCGTCCCGCTGCACACGCTGCGCGCGAACGTCGACTATGCCGAAGCCACGGCCCACACCGCCTATGGCGTGTGCGGGATCAAGGTCTGGATCTTCAAGGGTGAAATCCTTGGCCACGATCCGATGGCCACCGACCGGCTGATGCTGGAGGCTCAGACCTCCGGCGTGCGCCCGGCGCGCTGAGAATAAGGTAGGTATAGCGTCATGCTGCAACCGAAGAAAATGAAGTTCCGCAAGGCCTTCAAGGGCAAGATCAAGGGCGACGCCAAGGGCGGTTCGGCCTTGAACTTCGGCGCCTATGGCCTGAAAGCCCTGGAGCCGGAACGTGTCACCGCCCGCCAGATCGAGGCGGCCCGCCGCGCGATCCAGCGTCACCTTCGCCGCCAGGGCCGTCTGTGGATCCGCGTGTTCCCCGACGTGCCGGTGTCGAAGAAGCCGGCCGAAGTCCGTCAGGGCAAGGGCAAGGGCTCGGTCGAATATTGGGCCGCCCGCGTCAAGCCGGGCCGCATCCTGTTCGAACTGGATGGCGTGCCCGGTCCGCTCGCAGCAGAGGCCTTCTCGCGCGCCGCGATGAAGCTGCCCATCAAGACGAAGGTCGTCGCCCGCCTCGGCGACACCTCGCACCTGGAGGGTTAAGCCGTGGCGAACGTCAGCGACCTCAAGACCAAGACGGACGACGAGCTGTCGACCGAACTCAACAACCTGAAGCGCGAGCAGTTCAACCTGCGGTTCCAGGCGGCCACCAACCAGCTGGAAAAGCCCAGCCGGGTACGGGAAGTCCGCCGGTCGATCGCGCAGATCAAGACCCTCCAGTCCGAGCGTTCGCGCTCGGCTGCGAAGTAAGAAGGAAATCACACGATGCCCAAGCGCGTGCTGACGGGAACGGTGGTTTCCGACAAGACCGACAAGACGGTGGTGGTCCGGGTGGAGCGCAAGGTGAAGCACCCGCTCTACGGCAAGATCATCCGCCGTTCGAAGAAGTATCACGCCCATGACGAGGGCAATGTCTACAAGGAAGGCGAGACGGTCCGCATCGAGGAGACCGCCCCGATTTCCAAGCTCAAGACCTGGAAGGTCATCGAGCGCGTGGACACCCACAAGTCGCCGGAAGTCGCCGCCTAAAAGCGCTTCGGCCGGTCTTGTGACCAGTCATTGATCCTGCGGGATCGAAAAAGTTCGGACGCGGGGCTGGCCTTTTCCTGGCGGAGAAGGTACAGGCCCGCGCTTCGCGCATTTCGATTCACCGGGTCGAACGCATGGAATTCGGAACCGCCGGGAATTGTCCCGGTAGGCCAAATGAGAAGGAACCGGATCTATGATCCAGATGCAATCCAATCTTGACGTCGCTGACAACAGCGGCGCCAAGCGCGTCCAGTGCATCAAGGTGCTGGGCGGGTCGAAGCGTCGCTTCGCCGGCGTGGGCGACATCATCGTCGTCTCGATCAAGGAAGCCGCCCCGCGGGGCAAGGTGAAGAAGGGTGACGTGCATCGCGCCGTCATCGTCCGCACCGCCAAGGACATCCGCCGCGCCGACGGTTCGGTGATCCGCTTCGACGGCAACGCCGCCGTGCTGATCAACAAGAACCAGGAGCCGATCGGCACCCGTATCTTTGGCCCCGTGGTCCGTGAGCTGCGCGCGAAGCAGCACATGAAGATCATCAGCCTTGCGCCCGAGGTGCTGTAATGAGCGCTGCACGTATCAAAAAGGGCGACAAGGTCGTCGTCCTGGCCGGCAAGGACAAGGGCCGCACCGGCTCGGTCCTCCAGGTGATGCCCAAGGATGACAAGGTGCTCGTCGAGGGCATCAACATCCATGCGCGCCACCGCAAGCCCGACCAGTCGAACCCGCAGGGCGGCATCGATCGCAAGCCGGCGCCGCTGCACATTTCGAACGTGGCCGTTGCCGACAAGGACGGCAAGCCGACCCGCGTCCGCTTCGAGGAGCGCGACGGCAAGAAGGTCCGCGTGGCCGTCAAGTCCGGTGAGGTGCTGTAATGGCCGACAAGTACATCCCCCGTTCCAAGGCGCTCTATGACGCCGAGATCGCCAAGGCGATGACCGAGAAGTTCGGTTACAAGAACGTCATGGAAGTCCCCAGGATCGAGAAGATCACGCTCAACATGGGCGTGGGCGAAGCGACCCAGGACAAGAAGAAGGTGACCTCGGCCGCCGAGGAAATGGAACTGATCGCCGGCCAGAAGCCGGTCATCACCAAGGCCCGCAAGTCGATCGCCCAGTTCAAGCTGCGCGAAGGTATGCCGATCGGGGCCAAGGTCACGCTGCGCCGCGAGCGCATGTATGAGTTCCTGGATCGCCTGATCAACGTCGCGCTGCCCCGCGTGCGCGACTTCCGTGGTCTCAATCCGAAGAGCTTCGACGGCCGTGGCAACTATGCCTTCGGCATCAAGGAGCAGATCATCTTCCCGGAGATCAACTATGACCGCATCGACAAGGTGCGCGGCATGGACATCATCGTGACCACCACGGCGAAGACGGACGATGAAGCGCGCGAACTGCTGCGCCTCTTCGGCTTCCCCTTCCCGCTCGAAGAGAAGCAGGCGGCCTGATTTCAGGCCCCGCTTCTCTTCCATCAACTTTGCAAGGAAGAGAACTTAAGTCATGGCGAAACTGAGTTCGATCAACAAGAACGAGCGTCGCAAGAAGCTGGTGAAGAAATATGCCGGCCGCTATGCGAAGCTCAAGGCGATCGCGAATGATACCGCGGCCGACGACAGCGATCGTCTGATCGCGCGTCTGAAGATGGCGGAGATCCCGCGCAACGGCAATCCGACCCGCATTCGGAACCGCTGCGAACTGACCGGGCGTCCCCGCGCTTACTACCGCAAATTCCGCCTCTGCCGCGTGCAGCTGCGTGATCTGGCCAACAAGGGCCTGATCCCCGGCGTCACCAAGTCGAGCTGGTAAGGATCATTTGAGATGGCATTGACCGATCCCCTGGGTGATATGCTCACCCGCATCCGCAACGGGCAGCAGGCGAAGAAGGACAGCGTGGTTTCCCCCGCGTCCAAGCTGCGCGCCCGCGTGCTCGACGTGCTCCAGCGCGAAGGCTATATCCGCGGCTATTCCGAGGAAGCTCTCGGCAAGCATGCCGGCCTTCGCATCGAGCTGAAATATTTCGAAGGCCAGCCGGCGATCAAGCATGTCGCCCGCGTGTCGAAGCCCGGCCGTCGCGTCTATTCGGGTTCCAAGGAACTTCCGGTGATCCGCAATGGCCTTGGCATCACCATTGTCTCGACGCCCAAGGGCGTTCTGTCCGACGCCGAAGCGCGCGAACAGAATGTCGGCGGCGAAGTGCTGGCGGAGGTGTTCTGATGAGCCGCACCGGTAAGAAGCCGGTCACCGTGCCTTCGGGCGTGACCGCATCCATCGCTGACGGTCAGCTGTCGGTGAAGGGGCCCAAGGGCACCCTCGCCATGCCGCTGGCCGACGAAGTGACCTACAGCGTCGAAGACGGCAAGATCGCCGTGCAGCCTGCCAACGACACGAAGCGCGCCCGCGCTTTCTGGGGCATGCAGCGCACGCTGATCCAGAACCTGATCACCGGCGTGACCGAGGGCTTCTCGAAGAAGCTGCTCATCACCGGTGTCGGTTACCGCGCCAACGCCCAGGGCAAGACCCTGAAGTTGCAGCTCGGCTATTCGCACGACGTCGACTTCGCGGTGCCGGAAGGCATCGAGATCAAGACCCCGGACAACACCACGGTGGAGATCACGGGCATCGACAAGCAGAAGGTCGGCCAGGTCGCCGCCGAAATCCGTCGCTGGCGCAAGCCCGAACCCTATAAGGGCAAGGGCATCAAGTATGACGGCGAGTTCATCTTCCGCAAGGAAGGGAAGAAGAAGTAAGATGGCAAAGCTTTCCCTCTTCGCGCGGCGTCGTCGCCGCGTCCGCACCGCGCTCAAGGCGGTCGCCGGCCACAAGCCGCGCCTCAGCGTCCATCGTTCGGGCCGTCACATCTACGCCCAGGTCATTGACGACGTCGCCGGCACCACCGTCGCCGCCGCCTCGACCCTGGACAAGGATGTGCGTGGCAAGACCGGCGCCACCGCCGATGCCGCAGCCGATGTCGGCAAGCGCGTCGCCGCTGCGGCGACCGCCGCCGGCGTCACCAAGGTCGTGTTCGACCGCGGTGGCTTCCTGTTCCATGGCCGCGTCAAGGCGCTGGCCGATGCCGCCCGCGAAGGCGGGCTGGAGTTCTGATTATGGCTGACGAAAACGAAATCCAGTCGCAGGCGGGGGCTCCCGCTGCCGTCGAGGGCGGCGAACAACCGACGGAAAACCGTGGTCCGGGCCGTGGTCGTGGCAACCGTGGCGGCGGCGATCGCAACCGGGGCGAACGTGGCGGCCGTGGCCGTCGCGACGATCGCCGCGGCGGCAACCGTGACGAGGAGCAGGGCGAGGAGCTGATCGAGAAGCTGGTTCACATCAACCGCGTCTCGAAGACCGTCAAGGGCGGCAAACGCTTCGGCTTCGCGGCTCTGGTCGTCGTGGGCGACGGCAAGGGTCGTGCGGGCTTCGGCCATGGCAAGGCGCGCGAAGTGCCCGAGGCCATTAGCAAGGCGACCGCTTCGGCCAAGAAGGCCATGGTTCGCGTTCCGCTGAAGGAAGGCCGCACCCTGCACCATGACGGCCTCGGCCACTTCGGTGCCGGCAAGGTGACCGTGCGTTCGGCTCCGGCCGGTACGGGTATCATCGCGGGCGGTCCGATGCGCGCCGTGTTCGAAAGCCTCGGCGTCGCGGACGTCGTGACCAAGTCGAACGGCACGTCGAACCCCTACAACATGATCCGTGCGACCTTCGCGGCGCTGGGCGAAC
>Ga0233425_10005082_pt1 | contig 21261 bp, 17 predicted proteins | sample Watercolumn_Towu_2_FD_181712 | JGI IMG/M metagenome (GOLD analysis project Ga0233425, IMG submission 181712) | Freshwater microbial communities from Lake Towuti, South Sulawesi, Indonesia - Watercolumn_Towuti2014_140_MG | ecosystem: Environmental > Aquatic > Freshwater > Lake | place...
CCCACTCGACGTTGTGGAGCGTGCGCCCCGAGGCCGCCGCCGCTGACGCCGGCGAAAGCCTGCGACAGGCTTTCGTCTTGCATCGCAGATCGTTGGCGTTAAATAGAGAGTTGCGCGCGGTGCAAGCGCTGCTGGCCGACAACCCCAACGAGCGGGATTATGCGCGGCTGAAGGATATTCAGACCCAGTTGTCGGCGCTAGATGGCGCAGAAGCAGCGGTGGAAGGATATGGAGCGCTTTCCGGCCGGCCGTCGCGCAATTTGTGAATTCGCATGGGTTAGCGCCGTGACGAAGAGGGGACGGAGAACGCGCCGCTAGGGGGCGGGGCGAGGGTTTTTTGCGGTCGGTCGGGCCCTTCGCCTGGTCGCCGCGCCGCAGCTTGGAGAGGGGCGGCCTCTCAGGCTTATTTTGAGAAAACTAGCGCCTTGCCTGGTTCGGGGAGCCGATCCGGAGCGAGGCGCTTGGAGCTTATGGATGGCGAAAAAAGACGAAGATAAGGTCGAGAACGAAACTGCAGCGACAACGGAAACCTCCGACGGGCCGCTTCTCGATCTCAATGACGCCGCCGTCAAGCGGATGATAAAGCTCGCCAAAAAGCGTGGCTTTGTCACCTATGCCGAACTGAACGCCGTTCTGCCGTCCGAGGAAGTGTCATCGGACCAGATCGAGGACGTCTACGCAATGCTCTCGGAAATGGGCATCACGGTCTCGGAAGGCGACGATCCCGACGATGTCGAGGAGGAACAGGCCGCCGAAGAGGAAGAGTCGGAAGGCGGCGAACTCGTCGAAAGTCCGCGCGCAACGGCGGTGACGACGCGCACGTCGGAGCCCGCCGACCGCACCGACGACCCTGTGCGCATGTATCTGCGCGAGATGGGCTCGGTCGAGCTTCTCTCGCGCGAGGGCGAGATCGCCATCGCCAAGCGGATCGAGGCTGGGCGCGAGGCGATGATCGCCGGGCTCTGCGAAAGCCCGCTCACCTTCCAGGCGATCATCATCTGGCGCGAGGAATTGGAAGCGGGCAAGGTCCTGCTGCGCGACATCATCGATCTCGAGGCGACTTACGCCGGCCCAGAGGGCAAGGCGGCGAAGAGCGCAGAGCCCTCCCCTGCCGCTGACATGGCGCCGTCGACGGCGCCGCGCACGCCGCCTGCCGGTTTGGAGGAGGAAGTCCCGCCCGCCGAAGAGACGTTCGAGGAAGAAGACGACATGGAAAATTCCGTGTCGCTCTCAGCGATGGAATTGGAACTCAAGCCCAAAGTCCTCGAAACTTTCGCCCGCATCGCCGACGCTTACAAGAAGCTGCGCCGGCTTCAGGATCAGAACGTCGAAAACAAGCTCAAGAACGAGACCCTCACGCCCGCGCAGGAGCGAAAATATAAGACGCTGAAGAAAGAGATTGTCGCCGACGTCAAATCGCTTTCTCTAAATCAGAATCGAATCGAAGCGCTGGTCGAGCAGCTTTACGACATCAACAAGCGGCTCATCGGCTATGAGACGAAACTGCTGCGGCTCGCCGACAGCCATGGCGTGATGCGCGAAGACTTCATCGACAAATTCCACGGCTCCGAGCTTGATCCCAAATGGGTCATGCGCGTCGCCAAGCTCGGCTCCAAGGGCTGGAAGGAATTCGTCGCCCGCGACAAGGATCGCATCAAGGATCTGCGCGCCGACATTCACGCGCTTGCGACCGAAACGGGACTGGAGATCTCCGAGTTCCGCAAGATCGTCCATATGGTGCAGAAGGGCGAGCGCGAGGCCCGGCAGGCCAAGAAGGAGATGGTCGAGGCGAATCTGCGTCTCGTGATCTCCATCGCCAAGAAATACACCAACCGCGGCCTGCAGTTCCTCGACCTCATTCAGGAAGGCAACATCGGGCTGATGAAGGCGGTCGACAAATTCGAATATCGCCGCGGCTATAAATTCTCGACTTACGCCACTTGGTGGATTCGCCAAGCGATCACCCGCTCGATCGCCGACCAGGCGCGCACGATCCGTATCCCCGTCCATATGATCGAGACGATCAACAAGATCGTGCGCACCTCGCGGCAGATGCTGCATGAAATCGGACGCGAGCCGACGCCGGAAGAGCTTTCCGAAAAGCTCGCCATGCCGCTCGAGAAAGTGCGCAAAGTCCTAAAAATCGCCAAGGAGCCGATCTCTCTCGAAACGCCGATCGGCGACGAAGAGGATTCGCATCTCGGCGATTTCATCGAGGACAAGAACGCGGTGCTGCCGATCGAGGCGGCGATCCAGTCGAATCTGCGCGAGACGACGACGCGCGTCCTTTCCTCGCTGACGCCGCGCGAAGAACGCGTGCTGCGCATGCGCTTTGGCATCGGCATGAACACCGACCATACGCTCGAGGAAGTCGGTCAGCAGTTCTCAGTGACGCGCGAGCGCATCCGCCAGATCGAGGCGAAGGCGCTGAGGAAACTCAAGCATCCGAGCCGGAGCCGGAAGCTGCGGAGCTTCTTGGATAATTAAAGTCCGCGCAGAAGCCGCGTCATTCCCGGCAGGCCGAAGGTCTGACCGGGAATCCAGGGCAGCTTCCAGGATGTTTGTTGCGGTTCTGGCTTCCCGATCGCGCTTCGCGCGTCGGGAATGACATTCGAGCGGTGGAATATTTTCAGCACACAATATTTTCTTCTCGCTCAATCCGCGAATTCTTCTTCGTATCCGGCATCGTCGCATAGACGATGAGCGAGATGAAAATCGCGACGCTTGCATAGTAGAAGAACCAGCTCTCGTGGCCCTGCGCCTTGAACCAGAGCGCCACATATTCCGCCGAGCCGCCAAAGAGCGACACTGTCGCCGCATAGGGCAAAGCGACGCCGGTGACGCGGATGGCCGCCGGAAAGAGCTCCGCCTTCACCACGGCGTTGATCGACGTATAAAGCGCGACAATCAGCCAGGCGCAGCAAATGAGCACGAAGGCGGTCCATGCGTCGCGCGCATTTTGTATCGCGGTCAGCAGCGGCGCGGTGAGGATCGTTCCGAGCGCGCCGAAGGCGATGAGCATTGGCCGCCGGCCTATGCGATCCGAGAGCGCCCCATAGAGCGGTTGAAGGCACAGCGCGAAGAGAAGCGAGCCCGCCGCAATCCAGGTCGTCTGACGGTCGCTCAAGCCCGCAGAGAGTTTGAGAAACTTCTGCATGTAGGTCGTATAGACATAGAAGGCGATCGTGCCGCCGAGCGTCAGTCCAACGACTGTCGCCGTCTCCCGTTTATGCGCGAGGAGCGCGGCGAGCGAGCCGCGCTTGCGTTCGGCGCGAGACGCCTTGAAGGCTGGCGTCTCGGCAAGGTCGCGGCGCATGAAAAGCGCGACGATCGCGAGCAGCGCGCCAAAGGCGAATGGGATGCGCCATCCCCAGTCGCGCAATGCCTGAGCATCGAGCGCGATATCTTGCAGGATCAGCAGGACGCAAAGCGCAAGCAATTGTCCGGCGATCATCGTCACATATTGGAAACTCGAATAGAAGCCGCGCCGCTCGGGATGCGCCATTTCGGCGAGATAGGTCGCGCTCGAACCATATTCGCCGCCAAGACTGACGCCCTGGATTAAGCGCGCGAAGAGCAACGTCGCCGGCGCCCCGACGCCGATCATCGCATAGGTGGGCGCGAGAGCGACGAGGAGCGAGCCGAGACACATCAGCATGACCGAGAGCATCAGCGCGAGACGGCGGCCGCGTCCATCGCCGATGCGCCCGAAAATATAGGCGCCAATCGGCCGCATGAAGAAACCGAGCGCGAAGACGCCGGAAGCGGACATCATTTGCGCGACGGGGTCATCGCCAGGAAAAAACGAGTCGGCGAAATAAAGCGAAAAGGCGGAATAGACGTAGAAGTCATACCATTCGACGAGATTGCCGATCGAGCCGATCACTATGGCGCGCAGCCGCGCCGCTTCGGTCTTGAGATCGATCGCTGCGGCGTCGCGCATATGTCCTTCAGACCAATTGGCTGGCGATGTTCACCATGAGCGCGAGGATCGTGGTGTTGAAGAAAAAAGCGACAATGCCATGCGTCGCCACCAGCAGTCTCATTGGCGACGAGCAGGTTTCGACGTCAGCGGTCTGAAAGGCGACGCCGATGACGTAAGAAAAATAGAGGAAATCAATATATTGCGGCGTCTTGGTATTGGGAAAGTGCAGCCCGCCTCTCGCCTCCAGCGGCTCGCCGGGATCGCTCTCCTCCTCAAAATAATATTCATGCGCATAATGAAATGCGAATGTCAGGTGCAGGAACAGCCAGGAATTCAGCACGGTGATGATGGTCAGCGCGACCGATGCGTCCTTCTCCCAACCTTCCATGCCCTTCACGGAACCGAGCTGGACGACGACCGCGCCGAAAGACGCGGTGGCGATCGCCGTCGTCAGCAACAGCATGACGAAGCGGCCTTCGTCGAGATGTTGCGCCCGTTCGCGGATGGTCTCATGCGTCGCGCCGGCGACGGACATCGCCACGAGCGCCAGATAACAGAGCGTAAAGGCGTTCCACCCGATGAGCGCGCGCGAGACGGGCTGCATCGCTTGCGGCAGAAGCGATCCGACGGCGAGGCCGATCACGCTGCTCAAAAAGAGCTGCGGCCGCGCTCGGATAATTCGAAAGGGCGCAAGAATCGCCGAAGCGCGCCGTGGATTCTTAGACAGCCCTTCTCGGCGCATCCGCGCAATCCCTCAATTTCGCCGTGCAGCGACGAAACGGGCGGCCTCAGCCAGAATGTCGGTCCCCTCGCCCAGTCCGGTTTCGCGCAACGCCGCCGTCGCTTCTCCGACAAGCGAGTCGCGTCTTTCCCGGGCGACGTCGAGACCAAGGAGACCGACAAGGGTCGCCTTGCCGCGTTCTGCGTCCTTGCCTGCGCGCTTTCCGAGCGCGGCGCTGTCGCCCTCCGCGTCGAGAATGTCGTCGGCGATTTGAAAGGCGGCGCCGAGCGCTTCTCCATAGCGCGTCAGCGCATGCGCTTGCTGCGCAGAGGCGGCGCCGAGGATCGCGCCGGCGTCGACCGCGAAGCGTAACAGGGCGCCGGTCTTCATCGCCTGCATCTGCAAAGTTTCTTCGAGCGAGAGCGGCGTCGCCGCGGTTTCCGCGGCGAGATCGAGCGCCTGTCCGCCGACCATGCCGCCAAGCCCGGCTGCGCGCGCCAAAGCGAGCACCAAACCGGCGCGCACGCACGCATCCGAATGCGTTTTGGGATCGGCGATGACGTCGAAGGCGTAGGTCAGGAGCCCGTCGCCGGCGAGGATCGCCGTCGCCTCGTCAAAAGCTTTATGAGTCGTCGGACGGCCGCGGCGCAGATCATCATCGTCCATCGCCGGCAGATCGTCATGGGCGAGCGAATAGCAATGAATCATTTCGAGCGCGCAGGCGGCGCGCAACGCCGCTTCGCCGATGACGCCGAAGAGCCGCGCGGATTCGATGACGAGAAAGGGCCGCAGCCGTTTGCCGCCGCCAAGCGACGAATAGCGCATCGCCTCGAGAAGGCGCGTGGGACGCGCGATCTCGCCCGGGAGCGGCGCAGCCGAGAGCAGCGCGTCGAGCGCAGACTCGGTCGCCTCGGCGGCGGCGTCGAGACGACGGCGAAACTCCTCGGCGCGGGCGGTTGCATCCATGAGTGCGACATCCTTTAGACAAATGACAGTGGCTGCTAGCAAATTTACGCTCCGGCCCCAAGCGCGACGCACAAAATTCATGGCTAAAAATCGGCGAGTTTTGGTCTTTTCCGCAAACGCGGGCGCTCCAACCTCGCCGCAATGTTGTATTTTTGCGACAGCCATGAGAGGCGCAGGTCTTTAATCTGCGCCCGACGCCAATGCGGCTTGCGGTTTTCCCCAAGCAGCCGTCGGCCGCGGCGTCATACAGAATTCGCGGCGCTCTCAACCGAGCTTGTCAGACGTTGCGTCGCCTCGATGCGAATATCGAGAAACATCCTTGAGGAGACACGCATGAAGAAGGTTCTGCTGCTGACGACCGTCTTAGCGGCGGCCGCGCCCCTTACAGCGTGCAATACGCCCGGCGAACGCGCCGCGGGCGGCGCCGTGATCGGCGGGTTAGGCGGCGCGGGCATCGGCGCGCTGGCTTCGGGCGGGCGCGCGGGCGGCACGCTGGCCGGCGCCGCCATCGGCGCGGCGAGCGGCGCCATCGTCGGAGCGGCGACCGCTCCGCCGCAGCGCTGCGCGAAGTGGGGCTGGGACTATGACGGCAACCGCGTCTGCGTCGCTTTCTACAATCAGTGATTGCAGATATCTTTTAAGAACCGCAGGCTTGTCGCCTGCGGTTTATTTTTTTGCCTTCGCTCATTGAGCGAGCTTCGCCAGCGCGCTTCTTGATCTTGGAGTAAAGACCGCTAATTTGAAGGGAGCGGCGCTGAGCGGAGAGAATCATGCCGGACGGCTTCACGAGACTGATGATTTTGGGCGCAATTGGATTTTTCCTTGGCGCGGCGATTGTGGGTTACTACGGCGGCTGAAGACTGCCGGCCGCGGAAGCTGCGAGTAAGGGGGGTCCCTCAGCACCGCGCGTAGGCGCTGAGGTTGCGCCAGATAGTCCTGAACTCTCGACTGTCCTCCGCACTGGCCGCCGCCGATGCCGATCACAATTCATATGGGCTGTAACGTTAGATTAACCATGTTAATCTAAGCGAGTGCGGTTTGACGCGCGACAGGAGAATCAACCATGGCGATCAACATCAGGACCAAGCTCGGAGCCGCTTTGGCGATTGGAGTTCTCGCCGGCCTCTCGTCGGCGTTGCTTTCCCTGCTGCTTTTGGTTGTGGCGGGCTTCCTGATCGCCTGGGGCCAAAACCCGCAGGGCACGGAGGCCTTTTTCGAAAGCCTTCCCTTCGGCAATTACAGCTCGAAGGCCTTCTCTCGTTTGAGCGCGCTCCTTTCTGAGTGAGCGTCGCGCACGGACCAGTCCGCGCGGCGTCCATTCAGAAACCAGCAAGCAGGCACAGAGTCCCGCATTAGATCCGCTCAGCTGAAAGCGCTTTCTTCGGGGCAGCAACAGATTCGGCTGGCGCCACAGACGCCGCACGATGCCCATGATGCTTTACTGCGCGCTCGGCTTCCCTACCGCGTCCTTGACGCACTTCTTCGTGAAGCTCGTCTTGGCGGCGCCCGCCAGCTTCTTGTCAGCCGCGGCGGCATCGCACGAAGCGATGGCCGCGTCTCTTTCGCACTTTTTCATGAAGCTGTTCAGCGCCGCGCCGTGGAGCTTCTTTTCGCTCGCCTGTGCCGCGCAGTCCGGAGCGGCCGCCGGCGTTTGAGCGAAAACAGCGCCGGAAAGCAAAACGCCGCCAGCGCAGATCGAAGCGGTCAAGATCCTTCTCAGCATGCTGTCCTCCTCAAGAGTGCGCGCTTCACCGCTAGTACAACCAAAGAAGCGCGACCAAAGAAGCCATCCCAAGAGCGTCGAACACGATGCCTTCCCAAGTCGGGCCGACCCACGTTCCCAGCGTGAGCAAGCCGACTCCAGCGACGAGAGATGCAAACGATGCCCCTATTCCAGGGCGGCTCGGGCGCTTAGCCATGACATCCTCTCCAATCTTGAAGATTGCCAAGATGAGATAGGCGGCCGCCCTGGTTCACTGTCGTAAATCCGCGAACTCCTCCGCCCTCAAATAAGCCCCGATCCTATTCGGAGAGAGACGGGCGCAAGCTTACGTAGAGAGACCTAGTGAGGCGACAAGCATTGGCGACTCTCTTGGCCAGAAAAAGCTCGTGGAGCATTCAGCGCCCCCGCCTTCAAAAAGAGGCGCCAGGAGTCAACATCGGAAGCGCGAGCGTTGGAAATAGTAGCGAAGCACATGGCGGCGCGACTCCTGTTAAGCTTCGTCTGGAGGGGCGTTCTTAGGCAAAGGGGCATCGCGATGCTTCGACGAATTGCTCTACTCGGCGCGCTGGCCGCTACAATCCTCATCCCCGTAGAAGCTCTTGCTTGGGGGCATGGTGGCGGCTTGGGCGGCGGCCACTTTGGCGGCTTTGGAGGCGGTCACTTCGGCGGCTTTGGGGGCGGTCACTTCGGCGGTTGGGGCGGACGCGGCTGGGGCGGCGGATTTGGCCACGCCGGTTGGGGCGGCCCCCGCTGGAGCTATGGCGGCTGGGGTTACCGTCCCTATTATTACCGCCCCATCGTCTACGGCGCCTATGGCTACGGATGTTATCGCCCGCGCACCGTCTGGGCTGGCTGGGGATGGACGCAGACTTGGGTGAACGTCTGCGGCTACCCAGGATCGGGCTACGCCAGCTGGGGTTGGTAGAAACGCCACAAGTAGGCGCCCAATCGAAAAACGCCTCGCCAGTTCACTCCTGGTCGAGGCGTTCATTTCGAGCGGTAGGCCATCTTTTTAAATGATTGAGGCCAGCAGTCTTAAGGCAGTTGTTGCGCGCGAGCACACATTGCTCGGAACCCCGCCGCCCAAACTCACGAATGATGGCGGTGATGATGGCGGTGATGATGATGAGGGACTTCACCAGCCGAGGTCGCTGTTGCGGGAGCCGGCGAGGGGCTGCCAGGCACAGCCGTGGTGCTCCCCGTCACTTTGTCCAACACGTCTGTAACTGACTTGCCCGCCTCGGCCCCCACGCGATTCACTCCAGCGCCAAGCGCTGAAATCGGATCTTCGGCCTTCGCTGCTTGAGCAATGAAAGCGGCCCCCAGCATTAGGCCAAATATCAACCCAACCTTCTTAAAGCGCACCATTTGAACCTCCCTACTTCTCTCTGCCAAAGGCGCCCCATTAATAGTTCGCAGCGGCCTCCGAGCCAATGCCTTGACCAAAATCTCTGCGATTTCCCTCACCAATTTACCGCGCTGAAAGTCTGCGCACCCTTTCAAAAAGGAAACGGCAGATGCGCTCACGCAGTCACGGATTTACCTATTGAAGCTTGCAATCCACTAGCTTTTGTCGCGACAGTTGGCGTTCGTCAGAGACAATGGATGAGTAGGCCGCCGCGCCAGACTCATGGCCCGGCGGCGCTCGTCAGCGCGAAGGCCGGCCGATCATGGGACGAGGAGGCAAACCAACCCATGGCGGCTATCTGGCGGCTAGACGTGTTCGCCAGCGCGGCAGATCGATCTAATTTATTGAAAAAACTGGTGCTGCAAGAGAGGATTGAACTCTCGACCTCTCCCTTACCAAGGGAGTGCTCTACCACTGAGCTACTGCAGCGTTTTGATCGCTCGAAACGACTGAAACGGCCTCGAGGATTTCGGCGACTGTGTGCCACAGGGGCGCATGAGTCGCAAGCGCGCGCACTAATCCCCCGACGGCGGATCCGAAGACCACAACCCTCGACGCCGCTCATCAGGCTAAGGTTGTATTGTAGATTTATACAACTTAAGGTAGAGTTAACCATTATGGCGTCCGGCGGGCCTGGGGCCCAACCGGGTCGACGTCGCTCATGCCGCGGCGGAGGATCAATTGATTGAAAATTACCTTTCCGAAGAGCTTTGGCATGCCGTCGCTCCCGTCCTTCCTGGAAAAGCAGGCGATCCCGGCTGCAGGGGACGCGACAACCGGCTTTTTCTTGAAGCGGTGTTCTGGATCCTTCGCACCGGCTCGGCATGGCGCACCCTGCCGCCGCAGTTCGGCAAATGGTACACGGCCTACACCCGCTTCCATCGGTGGCAGAGGAAGGGGGTTTGGCCCGGTGTGGTCGCAGCGCTAAGTCAGAACGGCGCATGCGATCTTCAATACGACGAATATGGTCTGCGCTTCGCGCCCTGTCATGACATCGGAACGCGCACGCATTCGCGACAAGACATCGAGCCGCCGGAAAGCGCGGCGCTTGGCCCGGCGATCTCTCCCTTAGGTCCCGCTACTGCGACTGTGATTGGGACTGGCTGAAGACGGGCATCTGCGCCACACGCACCTTGACGTCCATCGTCTCCTCGGCTCCGCCGGATCGCGCGCCGCGGATTGGCGCGGCGCCGAGATAGTCGAGCGCCACAGCGACGCGCACATGATTTTCGTGCGGCGAAACGCCATGCGCGGGATCGAAGCCCACCCAGCCAAGATCCTCGACATAGGCCTCGGCCCATGCGTGGCCGGCGACCTGATCCTCAGCATCGGTGCGAAGGAAATAGCCGCTCACATAACGCGCCGGCGCGCCGATCTCACGCGCACAGGCGATGAAAAGATGCGCGAAGTCCTGGCAGACGCCCATGCGATGCTCGAAACATTCCGCAGCGGTCGTCGCCGCATGGGTGACGTCAGCGTCGAATGTGAATGATTCATGGAGCGCGCCAAGCAGCGCATGGAGCTTGGCGAGCGCTCCGCTTTCCTTCGACGCAGTATTGCGCGCGAATTCGGAGATCCCGGCGCTTGGCGCCGTCAGCGGCGTCTCTCGCATGTAAACGATCGGCGGAAAGCGTTCGACCGCGCCGGATGCGACTCCGGCCGTGTCGAAGGTCGTCACCTCGCCCTCGACGACGGTGGAGATCGACTCGAGCGGTCCATCCACGGAAAAGCGGTGGAGCATATTGCCGAAAGCGTCCTCCGACTGCACCAGTCTGCAATCGCGATCAACGTCGATGCGCCAGTCGACGACATGCTGCCCGTCATAGTTACGTGGCGTCAGGCGTAGGTGCTGCACCGCCATCCGCGGCGGCTCTGCATAACGATAGGTCGTCTCATGGCGTATGCGAATGCGCATCGGTCTTCGCTTAGAAGAGGTATTGCTCGGAAATCAGCGCGCCCAGCCGGTTGTTCTCGGCGATGAAGCTTTGCACAAATTCATGCAGGCCGCCTTGAAAGACGCTCTCCATGGTGAGTTTCTCAAGCTTGCCGTAAACGCCGCGGGCGTGGCGCTGCGCCGCGCCCTGGCGGCCATGCGCGCGCGCGAGATCGTCGAGGTTACGCACGATGGATTCGTAACAGGAAATGAGGGAGCGCGGCATTTCAGGCCTTAGGATGAGGAGATCGGCGACGAGCCACGGCTTCATGCTGGTGCGATAGACCCAGTGATAGGCGGTGTGCGCCGACACGGCGCGCAAAATGGCCGACCATTGGAAATAGTCGAGCGAACCGCCGACGACTTCCTTCTGGGGCAGCAGCACATGGTATTTCACGTCCAGCAGACGCGCCGTGTTGTCGGCGCGCTCGATAAAAAGCCCGACGCGCGAGAACCAATAAGCGTCGTTGCGCAGCATGGTGCGATAAGCGCCGCCGTCATAGGTCAGCGAGGTCAGCTTGATGACTTCGAGAAAGCGCGCAAGCTCCTCGGCGCAAGGAACGCCGTCACGCGACTCAAGCGCGCGCATTTCGAGATAGGCGTCGTTGATCGACTCCCACATTTCGATCGTCAGCGCCGTGCGCACGGCGCGCGCGTTGGAGCGGGCGTGCTCAAGGCAATTTCGGATCGATCCCGGATTTTCCGGAGCGAAGGTGAGAAACTCGACGACGTTCGCTTCATTAACAGGACGTCCGGAGCTTTCGAACGCCAGCGCCGCCCCCGACGACAGCAATACGCTTTCCCATTCAGTTTCGTCGCCGCCATAGGCCTTCGGCAGCGCCGCGAGCCGACGCGACGCCTGAATGGCGCGCGCCAGAAAGTCGGCGCGCTCCATGTAGCGAGCGAGCCAATACAGATTGTCGGCGGTGCGGGAAAGCATCAACTCGTCCGGTTATGAGTCGCTCTAGCGATCATCAATAATCATTACGAAGAATGCGAGCGTTCTGTCACGCTTGGCCCATCGCCTCCTCGTCGACCCAGGCGTCGTCGATCACCCAAGTGTCTTTCGTCCCGCCGCCCTGGCTCGAATTCACGACGAGCGATTTCTCCGTCATGGCGACGCGGGTCAAGCCGCCCGGCACGACCCGCGCGCCATTTGCGCCTTGCAGGACGAACGGCCGCAGATCGACGTGACGCGGCGCGACGCCGCTCGCCAAAGCGATGGGGCATGTGGAGAGCGCCAGCGTCGGCTGCGCGATGAAATTCTGCGGATGCGCCTTAAGCTTTGCGCGGAATTCTTCGATTTGCGCCTTCGACGCATGCGGCCCAACGAGCATGCCGTAGCCCCCGGAGCCGTTCACTTCCTTGACGACGAGCTCCTCGAGGTGGTCGAGGACGTAAGCCAGCGCTTCGTCTTCGCGGCAGCGGAAGGTCGGAACATTCTGCAACAGCGGCGCTTCTCCGAGGTAAAACTTAATAATGTCAGGCATGTAGGTATACATCGCCTTATCGTCGGCGGCCCCCGCTCCTACTGCATTCGCCAGCGTCACATTGCCTGCGTGATAGGCGCCCATCAGCCCCGCGACGCCCAGCGCCGAATCCGGGCGGAAACATAGCGGATCGAGGAAGTCGTCGTCGATGCGCCGATAGATCACGTCGACGCGGCGCGGCCCTTCGGTCGTGCGCATGTAAACCACATCGTCGCGAACGAAGAGATCTCGGCCCTCGACAAGCTCGACTCCGAGCTTGTCGGCGAGAAACGAGTGTTCATAGAAGGCCGAATTATATTGGCCCGGAGTCATCAACACGATCGTCGGATCGCTATTGACGCTCGGCGGCGCGACCGAGCGCAGGGTCGCGAGCAGTTCGTCGGGATAATTCTCGATCGGCGCGACGCGATGCAGCGCGAAAAGCTCCGGAAAAAGCCGCATCATCACTTCGCGGTTCTCGAGCATGTAGGAGACGCCCGAGGGCGTACGCGCATTGTCTTCTAAAACAAAGAAACCCTGATCGTCGGTGCGCACGATGTCAACGCCGGCGATATGCACGAAGATGTCATAGGGCACGCGACGGCCCGCCATTTCGGGACAATAGGCGGGGTTGCGATAGACGAGATCGGCGGGAACGACTCCGGCCTTTAAAATCTCGCCGGCGCCATAGATGTCGGCAAGAAAGGCGTTGAGCGCGGCGACGCGCTGAATGAGACCCTTTTCCAGCGTCGCCCATTCGCTGCGCGCGAGTATGCGCGGCAGGATGTCGAAGGGGATGAGCCGTTCGGTCGCTTCCTGCGCGCCATAGACTGCGAAAGTAATGCCGATGCGCCGAAATAGGAGCTCCGCTTGTTCGCGTCGCGAGGCCAAGAGCTCAGGCGGCGTTTCGGCGAGCCACCGTGACAGCTTGCGATAAGGGGCGCGGATGCGGCCGTCCGCTCCAGCCAGTTCATCGAACTGCGTCAGGCGCGAGTCCATTGCGGGAACTCCCTTTTGGCGGCGTTAAGCTTTGTTTTCAGCTGCTGCCGGCCCTTTTTTACAATTCGTAGCAAGGACTGCGCCAATAGCGCTGCGAAAATCTGTCACAGAGTTTTACTATTGGCCGAAAGATGATTCGCGCTCGGCGCGTGAGATGTTCTGACGCAGCCTTATCGCTATCCAAGGGAAACGCAGCCGGCAAGGTTTCTGAGAGCGCGCATGCATAGGTCGCGATCCTGCCCATATTCGAGCGCTCACGCCATGCTACATAGGGCGACGGCGATCGCCGTGGCGCGCGCTTTTTTTGGCGTCTTTTTTGGCTTCGCCTTCTACGCGGTGAATTCGAGCGCGTGGGCCGAGGATGCGCCGCCGCCGGTCTTCAACTGGGCGGGGCTCTACGTTGGCGCGAGTCTCGGCGGCGGCTTTCCGCTGCATAGAGGCGAGCGGCTTCAAGCGACGAGCGGTTTCGGTTCGCCGGTCTTCGATCTCTATCCTCCAGGCGTGACGCGTCCAGGCGTCACAATCGGCCTGCAGGCTGGATATAATTGGCAGAAAGGGCCGTGGGTCTGGGGTTTCGAGACGGACTTGAGCCTTCTCGACGGCCGCCGCGGGCCGACCGGAACATTCTTGGCGTCGCCCGCCTATCCGCCGCCGCCATTCTTCTCGCTTGCGTCGAATTCAAGCGCCAATTTCTTCGCAAGCATTCGCGGTCGAGTCGGCTATGCATGGGACCGCTCGCTTTTATATCTTACGGGCGGCGTCGCGGCGGGCGGCGCGAGAGGTCCGGCGACTCTGACGCTGGGCGCCGCCGGGCCCGACGCGATCTTCTATGCGCCCTGGTCGCAATCCTCACGCATGAAATATGCGATCGGCGCCGGGTTCGAATACGCCTTCGCCGACAATTGGTCGGCGCGCGCCGAATATCTCTTCCTCAATCAATCTCTGAACACACAGCTCTTCGATAATGGCGCGGACTTTACCTATGTGTCGCGCACACGCAACGAGAACCATCTGTTGCGCTTCGGACTGAATTTTCATTTCGGCGAAGACAATCGAATTCCGGGCGAGATCGAATATGGACGGCCGCAAACCAGCCGCAACGGCCATCATGGCGGCAACGGCCAGAACTCCGGCAAGGACGAGAGCGCCGACGCGCATGACGCGCCGGAACTCTATAGCGTCCACGCGCAGACGACCCACGTCGTCCAAGCCTATCCGCGGTTTCGCGCGCTCTATGACGGCCCCAACAGCTTTCCGTCAGGCGGTAAGGCGAATGAGGGCTCGACGACCAATCTCTTCCTTGGCCTCCGCCTCTGGGAGGGCGGCGCCGCCTATCTCAATCCAGAGGTTGATCAGGGCTATGGCTTGGCGAATTCAGTGGGCGCCGCGGCCTATGTGAACAGCGCAGTCGCAAAGGTTGGACGCGCCGCGCCCTACATGCGATTCCAACGCTACTTTCTGCGTCAGATCATCGGATTGAATGAAGACGGCGCAAAAGAGAGAGATTCGGAAGGCTCGCGCAGCGAGGTGCTCGAATCGACACAAAACCAGATTTCGGGCAAGGTCGACAAGGACCGGATCATCATCACGCTTGGCAAATTCGCCGTCGGCGACGTTTTCGACGACAACGTCTATGCCCATGACCCGACGACCGGCTTTCTCAATTTCGCATTCAATACGATGGGCGCCTTCGATTACGCGGCCGACGCCTGGGGCTATACCTACGGGCTTGCGGTTGAATGGAAGCAGGATTGGTGGACGGCGCGTGGCGGCGTGTTTCAGCTGCCGACGATACCGAACGGTTTGGACATCGAGCCGCAAATATTTCGACAATTCATGAGCATCGTCGAATTCGAGGCGCGCTATGAGCTGTTCAATCAGCCGGGCGCGATTAAATTCCTCGCCTATGGCGACAATGGTTACATCAGCAAGATCGATAACGTCATACGTTACGCCTATCTCGCCGGCGATTTCCCGCCGCGTTTCGACACCGCGCGCGGGCGCGCGGTGAAAACCGGCGGCGGCATAAACATCAAGCAGCAGCTCGCGCCGCATCTCGGGTTTTTCCTGCGCGCCAGCATGACCGACGGCCGCTATGAAACGGTCGCCTATACGGATGTCGATCGGCAGCTCTCGATGGGTCTCGTCGCCGCCGGCGCCTTATGGGGGCGTGACGACGACGAAATTGGCGTCGCCGGCGCCTTGGGCGGCCTGCATGGCGATCGCGTGCGCTATTTCGGGCTTGGCGGCACGAGCGTCTATATCGGCGACGGCGCGCTTTCCTACGCTGGCGAGAAGAATATGGAGGCCTATTACAAAATCGGCTTCGGCAAGGACATGGACGCGACCTTGGATTACCAACTCCTTGTCAATCCCGCGCATAACAGTGCGCGCGGCCCGATCAACGTCTTTGGCCTGCGTTTGCGCGCAGCCTTCTAACCCCGCGCGTATAATGGCGCACGGCGTACTCGGTTTTTTGTAGGTTTGTGCAGTTTCTTGTTGGAATCAGGGGTTTTCCAAGCTGAACATTCCAGTCTGATCGTCGTACGCAAACGCCTCGGCATAACGACTCCAGTCCGTCACGGCGCGCAACGTTTGATCAGCCGCCTCGGGCGACATGTAGTCTTCAATCTCGTCTGAGAAGCGACTCCGCGGGGCCCTGTGACTCGGGCGTTCGTCAAGGACTCGCCTAATATGCGCCGCAAGATCGATATGCATTAGCAGATGCTGTGAGAAGAGACGTTTGCGGTCGTCCACCGCAGCGCTCGCGAAAGCATTGCCTTCCGAAGTGAGGACGATATCCCCGCCCTCGATCTCGGCAAAGCGCAGCATTTGCAATGTTTCGGCGATGGGAAAGAGATCATCGACGGTCATATGCAGCGCCGCGGCGATAACAGGAAGGCCTGCTTTGCCGTCATACGGGGCGCCGGCTATGGCTTCGAGCAATCCGGATAGGGAATTTGTCGAAACCCGAGGCATGATCGTGCCGATGCCGACGCCGGGGAAACGTTCCGCGCGCGGCGCCGCTCGTTCGGTTGCTGGCCTGGCGGTCATTTCCGAATAAATTCGTTCGACGAGGTCACGGAAGCTCGGATCGAGACGATCACGGGGGTGTGGCAGATCAACCTTTATGTCAGTGACGATTCGCCCGGGGTTCGTCGAGAATACGAGCACGCGGTCGCACATGAGAACCGCTTCCTCGATGTTGTGGGTCACGAGGATAACGCCTTTGATCGGGAGTTGGCCCTCAGACCAAAGGTCGAGAAAGTCCGTTCGCAGCGTCTCCGCCGTCAGCACATCGAGCGCAGAGAAAGGTTCATCCATCAACAGAATGTTAGGATGAACGACGAGCGCTCTTGCAAATCCGACACGCTGGCGCATTCCGCCCGAAAGCTCGCGGGGATACGCCGACTCAAAGCCGTCAAGGCCGATCAGGTCGATCGCGGCAAGCGATCGCCGGCGGATTTCGTCACGCGGAAGCTTCAAAGCTTCGAGTCCGATTTCGACGTTCTCAAGAACAGTGAGCCATGGAAAAAGCGCGAACCCTTGGAACACCATGGCAATGCCCGGCGGCGGACCGTGAACGACTTGTCCGAGATAGTTGACTGATCCGCCCGCGGGCCGCGATAGCCCAGCGATCAGCCGCAGCAGCGTGGATTTACCCGATCCTGATCGGCCAAGCAGGCCGACGACCTCGCCATCACGCAAGGTTAGATCGATGTCGTCCAAAACGAGCAATGCGCCGCCGTCCGGCCTTGGAAAAGACTTTCGAACGTTGCGAATTTCCAGAAGCGGATACGCGTCCTTTTGCATCTTTTTCCTCAGCTTAAACGGAATTTCCGTTCCGCGTAATAGTAAAGCGGACGCCAGAATGTGCGGTTGATGACGATGACGAAGGCGCTCATGACTGCGATGCCGAGCACTATACGATGAAAATCGCCGGCTGCCGTCGCCTCGGCGATATATGCGCCAAGTCCGTATGCTTGCAGTTTATCCTGTCCCCAGCTTGCAGCCTCAGCGACGATGCTGGCGTTCCATGAGCCGCCAGAGGCCGTGATCGCGCCGGTCACATAGAACGGAAAGACGGCCGGCAGGCCGATTCGGCGCCACCACAGCCAGCCGCGAATATGGAGGTTGGAGCTGATATAGCGCAGTTCGCTCGGAACTGCCGATGCGCCGGCGATGACATTGAACAAGATGTACCATTGCGTGCCGAGGATCATCAGGGGGCTAAGCCAAATATTTGGGTCGAGCCTTAACACGACGATTCCAGAGACAGCGATCGGAAACAGCAAATTGGCTGGAAAGGCCGCGAGAAATTGAGCGACCGGCTGCGCGACGCGGGCGAGGTTGGGTCGTAACCCGATCCAGACGCCGATCGGAACCCAGATCGCGCTGGCGATGGCGATGAGAATGAAAACGCGCGCCATTGTCGCGAGCCCGCTCATGGCGGCTTTACTAACCTCGGCCAAGGAGACTCCTTGCATCACAAATAGCGCGACCTCATAGAAGGCGAGCAGCGCAAGGAGAACCACGGTTGCAAACCAAATCCATCGTCTCCAGCCACCTGTGTCAATCTCGCCAGAGTCCACAGTTTTCGATCTTTGTCCTGGAGAAGAAAATCGATACGACCACCGCCACGCCTCGCCAAGCGGCCCGAAGAGCCAAGCCGCTAGCCGCGAACGGCGCAAGATCGTCAAAACCCAGGAGCGCGGCGGCTCAGCGCCCATTTCATGCTCAAATCGAAAACGATCCGCCCAGGCGACAAGAGGACGAAATAGAAGCTGATCGTAAATCAGGATCACGACGAGCATGGCGCCAATCGCATAGCCGACGGCGGCAAGGTCACGCTGCGCGATGGCCGTCGCGATATAAGAGCCAATCCCCGGCAAGATGACGGTCGTATCGCCGACGCTGATCGCCTCAGATGCGACTACGAAGAACCAGCCGCCAGACATCGACATCATCATATTCCAGACGAGCGCCGGCATGGCGAAAGGAACATCGAGGCGCCAGAAACGCATCCAGGCGCCAAACCGGAAATTGCGCGAAGCTTCGACAAGCTCATCGGGAACGGTGCGCAACGACTGATAGAAGCTAAACGCCATATTCCAGGCTTGGCTGGTAAATATCGCGAAGACGGCGGCGAACTCGGCTCCCAGCACCAGCCCTGGCGCAAGCGACATGAAATAAACGACCGTGACCGAAATAAACCCGAGGATAGGCACAGACTGGAGAATATCGAGCAGTGGAATCAATATGACTTCGGCGCGCCGGCTTTTGGCCGCCCAGGTCGCATAGGTAAATGTAAAAAGGAGCGACAAAGCCATCGCTGCGAGCATCCGCAGCGTCGTTCGCATCGCAAATCCCGGAAGATTCGCTGGGTCTAAAGAAAGAGGATGGCGCCCCAGTTCGGCGAGGGGGAGCATAAGGTCGCGGCTCGCATTAGCGAAGAATGCGAGGACTCCCAGAACGAGGATAATGGCGACCACATCCCAATAAAGCGGCGCGCGCAAGACCCCGCCAACGGAGATCGGAGCAATTTGCTGTGTCATTTGCGCGGATCCGCTGGCCGCGCAGAGTCGCCGCTTGAGGCGCGCCGCTCAATGAGCCCTCTTACGACGAAATAGGGAGCTTCCCGGCGGGATAATTCAACTGCCATAGGTGTTGCTTCTGGTGAGTGGGGGCCATCACGAAACTTTCGGCTAAACAACCGGAGCCGATGACAGTTTAGTGACGCGTAGGGAACAACCGTGGATGATGCCAGAATAGGATATGGCGACGCTCTTCGAAAGCTGGTCGGCCACGTATCCGTCGTCTTGCGATCATATTGCTGACGAAGGCTTTCCACCTTGTCATTCCCGACAGGCCGAAGGCCTGATCGGGAATCCAGAGCCGCAACAAACATCGTGGAGCCGTTCTGGTTTCCCGATCGCTCGCTTCGCGAGCGTTGGGAATGACATTGACTCCCTCACTTGAGATATTGCGGCAGCTTCTGTTCGAAGTCGGGGAAATAGCGCGCGATCACGCTGACGTCGAAGCGCGCGAGAATGCTTTCTTTCGACTCACGATCGAGAAGAAAGCGGAAGGCCGCATTTATGAGTCTTTCCGCATCGGCCTCGTCGCTCAGCCGCTCAAAATCATTTCGCGAGAGCGTGACGCGATGCTGCGTTTCGCTTGTCTCATCGCGCACCTTCACCTCAAAGACAAGCGGATCGCCGTCTTCGATCTTGCGCGCATCGATCGCGGTCACAGCAGCGCCTCAACGTCCTTCGCGATCTGCTCGGGCGTGTCGGTCGACGCGTAACGCTTCACGACATGTCCCTCACGGTCGACGATAAATTTCGTAAAATTCCATTTGATCGCTTCAGATCCGAGAATTCCCGGCGCCTCGCGCTTGAGCAGACGATAGAGCGGATGCGCGTTTTCGCCATTGACGTCGATCTTGGCGAACAGGGGAAAGGTGACATCGTAATTGGCTGAACAGAAGGATGCGATCTCCTTCTCGGACCCCGGCTCCTGCGCGCCAAATTGGTTGCACGGAAATCCTAGGATGACGAATCCCCGGTCGGCGAATTTGCGGTAGAGCGCTTCAAGTCCAGCATATTGCGGCGTGAAGCCGCATCGGCTCGCGACATTGACGATCAGCATGACCTTGCCCGCGTAATCGCCAATCTTCTTCGTCGCGCCGTCGATCGTCGCCGCTTCGATATCAAGCAGAGTCATAGCGCCCTTGCACAGGAAGGAGTCGCGTCAGATCCGCGACTAGAGCAGGTTCCGAAAAAGTTGACAGACCTTTTCGATGAGAGCCTGCTCCCAACGTTTTTGTTTTGAGCGGTTCCTTATCGATCACATGATTCCATGTGATCGATAAGCGCTCTAGGCGACCAGCGTTGAGGAAGGCTCCGATTCGCTTTCGGACTCTTCCTCCAGCCCGTATTCCTTCATCTTGCGATAGAGCGTCGAGCGCCCGATCCCAAGCCGTCGCGCGATTTCCGACATTTGGCCGCGGTAATGCGCTAAGGCGAAGCGGATCGTCGCCGCCTCGATATCTTCGAGCGTGCGCATTTCGCCATTCGCCGCAATCAGCGGCATCGCATTTGGATCGCGTATTTCGACTCGCACGATCTCACGTTCGCGCTGCGCAGTTCCGGCGGCGCCGGGCGCAGGCGCAGGCGGCACCCGCACTTCATAACCTTCGACATGAGCGGCGATCTGAGGAAATTCGGCGACCGTCAGCTCGTCGCCGTCGGCCAGCACGACCGCGCGAAACACGGCGTTTTCCAATTGGCGGACATTGCCGGGCCAATCGTAGCTTGTCAGCAGCGACAGCGCTTCTGATGTCAGCCCGCGAATGTTGCGCCCTTCTTCGGCGGCGAAACGCGCCGCAAAGCGCCGGGCGAGATCGGCGACGTCCTCACGCCGCGCGCGCAGCGGCGGAATGCTGATGGGGAAGACATTGAGGCGATAGAAAAGATCTTCGCGAAACAGGCCGCGTTTGACGCGATCGATGAGATTTTGGTTCGTCGCGGAGATCAATCGAATATCGACCCGGATGGGACGTTTTGCGCCGACGGGATCGATTTCTCCTTCCTGCAGCGCGCGCAGCAGCTTCACCTGAACGTCGAGCGGCAATTCGCCGATCTCGTCGAGAAACAGCGTTCCACCGTTCGCTTCGAGAAATTTGCCGGTATGCTTCTCGGTTGCGCCGGTGAAGGCTCCCTTCTCGTGGCCGAAGAGAATCGATTCAACGAGATTGGCGGGAAGCGCGCCGCAATTGACGGTGACGAAGGGCTTGCCCTTGCGATCCGACGCGCCCTGTATGGCGCGCGCAACGATTTCCTTGCCGACGCCGGACTCGCCTTCGAGAAGCACCGGAATTGAGGAATGCGCGGCGCGCTGGCCGAGCCGAATGACGCGCGCCATGTCGTCGCTGCGCGAGACGAGGTCTTTGAAAGTCAGCGCGCCCTGCGCCCGGCGGCTGATGCGACGCACTTCGTCAGCGAGCGCGTCGGCTGAGAGCGCGTTCTTGATCGAAATCTGCAGACGTTCGGCGCCGACCGGCTTGACCACGAAGTCATGCGCCCCGGCGCGCATCGCGGAAATGACAGTTTCGA
>Ga0233425_10005083_pt1 | contig 21255 bp, 18 predicted proteins | sample Watercolumn_Towu_2_FD_181712 | JGI IMG/M metagenome (GOLD analysis project Ga0233425, IMG submission 181712) | Freshwater microbial communities from Lake Towuti, South Sulawesi, Indonesia - Watercolumn_Towuti2014_140_MG | ecosystem: Environmental > Aquatic > Freshwater > Lake | place...
GCGATGCTGAGCTGCTACTTTTTCGGATACCACTACGAGCATCATGAGTGGCCCACGATACCATGGTGGCAGCTGTACCGCACAAAACATCAAAAACCACCTGGAGTTGCACCGCAATGAAAGCCGTTCGACTCGTGGAAGTTGGAAAGCCATTGGTGATGCAGGAAGTACCTATTCCTGCAATTGGAGAACGTGATGTACTCGTGCGCATTCGTGCAGCAGGTATCTGCCATTCAGACGCCCACTATAGAGCGGGGCGTTCACCCGTGCGGCCGCTTCCAATGACGCTGGGTCACGAGGTAGCTGGTATTGTAGAGCAAACGGGCAAGCTCGTCACCAAGTCAATCATCGGCCAGCGTGTGTGTCTTCATTACAATATCACCTGCAGCCATTGCTTTCACTGCACTACCGGCAACGATCAGTTCTGCGACAACTGTCTCATGCTCGGTCACTACACGAACGGTGGATACGCAGAATACATTGCCGTTCCGGAACGCAACATCATACCTCTGCCCGACGAGATTCCTTTTGAACAAGGCGCAACCTTGATGTGTGCCTCTGCGACCGCGTTTCACGCGTTGCGCAAATCTCGTATGAAACCTGGAGAGAGCGTGGCGGTATTTGGAATCGGCGGTCTCGGCATGTCCGCAATTCAACTCGCCAAAGCCTTAGGAGCCCGGAAGGTATTTGCTGTCGATATCAACGAGGAGAAGCTCAAGCTGGCGCAGGACTATGGGGCGATCCCCGTCGACGCGAAGAGGACAGATCCTGTCTCAGAAATCCGCAGGCTTACGAAGACAAGGGGCGTCAACGTTGCGCTTGAGCTGATCGGACTTCCCACGACAATGCGGCAGGCGATTCAATCCGTCGGTGCGATGGGACGGACGGTCATTGCGGGATTGAGCGATGAACCGATGGAGATCAACACGTATCGCGAACTCTTGGGAAACGAAGTTGAAATTATCGGATCGAACGATCACCTCCTGCAGGAACTTCCTGAACTCGTGGAGATGTCAAGACGAAAGGCGCTCGACACCTCGCGCGTAGTGACAAAGACGGTTCCGCTTGACGCCAATGCAATCAACGCTGCTCTCGACGCGCTCGAACGGTTCGAGGGGGGAGTTCGGACTGTGATACTACCGTAGAGGAGGGGGGTGAGTTCATAGTTGCGAGTTTCACGTTGAAGGTTACAGGTTCACTCCTCTGACAGCTGATCGCTGATAGCTGGCAGCTTCTTAATGACACGTAGAGTTGCTCGGGGCAAGCTCTCTCCTACCGTCTCACGTCTCTCGTCTACCGTCTCCCATCTTCCCACTTTTCCCAATTGGCTTTTCGCAGAAAATGTCATAAACTGGAATTATTGTTCCCAATTTGATGGAGGCTCTGATTATGACTAGAAAAGCGTTGGTTCTGCTGCTTTCTGTGTTCTTCCTTCTGCAGCTTGGCATTGCTGATGAGGGGATGTACCCCATCAGCGAGATCCATAAACTGAACCTGAAAGCGAAGGGTTTGAAGATCGACCCGAAGGCTATTTACAACCCGAATGGCATAGGTCTCATCGACGCTGTCGTGCAACTCAGCGGATGCACGGGCTCCTTCATTTCTTCCGACGGGCTGATCCTGACGAACCACCATTGCGCGTTTGGGGCGGTCCAGGCGGCGAGTACAAAAGAGAACGACTACGTTACGTTCGGCTTCCAGGCAAAAACCCGGGCCGAAGAGATCCAGGCCCGCGGCATTGTGGCCCGGATTCTCGAGTCGTACCGGGATGTTTCGAAAGATGTGCTCTCCGTCCTGAACGACAAGATGGAACTTGCCGAGCGAACAAAAGCGATCGAGAAGAAGATCAGGGAGATTGTCAGCGAAGCAGAGAAGAAGTATCCTGGCAAGCGAGCGGAGGTCTCAGAAATGTTTGCCGGAAAGACGTATGTGCTCTTTCTCTCGACCGTCCTTCGCGACGTCAGACTTGTGTATGTTCCGCCCCGCTCGATCGGAGAATTCGGTGGAGAGAATGACAATTGGGTCTGGCCGCGCCATACGGGCGATTTCTCTTTCCTCCGGGCATACGTTGCACCCGACGGCTCGCCTGCTGAGTATTCGACAACCAACGTTCCTTATCATCCTAAGAAGTACCTCAAAGTAAATCCGGAGGGTGTTGAAGAGGGAGATTTCACGTTCATTCTCGGCTATCCGGGCAGGACATTCCGGCACAGAACGTCGCACTACATGGCATACGAGGAAAATCTCCGGATGCCGTATATTGCCGATTTGTTCGACTGGCAGATTACCACCATGGAAGCCCTTGGGAAGAACGATCGGGCCATTGCTCTGAAGCACGATGCGCGCATCAAGGGACTAGCAAACACGATGAAGAACTACCGCGGCAAGCTCCTCGGTATGAATCGTCTCCACCTGACCGATAACAAACGAAACGACGAAGCGCTGCTTCAGAAGTTCATCGAGGCCGACCCACAGCGGAAAGCCCAGTACGGAACCGTGTTGGAAGAGATCGGGAAGGTGTATCAGGAGATGACGGATCGCGGCACCTCGGAGTTTATTCTCGACAATCTCCGTACGGCTTCGATGGTCTACGGTCTCGCGTTCACTCTCTATGAATCGGCTCTCGAGATGCAGAAACCTGACGTGGAGCGTCTCCCTGCGTTCACAGAGCGGAATCTCGCAGCCACGAAACAGGGGCTGCGGAACGCTCTGCGCAATTACTACGAACCGACGGATAAGGCGTTTCTGAAGCACATTATCATGCAGGCATTGGCGTTGCCGGAGAACCAGCGGATCGAGGTCGTCGACCGCCAGTTCAGGGGCCAGAGCGAGCAGCAGATTGAGCAGACCATCGACGACGCGTTCGCACAAACTGTTCTGACCAATCCGGAGACGGTGGCTGGACTGTTTGGCAAACCGTTGGCGGAACTTGAGCAGACAGGGGATCCCTTCATCCGCGCTGCCAGAATGATGTACCCCACATATCAACGCCTTCGTGAAGTCCGTCAGCGCCGGGAAGGAGCTCTCTCGAAACTCTCCGCCCTTCTTGTCGATGTCAAGCAACAGTATCAGAAGACAAACTTCATTCCCGATGCAAACAGCACGCTCCGCCTGACGTTCGGACGGATCAAGGGGTACACTCCCGCCGATGCAACGTACTTCAAACCCATCACGACGCTCACGGGCGTCATCGAGAAAACGACGGGGGCGGAGCCGTATCAAACGCCGCAGAAGGTTCTTGATCTCTACAAGGCAAAAGATTTTGGAAAGTACAAGAGTGCGAAACTGAAGGATGTTCCCGTGGCAATTCTGTACGACATGGACACGACAGGCGGTAATTCCGGAAGTCCGGTGCTCAATGCCCGCGGTGAACTTATCGGTGTCAATTTCGACCGCGCCTTTGAAGCCACCATCAACGACTACGCGTGGAGCGAGTCATACAGCCGCTCGATCGCCGTTGATATTCGTTATGTCCTGTGGGTAACGGAAAAAGTCGGGGGCGCAACGCATATTCTGAAAGAACTCGGTGTGAACTAGTCTTTTTCTCCCGCAATGGGAGCGGAGGAATGGATCATGAACATCACGACGCTTCTTCGGACCGTCCGTGCCACGATGCAGGTTCTCGTGGCTGCCGGAATCGTTCTTGTGCTTGAGTTTGGTTCCCTGGTCGCCCAGGAAAAGCCCGTTGATGCAAAGCTCATCGACGCCCGGTTCGAAGCGCTTGGACACCGTGTCGATCAACTTGCCAAGGCGATCGATGATTTTCTCTGGTATAACAAGTTCGGCGATGTCGCAAATATCGACAAGGTATTCATCACAGGTGCCCCTCTGGCTAAAGCAAAGAATCCCGTCGTCGGGCAGCAAGTGGGCCTGAATCTCGACAGCTTTACATCCGCCCACCGTTCCTCTGGCTCACATCTCTTGCGTACAACTGACCAAGAGGAGAGCGCCGATAAGAGCTTCAAGGTCGACAACGTTAACGTCTCGATAGGTACGCATAGGTTTTCGGGCAAGACGACAGAGACTTTAGACAACGGCTGGCTGCTATCGGTGCAGCTCCAACTCCGTCCGTTCGCCGGTGTGACCGGACTGAGACTCGGCATCTGCCCCTTTGAGATGGGAGGCAATGATTTCAAATTGACGCCGCATGAAAAAGACACAATTAAGATTTACTCGTTTGTTACACAAAGTGGGAGCACGAGAACCGTGGAGCCACCTACGGAGATCACGGCATCATTCTATCGGGCTTCCATCGTTGCGCAACTGCATCCCGTAGAGCTTCTCTCGGCAATGCACAACAGCGCCTCCTTTTCCCCCTTCATTGGCGCTGGGCTATGCTTCTATCGTGTCTGGCTAAAGGACGCCGGAGAAGGGCTGAATGACGATTCTCACTCCAGCTTTGGATTGTTTGCGAATGGTGGAATCGAGTTGAGCATGGGCAAAGACGCGATCATGAAGATTGAACTGCTCTATGCGCCGACTCCTGACTGGCGAGTTCGACTGCTCCCGGAGCTCCGACCGATTGAAAAGGGAAACTATTTCCAACTGAAGTTCGGTTTAGGCTTCAAACCAGTAGGGTAGGCTCAGCATGGTGTTGACGAAGAGAAGGTAGGCGGCGCCACACATATTTTGAAAGAACTCGGCATTAACTAACAACCGTTCACCTGCCTGGTGAAGGGTAGGAGGAATTGGTCATGAAAACCTCTGACTCTGTTCGATCAGCATTGACATCGAGGCAGTTCGTAACGCTTCTCGCTTTTGCGATAGTTCTCCCCTTCAGCCTATTGACAGCTCAGGAAAAACCGGTCGACGCGAAACTCCTCGAGAGCAAGTTCGAGTCGCTCGGCCACGAGGTCGACCGCCTGGCGAAAGCTGTTGACGATATTCTCTGGTACCATAAGGTGGGCGATGTGGCACACATCGACAAGGTCTACATTGTCGGCCCGCCACCGGCGAAGGTCAAGAATCCAACCGCGATGGGAGCAAAAAATCCCGTCAAGTTCTGGTGCTACCTGTTTATCCCCCAGAAGCTCGACCGAAGTAAGAAATATCCCCTCATTATGCTACCGCACGGCGGGGTGCATGCAGATTTCTCGACGTACCACACACACATCGTTCGTGAAATGATCGGTCAGGGGTACATCGTAGCCGCGCCGGAATACCGCGGAAGCACCGGGTACGGGAAAGCATTCTACGAACAAATCGATTACGGCGGTCTGGAGGTTCAGGACAACAATGCCGCCCGTGACTATGTGATTGAGAACTATGATTTCGTCGACGCTTCCCGCGTCGGCGCAGTCGGCTGGAGTCATGGCGGCCTCATCACGCTGATGGACATTTTTGAAAATCCCGCCGATTATCGCGTCGCATTCGCCGGCGTCCCCGTCAGCGATCTCGTTCAACGGATGGGATACTACACAGATTCGTACCGCCAGCTTTTTTCTGCCTCGTACCATATCGGCAAAACAGCAAATGAAGACGTGCAGGAATATCGTCGTCGATCGCCTGTCAATCACGTGCAGAAGCTTCAGACTCCGCTCCTGATTCACACCAACACCAATGACGACGATGTCAATGTTCTCGAGGTCGAACACCTCATTGAAGCGCTGAAGGCGGCCGGGAAGAAGTTTGAGTATGAAATCTTCAAGGATATCCCGGGTGGCCACAGCTTCGACCGGATTGATACAAAGAAAGCCAGGGAAATCAGGCTCAAGATCTACAAGTTCCTGGCCAACGAGCTGAAGCCGCCTCATCCGTTCAGCTCACTCGACGATCTGGAACGAGCAGGATATAAATAGAACTACACCGCAATCGAAGATCGTCAATCGAAAACTCGTGCTGAGCGAGCCCCTTCTTCTGGGGCGAGTCGAAGCATCGAAAATGTCCCAGCTTTACGGAGCACTGCATGGATCTCATCCGCGACCTGATTGATATCATCATTCATCTCGACAAGCACCTGTACGAACTTTGCACAGCGTACGGCGCATGGGTCTATGCGATCCTCTTCGTCGTCGTCTTCGCCGAAACCGGCCTTGTTGTGACTCCGTTTCTCCCGGGAGACTCTCTCCTGTTCGCGGTCGGTTCACTGGCTGCCATCGGCGCCCTCGATTTCACAACGTCGGTGCTTCTGCTTATCACCGCAGCGATCCTTGGCGACACGGTGAACTACTGGATCGGCGACTACGTGGGTCCGAAGGTCTTTCACTACGAAAACAGTCGTTTCCTGAACAAAGAGTACCTGATCCGCACACATCAGTTCTATGAGAAGCATGGCGGCAAAACAATCATCATCGCGCGCTTTCTTCCCATCATCCGCACCTTTGCACCCTTTGTCGCCGGCATTGGCAGCATGACATACAGGCGGTTCGTTCTCTTCAACGTTGCCGGTGGCATCCTCTGGGTTATGCTGTTCGTCCCGGCTGGCTATTTCTTCGGTAGCGTGCCGATTGTGAAGAACAATTTCAGTCTCGTTATCATCGCCCTCGTACTCATCCCCGGCATCCCGGCTCTCGTCGAGGTCATCAGGATGCAGCTCAAGCGGCGCCGGGATCGGGCAAAATCATCATAGCCTGCTCACTCTGCTTCTCGGAGGATTGGCCGATGGATCGACAACTCGTTTCAAGCGGTGCACCCTGGGAACCGATTGTTGGGTATTCTCGTGCTGTGCGCGTCGGCCCTTATATACACGTCGCCGGTACTACCGGCATCGGTGCCGACGGTAAAGTCGTTAAACAGGACGATGTACGAGCCCAAGCCGTCCAGGCTCTGACGATCATTAAGTCAGCCCTCGAGCAAGCCGGAGCAATGATGCAGGATGTTGTGCGAACACGTACGTACCTCACGAATATAGCGGATTGGGAGATCGTTGGCCGCGTCCACGGCGAGTTCTTCCGCGACATCCGTCCCGCGTCTACAATGGTCGGGGTCACGGCGCTTGTTGATCCCGACATGCTCGTCGAAATCGAGGTGGATGCAATTGTGCGCTAGCCAGGATTGACTTCTCATAGCTGGATAGGTCCGACTTCTCCAGTGATCTTCATTGAGAAGTCGGACCTATAACAAGTTCTCACAACCCCCGAAGCCTATGAAGAGAAATCTCCGCTCCATCGTCGTCTTTTTGTCTTTCCTCTTCGTCACCATCGCTGCCGCGCAGACCAAGCCTTTCCGCTTTGCCTGGCTCAGCGATACGCACGTCGGGGGTACAACCGGCGCCACCGATCTTGGGATCTCGATCCACGATATCAACGCCATCGAAGACATTGCCTTCGTTGTCCTCTCCGGCGACATCACCGAGATGGGATCTGACCTACAACTCGAACTTGCAAAGGCGATTCTCGACAGCCTGAAGAAGCCCTACTATATCATACCGGGTAACCACGACACGAAATGGTCTGGCAGTGGATGTACGAAGTTCTCCGCCATCTGGGGAAACGACAAGTTCTCATTCGAGTTCAACGGAGTTCGGTTCATTGGTTTCCACCAGGGACCGATCATGAAAATGGGTGATGGCCATTTCGCTCCCGAAGATCTTCGATGGGTGGACGCAACGTTGAAATCCCTGAAGAAAAAACGTCAACCTCTCTTTGTGGTCACACACTATCCGCTGGACGACGGTATCGACAACTGGTACGAGATGACAGACCGGCTGAGGAAATTCAATGTGCAGGCGGTGCTCGTCGGCCATGGACATAGCAACCGCATCATGGAGTACGAAGGTCTCCCGGCCGTGATGGGAAGATCAAGCCTTCGTGCGAGGAGACCCCTGGGAGGGTACACCATTGTCGATGTTGGAACAGACACAGCATACTTTTCCGAGCGATCGCCGGGGATCGGCACAACGCCGCCATGGCACAGGATCGCTCTCGCACCTCGCAACTACACCAAAGACACAACGAAGTACCCGCGTCCCGACTACACCTTCAACAGCACGTACAAAAACGTCAAGGTGCGCTGGTCTGTCAGTACGGGATATACGATTGCCTCGACACCCGCGGTCTGGAAAGACTTCGTCGTCGTGGGCAACAGCTCCGGAACTGTCTCATGCTACAGCCTCAGCAACGGAAAGCTCCTCTGGAAGCAGAAGACAGGAGCAACGGTGTATTCCTCTCCCGCAGCATCCGATGGAAAGGTCGTGATTGGCTCATCCGACAAGAACATTTATTGTTACGACATCAGATCGGGAGCCCTCGCGTGGAAGTATCAAACCGGTGCCTCGGTGGTTGCTGCACCAGTGATTGCGGAGGGAATTGTCTACGTCGGGGGCAGCGATCATACGTTCCGCTCCCTGGACTTGAAGAGTGGGTCACTGCGATGGGAGTACAACGGCCTTAATGGCTTTGTAGAAACCAGGCCGCTTCTTTATCAGGACAAGGTCATCTTCGGCGCGTGGGATACATACCTGTACGCGATCAATGTCGGCGACGGATCGCTCTCGTGGAAATGGTCAAACGGGAACGCCGGACCGCTGCTGTCTCCTGCCGCCGTGTGGCCTGTCGGCTCAGCAGGCAAAGTGTTCATCGCCGCACCGGATCGCTTTCTGTCAGCCGTCGACGCGAGCACCGGCAACACTGTCTGGCGGACGAAACGATATCAGGTACGCGAGACGGTGGGCCTTTCTGAGGATCAGACAAGGGTTTACGCTCGCTGCATGGTTGACACCGTCATCGCCTTCTCTCCAACATCAGACACATTGGAACCTCTGTGGGTACAGAATTGCGGATATGGGTACGACATCAATCCTTCTATGCCGATTGAGAAGGAGGGCGTGCTTTTCTTTAGTACGAAGAATGGATTGGTTTTCGCGCTCGACGCCGTAACCGGAGCGATTCTTTGGAAGCACCGCTTCAGCGAGACGATCGTGCATACTCTGGTGCCGCTCGACCGCCGACGCATTGTCGCCACGGACATCGGCGGTCGGATTGCCCTCCTTGAGGCAGCGTACAAGTAGTGTATTGAGAGAGGATTCATCAACTTAACTGGGTGGAGGACTTTTTATGTCTGATCTTCGTTATCCAATGGGCAAATTTTCTCCGAAGCCAGAATTATCGGATGCAGACCGTATCCAGCTGATTCAGCAAATTGCCGATACCCCTGCAAGCCTCCGCAAAGCCACGAAGGGTCTCTCGGAGGAACAGCTGGACACACCGTACCGCCCGGGCGGCTGGACCGTGCGGCAGGTTGTCCATCACGTTCCGGACAGTCATCTCAATTGCTACATTCGTTTCAAACTGGCCGTTACTGAGGACCAACCAACGATCAAGCCCTACAAAGAGAACCTCTGGGCCGAACTCGTCGACGCAAAATCATCTCCCATTGAACCATCCCTGACATTGCTGGAATCAGTGCATCACCGGTGGATTTTTTTTCTCCGCTCTCTCAGCGCCGCTGATTTTGCACGGACGGTGAATCATCCGGAGAACGGCATCATGAACTTGGACCGTCTCCTCCAACTGTATGCGTGGCACGGAAGACATCACGTCGCTCACATCACTGCCTTGCGCGAGCGCATGGGCTGGTAGAAGACCGACTTCTACCATGAACGAGCAAGATGAGAAGTCGGTCTTCTCTCGGAGCGTACAACCATGAATCTCACCATCCGCCGGGCAACACCCGCCGACGCGGCCATTGTGGCCGAGTTCAATTCGCTCATCGCGATTGAAACCGAATCCAGAACACTCGATGCATCGCTTCTCCGAAAAGGGGTGGAGGCACTTCTGGCGGATCCGTCAAAGGGAATCTACTTCCTCGCCGAGTCAGACGGAACGGTAGTCGGACAAACAATGATTACCTACGAGTGGAGTGATTGGCGCAATGGACTCTTCTGGTGGATTCAGAGCGTCTATGTTGTCAAGGAAGCTCGCAACGCCGGCGTCTTCAAAGCACTGTTTCGGCACATCCATCAGCTCGCATCAAACCAGCCCGGGATTTGCGGTCTGCGGCTTTATGTCGACGAGCACAATTCCAGAGCACGTCAGACATATGAGCACCTTGGCATGAAATCGTCGCACTACAGGCTTTATGAAATGGATTTTGTGCTTTAGTCCCGGGACTTTCAGCAGCACGCCAGTTGGGTACTCAGCGAAACCAAAGCGCGTTTTGAACGTTGATTGTTGAAACCGGCACGATGCTACCCGTCATTCCACACATGACGCGAGCGTGTCCCAAAAATCCCGCACCGTTGTGATTGTATCCTTTTATCTATCAATCTGTCTGTTCATCACATTCCAGGAGGACGTATGATTCGCCGCTGGAGCACTGTACTGTTGTTGCTGGCAGTCGGGATCGGATGGTTGTTCAGCCAATCCGCCCCAACTGTCGGCCTACGCGATAATACCCCGAATGTTCACGCGTTTGTCAATGCGCGAATTGTCGTTGCACCGGGAAAAATCATTCCCCAGGGCACACTTGTCATCCGCAACAGTGTTATCGAGGCGGTCGGCGAGAAGATCGCTCCACCCGCAGATGCACGCATCTGGAATCTCGAGGGCCATACCCTGTACCCGGGTTTGATCGATCTCTCGTCGGATCTTGGCATGCCAAAGCCGGCACAGACCCAAACCACCAGCCCCTTCGCCGCAATGGCCACACCGCAGCCACAGACAGAAAGGCCAAAAGGTGCGGCGCACTGGAACACACGCATGCGCGCCGATTTCAACGCTGACGAGGAGTTTTCCCCCGACAGTAAGTCAGCGGAGAAACTTCGCTCTCAGGGCTTCACATTGGTGCTTAGTACTCCTCAGTCGGGCATCTTTCGCGGTACAAGTGCGCTGGTGAATCTCGGCGACAAGGTTGCAACTGATCTTGTCGTGAAGCGTCGGGTTGCCCAGCACCTGAATATAGAGCAAGCAGGCGGGTTCGGTGGGGGCTACCCGAACGCACTGATGGGCAACATTGCATTCATCCGTCAAACCTTCTACGACACCGATTGGTATCGCAAGGCGCACGAATCCTACACAAAGAATCCCTCCGGTCAGAAACGTCCTGAGACAAACGTTGCACTCGCCGCTCTTGCCGATGCGCTCCAGAACAAAACGCCCATCGCCTTTGAAGTTGCGAGTGATCTCAATTTCCTACGAGCAGCGAAGATCGGAAAGGAGTTTGGTCTCAATCTCTGGGTCCACGGCAGCGGACAGGAGTACCGGAGAATCGATGCGGTGAAGGCAACGAAGCTCCCCGTCATCGTCAACCTGAACTTCCCCGAAGCTCCGTCAGTCGAGACGCCCGAAGAGGCACTCAACGTCTCACTCGAAGATCTGCGGCATTACGATGCAGCTCCCGAAAACGCAGGACGCTTGCAGAACGCCGGTATTACCATTGCCCTGACATCGGCTCAGCTCAAAGATGCAGGCACCTTCCTTGCCCAGGCACGGAAGGCCATTGAGCGAGGGCTCAGTGCTGATGCAGCGCTGGCAGCACTCACAACCACGCCCGCAAAAATGGTTGGCCTTGACAAACAGTATGGATCGCTTGAGGCAGGAAAGGTGGCGAACATAGTGGTTACTGATGGGGACTTATTCGCCGAGAAGACAAAGATCAAGGATGTGTGGATCGACGGCAGCCGCTACGAAGTGAAAGCCCCGCAACTCGTTGACGCCCGCGGAGCGTGGGACATTACTGTCGGAACCGAGAGCGGCACGCTGTCTCTTCGCGGCGATGCTGAAAAACCTTCAGGAACTCTAAACCTGCGAGGCAAAGACGTCCGACTTGCCACGGCAGCAGTGACCGCGGGTCGTCTGGCAATCACTTTCACTGGCGACTCTGTCGGCATGCCCGGAACAGCAACACTGTCGGGCACCGGGACCGACAAAGAACTCTACGGGGTCTTCAACGCGCCTGATGGCGGTTCCCTGAGCTGGCGAGCCATTAGAAAATCTCCCGCCCGCGTCGAGCCCGATACTTCCAAACCAAAGAAACCGGAGATGGCAACGGCTGCTTTGACGTTCCCGCCGACAGAATTCGGCCGAACGAAACTCCCCGAACAGCCGGCAGATCTTCTCGTCAAGAATGCCACCATCTGGACGGAGGGTCCGCAAGGCAAGGTGCAGAACGCCGACTTGCTGGTGACGAAGGGAAAGATCGTACAGGTTGGTCAGAATATCACACCACCCAAAGACGCCGTCATCATCGATGCAACGGGAAAACACATATCACCGGGAATCATCGACGCGCATTCTCATACCGCCATGAGTGGCACAGTCAACGAGGGTGGTCAGGCAATAACACCGGAAACACGGGTCGAGGATGTGATCAATCCCGATGACATCTGGATCTACCGTCAATTGTCGGGCGGCACCACCGCAGCTCAGGTGTTCCATGGCTCGGCAAATCCAATCGGCGGCCAGAGTCTGGTACTCAAATGGCGGTGGGGCGCACCGTCCGAAGAGCTTGTGATGACAAGTGCTCCCCCCGGCCTCAAGTTTGCGCTTGGTGAGAACGTCAAGCAGAGCAACTCGGCACAGGTGCGCGGGGCGGCAGCGCGATATCCTCAGACGCGGATGGGAGTCGACGAAATCATTCGCGACCGATTCAACGCTGCGCTCGACTACGACCGGTTGTGGAAAGAATGGGAGAAGAACAAACTCCTGATTCCACCGCGAAAAGATCTTGAGCTAGATTGCCTCGTAGAGATTGTGAAGGGCAAGCGCGAGATGCATGTCCATGCTTACAGACAAGACGAAATGCTCATGATTCTTCGCCTCGCAGAGGATTTTGGCCTTCGTGTCGCGTCCTTCGAGCATGGCCTTGAGGGCTACAAAATCGCAAATGTGATGGCCAAGCACGGGGCGGGGGTTGCGACGTTCAGTGACTGGTGGGCGTACAAAATAGAGGCGTGGGATGCCATTCCAGGCAACGGACCTCTCATGCACGAGCAGGGCGTTGTTGTGTCGTACAAATCTGACAACGATCAGCTTGCATCACGGTTGAACTGGGAAGCAGCGAAGGCGGTGAAATATGGGATCAGCGAAGAAGAAGCGCTCAAGCTTGTCACCATCAATCCGGCGAAGCAACTGAAGGTTGACAAATGGATCGGATCGCTGGAGGCGGGCAAGGACGCCGATTTTGCGATCTGGAACGGGAATCCTGTTTCTGTCTATACACGCTGCGAGCAAACATGGGTGGACGGAAAGAAATATTTCGACATTGAAGAAGACAAACAACTGCAGGAACAGATCGTGAAGGAGCGTGCAGCGCTGATACAGAAGATTCTCGCGACAAAAAAGACGCCATCGCTGCCGACTGGAGGACCGCCAACGCGGTTCAGAAGGCCGAATGAGTCCAATCTTGAATCACTGAACGGGGAGGGCCAGAGCCATGAAACGAACTAATATCCTTCTCCTGATTTCGGTTTTTCTCTGCTCAGCTTGTGCTCTTGCGTCCGACGCCATTCCGGCAGCAAAACAGAAGAAACCGATCGCACTCATAGGGGGCACGATTCACACCGTCAGTGGTGCCGTACTCGAGAACGCCACAATTCTCTTTGACAAAGGAAAAATCGTCGCGCTTGGAACCAACGTCTCAATCCCGGCCGACGCAGAGCGAATCAATGTTGCCGGAAAGCACGTGTATCCCGGAATCATCGATTCATACACCAGTATGGGCTTGACGGAGATCGGCTCTGTGCGCGGAACGATTGACCAATCGGAAACCGGTTTGATCAATCCGAACGTGCGGGTCGAGGTGGCTGTGAATCCCGAAAGCGAACTGATTCCGGTCGCACGCGCAAACGGAGTGGCCATCACTGCAACAATGCCAAGCGGGGGATTGATTTCCGGACTCGGCGCAGCGCTCATGCTCGACGGATGGACGTGGGAAGACCTGACACTCAAGCGCGGCATCGGCTTGGTCGTTAACTGGCCCTCGATGGTCTACACTCCCTCTCCGAGGTTCCGTGTTACGAAAGAAGAGTGGCAGAAGCAGCGTGACGATCAACTCAAAGCGCTCCGCGAAGCCTTCGCAGACGCCCGCGCGTACATGACGGCAAGGGCTGCTGAGAAGCAGAAGGGTGTACCTGTTCACGACAGTGATCCGCGGTGGCAGGCGATGATTCCGGTCCTTCAAGGAACGATACCGGTCTTTGTCGAAGCGAACGAGCTCACGCAGATTCAGTCGGCAATTACGTGGGCAGGGAACGAGGGGGTAAAGCTGGTTCTCGTTGGTGGACGCGATGCATGGATGGTTCGCGATCAGCTGAAGGCAAAGGACATTCCGGTCATCATCACCGATATCCAATCACCTCCGTCGCGCATCTGGCAGGGATACAATGAAGTGTTCGCGCTCCCGATGAGGCTGCAGCAAGCGGGTGTGCGGTTCTGCATCACGGGCGACGGAAGTCCCTCCAACTCACGTAACACTGCTTACCACGCCGCGAACGCCGCTGCGTACGGACTGCCAAAAGATGAAGCGTTGAAGTCTGTGACGCTCTACGCAGCGCAAATTCTTGGAATCGCGGACAAGGTTGGCTCTCTCGAGGTGGGAAAAGACGCAACACTGATCGTCACTACAGGCGATCCGTTGGAGCCTCAGTCGGTCACCGAGTCGATGTTCATTCAGGGCAAGAAGATCGATCTGAACAACAAACATCAGCAGCTGTACCTCAAGTACAAGGAAAAGTACAGACAGCTTTCGGCAGAGTAGATCCTCGGCGGTTCTGTACTTGGCAACACTTGCCGGCATCGAGCGTCTAAAAAAGGCGGGGTGTCCCTGACGGGCACCCTGCCAGGTGTCTTCCATGGTACATCCCACGTTTATCCTTGTCACGCCCCCGGGGGATGAGCTGGGTCTCATTCTCTGGATTGTTGGCATTCTCGCGACGATTCTGCTCCTGAGTTATGCGTCCCGTTGGATCGCCCACCGAATCTGGAAAGGAAAGGCCCGCATGCTGGACGTCATGAAAGACTACGAGTCACTCCTCGGCCATTCGATCCCGAGGCTTCGAGCAATATCTGAAACCGAGAGTTGCCTCAGGTCTGCTCCTGACAAGTGGTCTAGGAAGGAGATTTTGGGTCACCTCATCGACTCAGCGAGCAATAATCATCAACGCTTCGTCCGCGCGCAGCTTGGAGGCGAGATACGGCTGCCACAGTACGACCAGGAAGCCTGGGTCCGTGCACAATCGTACCAGACCGAATCGTGGGAGCGCCTCATCAACCTCTGGGAAGCATATAACATGCACCTTCTTCATACCATTTCCAGGATCCCCGAAGAGCGCTTGAGCAGCACCTGTTTCATCGGAGAGAATCCTCCTGTGAACCTCGAATTCCTCATAACGGACTACATAAATCACCTCAGGCACCATCTTCGCCAAATTCTCCCTTGATGCTGTGCTCGTTCTACCGATCCGTGGTTGTACTGTTCTTCCTGACCTGTTGTGATTTCGTTCGAGTTTTCGCTACCTTGTGATTGATCCTCGACTCACAACAGGCTGAGCAGCAAGAGTTCACCGTGCGACTGGCAATCATCTCCGATATTCACTCCAACCTCGAGGCACTTCAAAGCGCTTTTGCAGCAATCGATCGGGAATCCATCGAAGAGATTATCTGCCTGGGTGACATCGTAGGATATGGTGCAAATCCGAACGAATGCCTTCACCTCGTCCGCGAGCGCTGTTCGACGATCCTCCTTGGAAATCACGACGCTGCTGCAATCGACCTCGCTGTCGCCAACCAGTTCACTATCCATGCCCGCTTCTCGGCGATGTGGACCTTCAGCGCACTTTCCAAGCAACACAAGACGTTTCTCCAGTCGCTTCCCCGGATTCAGCCGAGAGGGGACATCCTCTTCTCCCACGCCTCTCCTTTTGAACCTGAAGAATGGCATTACGTCATCAGTGATATTGATACACGCGAAGCTTTCCATGCCTTCACCGAACGCGTCTGTTTCATCGGTCATTCGCACATCCCGGTCATCTACTCCGAGCGGGGAAAGACGACATCTGTGAACCCGAAAGGAAGGTTCATTGTCAATGTAGGGAGTGTAGGACAGCCTCGTGACGGGAATCCGGAATTGAGTTTCGGGATTTTTGATGCTGACGCCTGGTCGTACAACAACGTTCGCGTACCATACGACATTCATGCAGCTGCAGAGAAGATTCGAAAGGAAGGCCTGCCGCCGACTCTCGCCGAGCGGCTCTTCTATGGAATGTGATTGCGGCTAGTGCGCCGCGAGAAGCATGAGCAGTTGTCCCTTTGGCATTGTCGACACCGCGACACACACGGCTTCATCGGCTCTCCAAACAACGACGTTACCGTCTGAACCCACCGCATCGGTGTACCATCCTGTCTGTGCTAGAGCTTGTTTCACGGCAACCGGGATAGGAGGTTGGCGACCTTCGAGCGCGTCACCATCTTTCACCTCAAAGACATACAACAGTTCGTTTCCTATTTTGTACATCACGTGCGCTTGCCCGATTCCGCCCAATTCTGTCGCCGCCCCTCCACACCAGTCATACTCACGAATCTGTGGCACGTGAACGTTGAAGTTCAGATTGCTCTGCTGCAAGAATGCGCGGATGCGTTCCGGGCTGTCAAAAACCGCCGCCGATTCAAAGCGGCCTGTGCGCAACAATCCAAAGTTGCTCAACGACTGTTGAATGATATCTGTGGGAGCGGTTGCGGCAGTCACGGGGCGGGCAAACTCAGAATGCCGTGAGACCTGTGAGAAGAAGAAAGCCGCCACCATGGATCCGAGGAGCGCGGGTGCAAGGACGCGACGCGTAAGAAAGAGGCCGGGGAAGTGCTGAAGTGCAACCGGCTGGCGCTGATATTCCCCATGGAGAGAAAAGAGAACAGCCGCGGAGGTAGAGGGTGGTGTTGTTCTCCACTGCACGTACTTCTGAACCATAAACTTCGACAACTTCTCGAGTGCGATATCCCGCCTGCACGGCGGGCACCGCAGAAGATGTTCTTCAAACTCGATTGCTATGCCGTTGCTGAGAGACCGATCAATCGCGTCGCCAGCACACTCCTGAACACCCTGACAATTCACTCTGCACCCCAGAAAACGTTATGATCAAAGCCCCGTTTTCCTCCCCTGCTCCTCTAATCTCCCTTGATCATCCCCTGTTGCCTGGCATAGTCATAGAGCTTTTCCTGCAGCAGCTTTCGCCCACGATGAAGGCGTGATCGGACGGTTCCGATAGGACAGTCAACAAATTCCGCAATCTCCTCGTACGTCAGGCCCTCAATATCGGAGAGAATGACAACTGTCCGAAAATCGTCGGGAAGGCTCTGCAGGGCCTTCGTCACCTCGTCCCCAAGCAGGTTCCCATACAGATGCTCCTGCAGGTCGTTCGAATCGGTCGATTCGGCCCTGATGGCATTGTAAAAGTTCTCAATATCCGCGTAATCAACCTTATCCGGTTCTTTCGTTTCCTTCCGGTACCGGTTGATATACGAATTCTTCATGATCCTGAACAACCAGGCACGAATATTCGTTCCCTTCTCGTACTTGTCCCAGAACCGATACGCTTTCAGATACGTTTCCTGGAGGAGGTCCCGCGCATCATCTTCATTTCCTGTCGTACGGAGCGCAAAATTATAGAGCACATCCATGTGAGGCAATGCCTCAGCCTCAAATTCGGTGTGCTTCTTCTTTGTGCTCCGTGAAGCAGTTGTTTGTGAGGCGGCAACCATAACGTGCCTTCAACGTCCTTTACTACCAGCTACTGGATTGATCGGGGCCCGGGGGGAGTTGACGCGGTGTCGAATCACGTGCCACCCTCCCTTGGTGTCATTGGTTCTTCTTGATACTACGGTGCCTTCTATGGTACGCAAAACGACGTGCGGGTGCAATACATCGCCCACCACATCGCTCTTCTTCATGTCTTCGGGATTAACCGTTCTACTTCTGCAATCGTCAGTTCCTGCTCGATCTGAATGACTTCACTCGGAAGCATTGCGCCATTCATGGGAACATCGCGAAACGCACCATACACACTCAGATCACCGATATCAGTAATAGTACCGATGAGCTCCACCGCACCCGTCACCTTGTTCACCCGCTCATCAATATTGATTCCAATGTCTGCTTTCACAGGAGGAGCCTTCGTTGACGATTGGAGTCGCGCTCCCCGCAGAACGACATCATAGAGGTATTTGGTGCCGAACGGCAACTGCTCGTAGATGCTCGTTGAAGTCCCTGCGTGAGACTCCGAGGCGATCGAGAAGAGAGCGGCAAGGAGTCCCACCGCATTCAGCTTCCGTATGAACATCTTCTCCCTGTCGTTCGGCCATCCACCAGATTCAATGAGGACCGTGCTCGTTCCCCAGCGTTGAATATTGTCACCGAATGCACGCGGCTCAAAGGAGTCATCATACTTCGAAACGTGTCCCGGGATGAATTCCTGCATGACAAGAGCAAAGACCGATGCCACCTGCTTCGCTGCAAGCCGAACATGATTATCTGACCGCCCGTCATCAAACGCCGGAGCCAGCAACGCGATGGCGCTCACCTTCTTGGTATTACCCACGGTGTAGCGTGGATCCTGATCGTGCAGGTTGAAGCCGAAGCGCGGCTGCAATCTCTCGCGCACGTCTTTGAGGAGTTTCGCCTCAGGCGTTTCGAGCGATAGTGCATCGCGGTTCATGTCAATTTCCTGCGCGGTACGCCGCTGAAACCGCTCCGCACCATCCGGATTCAGCATTGGGATGATGGCAATCTTCAGCGCCCGGTTGATCGTTTGCGTTACCGGATGTTGAGGCTCGCGAGAGATAAACCGGAGAATGTCCATCAATGCCATTGTAGCGGTCGGCTCATCCCCATGCATTTGAGACCAAAGGAGGACCGTGGTGGAACCAGTGCCAAGCGTAAGAAGGGGAATCTGTCGTCCCTCGGCTGACACGCCCAACGGAGAGATGGAAAAACCTCCCAGGGACTGGAGACGGTTGAGCCATTGCAGCAGATCGATCTGCGAGAAGCGGCGGGATGTAATGTCCTGCAGTCTGAAGGTTTCGTAGTTTGAAAAAAGTTCCCGTGCAAACTCAATCGTCGATCTCAATGCGTTGGCGTTTTGGTTCGTGCCCATCAGTGATTTCCTGTGAAAACTCAGCGGCGTGACAACGGCAGTTTGCGGAACAACGGTGGTGTTCACCACACCCGGTGGAGTGGTAGCAACCTTACTACAAAGATACTTGGAATTTGGGAGAATCGCACGGCGTAGGGAAGATGAAAAAATAGAGCCCAGTCTGGCGTTTTGAGGCTGACCGACTTAGCCCCGGTACAACGAACAGGGCCGGACCAACATCGCCCGACCCTGTTTAAAACTCAACCAGAGACGTGAACATCAAAATGGACGGGAAAATCTGATAACAAACTTCGGCGGTTCGGCTTGGTCGGTGCGCCATACGAATGCCATGCGAAATGACCCATTCCGGGAGGAGACGCCAACACCGACATCATGCTTGAAATCTGAGAAACGGATGTTCTCGAATCCGCGTGTCCAGATCTCCGTGGGCGCCACATCGCGCACGAGTCCTGCATCAGCGAGAAAGATCAGATTGATACCCCGCATAAGCCAGCTGGGCCAGAACGCGAGATCGCCAAGGAAGTCTCCGTTGACGATAAACTCTGCGTTCGCGAGCAGCATCCGGTTGCCCTGATCCTCTTTGAAGGGATACGCCTCGATGGTCCCGCGGCCTCCCATGTCGAATGTCTTCTGTATGGGGAGTATTCCGTTCGACGATCCGGCGCGAATCCGAACATTGAGGTTGTCCCACCGCCCGAGCGGTTGATACCGGCGCACATCGAGAACATACCGCTCGAACGTCGGCTCTCCACTGGTGCGCCACTTCATAAACTCTGCCGTCGCGTAAATGCTCCACCCCTCGGGTCCGTCAATCGTGGTGGAGAGTGTGCTGAGACCGGCTGAGGCAACCACTCCATCGATCTTATCCTCATCGACCATCGGATTCGGCCGAAACCGTTTCTTGCCCCCAAAGATCGCCCACTCCGTTTTGTTCTCCATCGACCTGTACTCATCCGCCAGATATCCCACTTTCACCTGGGCAGTCAGATAATCCTGTTGCATCGCATACCCGGCGTTCACCCCATATCCATCGCGTCGGAAGTAGTCGCGATAGTCCTCATGAAAGAGAATCGCCGCCCCGGTGTTCTCATGCACACCAATGAGCCACTCATCCTTGGTATCGGTCAGCGAGTGGGCCTCGGCCTCGACTTCAAATAGCTGACCGTCATCGAATGCGAATTGCCGGCTGAGGCCAAGGTTCCCCCGCCACGCGTGTGACTTGAATCCATAGCCGACAGACCCGTACAGACCGTACGACCGTTGACCATCCCAATAGTAACGCTTGTTTGAACCGACACCCAGAAAGAGACCTTCCACACGGTTGTAACGGAAGATGAAGTTGTCGAGGTTTGTTGTTTCGCTCACCCAGCTGGCATTCAATCTCGTCGAAGAGCGCCGAAAATTCTTCTCTTGCTCTCGGTACGGTTTCTCCTTCTTCGAACTGCTCTTATCGATGAATCCAACCACAACCGCATCGTCGTCCTTCACAACCTCTCCGTTAATCACCTTGACATTGCCGCCGACATATGCACCTTCCCTCAGATAAACGTCACCGCCCACGACAAGGACATCTCCGGTGATCGTGCCGAATACCGTTAGATCCCCGCCTTTCACAACGACGTTAGAATTGATCGTGTCACGGCGATGAATGACTGTAGCGCCCTCGTAGGTCACGCTTGTATCATTGAATGCGCTAAGATCTTCATCGTCACCGGGTTGTTGAGAACGCGGCATCTGCCGGACCTCGAACTTGCTGTTGGCTTCTTCTTTCTGGCCCGCAAGCTCCTTCTGGATTGTCGTCACAACATCACCAACGATGGAGCCGATACGCTCCGCAAGGGTTTCGCGTTTGTCGTTGGTTGCCGGCTCTTTCTCGTTTTGCGCCACGGCCGTTGCACCTGCGAACAGCGTGCAGAGGACGAGAGTCGAAACTCGTGAAATGGGGTTCATGGGAATTCCCTGAGGATGTGAATAGATCTATTCAAAACTACGCCGAATTTCCCCAAAAAGTTGCGGATCGGATGCAGCTACACCGCTCCTTCGACTATGTCAAACAAGCCATATTTGCAGGCATTTTCGTCACACACCGGAATTTTGTATATTGCCCGGTACAGTGACACTATTCATGAGGAACTCATGCGTCTGGCCATCAATATTGACCATGTTGCAACCCTTCGCAACGCACGAGGCGGGCATGAACCGAATCCTGTCGATGCCGCCCGGATCAGCGAGGA